>Ga0182027_10012355_pt1 | contig 11996 bp, 12 predicted proteins | sample 712E1DmetaG_FD_121300 | JGI IMG/M metagenome (GOLD analysis project Ga0182027, IMG submission 121300) | Permafrost microbial communities from Stordalen Mire, Sweden - 712E1D metaG (Illumina Assembly) | ecosystem: Environmental > Terrestrial > Soil > Wetlands > Permafrost | place: Sweden...
GTTGAAAATGAATATATTGTCTTTGTTGGATATAAAAGCGAAATTTATAAGATCGCATATAATCTTTGGAGTATTTCTTCAATAGATATGCTTGTTAAATTGACAAACGATAAAAGTCCGATCGTTAAATGCTATGCGTTTTTAGGACTTATAGAAAAAAAAGTAGACAATAAATTACTAATAGACATAGCAGATAAAATCACAAACGATTCAACACATATTACAATAGTTGATCATGATGTTGAAACCAAATATCAATCATTATCTGCATTTTTTAAATTAAAAGCTTTTTGGTATGGGTTGGATGAATATAAAAAAAATCAAAAAAGACATGATCCAACAAAGATAATAGATCCTATAATATTCCAACAAGTAGTAAGAACTTATGTAGACTAAATCAATAAAATAAATAAAAGTACAGTTGCCAATCGAGTAGACTGCCCCTAATGGCGCAAGCATCCACTTGTGCCTTTGCTTAATAATTCAAAATTAATATTATTTTTGCTCATAAATTTGCCCCATGAGCAGAAAATATAAGTTCACTGATCCACAAGGTTTGTATTTTATCAGCTTTGCCGTTATTAATTGGATAGATGTTTTTATTCGAAATGAATATAAAGACATCGTTTTAAAGAGCTGGCAATATTGTATTGATAACAAAGGCCTGAAAATTTTTGGTTGGTGTATTATGACCAGTCATATTCATATGATAATAGCCAGCAACAAAGAAAAACCGGAGAATATTGTTCGAGATATGAAGAGCTATACATCAACTCAACTTAAGAAAGCAATATCAGATAACCCACAAGAAAGCCGTAAAGAGTGGATGTTGGAAATGATGTATAATGCTGGTGAGCAAAACAGCAATAATGATGGATTTCAATTCTGGCAACAACATAATCAACCAATATTATTGGATAATAATTATCTTTTGGATCAAAAGCTTGAATATATTCATCTTAATCCTGTTGAAGCAGGTATTGTTGAACGACCGGAAGATTATCTTTACAGCAGTGCACGTGATTTTGCTGGGAGGAAAGGTTTAATTGATATTTGTTATTTTGGATAAATATATGAATATGAGGTTTGCAGGAAGGCACAAGCGGATGCTTGCGCCATTTGGGGCTCGGTGTTTCGCTCGACAAAGACAGGGCAAAATGGTTAAAAGCGGTTAGTGATGATAAACTGGTATGGAATCATATATCTGACCTGAAAGCATGGGATTGTGCAGCAGGCAAATTATATGGCATTAATTCCATTCCATCAAACGTATTGGTTGGCCCTGACGGCAAAATCCTTGCCCGCAATATTTTCGGAGAAGAGTTAAAAGCTAAACTGCGGGAGTTACTTAAATAAAGTGATCTTTAGATAATATGCTGAAAATTAGGGTTATGTGCTGTTAATGGAGGATAAAACAAGTTAGCTGCAACCATAAAAAAGTCCAATGAAAAAGATGATTATTATAATTTACATTACGTTTACCATAACACAAGTTTATGGACAATCACAGGACAGTCTTTATATCAAAAATGAAATAAGCATTTCAATCAACCAGACAAATGTTAAGGATAATAATACAGAAAATAAAATTGGTTTTGGATTTGGGGGAGCTTTTTTATTTATGTCCGAGAAAAGAATTAATTTATTACTTGGCATTGAATACAATAGAACAAATCAATTAAAAAAATATCTGTATATAAGTCATGGTTCTAGTTTAATAAACACTACGTATCATATAAACAGTATATTAATACCATTAACGGCAAGAATAAATTTTTTCAAAAAGACTAAGATGTTTATTGAGACTGGAGTTTACTTTGAAGCAAATTTTAATAAGACAATATCTGGCTTTTATGAAAACTATGGAACTTCTATAGGTATAGGGTTGAAAATTCCAATTTTGAAACATGAATACATTATTAAAACAGATTATAAATATGGATTTTTAGGTTTTGATCCAGGCTTAGATGAAAATTTTTATACCAGATATTATAGACTAATAATTGGAATTAAAATATAACATTGCAGCAGCTAAACGACTAGACGGCTCCGCCCTTTAGAGGCGCAAGTATCCGTTTTGCCTTTATGCCCCTTCAAGTTCTCATTTTGACAAATTTCTAACATATTACACCAATATCAATTCCAGAATTGCCCCTGAAGCATTAAATCCTTAAACCCTATATCCCCGGACTTTTATTTACTCGTAAAAAGCGTAGGCTTTACCGTTAACATTACGAATGCCCAATCGGGAAAATACTTTGTACTTCCGCCCTTTATTTTTTCCATCGACTTGGTTGCAAACATACACGAATAACCCATTTCGAGGCTTACATCCTTTGAAACAGCATATTTTGCTGCCAGGTCGACCTCTGAGCCCAGATATTTATCAAGCGCCGTTGCCTTTTTCTTTCCATAATTGTTCTCCAAACTAAAATAATGATAGTCCAGCTTGAAAGTTGATTTTTTACCCGGTTTGTATGTTAAACCAAGATAGATATCCACCAATCCCGCATTTTTTGTATCAGCAGGTTTAGTGAAATAATCCATCGTGCCGTTAAATCTGTGTGTAGATCCATATAGAATATCAAAAGAATTGACTTCCTTGCTGGTTGAGTCGGTATAATTGTAACCCGACCATACCTCACCTCCTATCTTAACTGTCAGGGGGTTGAATACCTTATAACTAAAATCGGCATTTGCAAACCAGGCATTAATATTTTTCCCGGCTTGGGATTTACCGCCCTGGTAAAAGCCCCTGGCTTCAATATCCAGTTTTTGATTTATAAAGGTAAAAATCGGCCCGGCAGTGTACCTCAGATATGTTGTGTTGGTTGTTTTAGCTTTCTGATATCCATCGGCAATAGCAAGTGCGCTTATGTTAAAGGCTTTAATCTGCTTTGAAATCCAAAGAAAATTCAGTGTCTTGTAATTATCCTTTATATCTGTTTTAGAATAGTTGGTAGTAAAATTGGTATCAAGTATCTGGTTAAAGGCAGCAGCAAAATGTATGGTCCATGTGTTGTATTTAAATTTCAGCAACAAGGCATTATGGGTACTTCCCACTTGATTCCATGGGCTATTGGAAAACAATCTCAGGTTGTCGTAAATAAATTCCTGTTTCCCTACTTTCAGGCTGAATGAATCGAATAATTTGAGTTCCACCCATGCTTCATAAAGTGCTGTTCCGGCAATATCGGTTTTCAGCTTTTCGTCGCCCCATAAACGTACATCCTGAAGTGAAAACCTGACCTGGAGTTTATCAGATTTATAGTTGGCAATAATACGACTTCTCTGACTAACCTGTGCAGCATAACTGCTGGTAGAATCGGGTAACGTTTTATAACCGTCACGGAACTCAAACCTGGGCCTGATTTCGGCATCCAATGAGAATTGAGAAAATCCCTTTAAAACGAGAAGGGTAAATAAAATAAGAAATAGGGTGCTTTTTGTTTTCATGTTGTTGATTTTTAAGTTAATAATTATTTAGTTATATTCTGTTTTTTTTGAAGGCCATCAATTAAATGCCCCTTTAAAATAAGCCTTTGTTTTATCCATTTTGGGATTTTCGAAAATTTCTTTGGCCGTACCTGCCTCGATAACCTCGCCAAGGTACATGAATATTACATAGTCGGCAATTCTCTTGGCCTGTCGTAAAATATGTGTCACAACGATTACGGTATAATTTGCCTTGAGACTCACAAATTTTTCCTCAATATATTGACTGGAAATCGGATCAAGGGCCGATGTCGGTTCATCAGCCAGGATGATCTCGGGATCAACTGCAAGTCCGCGTGCCAGGCAGAGTCTTTGTTGCTGTCCGATTGACAGATGTGATGCCGGTTCTTTTAACCTGTCTTTCACCTCGTCCCAAAGGCTTGCCTGCTGCAGATATGCAATAACCTGGCGTTGAAGTATTTTCCTGTTGGTGATGCCTTTAATTTTGAGACCATAAGCTACATTTGCCCAGATCGACATTGGCAAAGGATAGGGCCGTTGAGAAACCAATCCCATTTTTTGCCTGATCCGGGTCAATTCAGTTGCTTGTAAAATATCCTCATTGTCGATAATGATTTTGCCGGTTGCATGCATATCGGGATAAATGTCTATTAGCCTGTTCAGGCTTTTCAACAGGGTGGTTTTACCACAGCCCGATGGTCCGAGGATCACCGTTATTTTGTTTTCAGGTATCTCGATATTCACGTTTTTCAGGATATGATGCTTTTTATGAAAAACATTCAGGTTCTCGACTTTTATTTTAGGGTTAAAATCCATGCTCAGAATTTGATTTTATTTTTGTTATACCTGTTGCCGATGTATCGTGATATGATGCTGATGATGAGAATGATCAGGGTAAGTACTACTGCCGAAGCATAGGCACGGCCTCTTACTTCAGGTATCGGTGAACTTAACTGGAAAAATATTGATAATGGTAAAGTTGCTGCAGGTTGTCCGAGTGATGTTGGTATGTTGTCGGTAAACCCGGCCGTAAATAAGGGTGCTGCTGCATCGCCGATTGCCCTGCCAAAGGATAATAATATGGCAGTAATAATTCCGGGTAAACATTGACGAATAAATACAACAAATGCCGTTTCGGTTTTTGTAGCGCCAAGCGAAAAAGAAGCTTCCATCAATCCTATAGGAACACTTTTTAACACCTCATCGATGGCCCTTACCATAATTGGAATGATGAACAATGTTACGGTAATAATACCTGCCAGCAGGGAAGTTTGAATTCCAAAATAAATCATGACAATAAATCCGAAGGCACCATAAACAATTGAAGGAATTCCCCAAAGTATATCCAGCATGAACCTGATAACATTCACGAACCTCTTATTTTTAACCAGGTTTACGTTCATAAACAACGCCAGTGGTAAACCTATCAGTAAAGCCAGTATGGTGGATCCGATGCCCAGGTAAAGTGAGCCAACTATTGCATTTAATATGCCTCCGCCCTTTCCGAAATAATACCCTCCCTGCGGTTTGCTTGAAATCATTTCCCAACTAAGATATGGGAGGCCTTTTATAAAAATACTCACCAGTATCAGCAACAGGAAAAATATGATGGTAGCTGTTGCCAGCCTCATAATGACCTTGAAAACGTTTTCTTCTATTTTCTTTCTGTTCATTGTTCTAACGTTCAAGCCGAATTATGAAAGTTCTTGTGAGCGAATTAAATATGAGAACAACTACCAGTAAAATCAAGGCAGCAAGCATCAAAGCTGAATCATATAAGGGGATTGACAACATTTCGCCGTAATTATTTGCGATCAGGGCTGGCAGCGGATAACCCGGATCAAGAAGTCCGTGTGGTATTTTTACCACATTACCTACTACCATCAGCACTGCCATTGTTTCACCAAATGCCCTTGATAAACCCAATCCTACCGCTGATATTATTCCGGGAAAGGCTTTTCTGACCAAAACAAATTTTATGGTTTCCCAGGGAGTAGCGCCAAGCGACAAGGATGCTTCCTTGAGTTCGGCAGGTATGCTCCTGAAAATTTCAATAAGGATATTCAGGATAAAAGGGATGATCATAATGGAAAGCACGATAGATCCGGCAAGAATTGTATAACCTGAGGATTCAACACCGAATGCGGGTGCAACATAATGTGAAATAAAGGGCACCACAATAATCACACCCCAGGCTCCGTAAACAACTGAAGGAATGCCTGCAAGTATATCGATTACAGGATGCATAATCCTGAGAAAAGAATTCCTTGCATACTGCGTGATGTAAATGGCAGTTAAAAGGCAAATGGGGGCAGAAATCAGGATGGCTACAAAGCTTACCCATAATGATCCCATGATAAAAGGGAGGAAACCGAATTTTCCTCTTAAAGGGAACCATTCTTTGGTAAATAACAATTCAGCCAGTGAATGCTCCCTGAAAATAGGAACAGATTTAATATACAGGCCGAATGTAATTATTAGTGGCAACATTAATATGATAATCAGGGTGATGATCATCCATATAACATTGGCCCTGTTATTCGTATGCCGGCTGTACCTGTTGAGGAAAAACAAAGCAGGTTATTTATCCAGTTTTTCTAATTCTGATTTGATCTTTTCGTCGGTTAGTTTTACATAACCTGCTTCAGAAACAAACTTCTGACCATCGGTAAGAATCCATTTCAGGAACTCCTTTACTATTTTACTATCAGGGCTTCCTTTTGCAACAAAATAAAGGTCCCTGGCAGGAGGTGAAGGATATTTCCCATCGGCAATTGCTTTAGTAAGTTCATCAATGGTATTGTAAAAACTCTCTTCAGGATCAATAAGTCCGTTTTCATTAATATCAATAGGTATTACTTCGACACCCGGATATTTCTTTTTTGTTCGGCTATCGTAAGCATAGTTGACATTATTATATCCGATTCCGAGTTTATCATTTTTTAAAGCATCAGCCATCCCGGGATCGCCGTTAACACCTATTCCGTTAAGGTCTTCCTGTTTTTTTCCAAGGTATTTTGCCCAGGTTTCAGCTGCTCCGCAGGCATCCGATCTGGTATAAATATTTATCTTCTCAGCATTTTGTGTTTTCAGTAATGCTCCCCATGTAGTTGCTTTCTTCAGAATAAATATATCCTGAAACTGTTGTTTTTTGAGGCCTCTCAATTGCAGGTCCATCAAAAGTGGATTGTTGGCACTGATCGTTGGAACAACGGCATCTTTTACTACCGCAACCCACCAAACGTTTTTCTTTTTTTCGGCATCTGAAATTTCCCTTGAAAACATTCCAAGATCAACCATCCCTGATAATGCATCGGTCATGCCTTTACCTGCTCCACCACCTGAAATATTTATCTGCACTTCGGGATGAACCTTTTTAAATTCTTCAGCCCATCTTACTGTCATGGGATACAATGCAAAAGCCCCTGATATACTGATGTTGTTTTTCTCCCTTTTACAGGAATTGAAAGATAAAGTTACTGTAACAATAAGCATTACAATAAAAAATTTAGTCAGATTAGTTTTCATTTTAATTATGTTTTTAAATCGATTATACCTTTTAGTCTATCGTATAAGTAGACTAATTAAAAAACAAATATAATACGTGAATTATGATTTGGAAATATTTTTTAACAATTTCTTTTCTCTTTGTATAATATCAGCTATGGAAAAGGTTTTCAGCAATCGGACGGTTGCTTCCCTGACTTCTTTAATAACATTTTTAACCCCACAGGTTTCCTCATCGCGGCAGCTGCTGCAACTCTCATAATACTTAAATGCAGCACATGGCAATAAGGCTATTGCACCTTCAAATTGACGGATTACATCAGCCAGATTGATGTCCTTAGGATTTTTAATAAGGTAATATCCACCGCCCTTCCCTTTTTTACTATTGACAAAACCTCCGCTTTTCAATTCAAGAAGGATGGCTTCCAGGAATTTTTTCGGGATTTTTTCCGACTTAGCTATCTCGCTGATTAAAAGCGGACCTTTTTCAAAATCCTTACCCAATCTGACCAAAGCATAAATTGAATATTGCGTTTTCTTTGATAACATTTCAAATTATTTACGGGTATTGATATTTCGGATCATTTCACTGATCATATAAATAGTTGCCCTGCTGTTTGCAATGGCACCTGTTTTTCGAAATTTAAGTTTATCATTCGAATCCAACACCTTTATCAATTTTTCCAAATATACAATAATTTCTGTTTCACCTGAATAATTGATCTTATTGGCTTTATCGCGAGGGGTATGGTAATCGGGGTGTAAACCTGTGTTAAAAAAAAGTGTTGGGACCCGGTTTTTATAAAACGGATAATGATCAGAATCACGAATTGACCCTTTAACACATTTAATTGCAAATGAAGTAGCCGGCTCATTCTTTATCAGTTCTTTCCATTTCTTTGAACTTCCGGTTGCCCATAACTCCACTTTTTTTGTTGAGCTGTCCATTCTCCCTATCATATCCAGGTTTATCATGTAATTAAACTTATATTTCCTGAATTCAGCACTTTTTACAAAATATTCAGAGCCTTTTAAACCTTCTTCTTCTCCGGAAAATGTGATCAAAATGAAATTATATTTCTTTAAGTCTGAATTTTTCAGGAATCTGGCTAATTCAACAACTCCTGCCGTACCACTGGCATTATCATCCGCTCCATTATGTATTTGATTGGAATTGGGGCTTAGTGATCCTGAACCACCAAATCCCAGGTGATCATAATGACCGCCAATAACAATAGTTGAAGAAGCATTATTATTGATGAACCCGGCAACATTATAAGCAATTCCGGCATTATCAGATTCTATTTCTGTTTGGATTATTGCTTTATTGGATGATGATGATTTCGGACAAATTACCTCTAACTTTTTGTTAAAATAAATAACCGGCAAAGGATATTTTTTAAATCCCGGAAGTAATTTAACAGGTTCAAAAGGATATTTTTTGTCAGAATTAATGAATATGATGCCCTTAGCCCCATTTTTAATTGCCAGATCAATTTTATACGACATTGAGGAATATGCCATAAATTCTGATCTCTTTTTATAACCACCCGGAATTGATAATTCAATTATAAAGATTTTACCTTTCAAATCAGTTTTATCTTTATAATCATCGTAATTAAGTGTTGGTGCAGTAATTCCGAATTTTACATAACACATTTCCCCGCTCACAGAATCATTTGAGGAATATATGACAGGCGAAAAATCAGTGTATAAATAATATCTTACATAATTCGATGAAAAATAATTCTTTTCATAAGTGCAAATATATTTCTGCAATAAGTTAAATGGCTGAATATAGGTTGTATCACCAAAAAGCGGTTTAATTCCGGCTTCTTTAAATTTTGTTATGATATAATCTCTTGCCAATTGCTCTCCTTTGGTACCCGATTTCCTCCCCATAAATGAATCACTTGCCAGGATGTAAATATCGGTTGTTAGTCTTTTACAAATTGATCCCTTATTAAACTCAAAGTTCGGTTGCTGTCCAAAAAGGCTGAATGATAATATTAAACAAAAGGCTGAATAAACAAATATTTTTCCCATCAAACAAATATTCAAAAATCAAATTATAAACCAAGTACATCCGGTCCTTGCTGGAAGATAATATCAACCGGGATATTGGCATTGTTTAATCGCTTGAGATCGAACTGAAGCATGGGTTTTATAACGCCATCCTTTTCAACCCAATTTTTTGCTGCCTGATAATCGCCATTGCCCTGAATTACCAGTATCTTATTTAATAATTCATTCATTGCCAGTTTCATCTTTTCGATGTCGACCTTATAAGTTCCTGTTTTTTGATCCCTGATAAACGCACCTCTTTCCTGGAAAAAATTAAACCTGACCATATTAGCCTTACCGTGTGCACTTGCGGCACCAAATCTGACAGAACGGAATATACTCGCCATAAACGTAACATAATTTTTGATCAGGTCCTGATCGGTAAATTCCCCTTTTTTAACCAGTTCTGTAATGATAAACAAACCCATTATGTCGGCCTTTCCTTCTTCAATTGACGAAAATTCTTCTTTTAAAGCCTGGCGTACAGTCAGCTTTTTATTATTGATAACATTTTTGATTCCCATACCATGGCCTACTTCATGGAACATTGTGTTGGCAAAGAAGGCATCAAAATCAATATATTGCCTTTGTGATGGATCTATAAGCAAACCGGCTATCGGAACAAGAATCTTATCAAATTTGGCTTTCATGGTATTTTTTAATTGCAGCCGTCTTGATCCCATTGTTCTTTGGATTTCCTCATCGTTCGGAAGGTTTATGGCAATGGTTTTACTCCCCGCATTGCAATCGCCTGCGTAAAAAACAACATCATAGGCATTTAATTCGCCATCTGTTCCGGGCACTTCCTTCTTATAATTATCTTCAACAGGTAATGCCTTCTGTAATTCGGGAAGGTAAGTTGAGTATTTGGCCAGTTTGGCACTCCATTTTTTATCCTTAATCAAAATGTACGATTCAAAAGCAGCCTTATATCCAAATAAAGCATCTTCATAATTCTCAATCGGGCCGATGATGAAGTCAATATCATTCGTTTTCATGCTAAGCCAATCAATGTCACTTTGTTTATAATTATCGGTTAACAAGGCTTCAGCCCTTGAATGCAGATATTTCTTTAATCCCGAATCTTCGGCAATATCAGCGGCCTTTTTCATTAAACCGGCAATTTTGATTAGCTTTTCCTTATATTCATTATGATACCAAACAACCTTTAGCTTACCTTCGTTGTCTCTTCTGATGACTGTATAAAGGTTGACTTTATTTGAATCTTTTAACTCGTAAAATTCCTCTTTTGTCATATTTAAAGGATAGAAATTTGCACCGCCGGGTTTATTTCCACAAAATTTAATAAATGAAACATTGTTATCCAGCCTGTCCCAGGGCCCGTAATTTATCATTGCAAACTTTTTCAGGTCTTCATCATTAATACAGTCGATATACTTCATAAATCCAGCTTTATCACCAAGGGTTTGTTCCCAGTATAACTCATCAGCAATTGTGGCAGCTTCAAATAATAAAGGTAATATCTGTTTTTCCCTTGAAGTGAGGGTAGATATATCGGAAGTAAGTTTAACATTTACATATTTCCCTAATTTCTTTTGAATATCAGTAAGTTCCATATTTTCTACTTTTGATGGTTTTAGAGTTTCGGACTTCTTTTTGCAACCGTAAAAAAACAAACCGGAAGCAATAACTGCTATCACAATAAATATTTTCTTTTCCATACAACTATTTTTAATTTTAAATCGTCTATAACAATTAAATTTGAATGTATTTCTTCATACGAAAATAAAGAATAACCTTGTTTTTAACAACCAATGTATATGATAAAAAAGTTTTTGTTTTTAGCTCTGATCTGTAGTCAGGCAATGGCACAACCTTCAACCAAATCAACCAAATCAATCAAACAAATAAATGATCTGATGTCGTCCGGATCCCTTGATTTTGTATCCGATAAGAAAAAAGCAATCCAGAGCTTTACTGCAGTATTACAATTAGACCCCAAAAATATAAAAGCTTATTATTTACGGGGACAATGTTTTTACGGATTAAATCAGCCTGTATTGGCCCTTGACGATTTTGATTCTGTTATATCCATCAATCCTGATTACTCAAGGGCTTACGCAATGAGAGGAACAATTTTACTTGATTTGCGACAGTTTTTCCTGGCATTGGATCAGTTCAATCTGGCTATCAAGATCGATTCACTAAACGATGGCTTTTATTTTTCAAGAGGAAGGGTTCAGTTTCTTATAGGTAATTATTATAAAGCAATTAACGACTTTAATACGGCACTATCGTTAAAAAACAATGATAGGGAATTGTATTTTATGAAAGGGCAATCTCATCTTTTCGTAGGTGATTATCAAAAAGCACTGGCCAATTTTGAAATCTCAAAATTTCTGGGTAAAGAGGATAAAGACCTTTATTATTATATGGGTTATACCAAAATGCTGCAAAACGATCTGGATGAAGCCATGAAAGACCTCGATATTGCTATTGCACTGGATGAAAAATTCCCTCCTGCCTATTTTTACAAAGCATTTATCTACCTTCAAAAGTTAGATTATCAGAATTCTATTTTATTTTATGATAAAGGTCTGGCTTTGGATTCGCGGGTTGCTGCAGCATATTATAACCGTGGTTTAGCCTACCTGAACCTTAAGAACGAAAATGAGGCTCAGTTCAATTTTTCAAAAGCCATTGAGGTTGACTCTTTATTTGCCGATGCTTATTACCAGAGAGCTTTTATCTGGGATTCAAATAAAGATTATCCCAGCGCTTTAAATGACTTTAATACTTACCTTAGATTTAATCCAAAAGATACTTCTGCCCTGTATGCCCGTGGCAGAATTAAAGTAATGATGATTGATCCTGTTGGGGCATGCCAAGATTTCACCTTAGCAGCATCAAGTGGAAGTTTGCTGGCTAAAAATGCCATGAAGGAAGTTTGTGAATCGAAACCCGGGAAAAAGAAATAATTTCTGTCGGGACTGGCTAAAGGTAATTGA
>Ga0182027_10012356_pt1 | contig 11996 bp, 9 predicted proteins | sample 712E1DmetaG_FD_121300 | JGI IMG/M metagenome (GOLD analysis project Ga0182027, IMG submission 121300) | Permafrost microbial communities from Stordalen Mire, Sweden - 712E1D metaG (Illumina Assembly) | ecosystem: Environmental > Terrestrial > Soil > Wetlands > Permafrost | place: Sweden...
CGGCTTGGCAGGCATGGATCGACGGAATCACGCGGTCGAAGTCCTGGGTCGCCACGATCACCGCGTCGATGTCCTTGCGGTCGAGCAGCCGGCGGTAGTCCTGATAGACGTCCCAGTTGGTCTTGCGCTTTGCTACGGCCTCTTCCGCGCGCGTCAGAAAGCAGTCCGCGAGCGCCACGATCTGCCCCGGCTTGGGCAACTGGTCGATCAACAGGTTGGCGCGAAACCCTACGCCGATCACGCCCACCTGGATGCGGTCGTTCGCGCCCGGATGGCCCGGCTTGCCGAACACGCGACTCGGAATAATGGCGGGAAATACCGCGCCCACGGCCGTCGCCACAGCCGCGCGCTTCAAGAAATCACGACGCGAATCGTTTGCACCAGCGCTCATTGCCATTACCTGAAAACCCTTTCGCCAGATTGCCTCTCCGCGGCATCTGGACGATGGTCATTCTATAGCAGATGGCCCCGCGGCGCAGATCCGAGTGCGTGCTTGTGCAGACTGGCGGCGTTCGTCGCTGCGAGCGCCCCCCTTAAATTCGGGGGCGATCCTCCCTCCGATACGGGTAAACCGCGCCAGCGGCCGAAACGTTTATGGAGGCAGGTACGGAAAGTTGGAGGTTCAAGAAAATGAAAACCAAATTGCTTGCTCTGGTCTTTCTGGCGGCGGGCTCCGTGTTAGCGGGCCCACGCTTCTATGCCGAGGCTGGATTCGGAGACGGGTACGTAGCTTTCGGGGCTGCGCCGCCTCCGGTACTGGAGCGCTACAGGCCGTCCTGCCCGGGGCCGGGTTATGCCTGGATCGGCGGCTACTATTACCCGCGCGGCGAGCGCTATGTTTACCGCAGCGGCTACTGGGGCAGACCGCCCTACCCGCGGTCCTACTGGGTGGCGCCGCGCTACGAGCGTGGACGCTACTACTACGGCCACTGGCGGCGATAGCGTGGATTGCTCGCAGGGAGGAAGCGGGCGTTCTCGACCAGAACGATGTGCGGATGGAGTGTACGGTGCGCGCCTTGGGCAGAGACGCCGGTCCCCATATTTGCCGCGGGTTGGTGGCAGACCGTATCTACACGCGTTCGATCACCTTCAGCAGCGCCGTCAGCGACGTGCGCGTCGCCGCGGCTTTGCCATCCGGATGGCGGTAGTGCGTCTCCAGGCTGAAGCTGCCCTTGTACCCGCTTTTCACGAGCGCGCGGATCTGGCCCAGGTTGTCGAATTCGCCGTCGCCCACGGCGCACCATTCGAACTTGCCCGCGCTCGTGTGGCGAAAGTCGCGCAGGTGCACGTTGAAGATGCGCGCCGGGTCGAGTTGCAAGTAGCCGTCGGGGTAGGCCCGCTCGCCCTCCCCGGCCGCATTGTTCGGATCCCAAGTCAATCCCAGCGCCTCTGCGCGCACATTCTTCAGCAGCCGCCCGGCTTCGGCGCCGGTTGCAACGTAGCTGCCTTCGAGGTTCTCCACGGCCAGGCGCACGTTCTGCGCCCGCGCGCGCCGCGCCGCCTCGCGCAGCAATTCGTAGATGCGTTCGTGGATGCGAGACAGGGCGGCGGGGTCCGGCCGCGCGCCCTCGCTCCACGTAAAAGCGAACGTGCGCAGGCAATCCGCGCCCAGCGCGCGCGCGCGTTCGACCGCCGCATCCAGCAGGCGCCACTCCGCGTCGAGCGCCGCCTGGCCCGCGGGCGTCTCCGGCGGCAGCGCCCCGCGGAACAAAGCCGTGTCCACGACCGACGTCCGCACCTGGTTCGAGTCCAGAATCGCGCGCGCCTCGCGGATCTTTTCCAATGGTTGATCGGTGTTGTACCGGCCCCACACGGAGCGCACCTCGGCCCAGCCGAGGCCGAACCCGCGCAGGAACTGCGCCGCCTTAACGACGTCCTCGTCGATCTCGTCGGTGATGACGCCCAGCCGCACTTGCTCGATCGTCGCGGCCGGCGACCGGCCGATGCCGAGCGATGCCCACGCGCCGGCCCATAGGAACCCTCTGCGGTGTAACAGCATGTTGCCGAAAGTGTATGTCCCGCGCGCCGCGCAAAGCAACCGAACGGAATCGCGCGGACAGAGATCGAAACGGCGGTCAGATCTTCAGGAAGAGCTTACGCCGGTACATCCACAACAGGATCAGCCAGAACATCAGCAGTATCGCCGCGCCTTGCATCAGCGGTTCCAAGGCCTCTCCGGCGAAGGCGAATACATGCGCGCCCAGGTGGATATGGAACGATTGCCCGATGAAGTCGCCGAACAGGTGTGCGATCAGGTACGCCGCGATCGAGTTCATTCCGATCACGACCAGCGGGAAGGCCCACTTGCGGTAGCCGCGCATCTCGATGATGTAGGAGAAGGCGGCGAGGAACAGGAAGCAGACGCCGCCGCTGAACAGAGTCCAGGCCGGCGTCCAGATGCGCTTCACGACCGGGCAGATGCCGGCCCATTGCAACAGCAGGCCCGCGGCCACGCCGATCGCGCCGGCGTAGAGGAAATGCTTGAGCGGAATGCGCGGTGCCGAGGCGCGCAGCCAACGGCCGGCGACCAGACCGAGGATCATGGTGCCGAGCGTCGGAATGAAGCTCAGCGTGAGGTAGCCACCGCCGTTGTAAAGGAACGGCCGGACGCGCGGAAACAGGTTCAGGAACCAGACATCGAAGGCCTGGCCCAGATTGCTGTTCTTATTCCAATGCGAGAGGAAGCCGGTGAAGTTGTACGGCCAGTTGGCGGGCACGCCGACCGCGGCCCAGTTGAATCCAGGTCCCGGCGCCGGATACAACGCCCAGGCCAGCCAGTAGCCGAAAAGCAGGACCGCCAGCGCGCTCCACTGCCAGCGCGGCTTGGCGAAGCCCAGCAGGAACAGGAGCGGATAGCCGAGACCGATCTGCGTCAGCGTGTCTTCAAAGGTGTAATTCGCGATCGGCCCCGCCATCGACCGCAGGAAAATGCCCAGCCAGGCCAGCAGCAGGCCGCGCCAGACCGCGTGCGCCAGCATCGGGCCGAACCTCCCGCCGCGCGCCATGCGGCTGGCGATCGAGTACGGCAGCGCCACGCCGACCAAAAATGAAAACGACGGCTGAATCATGTCGTGCAGCGAGCAGCCGGCCCACTGGACATGGGTCTGGTGATAGGCCAGAATGCTCCAGAACCAGTTGCCCGGGAAGTTGAACGACATTCGGGCGAATTCCAGCACCTCGGCCATCATCAGCAACATCACGAAGCCGCGATAGGCGTCGACGGCGACGTTGCGCGGGGGCTTCTGCGGCAGGGCCGCGGCCGCTGGTGGGGCTAGCGTCGAATCAATCTGCATGTGGCACCCGCCTGTCTCTCATGGTCGTTCACACTGCCCTTTCTCCGAGGCCCGTCGAATCCACCGCGCCAGTGGGCACCAGCCCATCCTTATAGCCGCGGCGAAGCAACCGCTCCTTAATAGTCGCGGCTCCGAAACACGAGCCGCGGCGAAGCAACCGCTCCTTAACAGTCGCGGCTCTGAAACAAGAGTCGCGGCGAAGCAACCGCTCCTTAACAGTCGCGGCTCTGAAACAAGAGTCGCGGCTCTGAAACAAGAGTCGCGGCTCTGAAACAAGAGTCGCGGCTCGGGAACAATAGTCGCGCTCGGGAACACCAGCTACACGAACTTATAGACGCCTGGGACCGGGAGCGGAGGCACATCCATTTTCAGAGCGTAATCGAATGCCTTGGGCTGCAGATCCTGCTTCGATGCCATCGCCATGTCCCAGGTGATCTCGAGGCCGGAGTAAGCCGATTCACGGCCCATGATGCAGGTCAGCGTGCTCTCCGCCACGCTCAATGCCTGGTTCTGGTACGGCCCTTCGCCGAGGATGCTCTTCACCAGGTCGAGATGCTCCTGCTCGTAGGGGTTGATACCTTTCGTGCCCATGTCCAGGCCCGAGCTGCGGCCCTTCGTGCCGACCACCAGGTCGTCCACCTTGCGGTAGAGTCCGCTCGGATACTGGCGGCAATGGCTGGACAAGTGCACTCCGTTCGGGTACACGAAATCCGTGGCCATGTGGTCGTAAATGTTGCCGTAGAGCTCCTCGCGCGGCCGCCACACCGCGCCGCCGGAGGCCACCGCCCGCACCGGATGCGCGCCCATCACCCAGTTCATGAAATCGATGTTGTGGAAGTGCTGCTCGACGATCTGGTCGCCGCAGATCCACAGGAACGAATACCAGTCGCGGTGCTGCCACTCCATGTCGCCCCACTTCGGGTCGCGCGCATCGGCGTGCATCACCGGCCCGCTGAGGTAATTCGAGTACAGCGCCTGGATCTCGCCGACGGCGCCGTCGTGGATCTTCTGCACCGTCTCGACGTATGGCTTGTCGGCGTGCCGCTGCGCGCCCGAGACCACCGAGAGCTTGAGCTCCAGCGACTTCCTGCCGGACGCCATGAAGCGCCGCACGCCGGTCGGGTCGGTGGCGATCGGCTTCTCGCAGAAGACGTGCTTCTTCGCGTTGACCGCCGCCTCGAAGTGCTCCGGCCGGTAGCCCGGCGGCGTGCATAGCATCACGATATCCACGTCCGAGGCGATCACCTTCTTGTATGCGTCGAAGCTCGAGAAGCGATGCTCGGGGTCGACGTTCACCCGCGCGGCGATGGCCGCGCTTTTTGGATCTTCCTTCAGGTGACGCAGCGAGCCTTCGAGATGGTCCTCGAAGATGTCGCCCATGGCCGTGAGTTCGACGTTCGGGTTGGCGGTCAGCGTGTCGATCGCCGCCTGCGTGCCGCGCCCGCCACAGCCGATCAGCCCGGCCTTCAGCTTCTCCGCCGCGGAGCCGCGGACCAGTTCCGGCTTAATGAGCGTGAATGCAGCGGCGCCCAGCCCAGCCGACGCCGTTTGTCTGAAGAACGATCTTCTAGACGTGTTTTCCATAACGCCTCCTGTGTCTCGATCCGTGCCCCGGTGCGTGCGGGCGGCTGACGCGGCCTGCGCGGCTCTTGACATAACCGCTCCGAGGCCGCCAATCCACTCAACACAGCCGCTCGCCAAGTGGCCCGCGGCCGGGACGCATTGGCAGTCAGCATATCATTGCCGGAGTTCCGGAGATGGCGGAGGCCGCTTCGCCCGTCTTTTCTGCCAGCTTCCGCCTGGCCTCGTCTGGATCAGCCGCCCAGTCGCTCACGCCATTTGCGGACCTGTCGCCTGACCGTAGATTACAACCTGCGGTGGCGCCGCGGGATCTCGATCAGCACCCAGGCGACGGCCGCGAATCCGACGAGCGAGATCCATCCGCCCAGGGCGGAGAACCAGGAGAACTCCTCCGCCCCGGTCAGCGCGTGCACCAGCGACGGGATCTTTGAAACCGCCAGCACCGCCAGCAAAATACCCAGGATCGCCTCGCCCGCGATCAGTCCGCTCGCCAGCAGCGTGCCCTTCTCTTCCACCGCCGCCCGGCGCTCCGGCGTGGCGCGCTCGTTGATCCGGTCGAGGATATACTTCATCGCCCCGCCGGCGAAGATCGCCGACGAGGTTTCGAACGGCAGGTACATGCCCACGGCGATCAGCATCGGGCTTTTCGCACCGCACAGGATCAGCGCGATGCCAAACGCCGCGCCGATCACGAGCAGGCCCCACGCCATCTCGCCGCCGACAATGCCCTTCGCCAGTTGCGCCATCAGCCCCGCCTGCGGCGCGGGTAGCGAGCGTCCGCCGATGCCGCCATCGGCCAGGTTGGCCTCGTGCAGCACGATAATCGGGCCCATCAGGAAGAACGCCAGCACGGCCACGGTCAGCATCTCTACCACTTCCATCTTCCACGGCGTGCCGCCCAGCAGGTGGCCGGCCTTCAAGTCCTGAATCAGCGAGCCGGAGACCGAACACGCCACGCACACCACGGCCGCCACGCCCAGCACGGCCGCCACGCCCGCGAGGCCCGTGACGCCGATGGTCACCATCAACAGCGCCGAGATCAGCAGCGCCGACAGAGTGAGCCCCGAGAGCGGCTGGTTCGAGCTGCCCACCATGCCGACGAGGTATCCGCCAACCGCGGAGAGCACGAACCCGGTCACCGACATCACCAGCGCCGCGACGATCGCCGGCATCAATCCGCCGGTGAAGAAGTAATAGATGAACGCGATCGGAACCAGCAGCACCGCGATCGCTGGAAGGATCCATTTGGCGGGGATGTCGCGCTCGGTGCGTTCCACTAGCTCCTCCTCATGAGCAGCGCGCGTCGACGCGGCGAAAGCGCCCTTCAGCGACTGCGCCAGCGAGGCGCGCATGCCCCACATCGTCTTGGCCGCGCCGACCAGCATGGTGCCGACCGCGATCGGACGCACGATGTTGAACCACAGCGTGTAGGCCGCCAGCGACGGGTCGGTGCTGCCGATGCGCCGCGGCAGATCTGGATCGAAAAACAGCAGCAGCGGAATGAAGATCCACCACGCCAGCACGCCGCCCGAGAAGTTGACCGCCGAAAGCTCCGGCCCGATGATGTAGCCGATTCCGAGCAACGCCGGCGACAGGCTCGGCGTGGACCACTGGATGCCGCCGAAATGCGTGACCTCGCCGATGGGTTGTTTATCGAAGTTGAAATGCCGCACCACGGAGCGCGGAAACCGCAGGAAGCCCTCGGTGAACTCGCGGATGATCGGCAGCCCGCGCGGGTCCTTCAGGATCTGGATCAGGCCGCCGAAGGCCATCGCACCGAAAATGTAACGCGGTGCGTCGCCGGATTCCTGGCCTGCGCGGACGATCTCGTAACTCGCCACGCTTTCCGGAAACGGCAGGTCGGCTTCGACGCACAGCGCGCGGCGCAGCAGCACGATGAAGAAGATGCCGATGAGCCCGCCGACCAGCAGAATCAGCGACGCCTCCCAGTAATGCGAGCGCAGATCGGACCACAGCCGGACGCCGTTGATCTCGACCATCAGGAACGCGGGAATCGTGAAGATCGCGCCGGCCACCAGCGCTTCGCCCACGCTGCCGGCCGTGCGCGCGATGTTCTGTTCGAGGATGCCGCCGCGGAACGCGGGCAGGCGGAACAGCGCCATCGCGATCACCGCGGCCGGAATCGTGGCCGCGACCGTCTGCCCGGCTTTCATGCCGAGATAGGCGTTGGCGGCGCCGAACACGAGCGCGAGAAAGAGGCCCAGCGCGACGGCTTTCAGCGTCATCTCGGGTTGCGATTTGGGCTGCGGCATAACTGCCGATGGTAGCAGGAGCGCGGCGCGGCGCGCCGGCCCGTGACACTGCTGCGGGCCAATCAGGCAGTTACCTGTCGATACGCTCCCGTCGTCAGCCCGCGTGGCCCGCGCTTTAGCCCGTCTGGCGCGGATCCTTTGGAGGCCCCGGTGCATTCCAGGCCGGTGCCCGCCCGAGGTTATCATTGTCATGAGGCAGAGGCTGGAGGCAGGATCCATGGATTTCGGCAATCGAGTGGCAATCGTGACCGGCGGCGCTTCGGGCATCGGAGCCGCCGCGGCCGAATTATTGAACCGGCGCGGGGCGCGGGTCTTCGTCCTGGACGTGAACGACGGCGCCAGTGGGCTGCCGGCGTTCCACACCGACGTCGCCCGCTTTGACGAAGTCCAGGCCGCCGTCGACAACATTGCCGAGCAGGCCGGGGGCATCGATATCGTCGTCGCCGCCGCCGGAATTCAGACCTACGGCACGGCGGTCACGACTACCGACGCCGAATGGGATCGCACGCTGAACATCAATCTGCGCGGCGTCTGGAACGTGGCCCGCGCCGCCATTCCGCACATGCGCGGGCGCGGCGGATCGATCGTCGTCGTCTCCTCCGTTCAGGCTCTGGCGACCCAGCGCAACGTCTTCGCCTACGCCACCAGCAAGCACGCGCTGACCGGGCTCACGCGTTCGATGGCGCTGGATTTCGCCGCCGATGGAATTCGCGTGAACGAGGTTTGCCCGGGCAGCGTCGACACGCCCATGCTCGCCGCCTCGGCCGCGCTCGACCCCGATCCCGGCTCCGTCTACGAGGCCTGCGCGCGCATGCACCCGCTCGGCCGGATCGCGAAATCGGAGGAGATCGCGGAAGTCATCGCTTTTCTCGCGCACCCCAGCGCGTCCTTCGTCACCGGTGCTGTCTGGACCGTGGACGGCGGTCTGCTCACTCTGATCGGCGGCGTCCCCAAGGTGTCGAAGTAGCTGCACAACCGGCGCGCGACGAGCATTTCGGCCCGCTTGGGTCCTGGTCTGGCACGCCCATCCACGACGATTTGCCCCGGCTCCCGCGGGTTCTCCGGCCGCTTCAAGGCGTTTATGGACTGTTTGGTAATAGAATGGGCGTTTACTGACTTAAGAATCGCGGAAAGGGATACGAACGAATGTCGAATCAGCATGCCGGCAAGATTGGCCGAAGAGGCCTGTTCAGGTCGTCGGCCACACTGCTGGCGGGAGCGCTGCTGGGCCAGAGCGCCAAGGCTGAGCAGGAGACGCCGATCAAGAATGTGAACACCAATTCGAGCCCTTCCACTCTGAAGATCACGGACCTGCGCATTGCCACGGTGGTGAAGCCCGGCCCAGGCCCCTGCACCATCGTCCGCATCGACACCAACCAGGGCGTCTACGGGCTCGGCGAGGTCCGCGATGGCGCCAGTTCGACTTATGCCCTGATCCTCAAGAGCCGCGTTGTGGGCCAGAATCCGCTCAATATCACCGCGTTGTTCAACCGCATTAAACAGTTCGGCGGCCACGCGCGGCAGGCCGGCGGAGTGGTGGCCATCGAAGAGGCGCTGTGGGACATCGCCGGCAAAGTCTATGGCGTGCCGATCTACCAGATGCTGGGCGGCAAGTTCCGCGACAAGATCCGCATTTACGCCGACACCGAAGAGTCGAACGACCCCAAAATCTACGCCCAGCGCATGAAGGAGCGCAAGGAGGTCATGGGCCTGACGTGGCTGAAGATGGACCTCGGCGTGGAGATGGTGTCCAAGATTCCCGACACGCTTACCCGACCGGCGGATATGAGCCGCTGGGAACAATTTGGCCTGCCGCACATGTTCACCGGGATGGAGGTCACCGACAAGGGCATCGAAAAGCTGTGCGAATTCGTCGCGGCGATCCGCGAAGCCGTGGGCATGGAGATTCCGCTCTCCATGGACCACCTGGGCCACGTCGGTGTGACTTCGATCATCCGCCTCGCCCGCGCCTATGAAAAATACAACCTCGAGTGGATGGAGGATGTGATCCCCTGGCAGTACACCGATCTGTTGAAGCACATCACGGATGAAAGCCCCGTGCCGATTCTGACCGGCGAAGACATCTACCTGAAAGAGGGCTTCATCAATTTGTGCGAGAAACAGGCGATCCGCAAGATTCACCCCGACATTTCCACGTCGGGCGGAATTCTGGAAACGCACAAGATCGGCGACGCGGCCATGGAGTACGGCGTGCCGATGGCGATGCACTATGCCGGCCTGCCGATTGGCGCTCTGGCCAGCGTGCACTGCGCCGCGGCCACCGAAAATTTCCTAGCCTGCGAGAACCACTCGCTCGATGTTCCGTGGTGGCAGGACCTGGTGGAAGGCATCGAGAAGCCGATCATCAACAAGGGCTACATCACCGTGCCGGGCAAGCCGGGCCTGGGCATCACCCTCAACGAGGATGCCGTCCGCCAGCACCTCGCGCCGGGCACGGGCTACTTCGAGCCCACCACCATGTGGGACAACGAACGCTCCGGCGACCGCCTGTGGAGCATGGCGCCGCGGAAGACCCAGACGGCCGGGTAAGCGGGCTTCCGCAGGTTGGCGAATACCGGCGCCGGCTTCAGTGGAGACCGCGCCCAACCGAAGGCGCGAACTACTTGTTTGATCACCGCGCCGCCGCGGCGGAATTGGAACAAGGTCGCGGCTACTTTTTGCGGGTCCAGTGGAAGACCTCGACCTGCTCCTTGCCCTTTTCGACCGAGGTCCATTCCTGCGTCATGTGGTCGGCGTCCTGGAACGTAACAGTCAGGTCTTTGATATGGCCCCCGTCGGGTTTGGCGAGGTTGGTGATGTCGGCGAAACGGAAGCGGATGGTCTTGGCGTCGCCATCGGCGGCGCGCATGCGCGGCTGGTTGCCCATGCTGCAGTAGTGGGTGGCGACGAGACCGGCGCCGTCGCGGTGGTACATGGTCACCATGTCAGTGTGAGGCGCGGGCGTCTTCATACTTTCCATGACCGCTGTCCCGTCGCTGACGACGGTGTAGGTGATGCTGGCCTTGCCGCTGTCGCCCTGCCAATCGCCAGCCAGGGACTGAAGGCTCTTCCAGGCTGCGTCGACGCCCTCGCCGGCGAGGGCCGGAAGGGCGAGCAGAAACGAGAATGCGAGGATTGTGAGCTTCATGGACGGATGATAGCGCATGGGAATCGGCTTGGAGTGGGCAGGAGTTTCGTGTCCGAAAGCCCTGAAAACGGATGAACGCCGATGAGTAACTTCGAGATGGTAGGATCAATTCGTATGGAAGTGGCGCTTCGAATCCATATCGAGGAACTGCCGGAGGGCTTATTCCTTGCGACCTCGGACGAACTCCCGGGGCTCATCGCGCAGGGACGGACCGTCGCTGAGACGCTCGAGATCGCGCGCGATGTCGCGCGTAGGCTCATCGAAGCCCGGCGCGAACGCGGCGCGGCTCCGACCTTTCCGCCGACGCGCGAAAGAACCGACTACACGATCGTGGTTGCCGCGTAAATGGGACGCCTTTCAGGCTTCCGGTACAGGGAGATCGTCCGCAAACTGAATGCGTGCGGTTTTGAATTCGATCGTCAGGCCGCTGGAAGTCACGAGATCTGGTTCCATCCGGGCACAAATCGTTATACGACTGTGCCGAATCATCCTGGGGACGTTCCCGAGGGAACCCTACGGGCGATCTTGAGACAGGCTGAGATAGACGTCGACAAGTTCCTCGACGCTTAGGCTTTCGCCAATTACGGCGCACTCCGCAGAGCAGTGCACGATGCAGGTGGGGTCGCGGTTGGTTACTGTTTGATCACTGTGCCGTCGCGGCGGCGGATGACGCCCCAGCCTCCGTTGTTGTGGCCGCGGAGCCCGCGTTCGCCCGTGCCGAAGGGGTACTTCTTCGCGGCGGCCTCGTCCACTTCGATGCCCCAGCCGGGGGCCTCGTTCACGTAGTAGTAGCCGTTCTTGATCTCGGGACAGCCGGGGAAGACTTCCTTGACGGTATCCGGGAATTGGTAGCACTCCTGGATGCCGAAGTTGTAGCAGGCGATGTCGAGCGTCATGTTGGCGGCGTGGCCGAAGGGCGAGATGTCACCGGGGCCGTGCCAGGCGGTCTTCACGCCGAAAAACTCGCCCAGGGCGGCGATTTTGCGGCAGGGCGTGAGGCCGCCGGCCTGGGTGACGTGGACGCGGATGTAGTCGATGAGACGCTCGGAGATGAGCGGCGTCCACTCGTGCGGCGAGTTGAAAAGCTCGCCCATCGCCAGCGGCGTGGTGCACTGCTGGCGGATCATGCGGAACCACTGTATGTCCTCGGGCGAGAGCACGTCTTCAAGGAAGAAGAGACGGAAGCGCTCGACCTCCTTGGCAAAACGGACGGCCTGGATGGGCGTGACGCGCTCGTGGACGTCGTGTAGAATTTCCAATTCGTCGCCGAACTCCTTGCGCACGGCCTCAAACATTTTGATGGTCCTATGCAAGTAGGCTTCGGGTTCGAAAACGGGCTCGTTGTGGAGTTTTTCCACCGGCACGTCGCTGCTCGTGCCGCCGTAGGCCGCCATGCCGGGCACGCCGACCTGCACACGGATGGTGCGGAAGCCTTTGGCGATGAGGCGATGAACGGAGTCGAACAACTGCGGGAAGTCGGCGCCGCCGGCGTGGGCGTAGCAGTCGACGGCCTCGCGGCATTTGCCGCCGAGCAGTTGGTAAACGGGCAGGCCGCATTGGCGGCCCTTGATGTCCCAGAGAGCCTGGTCGACGCCGCTGATGGCGTTGTTGAGCACGGGGCCATTGCGCCAGTAGGAGGAATCGTACATCGCCTGCCAGAGGTCGTCGATGCGGTCGGCGGGCCGGCCGACGAGAAACGGC
>Ga0182027_10012359_pt1 | contig 11993 bp, 11 predicted proteins | sample 712E1DmetaG_FD_121300 | JGI IMG/M metagenome (GOLD analysis project Ga0182027, IMG submission 121300) | Permafrost microbial communities from Stordalen Mire, Sweden - 712E1D metaG (Illumina Assembly) | ecosystem: Environmental > Terrestrial > Soil > Wetlands > Permafrost | place: Sweden...
CGTTGCGGATATTGCTATCGGGGGTGGGGTCCGGCGCGGTGCCGGTGGAGGAGGCGCTGCGGCGGCTGAAACATTTGCCGTTCGAGGAGATGCAAAGCGCGACGCTGGATCATCATCGGACGCTGCGGAAGGGTTTTGCCGAGGTGATCTACTGCGCGGGCAAGACGCCGGCACAGGTGGCGGAGATAGCGGAGCGGCTGGCGGCGCGGTCGTCGAAGCTGCTGGGGACGCGGGCGACGCGCGAGCATTATTTAGCGGCGCGGCGGCGTGTGCGCGGGCTGCAATATGACGCCCTGGCGCGCGTTTTGTGGCTGAATCGCGAGCCCAAGCCGGGCCATCCGGGGGTGGTCGTGATTGCCGCGGGCACGAGCGATTTGCCGGTGGCGGAGGAGGCGGCCCTCACGCTGCAAGTGATGGGGCATGAGCCGGCGCGGATACGCGATGTGGGCGTGGCGGGGCTGCACCGTTTGCTCAAGCACCTGCCGGCGCTCAAGGACGCGCGGGTGATCGTCGCGGTGGCCGGGATGGAAGGGGCGCCGCCTTCGGTGATTGCGGGCCTGGTGGCGGCGCCCGTGATTGCGGTGCCCACCAGCGTGGGCTATGGCACGAGCTTCGGGGGCCTGACGGCGCTACTGGCGATGCTCAACTCATGCGCCAGCGGGCTTTCGGTCGTGAATATCGACAATGGCTTTGGCGCCGGCTACATGGCGGCCATGATCAACAGCCAATGCGAAAAAATGGCGCTATGATCCATGTTCAATGACCAATGAGCAGGCGCCGCGGGCCTGGTTCCATTATTTGGGTCATTGGTTATTGGCCAGGGGATTTTGTATGCTGGGTGTTATGACTCCACAACTTGAACAACTTGAAGCGTGGCTCCGCCAGTGGCCTTCGGTCCTTGTGGCCTACTCGGGCGGCGTGGATTCGGCCCTGCTGATGGCCGCGGCGAACCGGGTGCTGGGCGACAAGGCGTTATCGTGCATTGGCGCGTCGCCCAGTTATCCGCAGCGGGAACTGGCGGCGGCGCTGAAGATCGCCACGGACGCGGGGGCCAAAGTACGTGCCGTGGAAACCCAGGAACACCTGAATCCCAATTACGCGGCCAATCCGGCGAACCGGTGCTACTTTTGCAAGAGCGAGCTGTTTACGCGTCTGAAGGCCGTGGCCGAGGCGGAGGGTTTTGCCATCGTCATCGACGGCAACAACGCGTCGGATGCCGTGGCCAATGACCGGCCCGGCTGGCTGGCGGGGCGGGAACGGGGGATACGCTCGCCGCTGGCGGAATTGGGTTTTACGAAGGACCAGGTGCGGGCGTTGGCGCAGGAGTTGGGGCTGCCGGTGTGGAACAAGCCGGCGATGCCCTGCACGTCGTCGCGTGTGCCGCACGGGACGCCGATCGTGCCTAAGTTGCTCAAGCAGATCGAGGATGCCGAGACCGCGCTGCTGGGGATGGGCTTCCAGCAATTGCGCGTGCGGCACCATGGCGATATTGCGCGGATCGAACTGCCTGCGGAAGACCTGCCCCGCGCTGTGGAACTGCGGGAGCAGATCACGGCGGCGGTGAAGGGGTGCGGGTATAAGTTTGTGACTGTTGACCTGGCGGGATTCAAGAGCGGGGCGCTGCACGCGGCGACGAAATAGGGTTGCAGATTTTCACGACCTTTTGGTAGGATCATGAGATGAACGTGCAACTGCAAAAAATCGAGCTGGAGCGCTACGTCCAGGAACAAGTCAGCGCGGGTTATTTTCCATCTGCCGAAGCCGTTGTGGAAGACGCCCTGCTCCGGGTCATGGTGGAAGATCAAACGGAACTGACGGATGAGGATGTGGCGGCCATTAAACTGTCGGATGAACAATTTGCGCGGGGAGAAGGAATTGACGCCGAAGAAGCGAAGAAACAAATCCGCCGGCTTTATGGCAAGGCACAGCCATGATCCCCCAATATCGGATCGCCTATTCGCCAGCGGCGGTTGCGGCCTTGGCGCAAATTTACGCGTATATCGCACAGGATTCTCCCCAAAATGCGGAAGGCATGATGGAACGGATTCTGGCATCCATTGATATGCTGGGACATTTCCCCCGACGTCAGAAAGTCTGGCGTGCCGGGCAACGCCTTGAAGGGATGGTCTACTCTTTACCCGTCCCTCCTTATATGATCTTCTTCCGGATTTCCGAGCATGAATCCGTCGTCCGTATTGCCCATATCCGGCACGGTGCGCGGCGGCCGCTCAAACGTTTCTGAGAGTTCCTATGATTGCATACCTCGACACTCCCTCCGGCATTTCCGGCGACATTTTCCTTGGCTGCCTGCTCGATGCGGGCTGGACGCTGGAGCGGCTGCGGTTTGCCATTGCGCAGCTTCGTTTGCCCGCCGATGAGTACGCCATCGACGCCCGCGGCATCATGAAAGGGCCGCTGCGCGCCACGCTGGCCGATGTGCAGACCAGCGAGGGCCACGCGCATCGGCACCTGGCGGACATCGAGAATATTATTGGCGCGTCCGACCTGCCCGACGGCGTCAAGCGCAACGCCATTGCCGTGTTCACACGCCTGGCGGATGCCGAGGCTAAGGTCCATGGCACCACGCGCGACCAGATTCACTTCCACGAAGTCGGCGCGATGGATGCGATCATCGACATTGTGGGCGTGTGCGCGGGGCTGCACGAATTGGGGATTGAAAAGCTGTTCGCCAGCGCCCTGCCGCTGGGCCAGGGCTGGACACAGTCGCAGCACGGCCAGATTCCGCTGCCCGCCCCCGCCACGCTGGAACTGCTTGCGGCCGCCAAGGCCCCGACGCGCCCCGCGCCCGGGCCGGGGGAATGGGTCACACCCACGGGGGCGGCGCTGGTCTGTGCGCTGGCGACGTTCGGCCAGCCCCCCATGACGCTCGAAAAGATCGGCACCGGCGCGGGCACCAAGAACACGCCGTGGCCGAATGTGGCGCGCCTGTGGCTGGGCCAGCCGGTGGCGCAGGGCGCCGGCATGGTGCAGTTGGAAACGAACATTGACGATATGAATCCGCAGTTATATGCCGCGGTGTCCGACAAGCTCTTCGCGGCGGGCGCCAAGGATGTGTGGTTCACGCCCATTCAGATGAAGAAGAACCGCCCGGCGATTTTGCTGTCCGCCCTGGCCCCGGCCACGCACGAGGCGGCGCTCTCGCAGGTGATGCTTGAAGAGACCACGACGCTGGGCGTGCGCGTCCACACGCTGGAGGACCGCCACGAAGCCCGCCGCGAGATGCGCGAAGTCCAGACACCGCACGGACCGGTGCATGTGAAGGTCAAGTTTGTGGCCGGCAAGGCCGTCGGGGCGATGCCGGAGTATGACGACTGCAAGGCCTTGGCGGACAAGCTGCATCTGCCCGCGAGGCAGGTGTGGGAAGCGGCGGCGACGGCGGCACAGCAGTTATGCGCGGATATTCGATCGGCGCAGTAATCTCGGTTGCGAGTACATCGACATGGGCCTGGATTTTCTCGATTTCACGCTCACGCTTGAAAAGATGCACAATATCTGCGTTTCCGTCGCGGTCGTCGAGGATATTGCCAAGGCCTTCGAGAAGGTCGCGTGGAACCGGTGCAACGGCCGGCGCGACATGCGCGTGGGGCGGTTTTATGAGGCCCTGCGCCCGCACTGCTTTCATATGTGTTCCGCATGTCGGGCGCTTGTGCATACAAGCAAGCGTCGTCCATTGAAACTGCGGCCCGCACGGGATGAATGTCCGCAGTGCGGCGAAAAGCTCATGTCGGCGGAACTCTCCTGGGAGCAAGCGTGCGCGACGTTGGGGGCAGTGACGGGGTGCAGTGCTTCAAAAATCGAACGAGAGCAATGGCTGCGTAAGGATTTGAATTTCTTCTAAAGGCGCCGAATCAAGAATTAACAAATGCCGTTCAATTCGCCTTCCCGGGCAGGGACTTCAAATACGCCACCCATTTTTTGCTCAAGCCGTCCAGGTCCGTCCCGAAGGCCCGCGTGAACATCACCTTCCGTTCGTCGGCACTGATCGCCCGCAGCGGCATATGAGCCTTGTACTCCGTGATGTACTGCTCCATGGCATTGCGGTCGAACTTGTACAGGTAATGAAACAGCGCCCATGACTCTGAATAAAACAGCAGCAGCGACTTGTTCTCCGCCGTGGCGTCCGGATTGGTTTTGATAATCAAGTCCAGCGGAATCAACTTGTCGTCCTTAAGCGCATCCTTCAACGGTGGCACCCGGCCAAAGTTCACCAGTGCCGGCCCCCGGTGGCCCGCGGCGTCCTCCACCTCGAAACTGCACGCCAGGCCTTCGGAAAACCAGAAGGGGTAATCCACGTTGCGGATCTGAATGCCCATGTTGAAGGAGATCTGGTGGGCGGCCTCGTGCATCGTGCGCGAATTGTTCTGAATCTGGGCGTTGCTGGCGATGCGGTTGTTGATCTGAAAGAGGCTCTCGTTGGCGCGGTTGCGCTCGACCGTGAGCGTGTTGACCTGCCCCGTCTGCCCCTTGCCGCCGGCCTCCGCGATGAGCTCGTTGAAGCCGTCAATCTGGGATTTGAGGTCGGCGGCCTGCTTGGCAAAACTGGCATTGCTGGGCGCCGAGGCGTCGTCGAAGAAAATCGAGCGATTGGTCCGGTTCGAATAAAATCCGCCGGACCACGACATATCCGAGCGTTCCGTCTGCCGGCCATAGGCGAGGTAATCCTCGCGGTCCTTCAGCAGGATCATCACCAGGCGATGCTCCAGGAAATCCGGACGGAGCTTGTTCATGTTGAAATAAAACTGAAAGGCGTCGTACGCCTTCTCCATCGAGACGCCGCGCTGCAGGGCATAGGCGTCGGTCGTGTCATAGGCGATAAGAAAATGCCTGCTGTTGCGCGTCTTGAAATCGTGCCCGAAGCGCCGCAGCATCTCATCCTGCAGCGACTTTTCCGCCTCCGGTTCGTCGGGCAGCGGGCGGGCTTCGTCCACATGCTGGACATTTGCGTCCGCGGCCCGTTTTCCCGGGTCGCGGTAAAGCGCCTGGTCGGCCATCTCCTGGGCCTGCGACCACATCTTGCGGTCGCGCGCCCAGCGCGCCAGGGTCAGGCGCCCCTCCACATCGTCATCCTTGAGCTGGGAAAGGCGGTCGAGGTAATCGGTCAGGTCGCGGAGCGCGGCATTGGTCGAAGACGTTGCGGTGCCGGTGGAAGGCGCGGGGGCAGTCGGCGGGCGATTGGAACTTGCCGCCGGCAGGGATTGTGCCGCCGCGGTCGCCGCCGCCGCGGTCAGGATGAATGTCAGGATCGGCGGGCGCAGGTTCATATGCAGTATTCTATCGGGAAAATGCGGAAAGTTATCAAGATTCCATGGGTGGTTCCACCAGAGCATTTTTCATCGCCTGTAGCGAGGACGCAAGCAATTGGTCGCTCCCTGACGGTCGCGGCTCTGAATATTCCGCCACGTTCGAGTGAAAAATGCTCCAGCCGCAAATGATCTGATGCTCATGATCTGATGCTCATGGGCGGGATTATGGGCGGGCCGTTTTGCGGCGTTTTGCGCGACCGGTTCCGTTGGCTATTGAGCCATCACGCGGGAAATCGTCAATATCGGCATCAGCATGGCAATCGCGACGCCGCCGATCATGATGCCCATGAGTCCGATCATGACGGGCTCGATGAACTGCGTGGAGGTTTTGATTGCGGTGCGCAGGTCTTCCTCCATATACGCCGAAATACGCGTCAGCACGTTGGAGAGTTCGCCGGTTTTCTCGCCCGACATGATCATCTGGCCGACCGACTTGGGAATCAGCGGCGATTTCAGCAGGGGTTCGGAGAGCTGCGACCCGTTCTGCACACGGAGGCGCACATCCTCCCAGAGAAGCTCGTAGTAGTGGTTGCCCGCGACATCCTTGACGATCGCCAGGCAGTCAAGCACCTGCACGCCGGAGGTGATCATCGTGCCCATGGTCGAAAGCGAGCGCGACAGGTAGAGCTTGTGGAACATCCCGCCGAAGATCGGCATGCGGAGCTTCATGAAATCCGCCAGGCGCCGGCCGCGCTGCGTCTTGAGAATCAGGACAATGCCGATGGACACCAGAACCGCGCCGGCAATCCAAAAATACCAGAAGGCCACCAGCGAATGCGAAATCGCCATGAGCACCTGCGTGGGCATGGGCAGGGCGGCTTTGCGGCTGGCAAAGATGGCCGTAAATTTCGGCAGAACCACCGTCAGGAGGAAAATCGTGACGCTGACCGACATCACCAGCATGAAGCCGGGATAGATCAGAGCACCCTTGACCTTCTTGGTCATATCCCGCTGGGAAACCAGGTAATCGGCGAGCTTGCGGAGCATCGGCCCCATCGTGCCGGAGATTTCCGAGGCGCGGACCAGGGAAATGTAGTATTTGGGGAAGATGCGCGGGAACTTTTCAAGCGTCGAGGAAAAATCCTTGCCGCCGGTGACCTCCTGGTCGATCGTCTTGAGCACCGCGATGAAGGTGTCGGAAAAGGCCTGTTCCGAAAGGGCGTGCAGGCTTTCCGACAACGGCACGCCCGTGTCCACCATGACCGAAAGCTGCAGCGTGAAGGTGATGACCTCGTCGCGCTTGACCTTGGTGGCCTTGTCAACGGCCTCCACCTGCACGGCGCCGTCGGGTGAATCCGATGCGGCCGCCCCGGAGTTACCGCGGGCCGGCTTGATGTCCACGATGTATTTTCCTTCGGCCCGCAGGAGCTTGGTGGCCTCGGCCATGGAAGGTGCGGCGATGAAGCCGTTGACCGCCTGGCCCCGCTGGTCGCGGGCCTGGTAGGCGAAGCGTGAATTGATGGCGGCGGTCGTGGTCATAGCGACGTGGCCCTCAAAATTTCCTCATAGGTGGTGATCCCGGCCTTCACCTTCACCATGCCGTCGGCGCGCAGCGTGCCGATGTGCTGTTCCCGGCAGAGTTCGCGCAGTTTCTGGATGGAGGCGCCGATCACCACGGCGTCGAGCATCTGGGCGTCCGGAACGAGCAGCTCGTATATGCCGATGCGGCCGGAATAGCCGGAATTCCGGCATTTTTTGCAGCCTTTGGGGCGGTACAGATAGTCGAAGGGTCCGGCGGATTTCTCCACAATGTGCCGGATGTTCACGGGCGGCTCAAACTGTTCCCGGCATACGGGACAAAGTTTGCGCACCAGCCGCTGCGCCACCACGGCCCGCAGGGACGCGGCGATCAGATACGGCTCGATGCCCATGTTGACGAGCCGAATGATGGAACTGGGGGCGTCATTGGTGTGCAGCGTGGAGAGCACCAGGTGGCCCGTGAGCGCCGCCTGGATGGCTATGCGGGCGGTTTCCGCGTCGCGTATTTCACCGACCATGATGACGTCCGGATCCTGCCGCAGCAGGGAGCGCAGCGCATTGGCGAAGGTGAAGTTGATCTTGTCATTCACCTGGAACTGGTTGACACCGCTGAGATTGAACTCGACGGGATCCTCAACCGTGCAAATGTTGATGTCGGGCTTATGCAGATCGGAAAGCGAGGCATAGAGCGTCGTGGACTTGCCGGAGCCCGTCGGCCCGGTGACCAGCGTGATGCCATTGGGTTGCTCGAGGACTTTTTTGTAGCAGACCAGCATGTCGTAGGCGAAGCCGAGCTTTTCCAGATTGACGGGAATATTGCGATTATCAATGATACGCACAACTGCCTTCTCGCCCCATTTCTCCGGCATGGTGGAGACACGCAGGTCGATGGGGCGCCCCTCCAGCAGCACGTGGATGCCGCCATCCTGGGGCAGCCGCCTTTCGGAGATATCCAGACCCGCCATGATCTTGATGCGGCTGATGACCGCCGGATGCATGGAATGCGGCGGACATATCTTTTCAAACAGCCGGCCATCGACGCGGTAGCGGACGCGCGTTTTCTTTTCGTCCGGTTCGATGTGGATGTCCGAGGCGCCATCGCGCACGGCATTATAGATCAGATAGTTGACCAGCTTGATGATCGGGGAATGGCCAGCCACTTCCTTGAGGTTGCCGATTTCCTCCATCTGGGTCTCGACGATCGCGAAGTCTTCCGGGCGGACTTCCTCGATGATGTCATCGATGACGAACACGTTGGCCGCCGGAAGGTGCGCTTGCAGCGTGGCGGCGATGTCGCGTTGGGTGGAGGCGACCACCTGCACCGTATAACTGGTGAGTTGCTGTATTTCCTCGATAAGAAAGAGGTTTGAGGGTTCCGACAGGGCCACGGTCAGGACGTTGTTCACCAGGAACATCGGCAGGACGCTGTGCTTTTCGATGAACTCGCGCGGCAGAACCTCAATGACCTTCGGATCGCATATTTTCGGCGATACCTTGGCGTACGGAACGTCGTGCATTTCGGAAAGCGTTTCGCAAAGCTGCTCTTCCGTGATGATCCCCTGCTCGATCAGCATTTCTCCCAGGAGCTGATGGCGGCCGCTGCCCTTCTGCTGTTCCAGCGTCGCGTCGAGCGCCTGCGCAGTCACCAGACCCTTTGTAACGAGGATCTGGCCCAGAGATTTTCTTTTCATTACCGGCGTAATCATATAATCCGCATTATTGAGTCAAGAGTGTATCATTCATTCCTTTGCACAGTTCCGAGCAGGGGTTAAGCATGGCCGTTTATCGCATCGTCTTCACCGCCTCGGTCACATCCGCGAATACGTCAAACCGGCCGTCAAGCCGCGTAACCTGGAAGATCTTCCGGCAAATCTCGTCGGGATTGCAGAGTCGAATCGTGCCGAGCCGTTCGTCGCATTGTTCCTGAACCCAAAGGAGCGCCTCGAGGCCCTTGGAATCAATGAATGTCGTTTGTTGAAGATCGATGACAAAGAACCGGATTTTCCGCTCGAGGCGTTCGTCAATTTGTTTGCGAAAGCCCTCCGTGGCGTCGGCCGTGAACTCTCCCGCAATGACCAGCACGGATACGTGATCGTAGTCTTCGCATTTGATGTTCATACGCCGCCTCCCGGTTTTTCCAAGAGCGGAACGCTCGCCGCCGCAGTTGCCGCCTGCGTCTCCGCCACGGCCCTTTGATAGGGTGCGAAGTCCAGCGACACGAAGATTTTGGCCAGTGCCGGATCAAACTGGGCGCCGGCACAGCGTGTGATCTCGGCCAGCACCGTCTCCAACGGCAGCGCCGGACGATAGGTGCGCGTGGAACTCATGGCGTCGAAGGAATCCGCCACGCATATGATCCGGCCCATGAGCGGTATGTTCTCGCCGGCCAGCAAGTGCGGATAGCCATGCCCATCCCACCGTTCGTGGTGGAAGAGCACGCCCGGAATGACATCCTGAAGCTGCCGGATGTTGCCCAGTATCTGGGCGCCAATGGCCGGATGCTTCTTAATGGCCGTAAATTCATCATCCGTGAGGCGCCCGGGCTTGGTGAGCACGGTCTCGGGCACACCGATCTTCCCGACATCGTGCAGTAGCCCGGAAAGATAGACGCGTTCGCACTGTTCGTCGGGCAATCCAATTTTGCGCGCCAGTTCGCGGGAGAGTTCCGCCACGCGCTGGGAGTGGCCGCGCGTATACGCATCCTTGGCGTCGATGGACCGCGTCAGGGCATGCAGGACGCCCATGAAGAGATCCTGCATGTCGTGATACAGCGCCGCGTTTTCCAGGAAGATCGAACACTGATTGCCAACGTTATTCAGCAATTTTAGATCGACGGAGTTGAACTCCGTCGTGTCATTCTTGTCAACGGCGATCAAGACGCCCAAAGTCCGATGATCGCGCACCAGCGGCACGCAGACGAAGCGCCGGACATGATCGCCCAGCTTGGCCCAGTCGCAATCCGGGGCGATTTCGTTATGAACCTGCGTTTCGCCCACGGCCAGGGCGTCATGAATCGGCTCATGCAGGGCCCGCAGGAGCGCTGCGCCATCCACGCCGCAATCGCCGACCACGACGGACACGTCGTCGAATTCCATTTCCGACTGCTCATCCGTGCGCCGGGCCAGGGCGACCATCACCGACCGCAAGTCGCTGATTTCCTGCATTTCCCGGCAGACGGTCTCCAGAAAGGCCTGCGGCTTCTGGCTGAAGCGCATGCCGGAGGAAATCTTCGAGAGTAACGCGATCTCCTCATAAACGCTGGTAAGTTGCTCGGTGACGTTGGCCAGTTCGCCATGCGAGACGGTGACGGACTGCAAGTCCTCGTGCATGTTTTCGGCGAGGCGGACCAGCGGGCCAAAAAGGCCCGCGGGCACCAGGGGGGCCTTGTTCGCCAGCGCGGCCAGCGCCTGGGCGTCCAGGGATGCCCGCTGCGCAAAGCGGGCCAGGTCCTCGCCCAGCGCCGCCGCCTGGTCGGTGCGTCCGATCAGCACGATCCATCCCGTCACTTTGCGGCGCCGCAGAAGCGGGAGCAATTGCATTTGGATCCAGGGAACCTGTCCGTGCAGGCGAACCCCGTTGGCCGTCACGGCCTCACCGAGGCGCTTGATTTGCTGCGGGATCGTCGATTCAATCGTCAGACATAGCGCCAGCGCCCGGGGCATCTGGACATCATGCCAGAGCAGCGCGCCATCGCGATCGAGGCAGGCCAGGTACAGTCCCACCGGCCGCCACCGCTCCGCCAGGCGCGCCAGCACCGTGGTATTCAATTGTGTGGGTCGCGATGTGAGAACCGGGGTCATATTCGATATTCCTTGTATTCATGAATAAGGAATAGGGTGTTACGCTGATGCAGGCGTCTCCGACGAGGCGGCAACCTGGGCGCGGGCTTCCAGAAGTTGATGCACTTTCTCGAGCAGATCGCGCGGGCTAAAGGGCTTGAATAGGCAAACGGTAATGCCGGCATATGCGAGTTCCACCTGCTCCAAAGCCAAACCGTGGGCCGTCAGGAGGATGGCGGGGAGATTGCGGCGTCCGGGTTCGGCATGGAGCCGGCGCGCCAGTTCGAGACCCGACATGCCGGGCATCTGAAAATCGGTAATCAGCAGGTCCACCGGATTTGCGGCCGCCAGTTCGAGGGCTTCCTCGCCATCGTTGGCCGTCATGACGTTGTAGCCCGCGTTCTTGAGCTTCAGCGAAACCACATGCAGGATGTGGGCTTCATCGTCAACCGCAAGTATGGTGGTGTCGTTCATTGAATCCTCGCTAGTCAGGCCGCCATCGGCAGGGCAAAGCCAAAAGTGGAGCCTTTGCCCACTTCGCTGGAGACGATCATGCGGCCCTTGTGTATCCCTTCGATGATCTGGCGCGTGAGATTGAGCCCCAGGCCCGATCCCTTGGCCATGGTCTTGTTTTGTTCCACGCGAAAGAACTTTTCAAATAAATGAGTCATCGCCTCCGGCGGAATACCGACGCCCGTGTCCGTCACCAGAACAATCAGTTCGTTTTTTTCCTCATCCGCGGTCAGGGCCACTTCCACGCGTCCGCCTTCCTTGGTGTACTTCACGGCGTTGCTGACCAGATTGAGCGCGGCCTGGTAGATCATGTCCGGGTCCGCCTCAACCGTCGCAAACACGGGGCTCAGGCGATCCACGATCGCTATCGTCTTGTCGCGCGCGGAAGGCATCGCCACCTCCAGCACGCGCTTGAGGATGCCGTTGACGGAAATCGTTTTCTTGGCGATGCGCATCATTCCGGACTCGATTCGGGAAATATTCAGGATGTTGTCGATGAGCCGGCTCAGGCGCTCCGCCTCCGCCTGGATGATGTGATAGAACTCATTGCGGGTCTTGTCGTCCGTGGCCTCGCCATCGACGAGCAGTTCGGCATAGGCCTTGATGCTCGAAAGGGGCGTCCGCAGTTCGTGGGACACGTGCGAGACGAATTCGGTCTTCATTTTGGAGATTTCATCCTCGCGCGTGCGGTCGTGCAGCACCGTCACGATGCCGGAGAGTTGATCCGTATTGTCCATCACGCACGAAAGGGTCACGGAAAAGGTCCGCGTTGTCCCGTCGATTTCCAGTTGATACTCCCCCGTGCGGCGGGTGGTGCGGGTGGTCGCCTGCCGCATGTCCGCGATATCCGCCGCCAGCCGGGCCGCCTTCTCGCCCAGCAGTTGTGCCACGGGCCGTC
>Ga0182027_10012360_pt1 | contig 11991 bp, 8 predicted proteins | sample 712E1DmetaG_FD_121300 | JGI IMG/M metagenome (GOLD analysis project Ga0182027, IMG submission 121300) | Permafrost microbial communities from Stordalen Mire, Sweden - 712E1D metaG (Illumina Assembly) | ecosystem: Environmental > Terrestrial > Soil > Wetlands > Permafrost | place: Sweden...
AACCAAAATGGGAATCCCTTTTTACTGTTTTCATGATTTTGATATTGTAGAAGAAGGAGATTCAATTATTGAATCAGATAAAAGAATTCAAACTTTAGTGGATTATGCAAAAGAGAAACAGAAACAATCCGGTGTTAAACTTCTTTGGGGTACGGCAAATGTATTTTCACATAAACGATATATGAATGGCGCTTCCACGAACCCTGATTTTAATGTACTTACTTATGCTGCAACTCAAGTAAAAAGGGCAATGGATGCAACGATTGAATTGGGTGGTGACAATTATGTTTTCTGGGGCGGTAGAGAAGGCTATATGTCTCTTCTAAACACAAATATGAAAAGAGAAAAAGATCATCTCGGTAAATTTCTTTCAATGGCACGGGATTACGCGCGCTCACATGGTTTTAAAGGAACATTTCTTATTGAACCTAAACCTATGGAACCAACTAAACATCAATATGATTTCGATACAGAAACCGTTATAGGATTTTTACGTGCTTACGGACTTGATATAGATTTCAAACTTAATATTGAAGTTAATCATGCTACATTGGCAGGTCATACATTCCAACATGAAATACAATGTGCAGTTGACGCCAATATGTTCGGAAGTATTGATGCAAACCGGGGTGATTATCAAAATGGCTGGGATACCGATCAATTTCCAATTAATTTATATGAAATTATAGAATCAATGCTTGTCATTGCAAATGCCGGTGGTTTCGGAATCGGTGGAGTTAATTTTGACGCAAAAGTAAGAAGGAATTCAACCGATCCGGAAGATTTATTCATAGCACACATAGCCGGGATGGATGTTTTTGCACGGGCTCTTTTAATAACAGAAAGAATTCTAAATGAATCCGATTATACAAAATTAAGAACTGAACGCTATGTTTCGTTTGATTCCGGTAAAGGCAAAGAATTTGAACAAGGTAAACTAAAATTTGAAGATCTGCGGGAAATTGCTCTTAAATCAGGTGAGCCGAAACAGATCAGCGGAAAACAGGAATTATTCGAACAAATTATAAGTACAATGATGTAAAATCTGATCCCATGATTCTTAAATAGTGGAATTGAATTTATTGATAATATAATACCAATTATTAGTATAACCCCGCAGTGTATGGCAATTCCATATGTGGCGGGGTTATTCAATATAAAAATTCAATTTAGTTTGTATACATTTCGCTTCATTTGATTATAATTCATTAATTTGTATTTGTACCTAAAATTTATAAAACAAAAAAACAAAAAGAATTGAGCATAATTATTGTTTAAATGATATTTTTGGGGAGAGGAAAATATTTCATCTTATGTGAATTCATTAATTGTAAATAAATGAGATAGTGAATAAGTATAACAAAAATATATAGAACTTTCATAAAATTACCAATCAGTTGTAACAATAATTTGTACTGCGATAATTCATCCAATTAATTGGAGGGGAGTTGTTTTATATGGAGGGATTTTTAAACTGAAAAAAAACTATATAGGAATATTATGAATCTAGTCGAAACTATTGAAAAGAAATTCAAAGACAAATACAAAAGAAATCCTTTACTTGTCCGTTCACCCGGGAGAGTAAATTTAATTGGTGAACATACTGATTATAATAAGGGCTTTGTATTACCCGGGGCAATTGATAAAGCAATTTATTTTGCAGTTTCTCCGCGTAATGATAATAAATGTAATTTACTTGCAGTAGATCTAAACGATTTTTATGAGTTTAATGTTGACAGCATACAATATAGTAAGAAAGGTTGGCCCAATTATTTGATGGGCATTGTGGATCAGCTTTGTAAAGATGGCTTTAAAATAACTGGATTTGATTGCGCTTTTGGAGGAGATATTCCAATTGGGGCAGGATTATCTTCTTCTGCAGCTATCGGAGCCGGTTTGGCTTTTGCTTTGAATCATCTTTTCACTTTTAATTTAGAAAAACTTGATCTTGTAAAACTAGCTCAAAAATCAGAGAATGAATTTGTAGGCGTCAAGTGTGGAATTATGGATCAATACATCAATATTTTCGGTAAGAATAAAAATGTCCTTCGCATTGATTGCCGTTCTCTCGAATATGAATATTTCCCATTCGAATTTAATAATGTTTCTGTAGTTCTATTTAACTCAAAAGTATCACATTCACTTGCTTCATCTGAATACAACAGGAGAAGAGCGGAATGTGCCCAGGGAGTTGAAGTTATTAAAAATTATTATCCGCAGGTTGATAGTCTTCGTGATGTTCCAAAGGAAATGCTGGTCGAACTGATGCCGAAATTAGATGTTGTAACATATAAGCGTTGCAAATACGTAGTAGATGAAAATGATAGAGTGTTAAAAGCATGTCAAACATTAAAGAAAGGAGACCTGAAAGAATTCGGATCTCTGATGTATGATTCGCACAATGGATTAAGTAAAGAATATGAAGTGAGTTGTAAAGAACTTGATTATTTGGTTCAGTTAACAGAAAGCAATTCAAAAGTTTACGGATCAAGAATGATGGGAGGAGGATTTGGCGGATGTACAATTAATATTATTGAAAACGATGCGGTAGAGCAAATTAGTAAATCGATTTGTAATTCATATGAAGAAAAATTTCATGTAAAACCTGAAACTTACATTACATCAATCGGCAACGGAACAAATATAATTAAATCGGATGAAAATGAAACAGTTTGAATTAGACCAATATCCACATCGCAGAAAAAATGTCTTAACCGGAGAATGGATTTTAGTTTCTCCCCATCGAACAAATCGTCCTTGGCAGGGAGAGGTTTCTAAATCTGAAAATGATAGTCGACCACAATATGATCCTCAATGTTATTTGTGCCCGGGGAACAAACGCGCTAATGGTGAAATAAATCCGAATTATAAAAGTAATTTTGTTTTCACGAATGATTATTCTTCTTTGCTTGAAGACATCCCGTCAGGTCACAAGAATAAAAACGGGTTGCTGATTGCTGAAAGTGAAAAAGGAATTTGCAGAGTTGTAAATTATTCTCCAAGGCATGATTTAACATTAGCGGAAATGGATGAGAAAGAGATTGAAAATATAATATCAACATGGCAGGATGAATTCAGAACAATAGGCTCAAACCCTAATATTAATTATGTGCAGATATTTGAAAACAAAGGGGCAATAATGGGCAACAGTAATCCCCATCCGCACGGACAAATCTGGGCGCAGGAAAATGTTCCTATGGGACCCGCGAAGGAAACCATACAATTCAGGAAATATTACCGGAAGTGCAGACGAAGTATTTTAAGTGATTATCTTAAATTAGAAATTAAGCTCAACGAAAGAACTGTTTACAGTAATGATTCATTTGTTGCAGTTGTTCCTTTCTGGGCTGTTTGGCCTTATGAAACGTTGATTATATCCAGAAGAAAATTATCTGATATTCTGCAATTCAAAGAAAATGAGAAAAAAGATTTTGCAAATATAATGCGCGTAATTACTGTTAAATATGATAATTTATTTCATACTTCATTTCCTTATTCTGCCGGTATACATCAATCTCCAACTGACGGTAAGGAACATAAAGAATGGCATTTTCATATGCACTTTTATCCCCCGCTTTTAAGATCGGCTAGTATAAAAAAGTTTATGGTGGGTTATGAGATGCTTGCTGAACCTCAAAGAGATATTACACCGGAGTATAGTGCTTCAGTATTAAAAGAATTATCTGCCGTTCACTATAAACGCTCAAATTTATAAAATTTTGATGAGCTATAATAAAGACAGGTTCTTCCCAAGAAGTTTACTTTGATTCCAAGTTTCAAACTATAATATACTCTTGATTATTTCATAGTTATCACTTCTCATAAGTTCTTTCGCTCCAAATATTTCCCGCTTGCTTCAATTTAAGCCCGCTTACAACATTATTTTCATTATAACTTGAATCCTTTCGATTATTTACTCGAGAAGATGTGAGTACCGCTCGAACTTATATGATTTATTTATATGAATTGTTTTCAGGCCGTTAATGATAGACTCTTAGTCATAACGTTAGTTATAACCGGATTAGTTTAATAAATAATAATCTATTATGGGATAAAGTTGAATCAGTCAAAAAAAATGGAATTGATTAACGAATCAGGTCTAGATATTAAGAGCAACAATCAAAGATTAATAATTAGAACAAATGATTTAATTCCCGGAATCGAAGAAATTATAGAAAAAATTCAGTCAATTGTCGAAAATTCAGAAGATGATATTCTTCAAATAGGGAAAAAACTTAAAGATTTTCTATCTGATTCAAAAGAACTATTTCAAATGTCCTCTTCGGTATCTTCAATGATTACATATGAAGTTCTTAAAAAAGGTGTATTAGAATTAAATGGTCTTCTTAGTGAATTTTCAAAGCGTCTGGCTAAGTCGGTTAATAATATTGGAAATGATAAAGAGGAATTACTCAATATAATTGAAAAAATTAATTTGATAATATATCAAATGGGGGACTTCAGGAAAATTGTTAAACAGCTTAGAATGCTTGGAATATCCATTAAGATCGAAAGCTCAAGATTAGGTGATGGAGGGAATGAATTTTTCATATTGGCAGAAAATGTGGACAATCTTTCACATCAGATAAGTGATAAATCGGAAAATATTTTAAAAAAGTCAAAAAGTCTCTTTAGTGAAATAACAAAAACAATAAATGGACTAGAAAATTTAGAAATTAAACAAAGAGAACAGACCGATATAATTCTTAATGAAACAATACATACTATTAATACTTTTGAACAAAATTATAATAACTCTTATGAAATGACCGACGACATTGTCAAGAGTTCGGATAAAGTTACCAACAGTATAAACAATATAGTAACCTCTTTACAATCTCATGACATAATCCGCCAAAAAATGGAACATTCTGTCGAAGCATTAAACAATTTATCCGTTTCATTGAAAAAATCTGAAATGAGTGATAATACAACAGAGATCTCAGTTACTAATTTAAACGTAACACATGATGTTTGTGAATTGCAAATAATCCAGCTAAATGATTCAGTTAGTGAATTTACTGCCGCGATTTTGAATATTATTTCCAATTTAAGCAGTGTGAATCAAAATGTCAGTAGCATTAATAGTAAAACAACATCTTTATTAGGACCAGATTCGATATTTAGTGATAAATCATTATTGATAATTCAAGAAGAGCTGAATGCAATATTAACAGGACTAATTAAAAGTTCAGAAATCAGCCGCGAATTAGCAAAGTCGATCAAATCTATAGTCGGAATTGTTTCTGATTTAACAAAATCTGTATTTGAAATTGAAGAAGTTGGGAATGAAATTGAGATTATAGCTTTAAATGCAAGAGTTAAAGCAGCTCGAACCGGGATTAAGGGTTCTTCACTGGATGTTCTAGCCGAAGCAATTCAAAAACTTTCATTAGATGCAAAAAATCATACCGGATCAATATCAACAGTTTTAAATATTATAAGTGAGATTTCACAGAGATTAAATATGGAATCCGATTTAGTAGTTAATGAAGAAGATAATATTGATTCTACAAAGAAAAAAATTAGTGAGATATTAAATTCTTTTTCGGATATAGGAACCAAAACCAGTACAGTACTTAAGAAATTTCAGAATAAAGTTAACAATCTGAAAAGCGATATTATAATTACCATTAATTCAATTGCAATTCATGATTGGGTAAAAGAAAAAGTTTCAAATATCATTGAAGAACTTACTCTAATTGTAAATGAAATAAAGAATTTTGGCGTTTTTAGTTCTGATAGAGAAAGAAATACAAATGGTTTAATGAAGAAATATACAATGCATAGCGAAAGAAAAATTCATCAAAGTTATACCGGAGACAATAATACATCATCCAACAAAAGTATTATTGGAAATCAATTGAGTAAAGATAATTCATTTGGTGACAATGTTGAACTTTTTTAGGAGTAAAAATATGTATGAAATAGAAGTTGATGAACAAAACTCCAAGGTGAAACTCACATTTACAGGGGCATTGACTATTCAGAATTCCATTGCGATTAAAGAAGTATTAAGCAATTCACTGAATCAAGTAAAATCCCTGATTCTCAACCATGAAAAAGTTGAAGAATGTGATTTAACGTATTTGCAAATTTTACTCTCTCTTCACAAATCAGCAGAATCTGTTGGTAAAACAGTAATAATCAATGGCCCTCATCCGGATTCTTTTATTCAATGCATTAAAGATTCAGGATTGCCTCATTACAGTTGGATAGTTGGCGAATCTGAACAAGAGAATGTTGGAGTAATCGATTATGACTAAAACAATAATGACAGTTGATGATTCAGCTAGTGTAAGGCAAATGGTGAGCTTTACATTAAAAGAAGCAGGTTATGGAGTTATCGAAGCAATTGATGGTCTTGATGCCATTTCAAAAATTAATGGACAAACATTACATCTCATCATAACAGATATGAATATGCCGAATATGGACGGGATTGAATTGATTAAAAATATCCGTGTAAATAAAGAATACAAATTCATCCCAATTATTATGCTTACTACAGAATCACAAAGCGATAAGAAAATGGAAGGCAAAGCTGCCGGGGCAACAGGATGGATAGTAAAGCCATTCAAACCCGAACAACTATTATCCGTTATTAAAAAGGTGATCGGATGATTGATATAAACAGACAGGCTTTTATTGAGGAAGCAACTGAACTTCTTTATAATCTGGAAAGCAGTCTTCTTGAACTTGAATCAAATCCGGATAATCAAGATCTGATTGCAAAAGTATTTCGCGCGCTGCATACAATAAAAGGCTCGGCTGGAATGTTTGGTTACGACGAAATTACAATGTTTACGCATGATATTGAAACGGTATATGATCACATAAGAAACGGTGAGATTTGTATTACAAAAGAAATTATCGATTTAACTTTAGCCGCACGGGATCAGATCCTTTCAATGCTTTCACAATCAGATGATGGGCCGTATTCAGACGACGAATCCACTAAAGCTATACTTATTTCATTTCGAAATATAATTATTGAATATAATTCTAAAACTATTAGTTCGAATGAACTGAATGCAATTAATAGTAAAGTTAGTCAGAAAAAGGTTTCCGGTACAAATGAAACATTTATTATCAGATTTAAATCTTCAATAGACATTTTTTCAACCGGCACAAATCCTTTAATACTTCTCAATGAATTACGAAACCTCGGAAGTGCAATTATTCTTGCGAATGATACTTTAATTCCATTAATCGGAGATTTGGACCCGCAAAAATGCTATTTAAGTTGGGAAATAATTCTAAAAACGGAAAAAGGAATTGATGCTATTAAAGATGTATTTATTTTTATCGATGATCACTGCGATATTAAAATCTCAGTTATTGATAAAAAAGGGAAGCTAAATGAATCGGATAAATTTAATGAATTTGAAAAACATTGTTTAGAAAAAACAAAGTCACAGCAGGTTAATATCGAATCATGGCTCAATGAATTTGAATCAACCCTTTCATCCGCGAATCAAAATAAAGCACCTCATAAAGAAAAATCCAGATCAAAAGAAATTTCGGATATTCATCGCGATTCTGATTCAGTTTCCAGCATACGTGTCAGTGCTGAAAAGTTGGATGATCTTGTTAATCTAGTCGGTGAGCTTGTTACAATTCAAGCTCGTTTAAGCCAGATTGCGGCAAATAACGATGATCCAAACATTCTGGCAGTTTCTGAAGAAGTCGAAAGGATTACCTGGTCACTTAGAGATAGTGCATTAAATATCAGAATGCTTCCAATAGGATCAACATTCAATAAGTTTAATCGTTTAGTCCGGGATCTTTCAAAAGAATTGGGTAAAGTTATTGAATTAACTACGGATGGTGCTGAAACAGAATTAGATAAAACAGTAATTGAAAGATTGAATGACCCATTAATTCATATAATCAGAAATTGTATCGATCACGGAATTGAATCTTCCGAAATCAGAGAAAAATTCGGCAAACCCAAAACAGGGTCAATACATTTATCTGCTTCACAGTCCGGTGGAAGTGTTTTGATAAATATCAGCGATGATGGTGCCGGGATTGATAAGGATGCAGTCAAATCAAAAGCTCTCAGCCTGGGTTTGATTCAGGAGAACATAGACCTGACCGATCAAGAACTATATGCTTTAATATTTGCCGCTGGTTTTTCAACAGCAAAAACTGTTACTAATGTTTCGGGCAGAGGAGTAGGAATGGATGTAGTTCGTAGAGCTATCGATAACTTGAGAGGAACTATTGAAGTTGCTAGTAAGAAAAATGTTGGAACAACGATATCCTTAAAGCTTCCTTTAACACTGGCAATTATTGACGGGCTCCTTGTTAAAATTGATGATGATCACTTTGTTCTCCCGCTTTCTTCTGTAGAGGAATGTGTAGAATTATCACAAAAAGATTTAAATATGTCTCATGGTAGGCATATTGTAAATATTCGAGGGGAAATAGTCCCATACATAAATCTTCGCGAGCGTTTCGATATAATTAAGAAGAGACCGGAAATTGAACAGGTAGTGATTGCAGGTATTAAAGGAACCCGTATTGGTTTTGTAGTTGATAAAGTAATAGGACAGCACCAGACAGTTCTAAAAACATTAGGTAAGGCTTATAAAAATGTTGAAGGTGTTTCCGGGGCTACAATTTTAGGCGATGGTTCGGTTGCTCTCATACTTGATATATTAAAATTGGCAGAAAAAGAAGAGATGGAAGAACGAAATGAAAATTAAACATTTAATTAATCTCTTCCGAACAATTGAGTAATGTTTTTCAATAATAAAACAATGAGTATAATATGGCTTTCACATTCTTTTTTAGAGACACACACACATTAGAACATACCGCAAAATTTTTAGTGCCCGAAGTTGCAGGGAGAAGCAGAGTTAGAATATGGGATGCAGGATGTGCATTTGGACCTGAGCCATATACTCTTGCAATTATTCTGGCAGAGAACATGGGCAATTTCGCTTTTAAGAATGTCTATATCGATGCTACTGATATTGACGAAAGCGGGCAATTCGGCAACATAATAGGTAATGGAATTTATTCAAATGAAGAATTGGGAAGAATCCCTGATGACATAATGAATAAATATTTCTCTAACACGGGTATGCTTGACGGGTTTTATAAAATAAATGATAGTATTCGAGATAGAGTAAAGTATCAAAAACATAACCTTCTCTCATTCAATTCTATAGGGGAAGCCTTTAGTCTTATACTTTGTAAAAATGTTCTCTTGCACTTTCAATACGCTGAAAGAATCGAAGTTATAAAAATGTTTCATAAATCTTTAGCTTCAGGAGGTTTTTTCGCAACAGAACAAACTCAAAAAATGCCAGATGAAATAAATCATCTGTTTGAGCAGGTTGTTTCAGATGCGCAATTATATAGAAAAATCGGATAAAGAATAATGAAGGTTATTAAATTAAATACAAACCCTAAAATCTATAGCGGCAATTCATATTTACTGCTCGGCGCCTGGAATACAATTGATGATATTAATGCTTTAATCGATTCCGGAAGCGACAACTATATAGTTGAGGAAATTGAAAAATTATATACAGGCGTTGGAAAAAATCCGGTTGATAAAGTTGTACTTACTCATAACCACTTTGACCATATCGGCGGGGCGCTTGCAGTTAAAAATGAATACAAAGCAAAAGTCTATGCTAAAATATATTCTGGAGATGTTGTTGATTATCTAGTCAATGACGGCGATGCTATAAAATTAGCTGAACGTGAATTTCTTGTAATTCATTCTCCCGGACATTCAACAGATTCCATATGCCTTTATTGTGAAGAAGAACAAGTCCTGTTTTCAGGAGACACTACACTTCAAATACGCAACTCAAATGATTCCTATACGGAAGATTACTTAGAAACAATGCAGAAGCTTGCGATGCTTAAAATAAAGGTAATATACCCGGGTCATGGTGACCCAATCACTTACGATCCAGAAGGTATGCTGAGAATAACGTGTAAAAATGTATCAGAGAGCAAAATAATATTATCAGAATAAATTAATTCAATTATCAATTATTAACAGGAGTACATCATGAATTGGTTTTATAATTTAAAAGTCGGAACAAAATTGATTTGCAGTTTTGCTCTGGTCGCAGTGATTGCTGGATTTATAGGATGGGAAGGAATATCCTCTCTAAGAACAGCAGATGAAAGTGATATTAAGTTATATGAAAAAGTAACTGTGCCACTTACCGAAATTGGAATTATAAGTGAGGATATGAAGGAACTTGAATCATTAGCATATAACGACATGTTAACCACAGATGATCATGAGAATAAGAGAATAGGGCAAAGAATAAATGATCTTCAGTCCGAGATTGATACTAAAATTGTATCATTTGAGAAGACAATTGTGTCTCAGAATGTTCGCGATATTTATAATGAATTATTATCCGTACGCAAAGCCTATCTTCCTGTCTTCAATCAAATAATTACTTTAGCATTGGCAAACAAGAATAAAGAAGCATATAGTCTTGCAACTAATGAATTAACCCCTATTTCAAGCCGTATGTCAATTGCTTTAGATAAAATTGTTTCCGAAAAGATAAAAATGGCGAAAGAACTCTCCGATACAAATACTGCTGAAGCAAATTCTTCAATAAGACTAATGTTAATCCTGGTTCTTATTGGAATAATTGTATCAATTGGTTTCGGAGTTTTCATTTCGAGAATTATTAGTAAACCAATAAATATCCTGTCTGATATTGCTAAAAAAGTAGCGTCCGGGGATGTTGATGTTGAAGTAATCCAAAAATCTACTGACGAGGTTGGTGCCCTGATGGGCGTATTTAAGAACATAATGATTGAAAGTATGAAGGATCAGGTTAAAATTGCCGATAGAATTGCTGATGGTGATTACAACGTCGAAGTAAAGGTTAAATCAGATAAGGATGTTCTAGGAAAGAGCCTTCAAAAAGTTGTAAATACAATAAAAGAATTGGTAGCTGAAACTAACATGCTTACGAAAGCAGGAATTGAAGGTAAACTTGCAACACGCGGAAATGCAGACAAATTTAAAGGCGGATATAAAGAAATCGTAGCAGGTGTAAACGCAACATTAGATTCAGTGATTGGCCCGTTGAATGTAGCGGCAGAATATGTTGACAGAATAGCCAAGGGAGACATTCCAAATAAGATTACTGATAGTTACAATGGCGACTTTAACGAAATAAAAAACAATTTGAACATGTGTGTTGATGCAGTTAATGCATTGGTAACAGACGTAAAAATGCTGGCTAAAGCGGCAGTAGAAGGTAAGTTAGCAACAAGAGCTGATGCGAGCAAACATCAGGGAGATTTCAAAGTAATTGTTCAGGGTGTAAATGATACATTAGATTCTGTAATCGGTCCATTAAATGTTGCGGCTGAGTATGTAGACAGAATCGCCAAAGGAGATATTCCGAACAAAATAACTGATAGTTATAATGGTGATTTCAATGAGATTAAAAATAATCTAAATATGGCAGTTGATGCAGTAAGCGCATTAGTTGCTGACGCAAAAACCCTAGCAAAAGCAGCAGTAGAAGGAAAACTTTCTACAAGAGCTGATGCGGGCAAACATCAGGGAGATTTCAAAGTAATTGTTCAGGGTGTAAATGATACATTAGACTCAGTAATCGGTCCTTTAAATGTAGCGGCAGAATATGTTGACAGAATATCTAAAGGCGATATTCCGAATAAGATCACTGATAACTACAATGGTGATTTCAACGAGATAAAGAACAATTTGAATAATTGTATCGATATCATGAACAACCTGTTAAATGAAGCAGGACAGGTAGTTGTTGCAGCTGCTGATGGGGAATTAAATAAACGTGCAAATGCAGAATTATTTGTTGGAGGTTGGAAAAAACTTGTTGATGGTATTAATGATATAATAACAAATATAGTTAACCCGTTAATGGTAACGGCAGATTATGTTGACAAGGTGAGCAAAGGTACTATTCCACCGCAAATAACAGATACGTACAAAGGACAGTATAA
>Ga0182027_10012361_pt1 | contig 11991 bp, 11 predicted proteins | sample 712E1DmetaG_FD_121300 | JGI IMG/M metagenome (GOLD analysis project Ga0182027, IMG submission 121300) | Permafrost microbial communities from Stordalen Mire, Sweden - 712E1D metaG (Illumina Assembly) | ecosystem: Environmental > Terrestrial > Soil > Wetlands > Permafrost | place: Sweden...
CGAGAAACCGTCGGCCTTGGTCTACTTTGGCACGCTGTATCATGACATCGGAAAACCCTCGACCATGCAAACGCCGGAGGAGCACGGCACCGATCGCGTGCGTTACACCAACCATGACCGCGTTGGCGCGGAAATGACCGAAGCAATAGCCAAGCGGCTCACGCTTTCGGCGGCCGAAGGATTTGATATCGATACCGAAAAACTTGCTTGGATCGTCAGGAATCATTTGTTCGTGCTAAACGGCCATATTGACGAGATCCGCCCCAATACGCTGGAAAAATATTTTTTCAATCAAAACCTCCCCGGACGCGAACTTTTGATGGTCATGTATTGCGACGGCATGGCCGCCGTGCCCGAAGGCGGACTGGGGCCCGACCATTTAAAAAACTTGGTGCGCCTCATGGAACGGATCGATGAACTGACCGCGCTCGGCGCCGGCAACAAACTTCCGCCGCCGGTCATTAACGGCGGGCAGATCATGAAACTCCTTAAGCTTAAACCCGGCCCAAAGGTCGGCGAATTGATCGCGGCCTTGCGCGAAGCGCAATTGGAAGGCAAAGTGAAGAACCGGAGAGAAGCGGAAAGATTCATAAAAAATATCTAATATCTAACGACTAATATCTAATCCGGCTTGCTATGTCACCCCGATGAAAATCGGAGTCCACGTCGGACGGCCGTGGATACCGACTTTCGTCGGTATGACGGATATATATGAAATTCATTGTTGACCAAATCGATACAAAAAAACGACTCGACGTTTACTTGTCCGAGAAGCTTGGCGTTACCCGCTCGGCGGTCTTGCATACCATCAAACGAAACGAAGCAAATGTGAACGGAAAGCCGGCGAGCGCCGGACTTCGCCTTAAAACCGGCGACGTGGTGACGACCTTGCCTGCCTCAAGCAAAGAACTGCCCGAAGAACCCGGACTTTTAGCCGTGCTCGCCGAGACCAAGAATTATTTGGTCATCGACAAACCGGCCGGGCTCACGGTGCATGCCACAGCCGAACGCAAGACCGGCACGCTCGTGAACCGCCTCTTGGCTTACGATCCGCTGATCAGAAAGGTCGGCGAACCGCACCGGCCGGGAATCGTTCATCGCTTGGACCGTGATGTCTCTGGAGTCATGATCGCGGCCAAAACCGAAGCGGCCTACGATTATTTGAAAAACCAATTCGCCGACCATAAAATGAACAAGGAATATGCCGCTGTTGTTCTTGGCGTCGTTGTACAACCATCGGGAACGATCCGCGCCTCGATCGGCCGCAACCGCAAAGGACGAATGTCGGTGAAGCCCGACGGGATGAGCGCCGTCACGCACTTTGAGATATTAAGGAGCGGAAAAAAAGCAACGCTATTGAAGATCACGACCGAAACCGGACGCATGCACCAGATCAGGGTGCACATGAAACACATGGGCCACCCCATTGTCGGCGATACGCTTTATGCGCCCAAGGACGCCCGCGTCAAAGCCAAACGCTTACTGCTTCACGCCTCGAAGATCGGTTTTACCGACATGCAAGGCAATGCGGTCGTTTACGAGTCCCCTCTGCCGCCGGAATTCACGAATGTTCCATAGCTTTGAGGTTTTAGGTTTTAGCTTTTAGGTCTTTCTAAAAGCTAATAGCTAACAGCTAAAAGCTCAACCATATGATCATCACCATCACCGGCGTCCCGGGCGGAGGAAAAACCTCGGCCGCTAAAGTGCTCGCCAAGCGCTTGGGCATGAAATTTTATTCGGCGGGCGATATTCTTGGAAAGATGGCCAATGAGAATGGCGTGACGATCGACGAACTCATTTCCGGCAACGATGACGCCGACCATGAGATCGACGGCTTTCAAAAAAAATTGGGCAAGACCGAGGACAATATCATTGTCGAGGGATTGATCGCTTGGTATACGATCCCCCATTCCTTTAAGATCTTAGTCACGGTTGATGAACGCGAAGGAGCGCAGCGCATTTTCGAAGATAAAAAAACCGGACTGCATAGGAGCGATGAGCCCGATTATTCATCCGTTGAAGAAACTCGGAAGATCGTGGCCACGCGCGTCGCGCGGTATGTCGCCAAATTTAAGCGCCTGTACGGAATTGACAATTACTTTGATCCGTCGCATTACGACTTTGTCCTCGATACGACCGCTGCCTTGGGTCCGGAAGAGAACGCCGATAAAATAATGGCCGCGCTCAAAGAACGCAGCTTAATCTGAAAAGAGACCCCTCGTGAGGCGAGTCCTCCCGGGGGAGGTCTCGCCTCGTCGTCATGTTTTTGGAAGTTCGATATAAAACTGCGAGCCGCGGCCTTCACCTTCGGATTCCGCCCACAAGCGCCCTTTCATGGCGTCGACGAACGTTCGGGAGAGGAACAGCCCGAGGCCGCTGCCCATGATATTTTTCGATTCTTCATTCTTTGAAAATTTCTTGAAAAGGAGCGGCATCATGTCGGGACTGATCCCGGCGCCGGTATCGGCGATCTTGACAATGACCTTGTCGCGTCCGTCCTCGACCGTAACGAGAACGCCGCCGATCTTGGTGAATTTAATGGCATTATCCAAAATGTTGCCAATGGCTTCCCTGACCTTGCCTTCGTCAGCTTTCACGTTAACAACCGCTTTTTCATCAAGCTTCAATGTCACGAAAACGCCTTTTTGTTCGGCGTTCACTTGGACATTGTCCACGGCGGCGCGAACCGTTTTGGCAATGTCGAAAACGGTGATGAAATACGTGAACTGATTAAGTTCCATTTTGGCCTTGTTCAGGTATTGGGCGATAAGCGCGATCGCGCCGTTCGCCGATACCAATATCTTTTGCACGCCGTCCTTAATATCCGGATTAAGCTTACCCATACCGCCCTCAAGAAGCAGCTCGGAATAATTCTTAATGGAAGTGATCGGCGACCGCAATTCGTGCGAGGCGAAAGACATGAACTCGGCTTTTTTCTCGTTGGCCGCTTCCAATTCAAAAGTATTCTGGACCAACTTGATGCTGATCATGAGCGAGACGAAAAAGACGGCGATCCGAAGCAGCATTTGCGTTGTGTCGGGGGCGAAGACGATCTCGACCAGCGTCACAAAGCAAAGGAAAAAAGTGAAAACGGCGGTGACGATATTCTTAACGTTGAAAAGCCGGTGTTTAAAAATGGCGTAGGCGGTGAAGGCGACAAAAGGGAAGATAAAGAGACCGCCCAAGGGGATGTATTTAACGTTAAAAAGAGCGATCGGAAAAATAAAATTAAAGGTGATGATCAAACCAAAGGTGATAATGGTTCCGACAAGCATCAGGCGGAACTTCGGTTTTTCGGCCTTTTTCGCTTCGCGTAATTTTTTTATCAAATTGAAAAAACTTCCAAAAATTAAAATGAAAACAACGATCCCGAATACCGCGATTCCCGGGAGGATCGTTGCATGCGATACCGAACCGACGGCAGAGATTTGCGAGATCCCGAAAAAAACAAACGGCGTCAAGGTTAAAAGCGAGGTAAAGACCACAAAAGGCACCAGAAATGATCTATACCACTTGGGAAAAACCATTTCGTTCCCCGGAAAAACATAGGTTAATTTGAAAAGAAAATATGCGAACCAAACGGCAAAAAATAATACGGTTCGCAGAAGCCATAGCGTCAGCTCGGCATAATTATTCGTCTGGTAGCTCAAGTAATTAACAGCGGCCCAGATCATGGCGGAGGCGGAGAGGGCGGCAAAGGTCTTGTTCGTAATGCTTGAGCGATTGTTGAAATAGATGACAAAACCCAAAATAGAAATGGCGGCAATCGAAATTCCAACCGTAAGCAGGTCGAGATTTTTTAGGTGAAGATTGTTGACCACCTCGATAACATTGGCGGTCAAAATGCGGTATATGTTCATAGCTCCAAGAGGTAGTGCCCGGTATTCTTATGAAAAGAAAGGTTGCGCGCTCCGGCGCGCGCTTTTACGACCGGTTCCGTGTCAAACCTGATGTTTGAAAAAACGACCGCCCCGAGAAAAAACGGATAATTCCACGCCACAACCGTTAGCGGCACAATAACCTGCCAGGTTCTAAACCCATCATATTCATAGGCGGTTCGCGACAGTTTTTTCATCAATTCATCGAGGCACGGCCGCGTATCGGACGGCAGATGATGCTTAAAGATCGAGTGATACATGAGGTCGAACGAACCGGCGGGAAATTCCTTGTCTAGGCCGTAAATATCGTTCCCGCACAGAATGACCGTTATCCCAACGTTGCCCGCCTTGATCGCTTCAAGTTCGCCGCGCGTCAGCCGGTCGCGCTCGACCACATTCACCCCATCTCCTAATAAGCTGAGATTTTCTTTGGCGATCTTTTGCGTCGTTCGCGACTTATCGACGCCGACAATAATAAGCGGACGCGAATATTTTTTTTCCAAAAGCGCAGAAATAACCTGACGGTCGACCTCCATGCCGCCGGCGCCCAAATTAACGAGCGTGAGTGGACGGTCTTCGGCTTCAATATAAGCCAGAATCTTGTCGACGAGCGGTTTTCCAACCCCAATATGCTTGTTGCGTTCGACCTCAATCAATCGATGGTGCATTTTAAGGTCCCATTCTTCGACCGGAAAATCGGTGAGTTCCAAAAGCCGGTCCGGCGCGATCATCTTCGGACGTTTGATCAACCAGCCGATATAACTGAAAATATTCTTGATGCTTTTTAAGAAGATAATATTCTCATCGATCGCATACGCGTCTTTCGCATAAGCGGGATCGGCTTTGAACGACTCCAGTTTGCTTATTGCGTCGTTTATTTCTTGGTTTCGGTTTGACATATTATTCATGCGTTATAACAGGCGGCATTCTCATGGATCGGGCCGTGGGCGCATCCGCGAACCCGAGGCGCCAGAGCATGGGAATGGTTTTCCCTTCGGCGCCAAAGACCGAAACGATCTGTTTGTAAGCTTCGTCGATCATCAGCCGCTGCGCCTCGGAAAAATTGGCCGCGCCCCCGTCCTTTATTTGTTCGTTGAAAAAGACGACGCCTGTACATGGGTGGACGGACAGGCCAAGCGAAGCGGCCGCAAGCCAAACGCGCGCCACGGCGCGGCCGGCGTTCACAAAGTCCTTACTCGCATCGCCATTTACCACGATCGCGCCCAAAGTGCCGGAGGCCGCGTATTTTGCCGCGTTCTCTTTGGCGATCATTTTGGACACGCCGGCGATCTTGTTCATGATCTTCAGAACGGGCCACTTTTTCATCATCTGGACGCCCTTAAGCTGGTGCGGCAAAAACTCCAAGGTCTTAATATAGAATCCGCCGGCTTTATCTTGTTCCTCGTCCTTCCAAAGAATGTGTCCGTAGAAAAAATCGTGCAGCAATTTATTCTCGAAGATCAGCCGGTCGTTTACCGCCAGCGCCGGAGCGAGCTTGGCAAGCGACGGCGCATCGTCAATGAGCCGCAATTCACCGAAACCGGTCTCGCGCGCGGCGGCAATAAGCGCATTCTTTTGTTCCGTCGACAATTTCTTTCCGGAAAAATCCTTGCGGTTGGTGCAGCGCTTTTCCAAATATTGATACAGCGGGTCGGCTTTTGGCGCCGCTTTCTTCAACGTCACGACCGAAACGAGATCGGGCGCGGCGGGCGTTGGGAAAAGTTCGACGCTCGCTTCATATCCGCTTTGCGCGGCGCTTATCGCAATGTTCTCAATAAGCGCGCCATGGGCGATGTATGAGCCCTTTTGCTTGGAGTTGTAAAGCGACCGGTCGGCTTCGGGCAGATTGTATATGCTGATCCTGTCGCCGGACACGCTAAATTTCCACGGCTGACAATTCTCTCCCGACGGCGCGAGCGTGCCGTCCTTTATTATCTTCTCGATATCGTTATTCATAAACGGTCTTGGAATTTATAGGCCGAAGATCTTTTTGAACGATTCGGACAGTTGATGGCGTTTTTCAATCTGTTCCGGTGAGTCGAAATCGGGTACAAGCTGTTGATCAAGCGAAATAAGGGCGCGGTTCATTTCCAACGGCTGCCCGTTCAAGATCTTTCTTACGCAATAAGCCACGGCCGCGCCGTTAACGAGCGCCGCGCCGCCCAGCTGCGGCCACGAGACGATCGTCTTGCCCATTTCCAAAAGCGACTGTTGCATTCTTTCGGTGACGTTCTCGGGACCCACGTGTTTGGTGATCATTTTGCCGATGCCGAACTTGTCGAGCCCGGAAAGCATCTCGAAGGAGATATCGTCGCCCATGCGGCCATGGAAGAACAGCGTGGCCGGATCCAGGTCGTATCGTTCGATGTCAACCACCGCGTTGTCGCCATTATCGGCGGCCATGACGACCGCAATGCCGTGCCTTTTCGCCTCAACGCGGATCAAGTATTTGAAAGCCAAACTGTCGATCTCATCAATCACGATATCGAGTCCGTCAAAGAAGTTTCCGATAGAGTCCTTGGTCAGCCCTTCCGGAAAAATTTCGACCTGCGCATACGGGTTGATCTCGTATATTTTTCGCGCGGACAATTCGACCTTGAGCTCGCCGAGTTCATCGGCGCCGGCGAGGATCCGATTGGTGTTTGAAAGCGCCAGTCGATCCATATCGGCAAGCTTTATATGCTTGGCCCCTCCCCCCATAACAAGCGCGAGCGCCACGCTCGAACCGACCGAAAGACCGGCCACGCCGACGGTGGCGTTATAAAATTTCATCTGCTCGTCTTTGTTGATCAGGTTCTTGTTCCGCGCCGTCCTAACCTTATGAAAATCGGCTTCATCAAGGATATGGGTAAGGCCGGCGCTCCAAGGAAAATAAACCCATTTGCCATGAGCATCAATATCGCGATCCTTTTGCAAACCGTCATAATACTCCTCGAACTTGGTTTTGAACTCCGGCGAATAAACCAGCGGCGGATCGTTAACGGCGAAAAGCTCGCGAAGTTGTTCTTTGTAGTCATCGGAAACTCGGCAAACGCGCCCGTCGGCAAAAAGCTTGCCGAGGACCTGCCGCGCCGCCGGTTCGTTAAGATCAAAAAAAACCGGTTTGTGTCCGAGATGCGCCGCGCGCGCGCTTTCAATAAACTTTTTTATCGTATCCATATTTGATCGTCTTAAGACAATTGAATCATACATTAAAAGACCGTCTTGTTAAAGGACTTTGGTCACTTTTTAACCCACTTTTGCTTGGCGCCGGGGCGAAAATGCTCCGGATGCTCGTGCGGCCAGAAGATTATCTTCGGCCTCACCTTGGCCGAGAACATATTGGCGTTATTCTTATATTCGGCGCTTTTGGCCGTCAAACTTTCAAAGACGCATTTTGACACGTCTTGGGCCAACTTTTCGGAACCGTTCGCGCCCGGCTTTAATTCAACGTTGATCTCGAGATATTCGTCCATATTGCCGTCGTGCTTCACCGACATGGTGAATTTTCCGGTGATATACTCCTCGAGTTCGGCCTTTAAAAGGCCGCCGCGCACATGCTCGGGATAAACGATCGCCCCGTAGAACTTGGTCGACAGGTCGGTCCGCTCATAAATATAAATGAAAGGAAATTTGCAAAGCGAATCGGCAAGGCCGGCTTTTTTAACCTCATTCTCCAGATCCATCCCCTCTTCGGCAAAAATTTTTTCCACTTCGTCAAAGTCCATGACGCCGCCGTTGTCGCCAATTTCATAACGCACGAGCGGCAAGACGCTATCGCTTGTGCAATAAACCTTTCGGTTGTCGCATTCAAAATTTATGAAACCGGGATGGAATTGCGCCAGGGTCGGGAGACGGGCGGCTTCTTTAAAAATTTTCTTATACAGCGTCGCGTTCGAGAGCGCGAGCCGTCTTATCAAGATGCATACCGGGGTCTCCTCGGCCATGGTGCCCAAGTCGGCGCTGCCGTAAATGTTCATCGTCTCGCGATAAACATCGCGAATCCCGACGCGCGCGGCGATATGATCGCGGAAATCTTCCGAGAATGCTTCGGCGGCGAAGATCATTTTGACCTTGAACTTTTTCCAATCAACGCCATGAAGCGGCGCTTCGTCGACAATGTCTTTCATAAACGGCGGATAGCCGCACAAAACCACCTGATCGTAACGGGGCGCGACGCTTTTCAACGCTTCAAATATCTCCCCTTTGTTGACCCCCGGGGTGATGATCGCGAGCCGATAGTTTCGCTCGGCGATCATCTTAAAGGCCTGGTAGGTGATGATCCCGCCGATCCAAACGCCCATGCCGAAACAGACCACGACCAGGGTCGAGCCGTTGGGAGGCGTGCGCGAATTCTTAAGGAACATTTCGTGGTAGACGGACGAGCGCAGATCGATCGCGCTGTCTCTTGGAAAATAGAACGAGTCGCCGGTCGAACCCGAGGTCGAAGTGAAAACGGTGGAATGCTCCGAAAGCGAACCGTTCGCACAAAGCCGTTCAAACGGATACGCGCGAAGATAATTGTTTTTTCCGACCGGCGGCACTTTTCCAAGGTCGGCCATTGTTTTGACCGCCGCGGGATCGACGCCCGCGGCGCGCAAAAAATCCCCGTAAGCGGGGACGCGCGCCGCCGAAGAACGAAAGACCCTCAAAGCGTTCAGGCGACGCATTGTTTTCCAGTAAGACGATCCCTCCGAATAGATCTTTTCCAAGATCATTCCGGCCGGCGTTGTCGGTTCCGTCATATATTCTTTAACGAATCTTAGCATTAACGGCCGCGTTCCGTCATCCCCAGCCCTTACCCTTGCGTGCCGCGCGCCCTTGTGGCAGAATGACTTTCTTCGTTCTTTACGAAACAAAAATCGCTCCCGTACAGGGAGACAAGGAGGCAACCCATGAAACAGGAGGGTACGCAGATGCACGTTGGCTGATCACATAACACATCGTGATCGGCGGCGACTCAAGGGGGGAAACGGTCCGACACCCGTCGGACCGTGAGTCAACTCATTGAGATGCATTAGCGTTCCTTCACAAAACGTCAGAAAAACTAAAAGCGAGTGGCCGAAAGGTCGCTGACACAAAAACTCAGAAAACTCCCCAGGCGCAACATTTCGTTCTTTGGTAGCGCAGCCCTTGCTCGCATAAATCCAAACCGATCTCAACGCGCCGCGACCCCGCTCTCTTCCAGTAGAGGGCGGGGCTACTTTTTTATTCAAGCGTCTTCGTCGCGGCGGCTTGCCAAGCCAGCTCGAAGAGCGAGCGCATAGTGCGGGAAAAATCCTTGTGATCGATGATCGAGCCGACGATCCGTTCGGAATACGAGATAAGCGCGACGGTGTTGCCGAAGATAACCACTTCGCCGGCGAACGGAAAATCATCGTGGGAAACGCGGCGGTGCTCGTGCGTCTTTCCGGAAGCCGAGTTAAGGACCGTTTCTTCGTTCGCCGGTTCCGAACAGGTGTAAAGCACGCGTCCGCCAAGATCGAAGCGCTTCATCTGCCGCTGATGCGAACGCAAATTCTCGATTGAAACGTGATGGCGCAAGCTGTCCAGGTCGATGGCCGACAACACCTCGTCGTGCCGCGCGCAGTAAAGGATCTGCCGCATCGTTTCCAGCCCTTGCAAGCCCTCATAGTAGCGCACCGACGGCCGCGGCAGGCCGCACTTAACCATGGCTTCGAGCTCGGGGAGTGCGGCGGCGAGCGACGCTTTGCGGTCATTCATCGTGAACGATTCCCTTTCAATGCGCGCGAGCAAATGCGCCGGCGGCTCGGAAGAAAAGTGCCGCGTGCCGTCGCGGTCAACCGAACTCATGAGACCGCGCGACATCAAATTCTCGGCAATGAGATAGGTGGTGCCGCGGTTGATCCCGGACTTTCGCGCGAGGGCGACGGCCGCGGCCGAACCCAGCTCTAACGCGGCCAAATAGACCTTAGCTTCTTTTTCCGACAATCCGGCGCCTTCAAGCGCCTTTTCCAAAGTTGGCATGGTTTTGGTTACTGGTTGTTGGTTACGGTGACGATGCGTTCGGTATTATTACGACCGTGTTCAAATTTTATTTTGATGGCATTTTTGGGGATCAGTTCCGGCACAAGGTCGGCCCATTCGATAACGGTTACGGTCTGCGGGTCGCCGATCTTCTCCCCCAATCCAATCGCCAGAAGCTCGCGTTCGTTCTTAATGCGGTAAGCATCGACATGACAGAGGGTTTGGAAATTGGTTCTTGGCCTGCCCCGCGAAGCTTTCGCGTAGTGGGGTTCTTGGTTCTTCCCAACAGGGTAACACTTCATTAACAGAAAAGTGGGGCTTTGAACAACCTGCTTTATCCCCAGCGCCTTGGCCAGGCCTTTTACAAAGGCCGTTTTGCCGGCGCCAAGTTCGCCCGTTAGAGCCAGCGTCTCGCCGCCATGGAGCGTGCGCGCGACCGCAAGAGCGAACGAGTTCATTTCTCTTATAGATTTTATGGTGATATTCTTTCTCATACCATTTGCTATTTGCGACGTGCTACGTGCCACGAGCCACGAGCCACGCGCTAATCAACCAGTTCCCAATTGGGATCGGCCTTGATCTTTGAGGGCGAGATGATGTTGTGTGAGAGAAAGCGATAATATCCTGCGGCGGCGATCATGACGGCGTTATCGGTGGTGTATTTTTTCTGCGGCAAACGCAACGCCACGCCGGGCAGGTCTTTTTTAACGCGCGCGGATAGCGCCGCGCGAAGCGCATCGTTGGCGATCACGCCTCCGCCGACGATCAACGTTTTGACTTTGAATTTTTTGGCGGCGCGGATCGTTTTCTCGACCAGCACCTCGACGATCGCGGCCTGGGTCGAAGCGGAGAGGTCGAAGGCAACCTTCGGGTCTTCGACGGCCAAATGTTTGTTTCTTATCGTATAAAGCACTGCTGTTTTTAAACCGGAAAAACTAAAATCAAAATTTTTCTCGTTCAGCATCGGTCGCGGCAATGCATAGGCATGAGTATCTCCCGCAAGCGCCGCTTTTGAAACAGCCGGCCCGCCGGGATACCCCAGACCCATCATCTGCGCCGTTTTATCAAAACACTCGCCCGCGGCGTCGTCTTTGGTGCGACCGATGAGGCGATATGATCCATGACCTTTCATTAATATAAGCTCGGTATGTCCTCCCGAGACGATCAAGGCGAGCGCCGGGAACCTGATCGGCTTTGTTTCATTGATCGACGAAGAATACAAATGCCCTTCGATATGATTGACGCGCACAAGCGGCACATCCCAAGCAAACGCCAATGCCTTGGCCGTTTCCACGCCAACCATCAAAGACGAAAAAAGCCCCGGGCCGGAGGTAACCGCGATGGCATCGATTTTTGGCCGCTTGGACCATTTCCCGAGTAACGTCGAAACAAGCGGAATGATCGCACTCACGTGTTCGCGCGCCGCCACTTCCGGGACGACGCCTCCCGTGACCGCATGAATGTCGATTTGCGAGGCGACGAGCCCCTCAAGTTCGCGAACGCTCCCGTTCTTCCCTTCAACAAGCGCCACCGCCGTCTCGTCGCATGATGTTTCAATGCCAAGTATTCTCATATAATTAAAAGTTAACAGTTAAACCCGAATAAATCAAAAAGAAAAAGGGGCTAACGCGTCGCGCGTTGCCCCTGTGGACGGATTGCGATCCGGCACTAGACGTCGGTTCGCCGTGCCTTGAGGTTGGTGAACTGTCCGGGCTTGAAGATGAGCGGCCGCAGTTCGTCGATGAGTCCCGGAATCACCTGTTCCAATGCAAGAACCAGCGGGAGCAGATAGACCGCGAACAAAAAGGCCGGGAATCCAACCTTGTCGCGACACTGTTTGCGGATCCCATCCATGTCGCCGACGACGATGCTGAATAGAATCGAAACGGTCATTGCGATCAAGTATGCGATCAATCCTCGAAGAAATATGGACATTCTATTCTCCTTTACAAAGGTTCTTGATCAACGCGAAAAACAAAGATAATATAGCACAAAAACGACTTTTCGTCAAGCATTGAGCCGCTGTGTCAACGGGAAATTAAAATGTCATGGTATTTAGGGAAATAGAAATGTCATGTTTGGTTAGGCGAGAGCCGGGGCAAGTGTCGGAATTCGCATGACCCCATTTTTAATCGCGAATGATAGA
>Ga0182027_10012362_pt1 | contig 11990 bp, 13 predicted proteins | sample 712E1DmetaG_FD_121300 | JGI IMG/M metagenome (GOLD analysis project Ga0182027, IMG submission 121300) | Permafrost microbial communities from Stordalen Mire, Sweden - 712E1D metaG (Illumina Assembly) | ecosystem: Environmental > Terrestrial > Soil > Wetlands > Permafrost | place: Sweden...
CTGCGTCTATAAGTTGAGGATCAATAAATTTTAAATGTACTGACTTTTTGCGCGTACGAAAATCATAAATCGCCCGGCTTAAACGCGCGACATGAATTCTGACTCCCTCTGCCCCTGAAGCTTTTTCCAGCTTAGAGATAGCGTTATCTATATTAAATTTATCTGAGAGCGGTGTATGTGAACCAAAAATAATATGCTCAGATATTCGTAAAACTGATTCTACGAATAGGCCAACATTCTGTAATAAGTCAACTGGTTTTTGCGCGATATATTCTTCTGAAATTTTTTGAAAACTATAAAACAAATTCTCTATAAGTTTTTTATCGCCAAATTTTAATGCTAATTCTTTTTTTAACTTATCCAACATAAATTATCTTATTTTTGGGTTACTTTTGAAGATTCAAATCATTTTCAACAAAGCTTTCGCCAGTAGCAGTAAGAACCCATGCTTTTTTTGCCTCTTTTTTCTCTGTGGCATCCATGATGTAACCTTTTTTGATATTTATATTTATTTTATCATTTGTATTTAATGGAGGTTTAATTTTAGCCAACCTGAATCCTTGGTTATTAATATCATCAACATTAAATGATGTCATTTCGGAAAAATGTTCCAGAAAATATGCTATTGCCAATGTCCTAACTACATCGTCTGTTAGATTTTTAGTCATCAAAAATTCTTTTATTGAAAGCTTTTTCGCAGTCTGGGAAATATTTGTTCTATTTTCTGCAGATGTAGCGAATGGCAACCGATCCTCTATTTTTTTTATTCGCTCCTCCAATGAGATAATTTTTTTTTCAATTTCGTTGTTTTCCATATTATTTGTTTTAATATCTATTTTTTAAATCTAGCCGTAACCTGGGAAATTTTATAATTCGGTAAAAAGTATTTTCCTTTTTCGGACTTTATTTCGTTTGCATCCAGTAATTTTTTGAGCGTCCCCTTCACGCTTCCCTCAGGCATTATTTCCAATTTAATTATTTCGAGGGGCGTAAGCTTGTCATCTGTATCTAATAAAATATTTCTTGCTTTGATTGCGGCGAGTAAAATTAATATTTTTTCTATATTTCCTAGTCCATGGAAATTTGCAGAAAAATCAATATTATTCGTTTCCTTGTGAATTGTAATATATTGCACGAGCAAGTCTGCTAAAGCGCCGTTATCTATGGTTTGTGCCTCGCTTACAATAAGTTTTGATAATGGATTTTCTTCGTTCATAAAATTAGTTATAAATTAATTATACATAACTACTGTTAGTGTATAATTTATAAATACAACTTGTCAAGAAGCCCTTTCAAAGTTAATTATTTACAAGCAAATCATACTAAACAAAAAATGCCTTATTTTTAAGGCAATTTTGGTATAATGAAAGAATATAATATATAATACATAATAACTCACACATCAATTTAAAATTATTTTTTCTTATGCCTTATAAAAATTCTTTTGTAAACTCTTGAATTATTAACTAACGGTTGCGAAACATTGCTTTTTTCATCCCACAAACCATTAGAGAAACCTTTCCCTTCGCTTTCAGTTGCTCCTAAAATTTCAAACTGGTCAGGATTATATTTATCCAAAAAACTAATCGGCACGCCCATCACGCCACTATAATCTCTCGGGATGGCACTGGTAAACGGCACTTCTATGGCATCGTAATTGTCATATTTATCGTACGCTTTTTTACCTTTGATTTCTTTGCGTTTGCTGTATTTCAAATTTTCTTCCATTGTCATAAGCGGCAACGGTCGGTGACGACGACCGTGATCAAGGTTGGTATACCAGCATGAATTACCCAGCCTGGTATAATTTCCAACATAACCCAATCTTGCCGCCTTCTGCCTATCACTCTCTGCAATCTCCGTGTCATTTGGTACAGCAAAGACCATATCGCTTCCGTTTCCAGTCGCTCCGAGCCACAGCCTATTTGCTTTTATCAGCGGAAAAATTTCCTTATATGTAATCGCATTCATATTGCCGATAATGACAAACTTTTTTTTGTAATCAGAAAGTTGCTTAACATATTCTCGAAACAGGCTAAACGGCGGATTTGTTACAACGATGTCTGATTTTTCAAGTAGACTTATGCACTCATCACTATGAAAGTCGCCGTCATTTTTTAACGGTGTCCACTCATTATGTTTGTTTGCTTTTAACTGTTTAGCAATGTCCTTCAAGTTGAATTCGCCATCGCCGTCTATGTCGTGTACTTCGTTGATAATGAATTTGTTGGCATTTATCTTGGGGCGGCCCTTTGATTTTGCGAGAGTTTTATCATTGCCAAACAACCCCAATTGCGTATTGGCTACGGGCGAGGGTTTGTAGCTGGTGGTGATAAGCTGTTTTAGTCCAAGCTTTTTGAAATTGAGCACGAAATAGCGAAAGAAATTGCTTTCGAACGGATCGTCGCAGTTGCAATACACCACCTTGCCGCGGAATACATCGGGGTTGTAATCCAAATACGCTTCAATCTCTTTTTGAATATCGCCATACTGGGTATAAAACTCATCATTCTTTGCTTTTTTTGCGTTCGTAAGATTGCTGTTTGCCATAATCTTTCTTTAAACAATTCTACCGCCGACACTCCGAGGGCTTTAGCTTTTTTTAAAGCATCAGTCATATGCTTCCGGTTAGCATCATTTATTTGCTAAAATATTCAATTCCAATCCAGATAATTTTAATCTCTATTTTGTGTAGCTTAGCTCTTTTAGCTTCATTTTTCAATTTTTGGCGAATCTTTGTAGCTTCGTCAAGATTATTTTAAATTCTCCCCAATTCCCCATCTTTTCGGCTAAAATGCGCTGTGCAATGCCCAATTCCGGGTCCGGCTGCCCCTGCGAGCGGAGCCTTGCCAAATTACCGTCTGGAAGGGCAAAATACTTAGGGTTCTTCCTGAAGTAGGTGCGGATTTTCTCCAAAACGGCCCGCACTTCGACGCGTTTGCACAGCGCAGGCTCTCAGAATTTAATTTTAGAACAAGTTAATTGACGGTAACATCTAAATATGTTATTGCTAAATCGTGTTTTGCACATTAAATTCAACTCAAGGGGAGGTTTAAAATGACGGGAAAAAGCGGTTTGAAGGTTGTTGTCTTTGGCGGACCGGTTCCGCAAGAAGTGGATGATGTCCTGATCCTTACCCCGACCGGGAAAGGAGGCTTGGCGGCAAAAATCGCCGATGCACTCGAAGAAAAATTCACGCGCGTGGAACGTATCGGCAATTTTCCGGGAGGAACGCCCTGCACATTCGATGAACTGGAGGAAATAATACCCGGCATGGACGCGAATGTTGTTGTTTTCATGCCGCACCTGCCAAACATCTTGATCAGCGCCGTTCCTGGAAAATTGCGAATCGAGAAAGGCAGTGTCGGAAGAATTGAATACTGTCACGCAAAAAAGATCGTGGAAGAAATAAAACCAATCCATCCGGAAGTACTCCTGGTTCCCTTCAAGATCATCGAAAAGGACAAAGCGGTGGGAGATGTGGTCAGGTGGATGCTCCAACTCCATGCCGCGTTGGCGGAGTATTCGTATCTGGGCGAATCAAAAACGCTCTATATCGTTGATGTTCTCGCCAACCAGATTAAAGTTTCAAAAGAAAGGTTGCCCGAAACTTTAGCGCAAGAAATTTACCGCATGTCGCACGCGGTGCGCCGCCGCAGCGTCTGGAAGGGTCCAGAAATGCCATCGGTCCCCCATCTGAAAGCGTTCGTGGATTTTTCCAAAAAAATGGAACCGGCGTTTGCCAACATCATCAGAAACGTTGTTGTCGGACGTTGGCCAGGAAACTTCTCATTCCGCTGCGCCCAGGGTTTTCTTTCGTCCCGGGCCGGCGACGGCTTCGTTGTCACCATGCGTAATGTGGCAAAAACGGGCCTTACGGAAAATGATTTCGTCTTTGTGAGCCTCGAGTTGGACGGCGGAAAGCTGCAGTTCTGGGGTCACAAAAACGTCAAACCAAGCATTGATTCGCCGGTCCATCGGGTCATATACGAAGCCTTGCCATGGGTAAAGGGAATCGTGCACGGCCACCTGTACGCAAAAGGCGATTGCGCCCATGAACGCATGTTGGAACGCTGGCCATGCGGTGCCGAAAACGAAGCTACGGAGATCCTGGCGGTCGCGCCCCAAACCTACCAAAAGCTCTGGGTAGTCAATGTCGCCGGCCACGGATTCGTCGCGCTGATCGGCGACGATAACCCGACCGAAGCCCTCGACAAGCTTTCAGAAATGGCATTCGACCGACAGCCCGAATGCGAACTTAATTGAGCGTAAATCCAACGCTCTTTTTTTATATTTTAAGATCTATCCGGCAAATCTAATTTTTTTGGGTAACTGATTTTACTTGATCATCGCCGCGAGCTGCTGTTGGAGCAAGGCGATCTGGGCTTGTATCTGCACGATCAGCGCCATGATCGCGGCCCGCGACGGCCGGCCGGCAGAGCCATGGTAAGAATTAGCGGCAAAGTCGGCGATCACGGAAACGTTCGCGGTAATTTTGGAGTCGGTCCGCGGATTGGCGGTCAAGCCATCGCTCCAGCCGATAAATTTGTAGCCGCTGTTGGGCACCGCGGTCACCGGCGTGCCGTCTAACCCCTGCCCAACCGCCTGCTTCAATGTTCCGGTAATGGAACCGCCAACACCGGCAGCATAGAATAAGGTGTAGACCGGCAAGGGGTTGGACGAAAAATTCGCGGTGGCGGAAATATCCTTGGCAACGTTGGCGTCGGTCCGCGGGTTGGCGGCCGAACCGTCGCTCCAATATTTAAAAACATAGCCCAGGTCCGGCACCGCAGCCACCGGCGATCCGCTCAAACCTTGAGCAACCGTCTGCGAAGCGGTCCCCGCGATCTTGCCGCCGGTTGCGGCGGAGTAGCTAAGATTATAAAAAGGCAAACTGACAGAAAAAATGGCATTCACGGTAACATCAACGATAACATTGGTGTCAACTCTGGGATTGCTTATTAAACCATCGCTCCAATTCACAAAAACATAGCCCAGATCCGACATCGCGGTCACCGGCGATCCGCTTAAGCCTCGAACAACCGTCTGCGGATTGGTTCCCGCGATCTTGCCGCCGGTCCCGGCGGTATAGGTCAGAGTGCAAGAAGAATTGGCGGTGAAATTGGCGGTCACGGAAATAAAATTGTTTACATTGGCGTCGGTCCGCGGATTGGCGGTCGAACCGTCGCTCCAGCCGCTGAATTTGTAGCCGTTGTTGGCCACCGCAGTCACCGGCGATCCGCTCGCGCCCTGAACAACCGCCTGCGGAGCGGTTCCCGTGAGTGTGCCGCCAAGCCCTGCGGCATAGTTCAAGGTATAGGTCTGTGATTGGTTAAACGTGAAGTCGGCGGCGGCGGAAACATCCTTGGTAACGTTGGTGTCTGTCCGCGGATTGGCGGTCGAGCCATCACTCCACTTTTTAAAGATATAGCCGGTGTTTGGCACCGCGGTCACTGTCGAGCCGCTCGCTCCCTGAACAACCGTCTGCCGAATGGTTCCCGTGAGTGTGCCGCCGAGCCCGGCGGCATAGTTCAAGATATAGGAACGGCTATCAGCGAACACCTGTGGAATAGCGGCAAAAAAACCGATTGCAACCAGTATCGCGGCCAGATAAATAAAAAACGTTTTACTTTTTAAGTTAGTGCCATTCATTGGTTTATTTGCATACGATTTTTGTTCCATAATTTTTTTGCCAAGTTTATCAATCTTTGCTTTAAACAAAACGCGCCAAAGAAAAAATATAGAAAACCAATGGTTATTATACCATTATATGAATCGGTTCGTTAAATTTTTTAGGTCGTATAATGTTGACAAAACTTATTTTTTATGACATATTTGTTATGGTTATTTTCGATATAAATTATTAAAGGAGTGAAAGTGATGCAAGTTTTTGATAGCGGCATACCGAAATATGATCTGGAACATGGGTTGGCTCCCCTGACCCGAATGGTCATGGGAAAAATGGCCATACAGGAGGTTGTGATCGTTGGGATCGTTGGCGGATCCTCTTCGGGCAAAACAGACGCAGTAGCTAAAAAATTGCAGAAAATCATCGGCCAGGACGCAATTATTTATTCCATGGACGACTTATACCTCGGCGTTGCATACATGGAAACCGAAGCTACAAAAGGAAACATACTTAATTTTGATCAACCCGAATCTCAAAACTTGTTGTTGCTTTGCCAACACCTGAAAGCGTTAAAGGCCGGCAAACCGATCCAAAAACCAATTTACGATTTTGAGACCGGTGAAACTGTCGGGTTTGAGGAATTGAAACCTCACCGCGTCATTATCGTCGAAGGCCTGTTTACTTTCTATAAAGCTCTTAAAAAGGAAATCGATATAAAAGTGTTCGTCGACGTTGGCACGCACGGCAGAGCCATAAGAAGGATACTGCGCGACATCAAAAGGACTGGCCAAAAACCGGCCGACATCCTGGCTTATTTCGCCAGAGTGGTCCAGCCGATGCATGAACGATACATTGAAATCCAAAAAAAAGACGCTGACCTGATCATCGGCAATGAATACCGCCCGGAAATAGAAGCCCAGCGTTCCGGACTATCCGAAGTCCAGCTGAAATTCCCCGCGACACTGAACACTGAATTTTTACGTAGTATCGGCGCCGAACGGCTTGGAACAGTGATACAAACAGACACCTATTACAATCCGCTCGACAGGGATCTGCGCAAAACCGGAGAAGCATTGCGGATCAGGAAAGAAGGCAGCCACATAATTTTGACCTACAAAGGACCAGCCAAAATCGAATCGCGATTCCGGGAACGACCGAAGATTGAGTTCGAAATCGATGCGGATACCGAAGGGAAATTCCTCGAGATCTACGGCCGCATGGCAAAGATAATCGAGAAAGAGCGGGATTTGCATATTCTTGATGGAATCATCATCTCCATCGACACGGTCTCAAAGATCGAAAACGGCAAAACCATTGAGTTGGGAAAATTCCTTGAGATCAGGACAACGAAAAAAGGCGCGGCGCAACCTGAAATAGACGCGGTGCTGGCAAAACTGGGCCTCAGCGCAAACCAAGGACTCAAAGAGTCATACGTCGAGATGTGAAATATCGCCAAATTCGGCAAGATGGATTTATCCATCTTCTTTTTTTGTTTTTAGGGCTGGATAAAAGAATATCTAAGAAAAATTACTTTAATCTTAGATGATTTTTTGTTAATATCGCATAATATGACACATCCAAACGAACAAATAATGGCCAGGGCTATCCAAACAGCCACCCGAAACTATAAACGGGGCGGCGGCTCTGCCGTGGCTGCGATAATTGTCAAAGATGATGAAATCATTGCCGAGGCGTATACAACAATCAATGAATCTCCCCGGGCTTACGCCGCGGGTATCTTCTTAAACCGCCGTCCGCTTCGCTTCAGGCGTCCCCCCGCATTCTGCGGGGGGAAATCTTCATCCCTCGCGCTGACGCGCGGGGTATTAAGATTTGTTTAATAAAAAACAGGATCCCACCTGCCACGCCGAAATCAATGCCATCAAAATGGCGTGCAAAAAGTTAAAATCAAAAAGATTGGAGGGCTGCTACCTATATTCAACCTATGAACCATGCCCCATGTGCGCCGCAGCCATAATTTGGGCAAGAATGGAAGGTGTCGTTTATGGCGCGGCCATGGAAGATGAAACTAAGAAAAATCCCCAAAGAGTAAAGATCCGTTGCGAAGAAATAATGAAAAAAGGTATTCCGAAAGTAAAAGTATTTCCAAATGTTTTGAGGAATGAATGCAAAAAATTACTTTTATTATAATTGGCGAAACTCGATTAAAAAAAGAAGGCCCAATAATCTCTTTGAATCCGTGAGCAATGTTATCATCTGACCAATATTCAAATATTTTTTTATGAAAAGCGAAGCTGAATTCGAACCGGATCAGGAATTGAATGAAAATACGGCCCGTATGCAGGAATTCATTCGTTTGCAAGGCGGAAGCGCAAGATTCGACGATTATATGAAAGAACACCTGTTTGGCGAAACGGGTTATTATAAATCCCGCGTCAACATAAGCTATGGCGGAGATTTTTCCACCTGGGCTTTGGATTCGACCTTTGCCGAAGCCATCGGGGAATTTATCGCCCAAAACTCCCTTGGCGAAAAATCTTTCATCGAGATAGCCGGAGGCGAAGGGACTTTTAAACGGAATATTTTACACGAAAGTCCCACGATCAAGTATCTATCCATTGATATCTCGCCCAAGCTTGCCAACATGCAAAAAGGCCAAGATACGGAAGACGCCGTAAAAAATCAGGCGACTTTGGTAGCGGACGCCCTTAAATTGCCACTCAAAGACGGATCGATCGAAGGAACCATCTTTTCCAACGAATTGTTTGATGCCCTTCCCTGCCGGGTTTTCAAATTGGACGTGGATAAAAACGGCGTCCATATCACCCAGGAGGGATTCGTATCCGCCGGATCAAATCAAATAGAATTCGTCTACGAAAAAGCCAAGCCCGATGAATTTATCCGGGAATACGAACAGTTCCTGAATGAAAGAAACAGAGATTATAAAAGCGGTGATACCGTATCGGCCGCGCCCGGGATCAAAAAAGTGATTTCCGAGACCAACCGGGTTTTAAAAAGCGGCAAAGCGTTGTTCTTTGACTACGGGTATTCGGACAGTTATGTGAATATGCAACGAGATGAGCAAGAATTACCATATTTCGAAAAACATTCGGAAATCGAACCGATCGAAAAGATCCTCGCCAATCCTTACGCGACCGACATAACCTATTCCGTCGATTTTGACTATTGCGTCTGGATCGGCAAAAGAGCCGCGCCCGACGCAAAAATTTCCATCGAGCCCCAACACCATTTTTTCAGAGATATCACGAAAAATTCCCAAAAAACTTTAAGCCCGCGCCTGTCCAGGCCAAGCCGCTTTGGTGTGTTGCAAATATTGAAATAGCCGGATTTTTTCCATCGAAAAGTTGTTTTAATGTAAAATTAATCCGTTTGCGATATAATAAAAACACCCATAAATAAAAGGGCAAAATAATAAAAAAATATGTTTTTAGAAATTGGTATTATATTGGTAGTGCTTTGGCTTCTTGGTTTCTTGTTCTATCCACTCGGCGGCTTGATCCACATACTTTTGGTCCTTGCCCTTATCTCCATTATTTGGCATTTTTTAAGCGGGAGGCGGGCTGGTTAAAAAAGCAACTGCCTACCCCCGCATGCAAAATGCGGAGGTAGAGTACCTGATAAATTATCAAACAAAAAACTGCCTAACGGTAGTTTTTTGTTATCGGTTTTTGAAAAAAATCTACGAGAGGTGTCAAAAGACCCGTTTGGTCATTTCGAACATGTTAACCGCCCTTTGCCGCCAAACACTGCAATTAACCTTATGGCGGCGTTGATGTTGCGCTTATTTTTGGAGTCCTGAAAATTTTTTTTCTTATGCCAAAGCTTTTTAACAACTTCCGACCGGGGCATCGGCCCCTTGCCAACTATCACGGCTAACTCCGCACTGAGTGTTATCGACTTCATAAAGGCCGAATTTTTTTGTCTATTCCGCAGATGTTTTGCTTCTGCGTATTTTATTTTTGGCAAATCCATAATACGATAAAAGATATGGACAATATTAGTAAAGTGAAAAAAGAAAGCATTGAGGAATTTAGCTCACAGCCCACCCAAGAGCGATATAAAAAGATTGCCGATGAAGGACTTTGGGAGAGTGAGAAAATACTGATCAGCAAATATTTTAAGCCAAATTCAAATATTTTGGATATCGGTTGCGGTTCAGGCAGAATTGCTTTTCCGCTTTATGAGATTGGGTTTAAGGTGACCGGTGTTGATATAACGCCTAAAATGATAGAAACCGCCAAAAAAGTTTCCCTATCTAAAAGAATGAATATTGATTTCCTGACCGGCGACGCGACAAACCTGAATTTTAAAGACGATTATTTTGACGGGACAATATTTGCCAATAATGGCTGGGCACAAATACCCGGGAAAGAAAACCGCCAGAAAGCGTTAAATGAGATATATCGGGTTTTGAAACCGGGCAGATTTTTTATTTTAACCGCCCACCAAAGATATTATTCGGGCAGTTATTTATTCCTATGGATAAAGAATTGGATAAAATTCTATCTGTTGAAACCTCTTGGATTTAATATAAAAGAAATTGATTTTGGAGATTTATTTTTTGAACGGAATTATAAAATTGGCGGCATATCGCCAAGACAATTCATCCATTGCGCCGGCGGAAAAGAAGTGGAAGCGCAGGTTATAAAATCCGGCTTTAAGCTGGAAATGAAAAAAGGGATGGGAAAACTGTCCCAAGAAGACGCTAATTTTATGAGAGGATCGTTATCAAAGGATTTCAACTCGTTGAAATCGCCTGTTTTCTATGTTTGCCTAAAATCAATATATATTTCTTAATCGAAGTTTCCCGCCATGGCGGGACCAGAGGATGTTCCCCCTGGACTCCTCATTAATTTTGTTCAACCCCGCCAAGGCGGGGTGGTCTAAAATTAATAAGCCTTTAATAATAATTGCATTCTACGAACCCGGTAGCTGAAATGCTTGAATAAGACGTCGTATTAAACGGCGTTTTAAGTTAAAATCTAATTATTTATAAAATACAAACACGAAACTTAGCTCTGTATTTTTAATCATTTGCTATATCATTTGCCGGATATAAGAGTATGCTCGAGGATTAAGGGTATCAAGCGTTAAGAAAAAATAAGATTATGATCATGAGCCTCGAGGAAACACTGAAAAAATATATTGAAGCAAAAAAATTGTTGGAAGATAACGGCTTGCTGGTTGAAGCCGGTTTGGTGGCCGTTGATGGGAACAAAGAATTAAAAGAAGCGGAATTGCTGCTGGCGGAAACAACGAAAATATCCGCCGATTTGTTGGCGGAAACAACGAAAATATCCGCCGATCTTCTGGCAAAAACAACACTAGAATCAGCCGATGAGCTTAGAAAAAACAACAAAATCTCCGTGGAATGGATGCAACGGCTGACGATCGCATTATTAGTAGTAGGCCTTATCCAAATAATAGTCGCCGTGATCACCTTACTTAAGTAAGGCTTGAAGTAAAAATACAAAATACAGATACAAGTCCTCTGTTTTCCCATGCGCGGTGCTAGCCGCGATAAAATCCGGCAAGCTCAACGAGGGACAATACAACAATTACGCCAGATTAAAAATGAAGCAGAATTCTACGGACTAAACGAACTCGAAAAAAAGGCGAAAAACCTAACGTTTCGGAAAATTCATCAAAACCGCAAAAAAAGCAGCCAAAAGCACAAGGTCGCAAAAACTATTAAAACGGCGACAATGATCAGGTTATTGTTTTCCAACGAAAAAATGAAGAAAATTGCTTCTTGATACAGAGCGGGCGGATTTTATGGTAAACTAATAGATAATAACAAAAACACATGACTCAGTTCAAAGAGATCTATAAGTGTGCGGTTTGCGGGAATATTGTGGAGGTTTTGCATGCGGGCGGTGGAGAGTTGGTTTGCTGCGGCCAGTCCATGGGATTGCAGGCGGCTAAAAACCAGGACCAGGGAACCGAAAAACACCTGCCGGTGATTGCCGAGCTTCCGGCCAATGTTTGCAACGGCAAAGACGGGGTAAAAATAAAAATTGGCGCGGTGGAGCATCCGATGACACCCGATCATTACATCGAATGGATCGAGATTGATACCGTTGACGGCAAATCGGGAAAGAAATTTTTGAAACCGGGCGATAAGCCGGAATCGGATTTCTATACCCGGATGAACATCGTTGGCGCCCGCGCCTACTGCAACGTCCACGGCCTCTGGGAAATGAAAATGGCGGCCGAATGAATCTCTTCGGGCAAACGCGACGGGGTATCTTTCCCTCGATATACTCGGAACTCATTATAATCGCTTAAACCGCTTTCCGCTTCGCTCCCCCCCCCGCATTCTGCGGGGGGGGTCTTCATCCCTCGCGCTAACGCGCGGGGTATTAAGATTTGTTTAATA
>Ga0182027_10012363_pt1 | contig 11990 bp, 8 predicted proteins | sample 712E1DmetaG_FD_121300 | JGI IMG/M metagenome (GOLD analysis project Ga0182027, IMG submission 121300) | Permafrost microbial communities from Stordalen Mire, Sweden - 712E1D metaG (Illumina Assembly) | ecosystem: Environmental > Terrestrial > Soil > Wetlands > Permafrost | place: Sweden...
GCCGCCGCCAGGTCTGCCGCCTCTGCTGCCACCACCGCCGCCTCTGCTTCCACCTCTGCCGCCTTCGGTTTTAGGTCTTGCTTCATTAACAACGATTTTTTTACCGCCGAGTTCCTTGGCGTTCAGGCTTTCAATTGCTTTCTGAGCTTCTGCTACACCGGGCATTTCAACAAATCCAAATCCCTTGGATTCACCTGAAAACAAGTCCCTGATGATTTTAACACTCTTTATATAACCGTATGCAGCAAATTCATTCTGCAATTCTTCGTCGGTTACATCCTTGCCAAGGTTTCCTACATAAATGTTCATCGAACTTTCCTTTATTTTGTTATTGTTAATAATACAGAATACTTACAGGACGTACCGAAAAAGTAATTCTGAGATTAAATTATTTTAATTCAATCATGCGGATGAATATATGGTTTACCGGAATACCCGGCAATCCTAAAAGAAATATAAATATAATAATCGAAAAAAAGCTATACTTAAGTAAAAATATTTCTTCTTTTGTGACGTGTTTAATTTCTCGCCACATTAAAATTGCTGAAAATCAATGTCATTCTTAATGCAAGTACTAACTTACTTGAAAAAGAATCGGAAATGGCAAATATTTATTCATCTCTGTGAACAATTTCAGGAGAGAATGCAGGCATACAAATTGCTACATATTCAGCTCCACCCGGTTTAGGAGAACTATACTGTACCCATTCACCACTCCTAACTAATATTGCTTGTCCTTCATCCAATATTATTTCTTCTGAAACCAATTTAACTTTTAAAGACCCCCTTACCACTAATGTATATTCATCAAATTCGGGAGTCTGCCCCGGTTCAACCCATCCTTCTGGGCTTTTCATCCTGGCAATGCTTATTTTCTCCGATTTAGAATTTACTCTTCCAAAGTATTCTTCTATTATTTTTGGTTTATTTCCTGCTGCCTTAATGATTGAAGGTGCTTCTATAAATTGTGGCATTAAAACCTCTCTAAATAAATTATAATTGATAAATTAGAAAATAAAAAGGAAAAAGGGAAAAGATATTTATGTAATCTGTTTTGCGGACTTTCTTATAACTATCCTGACATAAAGCAGATAAAGTACAATGAGGAGATTAAAAATGAAAATGCCTCCTTTTAAGAATGTGGCATGTCTGAATAACCCGAATATTTCAAACGGGATATAAATTGCGCCTGACAATATGGCAAACCACTCAGCCCAAGCTTTCAGCCTCCAGAGCCCAAATGCTTCCACAAAGCGCACAATGGAATAAAAAAATGCAAAGGCTGCATATCCATGTAGTTTTGATGCGGTTATTTTTGAAACTCCCAAAAGGAACAAATGCGGAAAATAACGGATCGGATTAAGGTGGAGATGTCTTACAATTTTTTCTGCAGTCAACTGCAGATCATCATGGACCAGACGCAATAATATAATGCCGGCAATAAGTGCAATAATTCCCTTTAAAGCTTCAAACACGGCTACAGTTTTTATACCCCGGTCAATGTTTCTTGTATCAGGAATTTTCATAACATGTTAATTCTTTAGACCAGCTTATCCATTTGGGCCCAGAGCTTCTTTGCGGAAGAACGTGACTTTTTGTAAATCTCATTTGTATCAAACGGGAAGGCTCTGTCCTCATAAACAACCTTACCATTTATAATAACAGTTTCAACGTCATGAGATTCAAATCCGAAAATCAAATGCCCCTGAATATTCTCTTTTACAAGCGGAGTCGGAGCGTTGTAATCATAAATTACCAGGTCGGCTGCATACCCTTTTTCAATTCTTCCAAATTTCATATCGAAATAACGATTCAGTATCTGGTTCCCGTTATCCAATAGTTTAAATACATCATCCATGGAGATCTTCCCTTTAGCATCAGCATTCTTAAAGAAAGCAAACTTCATCTCATCGAACATATTGGAACCGATACCGTCTGTTCCGAGTGCCCCGTTCTTAACTTTATTCAATTTGCTCATATATCCGACAGAATTGTTCATATTGGATCTGGTGTTGTGCACCAGGAAGCCGTCATGTTTGTTAAGTATTTCAATATCACTGTCATTCAGGTGAACGCCATGTACAAGGATAGTTTTATCATTCAGTAACCCGAAATCCTCGAGTCTTTTTACAATATCTTTCCCATAAAAATGATGAGAATAAGAGACATCATAGGCATCTTCAGCAACATGAAAATGGATCCCTTTATCTGTCCGTTCAAGTTTTTCGGAAATCATTTTAAGAGTAAGGTTGCTTAAAGTGAACGGAGCATGTCCGCCGAATGCAGCTTCAACAAGATGATTATCAGGGTTATTTTTTTTCTCCTTGTTAACCAGATCAATAAAGTTCACTGATTCATCTATACCTTCGAGTGCTTCAACTTCACCATTTCTGTCAGTAACTTCATAACATAGTATCCCACGAAGTCCAGCTTCTTCAAAACCCTTTTTCAAAAGATTCAAAGATCCCTGAATATAAGATGGAGATGCATTATGATCAATAACGGAGGTGGTACCGCACTTAATTGCTTCAAGAGCACCAGTTATTCCGCTGTAATATAATGATTCCTCATCGAGGGCACGGTCAAGTTTCCACCAGAGATTCTTCAAAACGCTTATAAAATCTTCAGAAGGATTTATTTTTGCCATTATCCCCCGGGAAAGCATTGAATAGAAATGATTATGAGAACAGACTATGCCCGGAGAGACTAATTTTCCTTTCAGGTCAATTACTTTATCTCCTTTATATTTTGAGGAAACAGTTTCCCCAAAATCAACTATTTTATTTCCATCGATAATTATATCAACATTCTCCTTTACATTAGCCGGATGGAAGTTGATCATTTTAGCATTTTTAAGAATAATCATATATTTATCTCATTTATTACTTAAATAATTTATTATTCTGAAGGAGCAAAGCGACCGAAGTATCTACGAGATTCTTCACTTCGTTCCTAATGACAAGGAGGAGATTCTTCACTCCACTACGTTCCGTTCAGAATGACAATGAATAATGTCATTTCGTTTTCAATAAGGCAAAGCTTTATTATTACCTCAGAATGACATACAGCTAAACCTTAATTTATTAAATAGTTGTGATCATTTTTGATCGTTGAAATAAGAATACTCAATTTGAGTTTCTCAAGATTATCATCTGCATCAGGATCAAGCTCAATGATACAGCTATTATTCACCATATTAGCAGTTCCGATTGAACCATTTAACCTGTATTTGAGGAATCCTTTTTTGATTATATCGAGGAATACAAATCCATTATTCTTACTGTCAATAAAGTCGGCTTCATTCCCGAACAAGGTAATTTTCTCTTTATAAGGGGCACCATTATATGGGCAGAATGTTTCACAGTTCCCACAGCCATTACATGACCCATCAAGATGTAGAATCTGGAATTTATCTTTGAAATTACCGCTGCCTGATAATATAGCAACATTAGCACGGTTGGGACAAACCTCGACACACTTGTTGCAAACGATATTGCAGCCGAGGCATCTTTCCGATTCTGACTTCAGATCTTCTTTAGCCTGTGAAATAATTTCTCCCTTCCTTTTTGCAAGATCAGAATTACGCAAATTATTATCGAATAGCTTACTCGTGTCAATTCTACTACCAGTTTTTATTCTCTCTTTTTTCATAATGGCTTCAGCTGCTTTTCTTCCATCAGCTATTGATTCAATAACAGTAGAAGGCCCTCTAAGAGCGTCTCCCCCTATGAACACGTTGGAAAGCATAGTCTCATTTGTGGCATCATCAACAATAGCAGTACGATTAATATCCACAGGGACTTTATTAAGACTTAGGAAATCCGTGTCGACAGACTCGCCAATAGCTGATATTACAGTATCAATGTTAATTTCTTCGAATTCGTTCTCCAAAGAAACAACTTTCCTTCTGCCATCATCTCCCGGTTCAGTCAATTTCATTTTACTGCATTTAAGAATTCCGTTGGGATATTCCACCGGAAGAATAAGGTCTTTAAATATAACACCATCCTCCAAAGCAGCATCTAATTCTTCTTTATCTGCAGGCATAAACTCTTTAGTACGTCTGTAAAGGATATAAACTTTTTCAACTCCCTCACAACGGATAGCCGCTCTGGCACTGTCCATGGCAGAATTACCTCCTCCAACAACAGCAACATTTTTACCGAGTGGTTTAATTTCTTTTTTATGATAGTTCCATAAGAATTCAATTGCATTTCTGATAATGCTTTCACCTCCGATAATTTGGATCGGAGAGGAAACACCCGTACCAATAGCCAGGAAAATATATTTATAACCATATTTCTGAAGATTTTCAACAGATAAATTTCCTTTATTGTTAAGACTAAACTTAACACCGTGCTGCTTTATAAACTCAATGTCCTTATCGATCGCGGACTGAGGAAGACGAAATTCAGGAATAACATTCCTTACAGTACCTCCTGCTTTTTCTGCTTTATCGAAAATGGTCACATCAAATCCTGATTTTGCAAGGAAATAGCCGGAAGCAAGCCCTGCAGGTCCTGCGCCAATAATGGCAACGTTTATCCCGTTAGAATTGCCGGCGGGTTTAAAATTATCCATATAATTATCGTAGCCGTTTTCAGCAGCAACTCTTTTAAGATCTCTAATCAGAAGAGGACTATCATAATCCCATCTGGTACATTTAAACATACACTGATGGTCACATATATAACCGGTAATATTTGGTAATGGATTTTTTGAAACGATCAGTTCAAATGCCTCATCAAATCTGTCTTCCTCAATCAACCTGATATATTCCGGAATATCCTGATGCACCGGGCAAACATCGCTGCATGGTGCAGTATAACAATCAAATAAAGGAAGTTCATTCCCGGTTTTAATGGATTTAGTATCCCTAGTTTCTTTTGAATAATCTTTATTTGTGAGAGAATCGATTGCAATTTCCTTTATTAGCGAAACTTTGAGAGTCGGAGAATTTTCTGCTTTAACCGGTATTACAATGTTGTCAGCGATTTGCTTCAATCGTGTGTAGCCTCCTGGTTTAAGAAGATCAGTTACCAGGGTAACCGGGAGAATTCCTGTAGACAATATTGAGTTAATATTATTAAGGGATGCACCACCGGAAAATGAAACATTTAGGTTACCTTCAAATTCTTCTGCAAGAATTGCAGCAAGGTTTATAGTCAATGGGAATAAGGCACGTCCAGACATATACATTTGAGCACCCGGCATTTTCTGTTTCCGATTGTTCATTCCAAGAGTATTTGACAACTTAACACCGAACTCAAGATTATTTTCATTAGCAATTTCCTTAAGCCGTTTAAGCATAGGAACTGCATCAGAATATTTCAGATCGTGGTCAAATGATTCAGGATCGAGATCAATATATTTATAACCTTGTGAAAATAAGATATCCTTGACTCTTTCATATCCGAGTAATGTGGGATTAAGTTTCACATATGTATTTAGCTTTTTCTCAGTAAGCAAATATTTTACAATAGATTCGATCTCCTGAGGGGGACATCCATGCATAGTAGATAATGTAACAGAACCGGATAGTTTTGAGCTGATATTTTCAATCTTATTTATTAATGCCGGAATTTTATCTAACTGGTAATCATTCCCTTTCAATCTAAGAAAATCTATTACTGCTGATATATAAGAACCGAACAATTTGTTATTTTTACTTTCTTTCAGGTCTTCTATGAATTTATCCATTCTTTCAGTTTTAATGCCTGCAAGATCGTAACCTACGCTCATGTTGAAAATGAATCCTTTATCATTTCCCGAGGAGAGACCTAAGACATCGTTAAGTAAATGAAGTAAAATCCATGCTTTCAGATACTCGTCATAAGATTCCTCTAATTTCAATTCCTGCGACCATTCTACATTATATCCTTCATCTTCAGCATCAATACATGGTCGGTCAATTACAAGTTCATCCATCTGCTGCACTGTTTTCAATTCAAAGAACCTTCCGCCGGATATATAAGCACTTATAATATTCTGGGTTAACTGTGTATGAGGTCCTGCTGCCGGGCCAATCGGAGTCTCTAAATGTTCGCCAAATAATTTAATGTAATCTTGATCCTGGTGATGGTAAAATTTTGAATTATGAATGCCGAATATTGATTTCTCATTCCTATATTCCTCAAAAATCCAATTTAAAGTATTATGAAATGAAATCGGGTACATACGGTCTGACATATAGAATCCTTCGAATATAGTAGTGATAAATTACATTAAATCTTTGTAACGATGTTTTGAATTTCTGTCAATTCAGACGTGCAAAATAAATATAAAAAACGAATTTCATGCATCTTTTTTTCTAAACTGTTTTTTATTTTATGTATATTTAAACCTTATTTTTTGCAAATATAAATAGGAATGGCAAGGAATTAAACCTAAAAATAATGGTTTAAGTATCTGTAAAAGCAAACAATTATTTAGAGGATCAGAAATGCAGCTTTCAGAACAAATTTATGAACTGGCTAAAAAATACCAGGATTATACTTCACAAAATCTGTCTAAACTTATTCAACAGAAATCACTTAGCACTCAGGAAAAAGGAATGGCAGCAGCTTTAAGAGATATGATGCTTAAAGCCGGATTTGATGAAGCACGTATTGATGGATTGGGAAATGTAATCGGCAGAATAGGAAACGGGAAGAAAATTATTGCCATTGATGGACACATAGATACCGTTGATCTGGGAAATCTTGAAAATTGGCACTTTGATCCGTTAGCAGGAGAAGTTAAAGATGGATTTGTTCATGGAAGAGGATCAGTTGATCAGAAAGGAGGCCCGGCTGCTTTTGTTACAGCGGGAAGAATATTAAAAGAGATCGGTTTGCAGAATGATGTTACTGTTTACTTTACAGGTACAGTAATGGAAGAAGACTGTGACGGACTCTGCTGGAAATATATTGTTGAAGAAGATAAGATTAAACCTGACTGTGTTGTTATAACTGAACCTACTAATCTTAATATTTACCGCGGACACCGCGGCAGGATGGAAATAGAAGTAAGTTTCTATGGCGTGTCTTCACATGGATCAGCTCCGGAAAGAGGAAAGAACGCAATCTATATGGCTTCCCGTGCTTGTCTTGAAATTGAAAAGCTTAATGAGCATCTTGCAAAAGATGATTTCCTTGGAAAAGGTTCTGCGGCATTATCACAATTCATTTCAGCAAGTCCTTCATTATGCGCCGTGGCTGATTTTGCAAAGATACATATCGATAGAAGACTCACCTGGGGTGAGGATAAAGAACTTGCATTAAATCAGATAAGAGAAATAGTAAAAGATTATAACGCAAAAGTTGAACTCCTTAATTACAGCGAAAAAGCATATACTGGTAATGAATACGGCATGGAAAAATATTACCCTACATGGAAACTTGAGGTAAGCCATCCTGCAGTTGTAACCGGAGTTAAAAGTTACAAAGAATTATTTGGCACAGACCCTGTTGTAGATAAATGGACATTCTCTACTAATGGTGTTGTTATAAACGGTATTTATGGTATTCCGTGTATCGGTTTCGGTCCCGGGAACGAAGTCCTTGCTCATGCTCCGGATGAAAAGGTACCAGAGAGTGACCTGGTAAAAGCATCTGCATTTTATGCCATGTTCTGCCAGAAGTTTTGAACAAGTTAAAAGTTAAAAGTTAAAAGTTAAAAGAAAATAAATATAATAAAGGAAATAAATTATGGTTTCTGATCTATTCAAAAAGCATTTTATAACAGAAGATAACTGGACTAAGCAGGAGCTCGATACCGTATTTGAAGCTTCATTCGATCTTAAGAAGAAGTTTGCTTTAGGTGAACCGCACAGGTTATTAAGAGATAAAACATTATTCGCGATATTCTTTGAGCAGTCCACAAGGACACGCAACTCAATGGAAGCTGGAATGACTCAACTTGGCGGACACGCACATGATCTTACTGCTGATAAAATGCAGATCTCTCATGGAGAGACTCCAAAAGATACCGCTATAATTTTATCCAGGATGGGTCATGGAATTGCATGCCGAAATTGTTTTTATGGCATTGGTAATAAATACCTTGAAGAGATGGCAGCTAATGCTACAGTGCCTGTAATGTCGTTACAGGATGATATTTACCATCCATTCCAGGGACTTGCTGATCTTATGACAATTTTTGAGCATTTCGGTAAGGACCCTAAAGGATTGAAAGTAACAATATCCTGGGCTTATGCAGATACACACAGCAAACCATTATCAGTTCCACAGACACAAATACTTCTTTTCCCAAGATATGGTATCGACGTTACAGTTGCTCATCCAAAAGAATTCCCGCTCAGCAAGAATATAGTTGATAAAGCATATAAGAATGCTGAAGCCGGCGGCGGTTCATTAAAGTTTACAAATAATATGGATGAAGCTTTTGAAGGTGCGCATATTGTTATTCCTAAAAACTGGGGCGGGTTCGGTGCTTACGATGTTGACCATTATCTTCAGAATGAAGATGAATGCAAAAAAGAAATGAAAGCTAACCTCAGCAAATATAAAAGCTGGATTTGTGATGATAAGAGAATAAAACTTGCTGATAAGAGAGTTAAACTAATGCATGCTCTTCCTGCCGACAGAGGCAACGAAGTTACAGATGAAATCCTTGACAACCCTGATATCTCTATCGTATTCGATGAAGCTGAAAATAGGCTCCATACTGCGAAAGCTATCATGGGTCTTACAATGTAAGACTACAATATGTCAAAATCTGATTTCAAATATCAATGTAAAAAGTGCAATAGAACATACGAAATAAATAAAGACCTTATGCTCTGTCCATATTGCAGAGAAGAAAGTCTTGAGGGAAAACCTTTAAAGGGAGTACTAACTGTAGTACTCCCCTCCTATTTTAAAGATTCCTGTCTTGAGTTTGCTGATTTCGATATTTATGACTATCTGCCGATAGAGAAAGAATATTTCCCTTCAATCCCGGTAGGAAACACACCCCTTATAAAATCTGAGAATCTAAACAATATATGTGGATTCAGTAATCTTTATTTAAAATACGATGGCACTAACCCGACCGGGTCATATAAAGACCGTGCTTCGTTTCTCGTATCTGCATTTGCTAAAAAGTTTGGTTTGAATGAGATTGTACTTGCCTCCACAGGTAATGCTGCTTCTTCAATGGCCGGAATAGCAGCCGCGGCAGGTCAGAAGGCGTTTATATTTATGCCGGCTGCTGCACCAAGAGCAAAACTGATTCAATGCCTGCAATACGGCGCTACTTTGATACCCATTAAGGGAAACTATGACAAAGCATTCGATCTGTCATTACAGTTTTCAGAAATAACAGGTTACCTGAACCGGAATACCGCTTATAATCCTCTTACAATTGAAGGGAAGAAAACCTCTTCCTTTGAAATTACTGCGCAGTTAAAAAAGAATGCTGATTATGTTTTTGTCCCCGTGGGGGACGGCGTTGTACTCAGCGGAGTAATTAAAGGTTTTAATGACCTTAAGTACCTTGGAGTTATTAAAAAGATTCCAAAGATCATTGCCGTACAGTCTGACAAAAGCAAATTTATTTATGAAGCATTTATTAACGATAATTATAATCTGAATTATAAAGCTACTACAATAGCTGATTCAATTTCGGTAGATGTGGCACGCAACGGATATAGCGCGGTTAAGGACCTTCGTGAAGCTGACGGCGATGTTATAACAGTTACAGATGAAGAAATCCTTTTAGCGCAAAGATATATTTCCATGCATTCGGGGATATTTGCAGAACCTTCTTCTGCAACAGCTGCTGCAGGATTTCTTAAAATGAAAGACCATTTAGATAATAACTCTACTGCGGTCATCTTATTAAGCGGAAATGGATTGAAGGACATTGAATCTGCTTCTAAAATAGTTGATACTCCTAAGCCCTTCGATCCGGATATTGATTCAATAATTAATAAGTTGAAGAATTGAATTGACTGATATAAATAAATATTCGGGAATAATTCTGGCTGCAGGTAATTCATCAAGAATGAGTTCCTGGAAGCCGGCAGCAATTCTTGGAGATAAACCACTTTTGTTTTATTCTCTTAAAACAATGTCATCAGTATGCAGTGATGTTGTTGTTGTTGGAGGACATAATATTAATGAGCTTAATTCGCTTGTTCAATCCTTTGGCAACTCTCAAATAAGCTGTATTGAAAACAAGAATTACAACTCCGGAATGTTTACATCAGTAAAAACCGGTTTGGCTCACAGCCGGCATGATAACGTATTCATTGCTTTAGCTGATATGCCTTTTGTCAGCAGTGAAACCTACCTTCAGTTGATAGATTATTCAGAAAGTGAGGGTCAGACAGCAGATGTTATTTATCCTGTTATAATAAACTATTCATCTGAGCATAAAATAAAGAAAGGGCATCCGGTATTAGTCAAAGAAAAGGTGAAAGAAAGGATATTAAAAGAAACCGGAGATGTTATATTAAGAGATATTCTAAAAGAATTTGAGGGGAAACAGTGCCTTGTTACCGATACCGGAATTAACTTCGATATCGATACTGAGGACGACTTTGAAAAAGCAAAAAATTATTATTCACACCTAAAGGACATATAGGAAACATAAATGATTAACCTTACTAAAAACGACAAAATAAGAAAAAACAATCTGAAAAGATGTAAAGAAAAAGGAATTGTTATTCCTACACTTGACCAGATGAAGAATCCTGATAAGATTCCCGCCCAAATAAAAGAGAAACTTAAAACAGTCGGCCTCTGGGATATCAACCCCTTAAACCTCTTCCGAATTTCATGGAAGAATGAACCAAAAGAAAAAGGCGGATTATTCGGTAATGTTAATTACGTTGAATTCCCTTCCGAACTAACTGGTGTGAAAGCAAGAATCATAGGAATATCCGGACGTTGGTTCCCCACCGGAGCACACAAGGTTGGAGCTACATTCGGATGCTTAGTACCGCCGCTTGTTACCGGTAATTTTGATTCTACAACTCAGAAAGCCGTATGGCCATCAACAGGAAATTTCTGCAGAGGAGGCGCTTTCAATTCAGCTTTGTTAGGCTGCGAATCAATTGCCATCCTTCCTGAAGAAATGAGCAAAGAAAGATTTGAATGGTTAAAATCTCTTGCCGGTGAAGTTATTGCTACTCCCGGATGCGAAAGTAATGTAAAAGAAATATTCGACAAATGCTGGGAACTCCGCAGAACAAGAAATGATATTATGATCTTCAACCAGTTTGAAGAACTTGGTAACTATATCTGGCATTATGAAGTGACTGCAAATGCTGTAGCTGAAGTTTTTGAACAAATGAAAGCTACAAACGACAAATTAAGTCTTCAGGGCTATGTTTCAGCTACCGGATCAGCTGGAACTATCGCGGCTGGAGATTTCCTAAAGAAAAAATATGCCTCATGCAAGATAGCTGCTTCTGAAGCTCTCCAGTGCCCTACTCTTCTTATGAACGGATATGGCGGGCACAGGATTGAAGGTATCGGCGATAAACATATCCCCTGGATACATAATGTTAAAAACCTCGATATGGTTATTGATATTGATGATAATGACTGCATTGATCTAATGAGATTATTTAATGAAGATGAAGGGAAAAAATATCTTCAGTCAAATGGCCTTAGTGAGAAATTTGTTTCTACATTAAAGTCTGCAGGTATTTCAGGAATAGCCAATATGCTAGCTGCTGTTAAGATGGCCAAACACTTTGAAATGAATGAAAATAACGTGATCTTCACTATCCTTACTGATTCAATGGATCTTTACGGTTCAAGATTGACAGAAGAAAATGAGAAACAGGGTAAGTTCACTCACGATAACGCTGTTAGATCTTTCCATAAATCACTTATGGGTGCTAACTCTGCAGATATGGCAGAACTTGATTATAATGCAAAGAAAAGAATACACAACCTGAAATATTTCACCTGGATAGAGCAGCAGGGAAAGGAACTTTCTGAACTTAATGCCCAGTGGTATGATGAAGAATACTGGAGCAGAACCGCAGCTCAGGC
>Ga0182027_10012364_pt1 | contig 11989 bp, 10 predicted proteins | sample 712E1DmetaG_FD_121300 | JGI IMG/M metagenome (GOLD analysis project Ga0182027, IMG submission 121300) | Permafrost microbial communities from Stordalen Mire, Sweden - 712E1D metaG (Illumina Assembly) | ecosystem: Environmental > Terrestrial > Soil > Wetlands > Permafrost | place: Sweden...
AAGCGTGCTGGCGTTTGACTTTTTCTTCGTGCCGCCGCGGTATACCTTTTCAGTAACAGACACGGAATATCTGCTTACATTTACCGGATTACTGCTGGTGGGCGTCGTTATCAGTTATTTAACCGTGCAGGCGCGCGAACAGACGGAGGCGGCGCAAGCCCGCGATGTACAATCCACAGCCCTGTATGAACTCGGTCGCGACTTGACGGCCATTGTGGGACTGGATGCAATCGCCCAAACCATCATGGCGCATATCAGCCAGACGTTCAATCGGGAGGGCGCCATTTTCCTGCCAGGACAAGACGGTTCACTAAAAGTATATGCCTCAAGCCCGACGCTGACGATTGCCGATAACGAACTGGCAGTGGCCGACTGGGCATTCAAGCGCGGACAAACCGCCGGACGCGGGAGCGATACCTTGCCGGACGCATCCATGCGATACCAACCCTTGCAAACTGCGCGCGGCGTTGTGGGGGTATTGGGCGTCAGACCGTCCGATTCGGCCCACTACGTGACGTCCGACCAGCGCAGAACGCTGGACGCGTTCGCGAATCAAGCCGCAATCGCCATCGAAAGAGCGCGGCTGGTGGAGCAAACGCGGCAGACCGAAATCCTGGAGATCACCGATAAATTACAATCGGCGCTATTGAATTCCATTTCTCACGACCTGCGCACGCCGTTGGTTTCCATAACCGGGGCGTTAAGTAGTTTAGCCGAGGATTCCATCCAGCTCAATGAAGCCACGCGGCGGAGCCTGATCGAAACTGCGCGCGGCGAGGCAGACCGCCTGAACCGGTTGGTGGGCAACCTGCTGGATATGACACGGCTGGAAGCGGGGGCTGTGAAAGTCAAGGCCGAGCCATGCGATATCCAGGATGTGATCGGCTCGGCGCTGGGGCAACTGGAAACCCACAAGGAGAATCATCCCATCATGGTCAATGTGCCGCCTGACCTACCCTTCGTATCCATGGACTTCGTTTTGATCTCGCGGGTGCTGGTGAATGTGATCGATAACGCCATCAAATATTCGCCGCCCGGTTCGCCGATCGAAATCGAAGCACACCCGGCGAGCGGTTACATGGAAATCGAAGTGGCAGACCGTGGGATCGGAATCCCCAATGAAGACCTATCACGGGTCTTCGACAAGTTTTACCGGGTGCAGAGACCCGACAATATCACCGGCACAGGACTGGGCCTTTCCATCAGCAAAGGAATCATCGAGGCACACGGCGGATTCATCGCGGCAGAGAACCGAAGCGGCGGCGGAACCATCATGACGATCGCATTGCCAATCAAATAGACCATGAGCGATACCGACCTGAATATCCTGATCGTGGACGATGAGCCTGCCATCCGGCGGTTCCTGCGGGCCTCGCTGGGCGCACATGGCTACACCATCACGGAAGCCGCGTTAGGCGAGGAAGCTGTGAAAATCGCCGCCACAAGCCGCCAGGATATCGTGATCCTCGATCTTGGACTACCGGACATTGACGGGGTGGAGGTGACACGCAGGCTGAGGGAATGGACAAACATCCCGATCATCATCCTATCGGTGCGCGAACATGAAAACGACAAGATCGCGGCGCTGGACGCAGGCGCAGACGATTATTTAACCAAACCATTCGGCATCGGCGAATTAATGGCGCGGATGCGCGTGGTCCTGCGACGAACCGCACAGGATACCAGCGAGCCGGTCTTTGAATCAGGAGGGTTGACGATGGATTTCGCCCATCGAGAAGTGAAGATCAACAACGAGCCTGTAACGCTGACCCCCACCGAATATGATCTATTGCGAACGCTGGTAAAACACGCAGGCAAGGTGCTGACGCATCGCCAGCTTCTGCTGGCGGTATGGGGGAATGCCTATGAGGGCGAAACCCACATCCTGCAGGTGAATATCAGCAACTTGCGCCGAAAAATCGAGCCGGACCCGCTCCGGCCGGTTTATATTGTGACCGAGCCCGGAGTTGGATACCGGTTGAAAGTATGATGGGGGTGGTTTGATGGAAGACCGAAGACGGAGGATGGCCAGGAGGATGCAAAGGAGGCAGGAAAGGCGCAACCACCCGCCATTGTTCATCGGATTTTTGAGTAAAAAATAATCAAAAACGAAGAGGAACGAATATCTCAGATTACGGGCAAGCGAGGGGGATGAACGATTCCCCAACATACAAGATTCTAAAACAAATGTACGAATTTGAAAAGATGGAGGAATCGAGAAATCGGGAATCGGGAGTCGGGAATGGGAGATGGTAAGTGGCTAATGGATCATGGTTATGGAGGATGGGGCGCAAGGCTTGCGCCCCTACATAGAACACTGGGGTTTCGATACGCCTGAAGAACACGGGCTACTCATTTATTCAACCACCAGTATGTGAACAGGAGATTGCCACGGCAAAGAACGCTTCGCAATGACAGGATACACCACGATCATACGGCATCCTGAATCGACTCGATTCAGGATGCCGTATGATCGTAATTTTACAAAATGCGGGCGATGGGATGATTACGGTGCCCACAACAGGCTGGCATCGTCGTACCATAACGTGCCACTGCTGGCCGTATAATTAAGTTTCACCACGACCCTGGTATAAGCTTTGGGCGCTATAAACCAGGTTGTCGCTTTTGCAAATTTAAAGGTACCGGTATACGTAATGGGTAAAGGAAACGTATTGACCCACTTAGAGCCATTGTAGAGCAATATATTGGCTGTGGCCGCAGTGGGTGTAGGCACAGAAATGCCCTTGGCCCATACGGAGAAGTAGAAAGCGCTTCCCACTGCACCCACCTTGCTGATCGAAATCGAGACTCCCTTGGTCTTCGGACCCTGCACGAAGCGGACAGCACAGGGAGAGCTTACATATACGATGTTACAAAATCTACCATCCAAACTGGACCAAATGCCGATCATCGCCCAATAGGCCGGAACCCTGGTCCCCACGGTAAAGGTCCCATTTTTGGTAAGTTCCGTGCCAGCCAAGCCAGTCCCGGAAAGATTTAATGCCCCCAAGGTGGTTGTATCATCGGGAGCATAAATCAAAAGCTGGCCGGAAATCTTCCCCACACTCTGGGGGAAGAATTGAAGAACCAAAGTGCAAGCATCCCCGGTCAGCCCATTTGGCTGAAGGGTGACACCCACCCCGCCGCTAACACAGTTATTGATGGGGATCTGGAAATCGGACTGGCCAATCACGAAAAAGCCAAGGATCAGGGGGGATAGGGTGGAATTGGTGAGCGTAACGGTAACGGCGTGCGAGGATTCCTGGGTCAACACCAATTGATTATGGAAGACCACAGGAGTTGGACTAAAAGTGAGGGAAGAGCTATCAGCACGAGCCGGTGCGGCGCCGCTGAAAGCCAACAGGCTCACCAACATGCATACAAAGACAATGAGATTGATGAATATTCTCTTCATGTTTCTACCTCCGGGGTTACACGTAGATAAAGTCATTTTAGCACATGAGAAAAGAAGCGACCAAGAATGTTACAAGACTGTAAGTATTATTACAGCGCAAGGTTATTGTCTTCGTTCGGGCGAGGAATGATCCCCCACCCCCGTCGCCTTCGGCGTGCTTCGCGACCCTCCCCAACCAGCGGGGAGGGGAGAAGAAGAAGAAAGTTGTCTGACATTGCGCTGTAATGGAATGTACCACGAGATGATTTCCGAAGGAGGCGGGCGGGAAGGGTCAAAGAAGCCGAGGGCTTGGGCTATGGTAGACTCGCAATATGCACTCCAGCACTGCGCTTGCTCACCCCAATATCGCCGCGATCAAATATTGGGGCAACCGCGACGAGGCCCTGCGGCTGCCTGCAAACGGTTCGATCTCGATCAACCTGGACAGGCTATTTACACGCACCACCGTCAGTTTTCAGCCAAGCCTGCCGTTCGACGAGTTGATCATCAACGGACATGAGGCCACGGGGCCGGCACTGGAGCGCGTTTCACTGATGCTTGACCTAGTGCGCCAAACAGCCGGGATCAAAGAACGAGCCGAGATCGTCAGCGAAAGCAATTTCCCCTCCGGCGCGGGGATCGCTTCCTCCGCATCTGCATTCGCGGCGCTGGCGTTGGCTTCGAGCAAAGCGGCCGGACTAGACTTAAGTGAACGAGAACTATCCCGTCTGGCAAGGCGCGGTTCCGGCTCGGCGGCGCGTTCGGTCCCCGACGGGTTTGTAGAATGGCAAATGGGAATAAGCGATGAAGATTCGTTTGCGTATTCCATAGCACCGCACGAGCATTGGGGATTGACCGACTGCATTGCCATCATCAGTTCGAGCCACAAAAAAACAGGTTCCACGGAAGGACATGCGCTGGCAGGCACCAGCCCACTCCAATCGGCGCGAGTGGAGGATGCATCACGCCGAATCGAAATCTGCCGAAGCGCGATCTTGAGACGCGATTTCGAGGCCTTTGCCTCCATTGTCGAGCTGGATTCGGATATGATGCACGCCGTGATGATGACATCGAAGCCGGCACTGCATTACTGGCTGGCGGCTTCGCTGGCTGTGATGCAAGCCGTGCGCGAATGGCGCGAGGGAGGCATATCCGCCTGTTATACGATGGATGCCGGGGCAAATGTTCACGTTCTGTGTCCTGAAAAAGAAGCGGGGGAAATTACCATGCGCCTGCGCAAAATTTCCGGTGTCAAGGATGTATTAACCGCAAACGTGGGAGGCCCGACAAAAATCGTAGAAGAAGAATAAAAATGTCGGTGCGAGGAGGGGAAAGAGGACGGAGGACAGTAATTGGTTAATGGATCATGGTTAATGGAGGATGGTAAGTAGTAATTGGTGGATCTAAATGGTGGGTAGGAGAATGGGTTTCGACCTTGAAAGGGCGCAGGGCGTTACGCCCGGAGCACACGGACTACTCAACCAGCGGGGTTTCGGTATGACGGGATGCGAAGAGGAGATTGCCACACTGAAAATACACAGTGCAGGCGCGGCAAAGAGGATCGAAGACGGAGGACGGGTGACGGAGGCATGCCCTACCCAGCCAGCCCGCAACCCTGAACCCTTGACCCTGAAGAACACAGGGCAGGCGAACACAAGGACAGGGAACGCAGGACTTAGAACAGCGGGCCTTCGGCAGCCACTGCCCACTCACAATTCGACTGCGTCCTTCACTTCGCTCAAGGCTCCGCCCACGCTTCGACTTCGGCCTGAAGGCCTCCGCTCAGCGCGATGATGAAAATGGTGGGAGTATTTGGAGAGGAAGGAAAAGCCTCGGCTAGGGGTAAGAGCCAGCATGGTGCGTTCATCCATGCTTTATCTTCTCCTAATCCAAACAGGATATAATAAATGGGCTTTTTAAAAGCCGAGGTAATGAATGAATATTTCCATCCTATCTGGTGTGATCTTTGTGGCCGTTTTCGCAGGCGTGATCCTTACGCATGAATTCGGCCATTTCATCGTAGCGCGTCTTTTGAAGGTTGAAGTCGAAGAATTTGGGATCGGGCTGCCGCCGCGCATTACAACGCTGTTCCGCTGGAAAGGCACGGATTTCACACTTAACTGGCTGCCGCTCGGCGGATTCGTCCGTCCGAAAGGCGAGAACGATCCGAGCATTGCAGGGGGACTGGCGGCGGCGAGTCCATGGACACGTTTGGCCGTGCTGTTTGCGGGGCCAACGATGAACCTGTTGACTGCGGTAATCGTTTTCGCCTATTTGTTCAATCAAATGGGCATCCCCGATTACAACAAAGTGCAGATCGGGGATGTGGTCGCCAATTCGCCCGCGGCTCAAGCCGGCATCCAGATCAACGATATCATCTCAAGTGTGAACGGACAAAGTGTTTCAGACCCAACCATGCTGCGTAATATGATCTATGCCAACCTAGATAAGCCAGTAACGCTGACCATCCAGCGCGGCAACCAAACCGTGACCATCACGGCGATACCGTTAAGTTCACGCCCGCAAAGCGAGGGAGCCCTGGGCATCTCAATGGGGCCTGCGATGGTGCGTTCCGGTTCGATCCTCGAAGCGACCGGCTACGGATTCCTAGCTGTTTACGACCAGATCAGCGCATTGGTCTCCCTACCGGCGGAGATGATCCGCGGACAAATCAGCCCGGATCAAGGACGCTTTGTGGGTCTCAAGGGCATCTATGATCTCTTCGGACAAGCCGTCAGCCGGGACATCCAAAGCCGCCAAACTACGCAGACAACGGCCCCGCCTTCCGCATCTTCACCCAACCCTTCCAAGCCGGTCAATCCACAAAGCCCAACCTACTTCACGTTCCAGTTGATCGCCATGCTGGCCGTCAGCATCGGTTTTATCAATCTATTCCCCTTCCCGGCACTGGACGGCGGGCGCATCTTCTTCGTGCTGCTTGAACTGATCACGCGCAGGCGCGTACGCCCGGAAATCGAGAACTATGTCCATGCGGCCGGCTTTGCCATCCTGATCGTCTTTATGATCTACGTCAATGCAATGGACTTTATTCATCCCGCCGTTATCAACCTGCCGAAATGAGCGCGTCCAAACTACCCTTCCAAAAAACAATCAATGAACTGATCGAGGGCAAGAAGGGTCTGTCTCGCACCTCACTGCGAGATTTTTCCGATATGGACAGCGAGTCGCTGAATGCCCTGCTCGAAGCCTGGCCGCGCATCGCACCCGACCGCAAGCTGATGCTGCTGGAAGAACTACAGACCCTGGCCGAAAATGATACCCTGGTGTGCTTTGACGACTTTGCACGCGCCATCCTAAACGACCCCAATGGGCAAGTACGCACAAGCGCCATTCACCTGCTGAAAGAATGCAATGACGCAAAGCTTGTCCCGATCTATTTGAAGATGCTGTCCAACGATATAGATGCCGGCACACGCGAGGCGGCAGCGGCCGCGCTCGGCAAATTCGTCCAATTGGGTGAACTGGAAGAAATTCCTAAAAAGACCCAACAGCGGATCGAAGAGGCATTGCTGGATAAGGCCAACAGCGAAGACGAAGCAAGCGTCCGACGCCAGGCATTGGTGTCCAGCGGTTACTCGCCGCGTCCCGAAGTCATCCGGTTGATCAAGTCAGCCTTTCAGCGCACGGATCCGGACTGGCAAGCCAGCGCCTTATCCGCCATGGGGCACTCCCTGGATGAAGGCTGGGAGAACGAGGTGCTTCCCAAATTACTGGATGAAAATCTGCAGGTTCAGTTGGCGGCGATCGAAGCCGCAGGCGAACTGGGATTAACCTCGGCGCGCGAGATATTGCTCAGACTGCTGGTAGAGGATGAAAACGATGAACTGGCCAGCACCGCCATCTGGTCGCTCTCACAAATCGGCGGCGAAGACGCGCGGGTATACATTGAAGGCCTGCTTGATCAAACCGAGGATGATGATCAGGCTGAATTCCTCGAAGAAGCATTGGACAACCTGGCCTTTACCGAGGACCTCGACAAATTCGACCTGCTCAACCTGGATATAGAAGACGATTTGATAGATGAGGAAGAAGAATAGGGGAAGGAAGATGGGGAGTGGTAAATGGTTAATGGAGGAAGTTAAGTAGTGATTGGTAAATCGCAAAGAGTGGGTGGGATAATATAGAATGGGGATTACAATACGGCGAATGGCCCTCAATGATCTCTTCTCAACTTTTGCCGACAACCTCCTGCCCATTCTGCTGATCAGCGGGGCAGGATTTTTATTGGGCAAACTACTGACGATCGACTCACGAAGTCTGGGGCGAATCGTCTTCTACATTTTCAGCCCGATCCTGGTCTTTGACCTGCTCCTGAAGACCCGGCTTGATTCGGCCGACATCCTAAAGACAATGGGGTTTACCATCGTCCTGTGCGCCATCATCGGATGCCTGGCTTTATTGTCCGGCAAGTTATTCGGCTTTGAGCGTCCCGTTTTGATGGCGATCGTTTTGACCGCGGCGTTCGGGAACACGGGCAATTACGGCCTGCCATTGGTGTCCTTTGCATTCGGCCAGGATGCACTGGCATTTGCCACGCTTTATTTTGTGACCACATCCATTCTGTTCAACACCTTCGGCGTGCTAATCGCATCGCTCGGACATATGAACATCAAGGAGGCTTTACTGGGCCTTTTCAAAGTGCCGACGGTATATGCGGTGACTCTGGCCGCCCTGCTGAACCGTTTTCAAATCACACTGCCCACCTCGTTCAGCCGCACAGTGGACCTGGCATCGAACGGCAGTATCCCGGCAATGATCATCCTGCTGGGTCTGGAACTCTCACGCATGCAATGGTCGCATAGTTGGCGCGCATTACAATTAAGCGCAGGCCTGCGCCTGCTGGCGGGTCCGCTCATTGGATTCCTGCTGGCCGTGGTATTTGGGTTGCAAGGCGCGGCGCGGCAGGGTAATATTGTGGAGGCTTCCATGCCGGCGGCAGTGACCTCCACGGTTCTCGCCACGGAATACGGCCTCGACACTTCACTCGTCACCGCGATCGTTTTTACAGGGACGATCCTCAGCCCACTGACACTGACCCCCCTGCTGGTTTTTTTGAGGAAGTAGCCGAAGATGAAGGAAAGACCGAATTTCCAAAAACAGCCATGATTAAACAAGTCCGGAAATTTATTTTCTTTTTTCTCGCAGGTGTGATCTCCCTAGGATTTACGAGCTTACCGCAAAACCAAGCCGGCTTCGCGGCAACAAACGTCGATATCTTCTACAACTTCGGCCAGCAGATCACCTTCCTCGCAAAGCTGACTGCAAGCGCGCCCATCCAGCAGGCATTCATTTCGTTCCGGGAAGTCAACGAACAAAATACGCGCGTGGTGCCGTTGACGCTCAACGCCGACGGCTCAACCCGTTATCAATATGATGCCAGCCAGCATTTGATCCCGCCTTTCGCAATGATCGAATTTTCATACCAGGCAACGCTGGCAAACAACCAAAGCGTCAGCAGCGGGCTGTTCTATTTCCGGTATGAGGACAACCGCTTCACCTGGAAACAACTCAGCAACGGGGCGGTCAGCGTGCACTGGTACAACGGCGACGACACGTTCGGCCAGGCCGCGCTCGACGCGGCGCGCACAGGGCTGCAAGGCATCAGCCAGACTTTGCCGGTTTCGCTGGATACACCGGTGGATGTTTATATCTATGCCACATTCGATGACCTGGTCAGTTCATTGGCGCTGGGCGGCAGGAAGTGGGAAGCGGGCCATGCAGACCCATCCATCGGGGTTGTCATGCTGGCAGCGGCTCCCAGCGATACACAATCCATTGACTTGCAGAGATTGATCCCGCACGAACTCACTCATGTCATGCTTTACCGCAGTCTGGGCAACGGCTTCAACAGCCTGCCCACCTGGCTGGAAGAAGGCATCGCTTCGATGGAGGAACTGTATCCGAACCCGGATTACACGCGCGCCCTGGAGGCGGCGAGCAAAAACAATTCGCTTTTACCGCTCGAGGATCTCTGCGTTTCCTTCCCCGCCGACAGCGGCCGCGCCTACCTGGCTTTTGCCGAATCCCAGTCCTTCGTACGTTTTCTGCGCGATACCTACGGCAACACCGGAATCGTGGCGCTGACCAAAGCCTATGCGGACGGCCTCGACTGCGATCTCGGCGCGACGCGGGCGGTGGGCGTGCCGCTCAACCAACTGGATGCGCGCTGGCGGGAAAACGTGCTCGGACAAAATATCGCAGGCACGGCAATGCGCAATTTACTGCCCTATCTCATCATCCTTGGGTTGACGTTGATCGTCCCTGTATGGAGCGCAATCCGCGTGATCGCCAAAGGGAGAAGAAATGTCCAATGAAATTTTACGCGCCCATGTACGGGTTCAAGGATCGGTACAGAACGTCGGCTTCCGCGCCTATGTGGAAGCCCAGGCGCGCCAGATTGGGGTAATGGGCTGGGTGAGGAACGTTGGATACGATACGGTCGAGGCCGTGGCGGAAGGTGAACGCGAAAAAGTGGAGCGGTTCGTCGAAGCCATGAAGGCAGGGCCGCGCGCCAGCCGAGTCCGCGAATCCAGAATCGAAGAGGAACCCGTCACGGGAGAATTCAAATCATTCGAAGTACGAAGAAGCATGTGATCACTGAAACCCCAAGCCGCGCTCCTTCATGGACACAAAACGGCCCTGACCGACAATGAGATGATCCAACACATCCACATCCAACAGTTTACCGGCCTGGACGACGGCACGCGTGACGGCCACATCGTCCGGGCTGGGGGTGGGATCACCGCTGGGATGATTATGGACAACGATCAGCGCGCTGGCATTGCGCCGAATGGCGGCCTTGAAGATCTCACCGACGCGGATCTGCGAGGTGTTGACCGAGCCGCGATACACCTCGGCGATCTCAAGAACATGATTGCGCGTGTCGAGCAACAAGACGCGCAGATGTTCCTGTTCCAAAGCCGACATTTCATATTGCACCAAGGCAGCGGCATCCGCAGGACTATTGATGACGGGACGTTCCTCGGTCGATTCGAGGGTGAGCCGCCGCCCCAATTCAATGGCGGCCTTGATCTGTGCGGCTTTGGCCTCGCCGATGCCATGTTGATTGACCAGTTCCTCGAAAGGGGCCTGGTGCAGACCGCGCAAACCGCCGAACTTCTGCAGAAGACGCTGTCCCACCTGCACTGCGTTCTCACCTTGCACACCCACTCGCAACAAAATGGCGATCAACTCGGCATTACTTAGCGCCTGCGGTCCAAGCGAGGATAAGCGTTCACGCGGACGCTCGGCCTCATGCATATCCGTAATCCGATAGGCCGGATGTGTAACATCATCCTTCATGTTCGATCCTTTCCCACACCACAACAAGGTCTGATTTCATTCCCATGAACATATCATGGCGACTGGAAATATTTTTGGTAGAGAGCATCACTGACAAAGGCCAGTCCGGTTTTATTCCGATAGACCAAATGGAATCCGCGCAGTTGATCTTTAGAAGCATCCGAAAAAAATTGGTATATGGCCTGAAAGGCATTTTTGTTGATCGCGTTGGCGATGGCGCCCGGCTGGGTGTAATCGGAAATACGCTGCTGCCAGAGCAAAATAATATCCGGTTTGTATTTTTGAACGGTGGCATAGTTTGTGGTAACGTAAAATGAAACCACGCGGTTGGAGGCGGAATCAGGAAAATACATGCGGACATCGCGGAAGATCACGTACTTCCGATCCGACGGAAGCGCGGAGAAATATTTTTGATCGAAATCATTATAGAACCGAATCGCCGAGTTGATCTGCTCACGGGCAAGATCGAATTGATAAAGGCTCACATCGGCCAAGAGATAATTCACTGCCTGAACACCAATAACCAGAACCACCAGCACAAGCCAACATTGATTTCCCCAACTCTTCAAGAATGAACCGTTGTACTTTTCCGAAAGCCAGGAAGCAGGTTTGAACTCAAAAGCCGCGGCGATGCAACTGAATAAGGGAATCAGAATCGGAAGGAAGTAATGAGGGAGCTGAGCGGAAACAACGTAAAGAATATAAAATGAAAATGGAACGACCCAGCAAAGGATCAGGATATGAAGAACCGGCCTGGATGACTTCCATATTCCCAGCAACAGCACCAGCAGGATAAAGATCAGAAATGGCGGCCAGGCAAGCTTGGCGAGAGTAGTGAGCCAAGTCAACGCGTCCTTGACATAATAAAGGGTGTAACCCTGCGTCATGTTATTCGAGGTATGGCCGACGAGACGCAACATTTGTTCCCGTTCGCTTTGAATCAGGAGGAACGGGTCGCTGACAACGATCACCAGAGCCAGCAGAGCAACAAAAACCAGCGCGGCGGGTAACGCCTGCCTCCATGAAATCCGTTTTTGTCCGATGCCGATCAAAATGTAGACCGGGATCGTCAGGAAGAAGAATAATCCCAACACCTTTGTAGCGGCAGCCAATCCGCATGCAACCGCCGCCAGCCAAAAGTTGACACCCAACCTCAAGTCATCGCGATCCAAGAAGAAAAACACAAGAACAACAAATAAAACCGCCAGGCTATCCGCGTGCCACCAAAGATCATTCTCGACCACTGCGGCGATCAACAACAAAAAGATGAAG
>Ga0182027_10012365_pt1 | contig 11988 bp, 13 predicted proteins | sample 712E1DmetaG_FD_121300 | JGI IMG/M metagenome (GOLD analysis project Ga0182027, IMG submission 121300) | Permafrost microbial communities from Stordalen Mire, Sweden - 712E1D metaG (Illumina Assembly) | ecosystem: Environmental > Terrestrial > Soil > Wetlands > Permafrost | place: Sweden...
AACTTTGGCGGAGAGCTATATATAGACTGGGATGCATGCAGCATTAAACTAAGATATGATGGTAAGGATCCAGCAGTAAATAAAGTCATTAAAGAGCTTTGGGATAATAAACGTGGCTGAAAAGTTCAAAGCAGACGAATTTATTTAGGTATTAGAAAAAAAAATTAAAAAAATATCAAATCATCATTTCTTTACATATCCTATTGTGACGCATAATATCAACGGTGTCAGATATGAGATCAGCAGATGATAATAATCTGGAAGCGCCATGCCGAATAATCCTACAAGGAATATCAAGTCGAGCAATACTAATTCGACATACCATATTATCCCTGTTGTCCATCCTTCTTTCACAGCATCTTTGCGTACATCCTTGAATTGATAATATGCTGCAATCAGAAATCCTATGGCTCCTGCAAGGCTCATCAATGCATAGAACCATGCCGCACTGACAGATGGTGCATTGGCTTTCACATCCCAGATAAAGAAGCTTAATAAGAAGGGAATTATCCATGCTATCAATCCAAGCAATATTGTCTTTATAGTTTTATTCATTTCTATCACCCATTATTTGCTACAAGTGTTAACCTAATCATAAAAATATTATATGAACGTCTATTTGTCTTCCAATTAGATTTTTTTTCTCATCCTTGTCTGGATTTCCTTGAATCCCCAATTGCGATATATCTTCTTGGTGGTGCTGTTGCCATTGAAAATATATAGGTCCAGGCTATCGCAATGTTTCTTTTTGAACCAATTGATAAGCTCGTCATATAGAATTTTCCCTACACCTTTTCTCCTATAGGACTTTGTGACAAAATAGCTCTCTATAAGCCCTGTCTTTCTGGACTTATTATGAGGGGTTTCAAAGGTATAGCCAAAAATATAGCCGACTATCTTTTTTTTATCAATAGCCAAATACATAACCTTCTCTTTCTTTCCTAAGGACCATCTCAGAAGTGATTTTGCATAGCCTTGCTTATCAGAACAATCAATGAATTCCATCACATAAGGATCATACACCTCTTGCTTGTAATCAAGAAATTCCATCATAAGAGATAAGATTCCCTTTCTGTCCTTAGAAGAGTATTTTCTGATGATTATCATTTTATTTCTTCAGATGTTCTGCAAATCTCTTGACCTTTTCATGGTGCTCATTCTTCACCACTTCTTTTGTCAGAAGCGTCAATGTCGTAATAGGCTTTTCTTCAAGCAGCTTCTCTAATTCATCAAATAACTGCTTATCTCCTGAACCTCCCATTGTTGTGAAGAATGCTAATTTCTTGCCTTTCAAGAATGGCTTGTTCTGGTGCACATATGACCTTATTGCAGGAGTCACTGTCCATGCCCATACAGGGCTTCCTATGACAATCAAATCATATTTTGATGGCTTCTTGTCTATAGGCCGAATTGTCGTCAGCTTTTTTTGCATTGCATCCTTCCCGCCTGCGACATATCCTATTGGCCCCGCCCTATTTTTTAGGTCGACAATCTCTTCTATCTCTGCCTCAAGGATCTCTGCAAGCTGCTCTGCAACCTTTTTAGTCGTTCCTGTCCTAGAATAATATGCTATAAGTGTCTTCATTTTTATACCTCTTCTTATGGTTTCTTATGGCTGATTAGGCAGTTTAATATAAAAATATTGTTTTTTTACGCAAACCAGCGTTATAAGATCATCCGCCTCACGAATTTTTTTAAGAAAACTTATCAGAAAATTTATATATATGACTGTGTTTTCATATTTCAATGATCATGTCTAGCATAATAAGATGTTGTTGTTTCTGTTGCTAGATGCATTGCTGATTGTTATTTAAAATAAATATCTTAAATATTTTTTCTGATTTTTTTGATTAAAATTTTGGAGGCAAAAAATGAAACAAGACGTAAATGGGATACAAGAAGACAAAAGGATCGTAATGAAGACTGGTGTGCTCGCAAGCGAGACATCTAATGATACAAATCCAATAGTTTTAGATGCCGCTTCTTCACATGAAAATCCCTGTCGGTGTTGATTACGTCAATGATCCAGATAATGTTCTAAGATTAATAAGCACTCTAAGCAATGAGCTGACAGAATCATATGATAAGGATGAAGAACCATTCCTCAGCAAGGCTCTCCCATTCATCGAGCGAAAAAGCGAGTTCCTGGAATATGACCTTCTGCTTAGCATATTTTTTCCGTACTACACATTCAATAAGCAAGGAAAAGAGGCTGCAAAGGATTCTGTAGAGGAAAACCTTAGAAAGCTTTATCACATAGTCTATCGTGGATTGTTAAGCTATGGTAATGATAGCCCTGAGCAGAGGCTAGCGAACGTGTTTACAAAATTGTATGACATAAGATATATCCTCAAGACTGATGTCCTCGCAGCATTTGATGGGGACCCATCTGTAAGGTCATATACTGAAGTGATAAAGAGCCTGCCAGGATTCAAGAGCATACTTGTGCATAGGTTCGCTCATGAACTCTACAGGCAAGGCTTTGTAGGATACCCGAGAGAGCTCTCAGAGCTTGCGCATACAATGACTGGCATCGATATACATCCAGGTGCTAGCATCAAAGGATATTTTTTCATAGACCACGGGAGCGGCACTGTGATAGGAGAGAGTGCAGAGATAGGCTCTCATGTAAGGATATATCAGGATGTGACACTGGGTGTGTTGCATTTTGAGAAGAGTGGAGATAAAGTATTAAAAAAAGGCTATAAGAGGCATCCGACAATCGGCGATCATGTAGTCATAGGAGCTGGTGCAAAAGTCCTTGGACCGATAATGATCGGCAATCATGTGAATATTGGGGCAAATTCTTGGATACACAATGATGTGCCGGACAACACGACAGTATATATCGAAGAGCACCCAAGGCTTGCAAGAAAACAAGGTGAATAAAATGGGAAATGAAATAATCGATAATGTGACTGAAGGCATCGGCAATACAAATGTTGTCAGGGTGAAGACATTGACAGGACCTGATGATGCAGAATTATTCGGGAAACTAGAATATGGCAATCCTGGAGGCAGTGTAAAAGATAGGCCTGCATTATTCATGATACTTGCTGCAGAAAGGCTTGGATTGCTTCATCCTGGAAAAAATGAATACATTGTTGAAGCCACTTCTGGAAATACTGGCATCGGGCTTGCGATGGTCGCAAGGGTAAGAGGGTATAAGACAGTATTCACAATGCCAGAGAATGTCTCAGATGAACGCAAATATTTGCTTAGCAGAGTATTTCATTCAGAACTTATCCTTACATCAAAAGATGATGGGATGGAAGGGGCTATGAGACGTGCTGAGCAGATTGAAAGAGATAGAGGGATTTTTTATACCAAGCAATTTGAGAATCCTGCAAATGTCGAGGCGCATGAATTGACTACAGGCCCAGAAATTATCAAGGCATTTCCTGACGGGCTGGACTATTTTGTCTCTGGCGTCGGGACAGGCGGCACCATCACAGGTGTAGGGAGAGCTCTTCGTAGGGCATTTCCTAACATCGAGATAATTGCTGTCGAGCCAGATGCAAGCCCGGTACTTTCTGGAGGAAAGAAAGGGCTGCACAAGATCACTGGCATTGGCGCAGGATTCATCCCGCCGATACTTGACCAAAAAATCTATAATAGGATTATTCAGGTAAGTTTTGAAGAAGCACAAAGAACTGCGCAAGCGCTATCATTAGAAGGCATCTGCGTAGGGACAAGCAGTGCAGCCATCACATATGCAGCACTGCAGGTCGCAGGAGGACAGAAAGGATTAAAGGTTCTTGCAATATTGCCTGACCATGCAGAAAGATATGGCAGCACAACACTTTATGGAGATAAATAAACAGGGATATAACTAGAACTTTTTATATTTAGAATTTTTTATTTTACTTTTTTATAATTTTATACTAATATCTCAAAATCATTATTTTGAGTATGAAATTTTTCACAAAAATTTCAGTATTTCTGTAGATATCCTGGCTGTGGCTCGAACACCAAACCATCTTTCTTCAGTTTCTCTATAGTGCTCATCACTTCGAATTCTGACATTCCTTGGTTCTCTGCCTCTATAAGAAGCTTTTCTGTCTGCACTTTTTTCTTGCTGCCTGCTATCTCATCAAATATTGTCAAGACCTTTATTTTAGAATCTAGTTCGAACTCGTCTATCATAGAAGATGTGAGCTGTTTTTGCAGCCTCATCACATCATCAAAGTCTTTCTCGTCAAGTACTCCCATGATCTTCTCGGATATTATTAACTTGCAAATTAATACATTATCTCTGCAACTAAAATATCCCTACCCCCAAATACATGAATAGAAGGGAAATTTAAATATTTATCGGAATTAGTATAGCTATATGTATATTAATTCGCGTATTGTTTTATTCACTATACGAATACACTAAAAGTTTATATATGTTTAGGGCTATGGTTAAGTATTATTGTTTAATCGTTGGGGGATGATGAGATGGAAATGACAAATACTTTCAGAGATGAAAATACTGAGGTAGAAAACCATATAAAATTAGTCAATGGAGTCTATACCCACAGACAAATAGAGAAGATAGGTGGAAAAGTCTTCATGAGGATAAAGAGCAGAAAATTATATGAAGTGGGTAAAAACATAGAACAGTAGATAGTAGATTGCGCGAATTCTTTTTTTATAACAAAAATTTTTCACCATAAGCATCATAAAATATATAACTAGATAGATTATTCTTTAATCATGCAAGAGAGCGCAAAAAAGATAAGCATAGACAATGCAAAGAAGAATAAGTTGTTCTATTTTGTCGCAAATACTCATGTATTCAGGGAATCAGACGGCAGATGCTTAATCCTTAAGAGAAGCGAAAGAGAGACTGCCCATCCTGGAAAGTATTGTGTCCCGGGAGGGAAGCTTGAATGGAACGATCTTGATATGAAGAATCCTACAAGGATGAACGGCAACATCTATGATTTTGAAGGTGGTGTAGAGAAATTGCTTGCAAGAGAAGTCAGAGAAGAGGCAGGGATAGAAATTGAGTCAGATTTTAGGTATATCAACAGCGTAGCATTCATCAGGCCTGATGAGATTCCGGTAGTCTTGATAAAATTGGCAGTGAAATATAAGAGTGGAGATATTAAACTCGAAGATTCATTCACAGACTTTGCATGGGTGGATGAAGAAGAAGTAAAAAAATTTTCTTGCATAAAAGGCATACCAGAAGAGATAGCAAAGACTATAAAACTCTTCAAGAACTAAATCATTCTAAAACATCAACATTTATAAAAAGCCTTTTCATCCTAATCCTATATGGGCGTGTAGCGCAGCTTGGATAGCGCGAAGCACTCCTATTGGATGCGTCCAATCCTTTTGGACTTTCCAAAAGTAATGCTTAGGTCGAGGGTTCAAATCCCTTCACGCCCGTATTTTATAATATCCCTGTCAGTTTTTTCTCATAAACAGTAAACTTAAAGAAGGCAGTATACTATTGTTATCATAGAGGGGTTGATGATATCTAAAATTGAATCTAAGGACAGTCGTACGAATTTTTCTTTAAATGAAGATTTCTTCAAGGAATTATATGAGAATGCTCCCTTAGCATACCAATCTCTTGATGGCCAAGGCAATCTTATTGAAGTAAACCCTGCATGGCTAGAGATATTCGGCTATTCTAAAAAAGAGGTCATTGGTAGATGGTTTGGAGATTTTCTTGCAGAAGACCAGGTCAAAATTTTCAGGGAAAGATTCCCTAAATTCAAGGAGAGCGGCAAGGCACATGTAGAATTTGATATGATAAGAAAAGACGGGAAGGATGTCATGATAGAGTTTGTAGGAAAGATAGGATTTGATAAACACGGAAATTTCAGGCAGACACATTGCATATTAAAAGATGTGACATCAGAAAGGCAATCAGAGAAAATGATAAAAATATTAACTGAGAATACAGAGGCCTATCTATATGCGCTTGATAAAAATGGCATCATTAAATATGCCAATAAGACAATGCATCCTATTGAAAGAGACAAGATTATAGGGACAAAGGTAACTGATTGGGTCCCAAAAATATATCATGAGTATTCATTGTCTGTGATAAAAGAGGTCTTTGAAAAGAAGATCATAAAAAAATTTGGGATTATGCTGCCAGATGAAAAGGGGATTGATCACGCATATCATTGCATATTGACTCCGATCATCAATAATGATATTGTTGATGAGTGCATATTGACAGCAATCGACATCACAGAGCCTAAAAGCCTCAGAAGAGCACTCGATATTACTGAAGAGAAATATAAGAAATTATTTGATCAGATGCCGACAGGACTCTCAATACAGGAGATGATTTTTGATGCTGATAGAAAACCTATAGATTATAGGTTTTTAGAATTGAATCCAGCATTTGAGAAGCTTACTGGGATAAAGATTTCTGAAGCCCTAGGCAAGAGAGTCAAAGAATTTATCCCTAATCTAGAAAAATACTGGACAGACAATTATGGAAAGGTCGTCTTGACAGGAGAGCCGATGGATTTTGAGGATTACTTATCTGGCCTGAACAAATATTTTGAAGTGAGGGCGTTTCATATAGAGAAAAACATATTCGCTACAATATTCCAAGATATAACATCCCGTAGAATGATAGAGAAAGATATCAATAAAAAGAATGAAGAATTGGAGAGATTCAATAAATTCTATGTAGACAGGGAGCAAAAGATGGTGGAATTGAAGAAGCGTATAAAAGAGCTTGAAGAATCGCTCGGGAGCAATCAATCGGCTGTTTCTAGAGAGGATAAACCGGGAGGATTTTTCAGCAGACAATAACGCCTTACAATAATAATCCATAATAAGCAGGCAATAATAACCTATAATATCTTATATACCATAACTCATTACAAAAAATAGATACATTGAGAACCTTAGGATTATGAGCACTGTTTTTACGAGAGTAAAAACAATACCTTGAGAATCTTCGGATTCTAAGGTCCCGAAAACTTCGTTTTCGATACATTTAAAAAATCCTTTGTGCTCTTTTATTCTCTATGAGAACTGTTGTCAAGAACGCCATAACAGGAATATTCCTATTAGGTGGAATAATAGGCTTATACTTCATATTAAAACAGCATAGCCTGAAAGACATCATCATGACATATAGCAGCTTTGACCCATTGACTCTTTTATTCTATATCATCGTCTTATTGATATTGTTTTGTGTCCTAACTTATCGCTGGGATATCATCCTTAGGACAAGGAACATCAAGGTTGCGTTCCATAAATTATTTGTCTATAGGCTAATAGGCATTGCCATAAATTTCATAACACCAGGCCCGAGAGTCGGAGGAGAGCCTACGCAAGCGACATTATTGACAAAGCATGGAGTAGAATTCACAGAAGGATTGGGCACCATTGTCATTGATAAGATAATCGACACCACGACATCTGGCCTGCTTTTTCTTATTGGAGTGATACTTGTAGGACTGAAATATTCTTTTCCTGGAAATACCGAAGCAGCATTGTTGATAGGTGGAGTGCTCTTTGTCTCAGTATTCGTATTATTCTATTACAGAATGCTCTCAAACAAGCATTTTTTCCTGAACATCTTCAGGTTCTTTCGGCTTGACAAGACAAATATAAAATGGTTGATGAATCTCGAGCATAGCATAGAAAAGATTGAGCTCATAATGATAGAATTCTATAAGCATAATAAGAAGGCATTCATAAAAGCCCTTTCGATAAGCATATTTTCCTGGGTAATAATGTTTTTCGAATATCATTTTGCTACTAGATTGCTCGGGTTGAATCTTGGGGTGTCAGAGATATTCTTCATCATATCATTTGTTGGAATGGCACAATTATTCCCTATCCCCATGGCCGTAGGTGCGCTAGAGGCCGGGCAGGTATCTGCATTTGCATTGATTAACCTACCTACAAGTTCAGGTATCGCACTTGCATTCCTTGTCAGGATGAAGGATATTGTATGGGCTATAATAGGATTGATACTGCTTGCCACCTATGGATTTCATATTGCAAAGTTTGTTGAAGGGAAATATCGTGATGAGAAGCGAGAACCCTTGAAATGATGACACTCTCTATCATGGTTATATACGTTGCATAAAATGAAACTGATATATCTTAGTGAAGGATTGCGCATGTTGAAGAGGAGAATGAGAATATTTTTTATGGGTGCTGAAAAATATTCTGGCAACGATGAAGAGATATGCAAGAAGATCATAGGATTATGCTATAATGCTAAAGACAACTATCTTATGACATCTGTCTATAGTTATCCAGAATTCTTCTCAAGAGATTTTGGGATGTGCATCGAGTCATTGATTAATCTTGGATATAAGAAAAAGGTCGAAGATACCCTAAGATACGCAATTTCCATCTATAAAAATAATAAAGATAGGAGGAGTAAAAATTCTGGGATAACTACCATTATCACTTCGCACGGTGTCCCGATAAATTTTCCTGACAGATATTCTCCTGATTCTGCAGCTTATTTCTTCAGGAGCCTTCGGATTGCTAAGGCAAGAGATCTGATAATAGACGATCTGGTATTTCTTAATAAGGAGATCAGACGTTTTGAAGATAATGTCATAGACAAGAAAAAAGGCATTGTCAAGGACGAATGGTATTCTGGGATGAGGGATCATGCAATGATCAAATCATCATGCTATGATATGATAATGGCATGCACATTATCTCAAGAGGTGGATCTTATCAACAAGATGTTCAAGAAAGATGTGCTCGACAATACATTACACAAATATCCTCTTAAAAAGAACTTGATGAAATATTATTGGACAGGAAAATATTTTAGGGAGTCATTGACATCAGATGCCATCACAAGCCATTCAAACATTTTCCCATATGCGCTGGGATTATTCGATGATGAAAAGATGATCAAGAGCTCAATGAAAGCCATCCATGATGCAAGATTGAATGTCCCTATACCTATCAAATATGGGGGAGAACCAAGAATCGTCTGGTATGGTTTTGTTGCGCAAGGATGGGAAGACAAGACAAGCTGGACATTCATAGCGATGCCATACATAAGCTTGCTTGCAAAGATAGATTTGAAGAATGCAAAAAAGAATATCAAGCTATTCAAATCACTCATAGAAAAGAACAAGGCATTCATTGAATTATATGACAAAGACAAGCCATACAAGTCTTTTTTCTACCACGCCGATACATCAATGCTTTGGGCATGCATGTATCTTGACCTGAAGAAAAAATTAAAAGTATTGTAGAATAAGGATTGCTAAATATATATACAACTCAATTATTCTTTCTCAAGATAGGCCTTAGATAATCTCTTGCAAATATCTCTGACTGTTCAACTGAGAGACCTATGAACTTGCTCACATCAAGGATCTTTTCCAATTCTTGCTTGCTTAGGCCGATTCTTGAATCATTTGCAATCATCGATATGAGATTATTGTCCCTGCCTTCCATCTTTATATGTTTTGCAAGGTTGAATGCATGCTCTCTTAATATCTCGTGGATCTTCTGTCTGTCAGCACCCTTTTTGACACATGCCATTATTATCTTTTCAGTGGCCATATAAGGCAATTCTTCATCAAGAAGCTTTTTTGCTATTGTAGGATATATTACTAGACCTGCTGTTATTTCATTCAATGTATCGATTATGTATTCTGTCAACATGAAATTCTGCGGTATATCAATCCTTCTTATAGCCGAATCATCAAGTGTCCTCTCAAGCCATTGCTCTGCATATGTATCATAGAAATCTGGGACATTGTTGATGACTTTTCTTGCAAGAGAACACACTCTTTCAGATTTCATAGGATTCCTCTTATATGGCATTGCAGAGCTTCCCACCTGCTTTTCTGTGAATGGCTCCTCTAAAATATTAAGGTTGGACATGAGCCTTACGTCTGTTGCGAATTTTTTTGCACTCGCCACAATATTTGCGAGCAGCGTCATTATATAGATATCCTGTTTTCTTGTGTATGTCTGGGCAGTTATAGGATATACCTTGCCAAGCCCGAGCTTTTTTGCAAGCAGGATGTCAAGCTTTTGCACTTTCCTCTTATCTCCATCAAATAATTCCATAAAACTATCTTGCGTACCTGTAGCACCCTTTTCTCCCCTAAATTTGATTGTTGATAACAGATGATCCAACTCTTCGAAGTCTGAGAGGAAATCCTGCGCATAGACACAGAACCTTCTGCCCATAGTCAATGGCTGTGCTGGCTGATAATGGGTATAGCCTAATGTAGGGACTGCCTTATATTTTTCTATCAATCCATAGAAATTATCCAATAGGATAAGCAATTTTTTCCTAACAATCAATAATGCCTGCCTTTGCAGCAGCATATCTGTGTTGCATTTTAAGAATTGTGAAGTGGCGCCTAGATGTATGATACCTTTTGCTTTTGGACAGACAAGTCCATAGGCGTAAATCTGCGCAACAACATCGTGCTTTGTCTCTTGTTCTTTTGCTCTTGCAGCAGGGATGTTGATGTTCAACAGATTATCCTTCAATTCCTGGATCATTTCCTTTGTTATGACCTTAAGCCCGAGATCTTTCTCTACCTCGGCCAGGGCAATCCAGCACTTGCGCCAGTTGATGATGATATTTCTTTCAGAAAAAAGCTCTCTCATCTCTTTAGAAGAATATTTCTCTTTGATGATGTCTTCATAGACTGTCTGATCAAGACTTGTATTAGTATGCTCTTCCATATGCCTCACCAACTTTTAATATATTAAAAACCATGTATTCTTAAATTTTGCTGTTTTGCGCCATCCCTATTTTATTTATCGAATTATCATGCCCTTTTTTTATTTATCTTATTATCGTCTGGTCCCTTTCAGGACCCACTGAGATAATATCTATATGTCCGCCTGTATATTGTTCCATGAACTCTATTATCTTTTTCACATTCAATGGCAATTCTTCATAGTCAGTCATCTTTGAGATATCTTCCTGCCATCCATCAAGCACTTTGTAGACCGGAACGCATGAATAAAGCACTTCTGAGAATCTTGGGAAATCCTCGAGCACAGTTCCTGTTTTGAGCAATCTTCCTTCATAATTTATTTCTGGACCATTATATTTGTATGCTATGCATAATTTTATTTTAGATACTCCTTTCAATATATCGACTTTTGTCAATGTCAGATTTGGCCCATTGATGCTCATCGCATATTTCAATGATACTAGATCTAGCCACCCGCATCTTCTTGTCCTTCCTGTCGTCGCTCCATATTCGTCTGATAGCAGTCTTATGCCTATCCCTTGCATGAATTCATCATCAGAATCTATCAATTGCGAAATCTTTGTGCCATATTTTTCTTGCTCTTCTTTTTTTGTATGACCTTCTGCACAATATCCTTCAGATTTTTGTCCTCCAAATTCTGTTGGGAAGGGACCGTTGCCTACACGTGTCATATAGAATGATTTTGCTATGCCGAAGACATAATCAACATCTTTTTCCTTAAGCCCGGAGCCTTTTGCAAGTCCTTCAATGCTGCAGTCTGAGCTTGTCTGATATTTTGTTGTTCCATAATCAATACTTAAAAGCAATCCTTGAGCACCTTCTAATAAAATATGCATTCCGTCAGCAAGTGCCTGCTGTGCAAGCCTTGAAGTGTTTGTGACAAATCTTGAAAGCTTTTTAGCATAATCCTGTGTGTATAATTTTACTACAGAATCGATATTGATGATGTCTTTTTCATCATAAACAAATCCTGAGAATAGATTATTTGCAAGGATTTTTTTTGCAACCTCTCTATCCATGCACTTGATGATGTCTCTTTTTGATTCTATATATCTTATAAGCTTTTGCTTGAATAGCTCTGGATTTAACATATCATTAACAAACAAGATGTTTCTTGAGACAAAATCTCCATAGCATAGGCCGATGCCCCTGCCTGTTGTCCCGACTTTTTCTTTAGCATCATTATATCTGTCAAAAAGCATATGATAAGGCAGAATCAGTGGAGCCTCGTGGCTTATCTTCAGGTGTTTAATATTTATGCCTTCTTTTTCCAAAAGATCAAGCTCTT
>Ga0182027_10012366_pt1 | contig 11988 bp, 9 predicted proteins | sample 712E1DmetaG_FD_121300 | JGI IMG/M metagenome (GOLD analysis project Ga0182027, IMG submission 121300) | Permafrost microbial communities from Stordalen Mire, Sweden - 712E1D metaG (Illumina Assembly) | ecosystem: Environmental > Terrestrial > Soil > Wetlands > Permafrost | place: Sweden...
CCCTGCTCTCGCCTCGCCACGCAAACTTCTTGTATCGCGACGGCAAGCTGTTCGTCGCCGACGAGGCCTCCACCAACGGCGTGTTTATCCGAATCCACACCCCTGCCCGCCTCGAATCCGGCGCGGCCTTTCTCGTGGGCGAGCAACTGCTACAAGTCGAAGCCCTGGCTCCGGATTTCGGGCCACAGCCCGATGCCGAAGGAACCTATTTTTACGCCAGCCCCAAACGCGCCTCAAAAATGCGTCTGATTCAGCGTCTGCGCGGCGGGGACATCGGGCTTATCGTGCGGGCCCGGGGGGACAGCATCACCCTTGGCCGCGAAGGCAACGACCTGAATTTCCCCGACGATCCCTTTATCTCCGGTCGTCACGCCGAAGTCAGCCTCGGTCCCGATGGCGCCTTCACCATCACAGATTTAGGCTCCAAGAATGGTACGTTCGTACGCATCGTCGGCGAAACACCGCTCGTACACGGCGACTATGTTTTCGTTGGACAGCAGCTCTTCCGCGTGGAAATCACCTAGCAAGGGAAGCGCACGATGAACCAGCAAATTTCAACACCAACGAATCGCGCGGAGGGTATCTCGTGATCACCTGTTCTCGTTGCGGCAAGGAAAATCAGGATCTCTACAAGTTCTGTCTCGGGTGTGGGGCCAAGCTACAGGCCGCCGCGGCACCCGCACCGGTGGCCATTCCCGTGCAGGAAGAATATCCGCCGACACCGCCGCCACAACCATTCGGCATTCCGAAGACCGCGGTTCCGCCAGAACCTGTGAATTTCTCCGCCGTGGGACCGACTATCATGCCGAGCTCTCTCGCGGCCCAAGGCGCAACGCCGGCAGAGGCAGTCGACGTGGGCGTGACGCCGTCGCCAAGCACACCACCGCCGCGGTCTGCCAGCCCATCCCCGCCCATGGGCGTGCCGTCCACGAGCCCGCGCATGCCTGTGTCGGTTTCACCCGGCGGACCTGCATCCGGTCCGTCGGTTCAGATCGGGATCGGGTCGGCTCCCATGCAAGTGCCGTCCCGCCAGAGTCCGATGCCCGTGTCCAGACCCGTCACTGCGGTTCCCGCGACCGCACCGTCGCCAGTGGCGGCAGCGCCGGCTCATCAGTCTCCGTTCTCTCCGCCCGCGGTCGACACGATCGCGTGTCCCAACTGTGGAAAGCAAGTCGCGTCCGCCTTCGCCTTCTGCGGTGGTTGTGGCCAGCGCATGAAGCCATCGCCGGGCGCCGCCGTCGAAGCGGCGATCCAGCGCGCGGAAGCGGTCGCGCCCGTTCCGGTTCACGTGGCCCCGCGCGGGCACCTGACCCTGATTCGGCCCGACGGGACCGAGGGCGGCGTCTATCCATTGCAGCAGGGTGAGAATCTGATCGGCCGCGGACAGGGTCCGCTGTTCGATGCCGACCCCTACCTGTCACCCAGACACGCCGAATTCTTCCTCACCGACGTTGGGCTCGAAATTCGCGACCACCGCAGCCTCAACGGCGTCTTCGTCAGAATCACGGACGAGGAGCCGCTCGAATCCGGCGACACCTTCCGCATCGGGCAGGAGCTGCTGCGCTTCGACGCCATCAATCCGCTGACGCCGCTTGAAGACGGAACGGAAATCATCGGGACGCCGAACCCAGGGTATTGGGGCCGGCTGTCGGTGGTGGTGGGCCGCGACCTGGATGGCCCGGCCTTCCCGCTCTTCGACGAAACCGCAAAGCTTGGCCGAGAGCGCGGCGACATTCTCTTCCCCGAGGACGGCTATGTCTCGGGCGCGCACTGCCAGATCACGCTGCGGGACGGCCGCGTCCACCTCAAAGATCTCGGCTCCTCCAACGGCACCTTCCTGCGCGTGCGCGAGCGGCGTCTCGTGCCGTCGGGAAGTCTCATGCTGATGGGCCAGCAGCTCTTCCGCGTCGCCTACAAATAGACAACGGCGGGACCGATCGCGACGCAGGCGCGCCGCGGTCAGCGCATCCGCGGCCGCGACGACTTCGAGCTACTTCTTTTCTAGCGGCTTGGAGAAGAACGCCTTGCGCATGTCGCCGGTCTGCTTCGGTTCGACGTACCTGAAGCCATTCGGAATCTTGTAACGAGCCCCATTGTCGAAGTCGAGCGTGATGTCGACCGGCCCCTTGTCGCCCTGTGGAGTCACCACGCTGATCTTATTCGTGGACGATATGACCACTTGTTCGCAGACATGCTTACCGAACATGATGCGACCCTGGGTTTTGCCCGGCTGAAAGCCTGAGCCGACGATGTTCACGTGGTCGCCGCCCGCGGTTATCCCCTCGGGTGGCTCGACCCGCTCGACGCGAATCTTCCCGTTGTCATCGCAAGATGCCAACAAACCCAGTACGAACAAGGCCGTCACCAGCCGATAGACACGCTTCATGTGGGTTCCTCCTCGGTTCGGTCGCCACCTTAGCCCGCACGCGTCGGATGGTCAACGAAGACTCTTGGTAACGCACCGCAAATATCACATCCGCAAGATTCCGAGCTGCGGGACCGACTCCTGGGATGTGTCCAGTTCCCAGCATTGGTAAGCTGCCGCCGCGCCGATGCACTCCCCAGTCGCGATCCACGAGCTGCTTTCTACCCTCGGGCGGGAATTCGGTGCGAAAGGCAGCCATCGCGCGATCGAGGTCTTCGGCGCCGTTCCCCCGCTCGGCTGCGCCTTGGCGGCACACGCAGTCCGCGCAGATCGGCATCCAGGCAATCGGCCCGGCTTTGTCCTGTATGTGGTTGCCGACGAAGACCAAGTCGAATCGCGGGCAGCCGCGCTCGCGTTTTTCCTGGGAGGACGGACCCATGACGACGATCCGCTCGCCCCGCCCGCGGTGATGGAGTTTCCGGCGCCGGAAAGCTCTCCCTATGCCGAAGTTCAGCCCGATCGCCGAAACACCATGCGGCGGCTGGCCGTGCTGTACCGGTTGGTTCACGGCCTGGCGCCGTCCGTCCTCGTCGCATCCGCGGCGGCGCTCTTTCGGCGCGTGATTCCGCCCCAACCATTTTCCCAGCTGTGTGGTGCGGTCGAGGCTGGCACCGCCATCGACCGCGACGCCCTGATCGGCGATCTGGGACGCATCGGATTTGGCCGCGCGCAGGTCGTCGACGATCCGGGAACCTTCGCCGTGCGCGGTTCGGTCATCGACGTTTTCCCGCCCCTGTACCGGCACCCGGTGCGCATCGAGCTGTTTGGCGACGAGGTGGAATCGCTGCGGCTCTTCGATGGGGCAACCCAGCGAACCCTGCGCCCCATCCAGCGCATGGTCTTCCACCCCGTGCGCGAAACCGTCATCACCGAAGGCGCCGATCCGCGCGAACGAATTCTGGCCGCCGCCGACCACGCGGCCTGCCCGTCGAGCAAGACCCGAAGCATCCTCGAACGCATCGAGGCCGGCGAGGATTTCCTGGGCGTCGAAGCGCTTGCGCCCGCCTTCCACGCCCGCATGGCGAGCTTCTTCGACTTCTTGCCGGACTACACCCGATTGGTCATCGAGGATCCGGAGTCAACGCTCGACCAGGCCCGGCGCAATCTGACCAGCCTGGGCGAGAACGCCAGCCGCCGCAGGGCCGAGCACCGGCTGGTCCTGGATCCGCAGGAGTTTCTCATGGACGAAGAGCTGGCGCGCGCAGCGCTTCGCGCGCGGCCACGCATCGAGCTGCACACCGTGGAGATCGAATCCCGAGTATCCGATACAGGCGAAAATCCGCCCCTGCGCCTTCGGCTGGAAGCGGTGCCGACCACGGGTCTGCGCGCCGAATTGCTGAGTGAACGCGGAGAAGGCGATATCGGCCACGCCTTCGCTCGCCAGGCACGGGCGTGGCTCGACAAGGACTACAGCGTGCGCATCGTCGCGCCAGGACGCGGCCACGCCGAACGTCTTTCGGCCGTGCTGTCGGCGATGGACCTATCTGCCGCGTTGAACGCGGACGAAGGTGGGCACGATCTCGAAGATCTCGTCGAGGGAAAAGGCGAGCGACTGTCGATCCTGACCGGCCCGCTCACCCACGGCTTTCACCTCGCGCGGGACCGCCTGATCGTTATCACGGAAGAGGACATCTTCGGGCCGCGCGCGCACCGCCCGCCTCCGCCCAGCGCAAACGCATCGTTCGGCGATCTGGCCGGCATCGCCGAGGGCGACCTGGTCGTGCACGACGAGCACGGCGTGGGCCGCTACCGCGGCCTCAGCAAGATCGCCATCCGCGGCGTCACCCAGGATTTTCTGCACCTCGAATACAGCGGCGGCGCGCTTTACCTGCCGGTCTACCGCGTGGGCGTCGTTCACCGCTTCGTGGGCGGCTCGCCCGAAACCGTGCGGCTCGACAAGCTGGGCGGCGCGACCTGGGTAGAAAAACGGCGACGGGTGTCGGCCGAGACGCGCAAGCTTGCCGAGGAGCTGCTGCAACTCTACGCCCAGCGCCGCGCCCTGCCGGGCCATGGCTTTCCCGGCCCGGACGTCATGTTCCAGGAGTTCGAGGAGAGCTTTGCTTTCGAGGAAACCGCCGACCAAGAGCGCGCCATCCGCGAGGTGCTGTCCGACATGCAGGCCGCGACCCCGATGGATCGCCTGATTTGCGGCGACGTCGGCTATGGCAAGACCGAGGTGGCTTTGCGGGCGACCCTGCTGGCCGTTCTGGGCGGCCGGCAAGTGGCGGTGCTCGCGCCCACCACCGTGCTCGTCGAGCAACACCTCATGACCTTCACCGAGCGCCTGCGAGATTTTCCCGTGCGTGTGGCTTCGCTGTCGCGCTTTCGCCCGCCGGTGGAACAGAAAAGGATCGTGCGCGAGCTAGAAGCAGGAAAGATCGACGTCGTCATCGGCACCCACCGTCTGCTTTCGCGCGACGTTCACTTTGGCAAGCTTGGTCTGCTGGTCATCGACGAAGAGCAGCGCTTCGGCGTGACCCACAAGGAGCGGCTCAAGGAGATGCGTTCGCAGGTGGACGTGCTGACCCTGACCGCCACGCCCATTCCGCGCACCCTGCAAATGGGCCTGGCCGGCCTGCGCGAGATCTCGGTCATCGCCACGCCGCCCGCCGATCGCCTGGCCATTCGCACCTTCGTTTGCCACTTCGATCGGGAATTGCTCGGCCAGGCCATCGCCCACGAGCTGGCCCGCGGCGGCCAGGTGTTCTTCGTGCACAACCGCATCGAGGATCTGGCGAAGTGGACCAAGGAAATCCGCGCCCTCGCGCCCAAGGCCCGCGTGGCCATGGCACACGGCCAGATGACCGAGGGCAAGCTCGAAAAGGTGATGATCGATTTCGTCGACGGCCGCTACGACATTTTGTGCTGCACGACCATCATCGAGTCGGGCCTCGACATTCCGCGCGCCAACACCATGATCGTCAACCAGGCCGACCGCTTCGGGCTGGCCCAGCTCTACCAGCTGCGCGGCCGCATCGGCCGATCGCGCGACCGCGCGTTCTGCTACCTCGTCGTTCCCTCCGACCAACGCCTGACCGCCGAGGCGGCGCAGCGCCTGGCCGTCCTTCAGCGCTTCACCGAGCTCGGCGCCGGATTTCAAGTCGCCACCGCGGATCTGGAAATTCGCGGCGCCGGCGAATTGCTGGGAGCCAAGCAATCGGGCCTGGTAGCCGCGGTCGGCTTCGACACTTACGCGCGCATCCTCGAAGAAGCCGTGGCCGAGCTGCGCGGCCAGCCCATTCGCGCCGAGCACGATCCGGAGATCTCGGTCGACGTGCCCGCCTTCCTGCCCGACGACTACATCCCCGACGCCGGCCAGCGCCTCGACTTCTATCGGCGTCTCGCCCAGGCCAGCGAGGAAGACGACATCCTCGCTATCCTGGCCGAGCTGGAAGACCGCTACGGCCATGCGCCCGAAGAAGCCGAGCTGCTGCGCGAGGTGATGATCGACAAGACGCTCGTGCGCAAAATCGGGGCGCGCGGCTACGAGCTTGGATCCATGCGCCTCGTGCTCTCGCTCGGCGCCGACCCGCATCTCGATCCCAGCAAAGTCATGAAGCTGGTCCAGGCCAAGGCAAGCCGGTGGAAGCTCTCACCCGACATGCGCATGAGCTACGCCTTCACCGACGACGAACGCAAGGATCGCATGACCGCCGCGCGGGCCAAGCTGCGCGAAATTTGCGGGCTCGTTGCAAGCTAGGGCTCGCTCAGCTATCAGCTCAGCGCCCGCATCCGTCGCGAAGCCCCCTGCTCGGCTTACCCATCATCGGACGTGCCCGCGCACTCCTCGCAAGCGGCCCGTGACCGCGCCCTCGCCGTCGATGCCAACGTGTTTCTGCCCAAGCGGCGCCGATTCAGCAGCCCGGTCGCCGACTGCCTTGACGCCCTCAGTGTCGCCGGCACGAGCCTAGCACAAGCGTTGCTTCGACAGATTGTGTCGGATCTCCTGCTTGAGGCAATAGCATTTCTCGCGAACAGTTCAGGTCATCGCCGTAGTTGGCATTCAGCAGTTGGCCGTAAGCCTGTTGGGCCTCAGCTAGAGAAGGCCAACGAGCCGTAACAAGACAGGACTCGCTTCGACAGTCAACCAAGTCGACGGTGTAGCCAGCCTTCTTTCTCATCTCTTCGAGTATCGTCCGAATCGTCAATTCGCTCTTCGGCCCCCAATTGCCATCGACCACCTCCGCGCGATGGCCCTCTACTAACGAGTCGTGTCGCGCTTGAGTCGCCACTCCATTGTCATCAGCAACTGGCTGGCTGGTTGGGCGGACTCCCACGACAGCTGAGGCTGCAATTTTCTTCTCCAAGAACTCAAGGCGCTCTCCAAAATCCATCAGTTTTTCAAAGAGCCGTGGATCATTGGCTAACATCTTGGGAGGACCGCTAGCATTTGAGCGATCGGGTGCGTCTTCCCTGCGCGGGGATGCCGAGCCCCTGCCCATCGTTACCAAGGATACTGCTACCGATGTCACGCCGCCAGCGATAGCTCCCACCAGTATGGAAGCCAAGATGCAAAAGGGTTTGATTGGCATTGGCTCGATCGTCAACGTGATGAAGCAGTGGGCGAAATATTTCTCACTCAGCGGCGACAATTGGTCAAGATCAGAGGAGCTTGATAGGGCGAACCGTTCTTATCATCTACATAGAGCTGGGACGTACATCCAGAGAATGATGCGCCATCAATTTGCAGCAGCTGAGAAACCTCCCTCTTAATTTCCGTCGGTTGGTTCCACCTGAGCTTCACAACACATGTGGTCATGCGACATTCAACCCCCTCCAAAGTGGCTGACAGATTGCGTTTGGTTGCCCTTTCGAACCATTCTCTAATATCAGAGGTAGCGTTATCCGCCCAAGAGGGATCACGCCTTTCCTTCTCGAACAGGGCTAAGAGACGCTGCTGAGACTCAAACGGGCTTAGCTCCTTGGGGGTGGTTACGCGTTGTGTTCTCGCCGCAAGTCTTGAAAACACAACCGAACCGCAAACTCCAACGGCCATGCCCGCGACTGCCGCCAGCACAGTTCGTGTTGGTATGTTCATCGGAAAGCTATTGACACTTTGTTGCCAAGCCCATCAGGCTGAGAATCATGGAGTCGTGTAGAGGATGTACCCCGACAATAGTACGCCGACAGTGATATTGTCGAAAGACGCAAATTTAAAATGGGAGGGATTGTTCTGCCACGCGGAAATATCCATCGCAAAGGAACATACACCTGTATGGGGGCAATTGTTGTTTGCTGTTGAAGAGCATGCGCCTCCAATCTGATTGTAGTAGGCTACGCATGCCCGGGCTGGCTGCGTCGAGTTCGAGTTCGTAAAGTAGACAGCGGCGCTGGTGTAACTCGAAATGTTGCTGTTGTCGGCGATAGGGCAGACGATTACGTCAGCCCCGCCGTAGTTGCCGCTTTGCAAAATTTGACATCCATTACTTCCACCTCCATAGTTTCCGCCTCCCACACCCGTGTCGACTCGGAACCATCCCGCCCCAGCCACTGCGGATGTTGACAAAACTACGGCGAGAACGAACGCGATGATCGGAAGACGTGATGTTTGCATGATTACATTTCCTCTCTTTTCTCGTTGAACTGCTCAAAACACGACCGTGACAGCGTGACTCGTTGTAACATACTACGGGGGGGGGCAAGACCCTTGTCAAGCAGCGTCGGCCCTTGCATCGACATACTCGCCGTGATTCGATCTGTGTTCTGCGCACACGCCCGGTCAAACCTGCCGATGGTCGTCGACCATGCGAAGAGGGTGCGTCGAGATTCTCTTGGAAGAACCACGAAAATGGATGCCGGCGATGGGGTGGACGTATCCGCCGTCCCGACCCGAAGATTCACCGCTGGCGACTTGCCCTGGTTTGACTACACTTGCCGGTGTCGTCCGAGAGGTGCTAGGGTCCTTCACATCAAGGGCGGTTCGTAAATGCAAACATTCGTTGGAATCCTACTGGGGCTGATCCTCCTTACTTCGTGTGCGCGCAATCCCTTGGTGGCTTCGGGCGCAAGTTCATTCGGCGACGCTGGAGCAGCCGATGACGAATCTGGCGCTGGAGGAAGCCTAGGCATCGCACAGATTGGTGACGATGGGATGTGCAACGGTCTCCCCTGTCCCCAGGGACAACAATGCTGCTTCAGCACAGGACGTTGTGTGCCAACAAGCGGTGGCGTGACTGATTGTCCGGCTTTGACTCCCGCGCCCGTTGTTTGTGGTGGGGTGGCATGCCCTTCCGGGGAGATCTGCTGCCTGCTCAATGGAAACTGTATTGACCCGTCGAGCAGTGCGGCTACTTGTCCAAGACCAGGTGCCTCTTCCAGTGCGGACGCATCGAGTCCTCGCAACAGTTCGGTTTCGTGTGGATCCAACGCGGACTGTCTCCCAACTCAATTCTGCGCTCCGCCGCCGGGTTCACTTCTTTGCCTGGGATCAGGAATCTGCCAATCACGTTCGAATTGCGGCTACAACACGACGGCCTCACAATACTGCGGATGCGACGGTGTTAGCTATCCGAGCGTTCAAGCTGCGTGCATCGTAGGTGTGCGTGTGACGAGTGATTCGTCCTGCGGCGCAACTGTGGTCCCTGTGCCAGAATTGCCTGGCGCGCCACGGGTTGACGTCGTCTATTGTGGATCGACTGAGCAATGTCCCCGTGACCAACAGTGCTGTTCCATCACAGGTCGGTGCTACGACCCGAATACCCCGTACCTGTGCACATTGCCTCCACCGGGAACCAGCATTGCTTGTGTCGACGATAGTCAATGTACCAATGTGGAGTTCTGCTCGGGACCAGGTTGCTCGGGGCCGGGGGGATGCCTCGCCTTCTCGACAGGGAACTGCGGCGGCGAACTGAGTCCCGTCTGTGGATGCGATGGAAGATCATATACCAACGCGGGGTGCGCAGACGCGGTAGGCGTTCGCGTCGCGCATGAAGGCGTGTGCGAAGCTGCCGATGCGGGACTGTGATCAAATCAAACTTTGCCGAGGCTGACGTCGTCATCGGCACCCACTTCCGCCTTCTTGCCCGACGACTACATCCCCGACGCCGGCCAGCGCCTCGACTTCTATCGCCGACTCGCCCAGGCCAGCCAAGAAGACGACATCCTCGCTATCGTCGCCGAGCTGGAAGACCGCTACGGCCATGCGCCGGAAGAAGCCGAGCTGCTGCGCGAGGTGATGATCGACAAGACGCTCGTGCGCAAAATCGGGGCGCGCGGCTACGAGCTTGGATCCATGCGCCTAGTGCTCTCGCTCGGCGCCGACCCGCATCTCGATCCCAGCAAAGTCATGAAGCTCGTCCAGGCCAAGGCCAGCCGGTGGAAGCTCTCACCCGACATGCGCATGAGCTACGCCTTCACCGACGACGAGCGCAAGGATCGCATGACCGCCGCGCGGGCCAAGCTGCGCGAAATTTGCGGGCTCGTTGCAAGCTAGGGCTCGCTCAGCTATCAGCTCAGCGCCCGCATCCGCCGCCAAGCCACCAGGCCGCGGCGATGGCAGCTCTTGAGCAGAAACACGTTGGCGACGTCGGCGCGGTCACGGGCAGCTTGGTGCGCGCGGGGAGCACGATGATGGGCAGGCCGAGCAGGCTGGTTGACCCAAGATGGGTCAAGGGAGATTCTTGATTGCGTACGCCTATGCAACAACATAGTCCAAGCCAACGTGCCCGATCTGGCAGAGGCAGGAGGCAGTCCAGCGACGCGACGAACGCTGGCCTATCGGCTGCGCTTTCGCTACTGGCTTGTCTGGGGTTTGCCTCTGCGGCGAGCGCGCAGGAAGAGGACGAAGACGAAGAGAGCAACGCCGAGCAGCCGAAAGAGATTTCGCGCCCCCCCTTCTATATGACGTTGTGACTCCGGTCGAAGCGGCGCTCGCAGCGTCCATTGGTGGATCTCACGGGGAGGGTCGCCTACATGGCCGGGGCCGACGTCCGCCCCGCCGACTGTTCGTAGCTCCGACCTGTCTGCCCAAGGGGTCATCGGTCGGTAGGCGCCCCGGATGACCTCCGCTGTAGTCGCTGGGAGACCTATGCCCAGCTCCGAAGCTTCGCCATATTTCCAAGTCAGCGCAGACGCCATCTACGTCGTCGAGTCCAGGAACAATGGCGAGTGGCTGGTGAAGACAGGGCTTGCCACGGGCCCATTCGCCCCCTTCGTGCTCAGCCTACGCGCCGGTGGCGCAGTAAAGGCACTTTTCGGCTGGTACGCGGTCCAAATCGACATTTTGGCGCAGGTACCGGTCAATCAGCGCGACAGCGTGCCGATCCTCTTCATCATTCCCACCCAACTACAGATTCGCTTGCAGGACCGACTGGCGGCGTACTTGATCACCGGCTTTCGAGGCGTATTGGCGTCGGGCCAGGACGCTGACGCGACGATACCTGCCGGGGTGGGACTGCTCCTAGGATCGCGCTGGTTCGACGTCGGCACGGAATGGCGTTTCCCGCGCATGCTGGGGACCGGTCGAACCTGGAACGAGCGCAGCTTGTTCATCACCGCGGCCCTTCGCTACTGGTAACCAGATCCCAAATCGTAGAATCCCTTCCGACGTGGTTGTCCATCCATGACCCCATTTCGAGCGCAAAAGAACGACATCCGTGCCGCGGAACGGGCGCGATCATTTTGCAATAGCTCGCGATTTGGCCTGCTTTCTCAATCGTTCAAGCATGGCCTGCTGCTTGCTATACGTCAGGCTATGCGATTTCCGATCAGCACGGTCCTACTGCTCGCGGCGTGTACAGTCACGCTGTTCCCTGGTTGCATTGGAGGCGGCTGTTACGCCACGCAAGAGAACTTTCGCGTGACCCCGGCGGAGAGCTGTGTCGAGCCGGTGTTCGATGTCTGCGATGCCCAGGCGGGTTCGATAGCCGTGCGAAACAATTGCGCCGACCCACTCGTCATCCTCGACAATTCCGGTGGAGATTCCGGCGTCGGCGGGACCTCGCAAGCCGACGTCACCATTGCCCCTGGCGCAAAGGTCGAGATCGATTGTGCAGCTTTCACCAATTCGTCCAATAGCGGGCTGTGGCACGTCACGATTCCCGCCGTGCTCGGTACGACATCCGTCACTATCACCTTCGATATCGCGCGCTAGCCTGCTCAGCGGCATTCCGGCAGCTCGCTCGGGGCCGATCCTCATCTCGATCCCAGCAAAGTCATGAAGCTGGTCCAGGCCAAGGCAAGCCGGTGGAATCTCTCGCCCGACATACGCCTCAGCCACGCCTTCACCGAGGACGAACGCGAGGATCGGATGACCGCCGCGCGGGCCAAACTGCGCGAAATCTGCGGGCTCGTTGCTGCCTAGATTTCCCATTGCTGCGGGTCGCACGGCCAGTCTATCTTCGCGGCCCTAGGGCTCGTCCCGCTCGGCCGGGGTCGCGAGGCTGCGACTCGCCGAGCGCTCGCTCACGCCGCCGCGACCCAACACCCCTGCACCTCCTTGGCCCTGCCTGTTGCAGGTCGTCTCTGGTTGTGCGATGCAATCCCAATGCGTCGATCGCTTCTTCCTGTCGTAAGTATCCTCATCCCGCTGCTGGTTCCGGCCTGCAAAGTCAAGCCCCAACCCG
>Ga0182027_10012367_pt1 | contig 11988 bp, 10 predicted proteins | sample 712E1DmetaG_FD_121300 | JGI IMG/M metagenome (GOLD analysis project Ga0182027, IMG submission 121300) | Permafrost microbial communities from Stordalen Mire, Sweden - 712E1D metaG (Illumina Assembly) | ecosystem: Environmental > Terrestrial > Soil > Wetlands > Permafrost | place: Sweden...
CGAGAAGCGGTCGCCCTGCTCGCGGTTCCCGTTGCGCCCCAATCCGAGGAAGCGCTCGAACGGGATGCCGTGCTCGCGGCAGTAATTGCCGAAGTACTCGTACACCAGGCTCGGGTCGAACATGTCGATGCCCGCCGGCACCGGCGTGTGCGTCGTGAAAACATTGTTCGTGCGCGTCGCCTCCAGAGCCTCGTCGAAGCTCATCTGCTGCTCGCTCATGAGCAGCCGGCTGCGCTCGAGCGCCAGGAACGCCGAGTGGCCCTCGTTCATGTGGAACACCGTCGGCTGCAGGCCCAGCGCCTTCAACGCGCGCAGACCGCCGATGCCCAGCACGATCTCCTGCCGCAGGCGCACGTGCGTGTCGCCGCCATAGAGCTGGTCCGTGATGTCGCGGTACTCCGGAATCGCCGAGTTCTCCGGAATGTTCGTGTCCAGCAGCAGCAGGCTCACGCGCCCCACCTTCAGCCGCCACACTTTGATGTGCAACGCGCCCCGCGGCAGTTGCACCTGGACCCGGATCTCCGCTCCCGCCGCGTCGCGCGCCGGCTCCACCGGCCAGTTGTAGAAATCGTTCACCGGGTAGCGCTCCGTCTGCCACCCGTCCGGGCTCAGGTACTGCTGAAAATACCCCGTCTGGTACAGCAGACCGACTCCCACCAGGTTCAGCCCTGCGTCGGTCGCCGCTTTCAGATGATCGCCCGACAGAATGCCCAAGCCGCCCGAATAGATCGTCAGCGACTCGATCAACCCGTACTCCATCGAGAAGTACGCCACCAGCATCGAATGCCCGCCCGGGTTCTCGGGCTTCTGCGTCATATATTCGTCGAACGCCCCACACGCCTTGCGGTACACCGACAGGTACACCCGGTCCGAAGCCGCCTTGTCCAGCGCCGCCTGCGGCAGCCGGCTCAGCATCGCCACCGGATTGTAGCCGCACGCCCTCCATAGGCTGGGGTCGAGCCGGCGGAACGCCGCCCGGATCGTGTGATTCCACGTCCACAGCAGGTTCATGCTCAGCTCGCCCAACCGCGCCAGCGCCGGCGGCAGTGCCGGACTGACGACGAATTCCCGGACCGGATGAATCTCAAACGACATCTGTGTTTAGGCTCCCTTCGCCACCTCGATCTGCCCTCATCAGTGGCGAGGCTCAATCTTGCAGCTATTGTCCCATTCTGCCGGATCGCCACCCTCCCCGGGGGGAGCTTAACATGATTTAAGAGTCCATAGTCCGATTTGACTAGTATAATAATATTATTTATTTTTCTCTATTGATCTGATTAGAAAAGACTTACAATACTGTTATGAAACTGAGCGCCCAGGAAGAGTATGGCCTTCGGTGCCTTTTGTACATGGCTCACCATGGCGAGACACGGAGCCACAGCATCCCCGAGATCAGCCGCGCCGAAGGGCTTTCCGTGCCCAACGTCGCCAAACTGATGCGAATTCTGCGCCTCGGAGGGCTCGTCGCCAGCGTCCGCGGACAGGCTGGCGGCTACACGTTGTCCCGCACCGCGGACCGCATTTCAGTATCCGAAGTCCTTTCTTTGCTTGGGGGTAGCTTCTACAACGACCACTTCTGCGGGCGCCACTCCGGACTGGAACATGCCTGTATGCACGCCGGCGATTGCTCGGTTCGTCTGCTGTGGAGAACGGTGCAGAACACGCTCGACGGCATCCTCGAGAAGACCACCCTGCGGGATCTGTTGAGACCGGAACCCGACATGCGGGAGTTCTTGAAGACCCTGCCGTTCCAGGCCGAGGCCGTCGCCGTTCAGGCCGAAGCGCGCGTCAACGGCCAGTGAGTCCGCGCCGCGCCCGCCGGCACGTTTGAACCGGCGTAGTGCCCAATTTGCCGCGCGCACCATCCAGTTTGTCCTTTCGTCCTGTGCGGGGACCGGCACCCCGATGCGCTCGCCACCGGGATCGAAACTTGCGCCGCTGCGGCAGGTTTGCGGGAACGCCGCCTCGGCTCGTAGTACAGTAGGAGTTTCCGGAGGCTGCTGCCGGGTGGTCGTGGTCTCCGCACTTCTCCAGGCCCGCGCTGCGGTCGCCGCCCGTGGCAAGCTGCCGGCGCCATTCCGGGAGGAACCCGATTGACGATTACGCATGGTGGAAACCTCTTCGCGATCTCTCGCGAGCGCGGCTGGGACTGGCGCGCGGTCCTCGACCTGAGCGCCAGCATCAATCCGCTTGGGCCCCCGCCGGGCGTGCGCCCGGCCATCGAAGCCGCTCTCGACCGTATTGCCCACTACCCCGATCAGACGCCCACCGAACTCGAAGCCGTCTTCGCCTCGGCCTGGCGCGTCGCGCCCGCTATGGTCATGGCCGGGGGCGGGGCCACCGAGTTGCTCCATTTCTTCGCGCGCGTGGGCTGGCAGGGGCCCGTGGCCGTGGTCACACCCGCCGGCTCCGAGTTCCTGCGCGTTTTTCCCCACGCTCTGCAGTTGTCCCTCGACGATCCCGAACGCTGGCCGCAGCGTGGCTTGCTGGTGCTCAGCCAGCCTGTCAATCCGACCGGCGAGGAGATCTCCGAAGCCCTCCTCCGCCGCACCATCGCCGCGCGCGAAGGGCCCGTCCTGGTCGATGAATCGTTCATCGAGTTCACAGCTCTGGATTCGGCCGTCGCCTGGTGCGCGGATCACCCCAACCTGCTCGTGCTCCGTTCGCTCTCCAAGTTCTACGCCCTGCCCGGCCTGCGCGTCGGCGCATTGGTCGGCGCGCCTCAGGCGATCGCGCGCCTGCGCCTCCGCCGCCAGCCCTGGACCGTCGGCCCGCTGGCCGAGGCCGCCGCCCGCGCCGCCCTGGCCGATCCGGACTACCCCGCCCGCACGCGCGCGCTCATCGCCTCCGAGCGCGGCTGGCTGCTTGAGCAACTCGCCCCGCTCGACGGCTTGCGCATCGCTCCCGCTGCCGCCAACTTCCTTTTCGCCGCCACCGACCGGCCCGCCCGCGAGATCGTGGACTGGTTCCTCGACCGCCAGATCATCCTGCGCAACTGCACCGGCCTGCCCGGCGTCCCGGGCGAGGCGATCCGCTTCGCCGTGCGCACCCGGCCCGAAAACGAGCGCTTCGCCGCCGCCGCCAGGGAGTTCTTTTGCGCCTCCTAGCGTTGCTGCCGCTGCTCTCGGCTGCACTCCTTTCGGCCGCGCCCCCCACGCGCATCGTCTCCACCGCGCCCAGCATCACCGAAATGCTCTACGCCCTCGGCCTCGGCCCGAACGTGGTCGGCGACACCACCTACTGCACTTATCCCGCCGATGCGCGCACCAAGCCCAAAATCGGGACCTTCCTCGATCCCGATCTCGAACGCATCCTGGCCCTGCGGCCCGACCTCGTCCTGGTGATTAAGAATCCCATCGGCGTCACCGCGAAACTGCGCTCCCTGGGGCTGCGCGCCGAGGAACTCGACCAGGACTCGGTGGCCGGCATTCTCGCGTCGCTCCTGCGCATCGGCCAGTTGACCGGCCGCGACGCCGCCGCTGCCCGGCTCACCGCCGCCTTGCGCGCCGAACTCGACTCCGTCCGCCGCCTCGCCGCCGCACGCCCCCGCCGCAGCGTCCTGTTCCTGGTGGGACGCGCGCCCGGCACGCTCCAGGGCATGGTCGGCGCGGGCCCGGGCACGTTTATCGACGAACTGCTGCAAATCGCCGGCGCCTCCAACGTACTGGCCTCCTCGCCCATGCAGTATCCCAACGTCTCGCTCGAGCAGATCCTCACGCGCGATCCCGAGGTGATCCTCGACATGGGCGATTTCGCCCACGCCGAAGGCCGTCCCGGCCAGCCGCCGCGGCAGATCGTGGCTCTCTGGGCGGCCTATCCGCGGCTGCGCGCCGTGAGCGGCCATCGCGTGCAGGTCATCGCCTCCGATATCTTCGTGCGGCCCGGCCCGCGCATGGGCGAGGCCGCGCGCGCGCTCATCGGCCTGATTCATCCGGAGGCTGCGCCACAGCCGGAGGCCCGGGCCCGATGACGCCGATTCTCGAAACCGTCTCCGTCGGCATGACCTATGGCACTTCGCCCGTGCTGGCCGATATCGACCTGCGCTTCGAGACTCCGCAGATGGTCGCCCTGGCCGGTCCCAACGGCGCCGGCAAATCCACGCTGCTCGGCATCATGGCCGGCTTGCGCCCCGGCTACACCGGCTCCTGCCGCCTCTACGGCATCGAGTCGCCGCGCTGGCGGCGGCGCGATTTCGCCCGCCAGGTGGCCTTCGTGCCGCAGAGCCTGCGCCTCGATTTTCCGTTCTCCGCCCAGGAGGTCGTCTACATGGGCCGCACGCCCCATGCCGGCGGCTTTTTCGAGAACAGCCGCGACCGCGAGGCCACCCGCCACGCCATGGAACTCACCGATATGGGCGAGTTCGCGCATCGAGATTTCCGCGCCCTCAGCGGCGGAGAACGCCAGCGCGTCGTGCTCGCTTCGGCTCTCGCCCAGGAGCCGCGGGTGCTGCTGCTCGACGAGCCGACCACGTTCCTCGACCTGTCCCATCAGTTCGCCATTTACTCGCTGCTGCGGCGGCTCAGCCAGGACGGCATTCTGGTCATCGCCGCGACCCACGATCTTAACCTCGCCGCCGCCTATTCCGATCGCGTGGTCGTGCTGCAAAAAGGCCGTGTCGTGGCTGATGCCGGCCCCTGCGACGCGCTTTCCACCGACCGGATTGGAGCGGTTTTCCACGTCCGTGCCGAGTGGGTGCAGCGCGCCGACGGCCGCCCGTTTATCGCTTATGACGCCTAGCCCTAGGTTGCAGAAGTTGCCGTATCGAAGCGATCGCTTGCGCGCGCAGATTCCCAACGAATTCAGAGCCGCGACCGTAAGGGAGCCGGTATCGGAAACTCTGCGACCAGGTACAAGCTCGTTGCTCACGACATCCGCCGCGCATAAACCGCGGACTTGAGTTATGCACCCTGTCGAAGCCCATGTCGTCACGCCCCGCCGCCTGGCCATCGTGCTGGTGCTGGGCGCCGCCGCGGTCGTGCTATGCCTGCTGCTGTGCCCGCTGTTCGGCCCCTCCCACCTGAGCCTGCGCCGCGCCTTCGCCGGCCAGTGGCCCGACAACCGCATGTTCTTCGACGTCCGCGTGCCGCGCGTCCTGCTCGCGCTCGTCTGCGGCGGCGCGCTCTCCATCGCCGGCTGTCTTTTCCAATCGCTGCTGCGCGACCCGCTGGCGACGCCCTACACGCTCGGCGTCTCCGGCGGCGCTTCGCTCGGCGCCGTCGTCGCCATCTGCTTCGGCCTGCACACCGTGGCCGGCCTGCCCGGCTTGTGGGCCGCCTCCATGGTTGGCGCGGCCATCACTCTGCTCATCGTGCTCGGCGTCGCCAGCGAGGGCCGCCGCCTGTCGTCCTTGACACTGCTGCTCGGCGGCGTCATGGTCAACGGCATCGTCACCTCGCTGATTATGCTGCTGCACAACCTCGCCAGCCTGCGGGAATCCTTCGCCATCGTCCATTGGCTCATGGGCAATATCGACCCGCCCGAGCGCGGCACCCTGGCCGCTCTGGCCATCGCCGTTGTGCCGCTCTCCGTAGCGCTGTGCCTGGCCGCGCGGCGCTGGAACCTGATGGCCGTCGGCGAGGAGTGGGCCGCCGCGCGCGGCGTCTCCCCGGGCCGCCTGCTGCTGACCGGCTACATTGCCGGCTCATTTCTGACCGCCGCCGTCACCGCCGTCACCGGCCCCATCGGCTTCGTCGGCCTGGTCGTGCCCCACGCCCTGCGCCTGAAACTCGGCTCCGACCATCGCCTGCTCATGCCGGCCTCGTTTCTCTTCGGCGCGGCCTTCCTGGCCATCTGCGATACCGTCGCCCGCAGCGTCTTCTCGGTCGAACTCCCGGTCAGCGTCCTCACCGCCCTGGTCGGCGGCCCGAGCTTCATCGCCCTGCTGCGCAGCCGCCGCCGCAGCCTCTGGCTCTGAGACAATTAAGGTTTCAGCCTTGGCCGGAGGACCAAACGCCCCATGATTTCCCCGCGCATTCGTGAGCTGGCCGACACGATCCAGCCGCTGTTCAACGATCAGGCCGCCCAGGCGCTCACCGAGTTCTGGGCCTCGATCCCGACCCTGCCCGGCAACTTCGGCCGTCTCGAAGACTTCGCCAAGCACATCGCCATGGTGCGCAATGAAACGCTGCCCGCCTCCGACCGGCTGGGCCTGTATGTGTTCTGCGCCGAACACGCCATTGCCGCCGAACCGGTCGGCGTCGAGGGGCCGTCCGGCACCCGGCGCGATCTGGCCAGTTTTCTGCGCGGCGCCTCGCCCGCGTCAATTCTCGCCCGCCAGTTCGGCATCGAACGCCTGGTGATCGACTGCGGCCTCGCCGGCGAGCCCGAGCAAGGCACCCACGTCTATCGCGTCTGCGAGGGCGCGATCGATTTCGCGCTGGGCTCCGCGCTGACCGAAGACCAGCTCAACACGGCCCTCGAAATCGGCGTCTCGCTCGCCGAAGACGCCGCCCAGCGCTTCGATTGCGTTGGCATTGCGCAACTTGGCTCCGGCGCGACCGTCGCCGCTTCGGCCGTCCTGGGCACGCTCACCGGCCGGCCGCCGCTGGAAATCACCTACCTCGACGATGTGTTGGACCAGGACTCCGTCGCCACCCGCAGAATCGCCATTCAGCAGGGCTTCGCCCGTCACCAGATGGAGGCCATCTCGCCGCTGGCCGCCGTGCGCTCCTTCGGCGGCGTCGATCTGGCCGTCATGACCGGCTTCCTGCTCGCCGCCGCCTACGCCCGCCTGCCCGTTTTCGCCGACGGCTTCTGCGGCACGGTGGCCGCCCTCGCCGCCCGCTCCGTAGCCCCCGACTCGCTCGATGCCGTGCTGTTTCCCGGCTGCTCCAACGACCCCGCCTGGCTGATCGCCCTGGAGACGCTCGGTGTCACCCCGCTGCTGCAACTCGAAGCCACCGAAGGCGCCGGTTTTCACGCCGTCCTGGCCCTGCACCTCGTCGCGAGCCTGCTCCAGGCGGCACGCCTGATCGCCCCCGATGTTGCCGACACCGGCGCCGGCAACCTGGATCAACGGCCCTCTCCCTCCTGAGGCGCCGCCCCGCCCGCGCGGTAGAATGGGAGTTTGTCCGCGGGCGCGGCTCTCTGCCGCACACCCCTGTCAAGGAACTGCCAGCTCTTGATCAATCGACTCGTCTTCGAAAACCTGCGCCACCGCAAACTGCGCACCGGCCTCACCGCACTCTCGATCGGCTTCCAGGTCACCATGATCCTGACCGTCGTGGGCCTCAGCCGCGGCATGTTGCAGGATTCCGCCAATCGCGCCCGCGGCGTGGGCGCCGACATCTGGGTCAAATCGCCGGACGCCTCGATCATGAGTCTGAGTAGCGGCACCTTGCCGCAGGCCATGCTCGACTACTACGCCCGCCAGCCCCACGTGGCGCACGTGGCCGGCTCGTTGATGGCGGTCATCGGCGGCGTCAGCACGGCTTCGGGCATCGACTTCGATCAGCTCACGGCCCTCAGCGGGCCGTTCCACTTCACCGAGGGCGGCCCGTTCCGCGGCCCCAACGACGTCATCATCGACACCTGGTACGCCGAGCAGAACGACAAGCGCGTCGGCGGCACCGTCAGGATGCTCAACCGCGACTGGCGGGTCTGCGGCATCGTGCAATCGGGCCGGCTGGCCCGCCTGTTCGTCCCTCTGGCCACGCTGCAGGACGCCACCAATAACCACGGCAAGGTGAGCCAGGCGTTTCTCAAACTCGACGATCGCCGCAACACGAACGCAGTCATCGCCGCGCTGAAGGCGGAGCAGCCAGACTACAAGATTTACTCCATCGAGGAATTCCTGAGCCAGTTCTCGCCCGAGAACCTGCCCATGCTGCGGGCGTTCATCTACGTCATCGAGGGCCTCTCGATCGTCGTCGGCTTCCTGGTCGTCTCCCTGACCATGTACACGACGGTGCTCGAGCGCACGCGCGAGATCGGCATCCTGAAGGCCCTCGGCGCCGCGCCGGCCGACATCATGGGCATGCTGGCCCGCGAGACCGTGCTGCTGGCAGTCGGTGGCTGGATCGCCGGAATCCTGCTCTCGTTCGCCGCCAACTTCGCGATCAACCACTTCGTCCGCGCCAGCCTGCAATCGGTCATTACGCCGGACTGGTGGCCGCGCGTGTTCGCCATCGCCCTGGTGGCCTCCCTGCTGGGCGCCATCTATCCCGGCCTGCGGGCCGCCCGGCAGGATGCCATCGAAGCGCTGTCTTACGAATAAGGACCATCATGGCCGAGCCCATCATCCGCATCCGCGATCTTTGCAAAATCTATCGTCTCGGCGACGTCGATGTGCACGCTTTGCGCGGCGTCAGTCTCGATGTTCCGAAGGGCGAATTCCTGGCCATCGCCGGTCCTTCCGGCTCCGGTAAATCCACGCTGTTTCATATTCTCGGCGGGCTCACCCAGCCCACTTCGGGCAGCGTCGTCGTGGACGGCGAGGACCTGGCCCAGCTTGGCGACACCGGCCGCACGCGCCTGCGCCGCAACAAAGTCGGCTTCGTTTTCCAGCGTTATAATCTGCTGCCCACGCTGACCGCACTGGGCAATATCGAGATCGCGCGCTATATTTCGGGCCACAAAGGGCCGCTCGAAAAAGGCTTCCTGGAACTGCTGAAGCTGCTCAAGATCGACGGGCGTCTGGATCACAAACCGCGCGCCCTCTCCGGCGGCGAACAGCAGCGCGTGGCCATCGCCCGCGCCCTGGTCAACCATCCCGCCATCCTGCTGGCCGACGAGCCGACCGGCAACCTCGACACCGAAAACGCGCTGGCCGTGCTCGACGTCCTGCGCGACCTGAACCGGCGCCTCGGCCAGACCATCCTCATGATCACCCACAACCCCGAAGCCGCCGCCTACGCCGACCGCATCGCCCACATGCGCGACGGCCGCATCCTGGAAGACTGAGGCCGCGCGGCGCGCGCTTGCTCCGGACACGCCCCGTGCCGCGGCCTAGCCCGCACTTCTCTCAGGCAGGAGGCGGTAGTGGCCGGCCAGCTTCACGAGCGCCACGCACAGCGCGGAAGTGCCCAGCGCGATCCACACGAAATCCAGCGTGTGACCCTTGAGGAACTTCAGCGGCTCCTGGTGCAGGTTGCGCCCCAGCCAGCACAGCGCCAGGTAGCGCGGCAACCGCGCCGCCACGAATACCGCCGCGAACGGAGCGCGCTTCACGCCCAGCGCCCCGGCGCAGATCACGAACGCCTTCAGCGGCATCGGAAGAAACGGCACCAGCGCCGGGATGAACACCGTGACCAGACCGTAGCGCCGGAACCAGTTGCGAAGCTGCGCGCCGCGCCCCGAGTGCAGCTTGCCTTCGAGGTACATCTCGCCGCCCTTGCGCGCCACCTCGTACAGGATCAACGATCCGATCAGCGAGCCCGCCACGGCCAACAGCCCCGCCACCAGCCAGCGGTCGGGGCGCTGCGACGTATACAGCAGCAGCATCACGTCCGGCCCCGAAGGGTTCGGCACGCCCGCTCCGTCCGCAATGGTGAGCAGGAAAATGCCGGGCAGTCCCCAGGCGGCGATCACAGCGAGGATCTTCTTCATTCAGCCTCTCCGCCCGACCTTTCATCGCGCGCAGCGTCCAGGCGCGCGAGGAGTTGCGCTTCCGTCCAGATGTCGCTGCCGAATGCCCGGGCCTTGTCCAATTTAGATCCCGCGTCCGCCCCGGCCACGACCACGGACGTGCGCTTGCTGACCGATCCCGTCACCTTGCCCCCGGCGGCTTCGATCCGCGCCTTGGCCTGCTCGCGCGACATCGATTCCAAAGTCCCAGTGACTACGAATGTCAGCCCCGCCAGGCCTCCGCCGGCCGTCGCTGCCCGGACCTCTCCCTGAAACTGCAGGCCCACGGCGCGGAGCTGCTCCACGAGCTCGCGGTTGCGCGGCTCGAGGAAGAACCCGCGAATCGATTGCGCCACCTTCGGCCCGACCTCTTCCGCACTCTGCAACGTCTCTTCGCCGGCCTGCATGAGCGCGTCGATGCCACCGAAGGTGCGGCCGAGAATCTGCGCCGTCCGCTCGCCGACGAAAGGGATACCCAGGCCGGCGATCAGCCGCTCCACCGGCCGTTGCCGCGTGGCGTCGATGCTGGCCATGATTTTGGACGCCGATTTCTCGCCCATCCGCACCAGGTTCAACAACTGATCGAGCCGCAGTTGATACAGGTCGGCGATGCTCTTCACGAGGCCGGTGTCCACCAGTTGATCGACCAGCGCGTCGCCCAGTCCGTCGATGTCCATCACGCTCCGCGCGGCGTAGTGCGACAACGACTCCTTCAGCCGCGCCGGGCAGCTCGAATTCAGGCACCGCCGCGCCACCTCGCCCGCGGCGCGCACCACCGCGCTGCCGCACACCGGGCAGGCGCCGGGCATGCGGAACGCTGTGCGATTGGCGGGCCGCGCGCACACCGCGACGATTTTGGGAATCACGTCGCCGCTGCGTTCGACCACCACCGTGTCGCCGATGGCCAGGTCGAGCCGCGCGATTTCGTCCTCGTTGTGCAGCGTGGCGCTCGACACGGTCACGCCGCTCAGCACCACCGGGCGCAGCCGCGCCACCGGCGTCAGCACGCCCGTGCGCCCCACCTGCACGTCGATGTTCTCGAGCACCGTTTCGGCCTGCCGCGCCGTGAACTTGAACGCGATCGCCCAACGCGGCGAGCGGGCCGTCCAGCCCAGCCGCCGCTGCTGCTCGACCGAATCGACCTTGGCCACGACACCGTCGATTTCATAGAGCAGCGTCTCCCGCCGCGGACCCCACTCGCGGCAGAAAGCGAGCAGCTCATCGAGACCGGCGACGCGCTTCGAGTGGGGATTCACCTTGAAGCCCAACGCGCGCAGGCGCTCGAGACTGTCCCAATGCGCCGGCAGCGGCGGCTGGCCCTCCGCGAGCAGGAAATAGGCCTGGAATTCGAGCTTGCGCGAGGCCGTCAGCGCGGTATCGAGCACGCGCAGCGACCCGGCGGCCGAGTTGCGCGGATTGGCATACAGCGGCGACCCTTCCGCGGCGCGCTGCGCGTTCAGGCGCTCGAACTCGGGGCGCGGCATGAGCACTTCGCCGCGCACCTCGAATTTCGGCCAGGCGGAAACCAGAGCCGCATCGACCTGCAGCGGCAGCGTGCGAATGGTGCGCGCGTTGGCGGTGACGTCCTCGCCCTCCAGGCCGTCGCCGCGCGTCACGGCCAGCTTCAGACGGCCGTGTTCATACTGCGCCGCCAGCGACAGCCCGTCTAGCTTCAGCTCGGCCACGTAGCAGTACGGCTCGCCCGCCAGCAGTTCGCGCACGCGGCCGTCGAACTCCGCCAGTTCCTGTTCGTTGAGGGCGTTGTCGAGGCTCAGCATCGGCGACGAATGCCGCACTTTGACGAAACCCGCGCGCACGGCGCCGCCCACGCGCCGGGTGGGCGAGTCGGCGGAGTCGAACTCGGGATGCGCGGTTTCGAGTTCCTGGAGCCGCCGCAGCATGCCGTCGTACGCGGCGTCGCTGATCTCGGGGTGGTCGAGGACGTAATATAGGTGTTCGTGCCGCCGCAAATCGGCGCGCAGAAGCTCGATCTCGCGCAAGATGGGATCTATCGAATCGGGCTTCCTCATCGGATCTCTATAATCGTAGCTGAGGGAGGCCCTGGTCATAGCGCATCAACGTCCGGTGCACGTCATTTTCAACCCCGAGGCCGGCGGGCTCCGCCGCCACCCCGGGCGCTTCCAGCGCACGCTTTCCCTGCTGCGCGAGAAATGGCCCGACCTGCAGGCTATTGCCACGGAAGGGCCGCAGACCGCGGGGCCCATCGCGGCGCGCTGCGTCGAACAGGAGAGCGGACTGATTCTCATCGCCGGCGGCGACGGCACGATCAACGAAGCGCTCGCGGGCGTCGCCGGATCCACGGTCCCGCTCGGCATCCTGCCCTTCGGCAACGCCAACGTGCTGGCCAACGAGCTGGGCTTGGGCAACAATCCGCTGCGCGCGGCCGCACTGCTGCCGGCCTGC
>Ga0182027_10012369_pt1 | contig 11988 bp, 11 predicted proteins | sample 712E1DmetaG_FD_121300 | JGI IMG/M metagenome (GOLD analysis project Ga0182027, IMG submission 121300) | Permafrost microbial communities from Stordalen Mire, Sweden - 712E1D metaG (Illumina Assembly) | ecosystem: Environmental > Terrestrial > Soil > Wetlands > Permafrost | place: Sweden...
CGGATCGACCGCGGGGCCGCGCGGCGCAGCGTTCCGCTCAGCTTGCGGGCGCTGCTGGGGGCCCGGATCGACGCCCTGCCACCGAGCCAGCGGTCGGCCCTGGAGGTCGCGGCAGTCATCGGCGTCACGTTCCAGGAGTGGCTGTTGTGCGAGCTCGAGGGCAGGTCGGACATGGGCGACGACCTGTGCCAGCTCGCGGACGCCGGGATACTGGTGCGCTGCGAGGGCGAGTCGGAGCGGCCCGCGGTAGTCTGTGAACCCACTGGATGCTGGCGCTTCCGGCACCAGCTGTTCCATGACGCCGCTTACGGCCGTCTGCTCATGGACCGCAAGCAGCATCTGCACACCGCTCTGGCCGACCGGCTCGAGACGGTGGAGCCGGCCCCGGATGCCGCCGAGCTGGCGCGCCATCGGATTGCGGCCGGCGATGTGGCGCGGGCGTTGCCGCTGCTGCAGCGGGCGGTGCTGGAGGCCGAGGCAATGGGGGCCGTGGCCGAGGCGGAGGCCTTCAGGCAGGCCGCGGCGGCGCTTCGAGACGGCAGGACGGTGCCTAGCACTGTCGCCTGACTCCGCGCCCCGGCCATCAGCGCGCAGGGCGGCGAGGGCTCCCGCGTCGACGCAGCCGGCCGCCGAGCCGGAGCGGCACGGCCGGAGCGATGCCCGCCAGGGCGGCGCCTCCGCCACCGCCGGCGCCTCCGCCACCGCCGGCCCCGCCGCCACCACGGAGCGCGGCCGCGGCCGCTCCTGGCGGCAGCGGCACGGTGGCCCAATAGCCGGCCTCCCAGGCCGATGTCGCCATCTTGGCCTGTCCCGAGAGCGATGGATGGAAGTAGTCGACCGTGCTGAGGTCCTTGATCACGAAGTTCTTCTCGGACAGGAGCGCTTCGTTGCTGCGGCACTGGAGTCTGCCGGCCGGGCCGTCGGTCGCCTCGATCTCGTCGCAGACCTGGGCAAGGCTGGCGTCGTAGGTGGCCAGCAACTGCTCGGCGGCCGCCATGGAGAGCGGGCTATCCGAGCCGAGGAACGGCGCGCACGTCTGCGAGTTGGCGGCCTCGTTCAGGGTCGCCCTGGCCTTCGCGTTGGCCTGGGTGATGGCGTAGAAGTGGGCGTAGTCGGGGATGGAGAGCATCAGGATCTCGCTCCCGCTCGGCAGTCCTGATTGGAGAATGGCGGTCGCTGAGCGAAGCTGCATCTCGAAAGTCGCAGGGGCCGTCGTCGGGTTGTCGCACAGGTCGTTGATGCCGAGCTCGAAGGTGACGTAGACGGTCGCGCCCGGTGGCAGCTTCCCGGCGGCGGTCACGATCGCCGTCGCCTGGCGCGCGGCGTCGCTCATCTTCTTGCCCGAAGTCGCCGCGTCGACGATCGTCAGGTTGTCGCCGAGGGCCTGGAAGCGCTCTCGCAGGCTGAAGACGCCGTCGCCCTCGACCGAGCCAACGGCCCACGAGAATCCCGGGTGGTCCTTCTTGTAGCTCGGCGAAACGTTCCAGGCCTGCGTGTAGGAATCGCCGATCGTGGCCAGCATCGCCGGCAGCGCAGGCGGAGCGCTGGACGCGGCCGTAGGGGTGGGAGCCGGCGTCGGCAAAGGTGACGGCGAAGCGCTCGGCGTCGCGGTGAGGGTCGGCGAAGCACTCGGCGTGGCAGTCGCGGAGGCCTGCACGACGTGGCCGGTTGTTGGACTGGACGAGGGGCCGCCGGTGAACATGTCCGATCCGAAGCCGATCGCCAGGACCGCCACCAGCACGACTGCGCTCAGGGCAAGCGCAATTCCGATGATGCGTTCCGCGGAGAGGCGTTGCATCGGTCAATCGTATGCGGCGTTCGCTTCCGGCGTCGTCGCGCCCTGAGTGGCTGTGCCATGGAACATGGCGCCGCGGCTCTTTCCCGACGCTACCATTTGGCCATGACGAACGATTTCGCGGTCGAGGCACTGGGCCGTTGCCCGCTCTTCAGCGGGTTGGGAACGGAGTCGCGCCTGGCGATCGCCCAGAGCCTGCGGAGGCGGCGCTTCCGAAAGGGCGAGGTGCTGTTCCACGAGGGCGATCCCGGAGACTCGCTCTTCATCGTGGCCTCCGGTGCGGTCAAGGTCGTCGTGCCCTCGGACGAAGGCGACGAGGCGATCCTGGCGACGATCCGGCGCGGCGACTTCCTGGGTGAGCTGGCGCTCCTGGACGGCGCGCCCCGCTCCGCCAGTGCGATAGCGCTCGAACCGACCGAGACTCTCGCCCTGCCGCGCGTCCGCTTCAGCGCCCTGGTGGCGTCGGAGCCGGCGATTCGCGACGCGCTGCTCAGTTCGCTGGCCGCCGAGCTGCGCCGCCTGACCGCCCACGTGGCCGAGCTTCACTTCCTCGACCTGACCGGCCGATTGGCGGCGCGGCTGGCGCGGCTGGCGGAGGAGCACGGCTTGCGCGACGCCGCCGGCTCGATACGACTGGACGCTCCGCTGACGCAGAGCGACCTGGCCGCGATGATAGGGGCCACGCGCCAGAGCGTGAACAAGCTCCTGGGCGAGTTCGTCGACAAGGGGTTGCTGCGCATGGACCGCGAGACGATCGTCATCCCGGATCTCGACGCCTTGCTCCGCGCTTCGCGCCGCTAGCCTGCGGAGATGACCCCCTCGCGCCCCAGCTGGAGCAGCTGCGCACGGCTCTCGTCCAGGTGCTGTGTCGCGATTCCGAAAAGCCGGCGCAGCAGCAGCTGAGACTTGGACGAGCCGCCCACTAGCAGGCCGAGCAATCCTGAGGCCGAAATCGAGAGCATCACCGCCGGGCCGATTGCTCGGGCGGTGGACAGGGCCGTCGGGTCCTCGCGCAGCGCCGACCAGCCGAGCAGGTCGCCCGTGTGGAGCGTCGAAACCAGGACCCAGCGCCCGTCGTGGCGGACGCGCAGGGCCAGCTGGCCGCTCTCCAGCCAGTGGATCTCGGAAATCGGGTCGCCCATCTCGACCAGGGTTTCGCCGTCGTTCAGGCGGCGCCGGCAGGATGCCGCGGCAAGGGGCGCAAGATCGGCCTCTGTCCACCCTTCGAACAGCGGCAGTAGGGCGAGCTCGGCCGCCTCGATCCTCTCCTTGGTGTTCATGCTCCGCTCCAGCTTCGGGCCCGGCGACGACCCCTGGTGCGTATTGTCCGCCAGAAGCGGCCTTCCTGCGCAGGCCTAACGGGACCGATCCTCGCCGGCGGGCGGCTCGTCCCGAACCGCGGCATGGAGGAACGCGGCCGCCGCGACCCCGGCCCGGCGACGGCCCTCTGTGCCGCCCAGGAATGCCGTCTGGCCCGCCTCACGGGCCCCCCAGGGGCCGCTGACCGCGACATCGACCCGGGTGTCCTCGCCCGACTCGACCGCCCGCACCGCCAGGCCGACGGTCGCGGCGGCAGAATTCCGGGCCTGCTCGGCCAGGGCGGCGATCGGGGCGTCGGCCTCGGCTGGCGCGAGGAGGCGCGACGACACCAGCCACGGGGCGTCGCCGAGGAGGCGCATGGTGGCGCCGCCCGTGCCCGCCTCGACGAGCGCCGCCGTCCACCCGCGCGCCGCCAGCTCGCGGCCCAGGACGCCGGGCCACGTGTCGGCGTCGCGGCCCCACACGTACGTGCCGACGGCGGCCAGCACGAGGGCCGCGGCTTCCTCGACGAGCTGCTCCGGCGAGCGCCCCGCGTCGGCGCGGGCGGAGATGCGCACGTCCACCGCGTCCGACCGCGCGTACGTGGCCACGACCGGGTTCTCGGCGCGGAGCAGCCGCTCTCCCAGCAGCGCTGCCACCGCCGACTCGCCGATGCCCGCCAGGCGATACGTCCGCGTGACGCGGTCCTGCCCCAGGCCGCGCGCCGCCAGGTGGGGGAGCACCCAGCCCTCCCACATCGGTCGCATCTCGGCCGGAGGCCCCGGCAGCGCCACGATCACGCGCCCGTCGGGCCGATCGACCCACCACCCCGGCGCGGTGCCGCGCTCGTTGGGGATCGCGGTCGCCGAGGGGATGAGCCACGCCTGCTTGGAGTTCCCTCCGTGGTAGGCGATGCCGCGCCGCTCGAACAGGTGGCGCAGCCAGCGCTCCAGCTCCGGGTCAACCGCCGGCCGCTCCCCGACGACGGCGGCGATCGCCTCACGGGTCAGATCGTCGGGCGTGGGGCCGAGACCGCCGGTCGTGACGGCGAAATCGGCCGCGGCCAGCGCGTTCCGAAGCGCGTCGACGACGGTCGCCAGGCGATCGGGCAGCGCCACGACCCACTCGACTTCCACGCCGCGCTCCGCCAGCGACCGCGCCAGATCGCCGCTGTTGGTGTCTCGGGTCTCGCCCACGGTGAGCTCGGTGCCCACCGCGAGGAGCACGGCCGTCCGCAGCGGGCGCGCAGCAGTCGCGGCTTCGAGCTTGGGCGGCTTCGGCGGCTTCGGTTCGGGCATAGCGGGAGGGTAGTCGGTTCGCCCCGGTTCGTCTCGAACCGCCAATTCGGCCGCTAGGTTCTGCCGCCGGCCCACATTCTCCGCGCCGGGATTGCCGAAGCGGCCCCTCCCGCTGCTATGATCGCCATGCTCTTTTACCCCTAACCCCAGGAGGTCCCTTGGCCGACCGGCCCTCCTCATCCGATCAGTCACCGGCAACCGGCAAGAGCGCGGACTCTGGTCGGAGCGCGAGCCCTGGCAAGAGCGCGAGCTCGCCGCCGCGGAGCCTGGGCGAGCAGTTCGGGCGAACGCGAAATGCCCTGCTCGGCCTCATCTCGGCCCATTTCAAGCTCCTCTCGACCGAGCTGTTCGAGATCATGGCCGAGATCAAGCGCGCGGTCGCCCTCGCCGGCGCTGCCCTGGCGTGCCTGTTCCTGGCCGGCATAGTGGCGTTCGTCGGGTCGATCCTGTGGCTCGACGAGTGGGTCTTCGGCTCGATCGGCTGGGGCGCGCTCCACGGCTCCACGCTGCTGATCGCCATCGCCGTCACCCTCGTCATGCTGATCATCCCCCATGCCGCGCCCCGCCTCGGGCTCGCGTTCTTCGTCGGGCTCGTGGTGGCCGTCGTCGTGGGCCTGGTCCTGTGGCTGCAGTTGACCAGCCGCGCGCTCGGCTGGGTCGGCAGCACCTTCTTCGGCGGGCTGACATGGTTCGACGGCCATGCTGTTTCGGCCGCCGATCGCCCAACCGCCGCCGGCGTGATCGTCCTGGCGGTCCTGCTCGGGGTCGTGGGCGCGATCGTGGGGCTTGCCGTGGGGAGTGGGGTCCTGAACCGCGTCGGTGCGGCGGTTGGCATCGCGATCGCAGGCGCCGTCACCGGCGGCCTGCTCGGCGCGCTGCTGGGCGTGCCGATGAGCTGGGGGATCGCGATCGCCGTCGCCCTGGCTGTCTTCCTGATCGTGTACCCGATCCTGGCCGCCATCCTCGTGCTGCGGAAGGCCGACTTCGAGGAGCTCAAGAACCGCCTGCTGCCGAACCAGTCCATCGAAACCACCAAGGAGACCATCGAGTGGGTGCGCGCACAGATGCCGCTCGGGCGGAAGTCGTAGCCCGCCGCCAGCTCCTGCTGGAAGAGGTCATAGGGCTCGAGGCGGCCGGCCGCGCGGCGGTCGACATCCCCGCCAAGATCCGGCGGGCGCCGGGCAAGACGGTCGCGGTCGCCGCCGGTGCGGCGTTCTTTGTCTTGGGCGGGCCCAAGCGAACCTATCGCGCGATTCGGCGGGCAGTACTCGGTTCCAGGGCGGATCTGCCCAAGTCGATGCTGCCAAAGCAGATCGACAAGGCGCTGCGCTCGCTCGGCGAAGACGGCGAGCAGGTCCGCGGTCTGCTCGAGCACGAGTTCGGCGCCTACCTGGACAAGAGCCGCCCCGAGCGAGAGGCGCGCGATCTGAAGGGCACGATCTCCGAGCTGGGCGGCAACATCCTCCGCCCGGTAACCGCCGAGGCTGGCAAGCGGCTGGCCAGGGAGCTGTTGAGCCCCGACGCCGGCGGCTTCGCGGCGGCCAGGGACCGGATTCGGGCTCGGCGCGAGAAGCGCAAGGCCGAGCATTCCGACGAGGCGGCCTCAGGGCCCGGGAAGGCCACGCCGGCGCCCGTGGGACGGCGGCCCGGCACGCGCCGCAACCGGCTCCGCCCGCGCTGATCACGCTCCGCGCCGCGTCGCGGCGCCTCGGCGCCCCCGCTAGACTCTTGGGCCACGGGCGAGTGGCGGAATGGCAGACGCGCCAGCCTTAGGAGCTGGTGCCGCGTAAGCGGCGTGTCGGTTCGACCCCGACCTCGCCCACCACCCTGTACGTGTCGCGCCCCTCGGCCGTCTTTCTGTCAGGCGGGGCGCGTCCCTACGCGCCGGGCCGGGCTACCAGGACAGCGTCTTCTTGGAGGCGGCGTAGACGCGGTTCATGACGGCCTGGCCGCTGACCGGATCGAGCAGGTTGGGCTGGGCGCCGCCGAGGATGATCGTGGGGTGCGTCCAGGCCTGAACCAGGGTCGAGCCGCTGAACGTCAGCTCGAGCACGAGTCCCTCTTCGGTCTGCTCCGACCACGTCTGGTCGAAAACGAAATTGCCGAGCGCGTACCAGATCGGCTTGCCCTTGTATATCTCCATCGCCCCGGCCCAGTGGGGATGGTTGCCGATGATGATGTCCGCGCCGGCGTCGATCATCGCGTGCGCCCACTTCTTCTGGGCCGCAGTGGGTCCGGTGGTGTATTCGACCCCCCAGTGTGGGTAGACGATGACGACCTGTGCGCCGGCTGCCCTGGCGGCCTTGATGTCGGCTGGAGCGGTGCCCGCGGAGAGTTCGGCGGTTCCCGGCGTGTTCGGACCCGCGGCCTCGCCGGGTGAGATCGCGTCGTAGGCCAGGACCGCGACTTTCACGCCATCGATGGTGAAGATGGCCGGAGCCCGCGCCGCCGCGATGTTCGCGCCGGCGCCGCTGTGGGCGATCCCGAGCTTGTCCAGTGCCTGGACCGTCTGGACGACGCCCTGCCTGCCGGCGTTGAGGATGTGGTTGTTTGCCAGGGAGACCCAATCGATGCCGGCGTACTGGAGCCCGGCAAGAAGCGCCTGATTGAAGTTGAAGGTCATTCCCGTGGCGTGGTACGAGGCGTTGTTCGGGGCCGGACCCTCCAGGTTCACCAGTGACAGGTCGGCTCCCGATGTCAGGGCGCGGACGTCCTGGGTCGTGTCGTCAGTCTTGGTGCGGGGCATCACCCAGTCCCACGATGAGCAGCAGTAGCGGCTGGTGATCGTGGCGGTCCCGCCGGAGAACGGGTAATCGACGCCCTTGCCTTCGAGCTTGACCACCTTGTACACGCCCCGGTCGAACATCACGTCGCCGCCTGCGACGATCGTCCAGGTCGTCGACGGATCGAATGGCGCCGTGCCGGCGGCCGCCGGCAGGCTGGCCTGCAACGGCCAATCGGCCAGGCTCTTGACCCGGGCCACCCCGAAGAGCGAGACGTTTCCCCAACCCAGCGCTCGCACGCTCGGTCCTACGTCGGTGGCGCGGACGATGCCCAGGCGGGCCGCCTTCGTGTCGAGGTCGGCCTCGAGGGCGGCGGCGGTCGGCGCGAGCACGAGACGGCTCGCGACCGACGGCTGGGCCAGGCCGAGCGCCGTCATGATGCTGTCCGCGTCGGCGCTCACCAGCTCGAGCGTGGTGAACTGCTTGTTCGTGCCGGCCAGGATGGCCGCGACGCCGGCCTGATCGATCGATGTCGCGATCGTCCGGAAGTCCGCGACCGGGACGATCGGGACGGACGGCTCCGGCGTGGGCTCCAGCGTCGGCGAGGGGGTCGGCACAGGGGTCGGCATGGCCGACGGCGACGCGACCGAAGTCGGGCTGGGGGCCTGGCTGGGCGGCGGGCTCGGCGGGTTGGAGCCGCAAGCTGAGACGAGGGCGACCAGGGCGAGCACCGCCAGCGGGGATCGACGCATGTGTGTCATGCCCGGATTGTCGCATGGAAGGTCCCGACCGTTGCGGGCGACTATGATCTGGGGCGCTTGCCGATCGACGGCAGTCGGTCGAGTCGTGGTCCGGCTCGTCCAGAGGTGTCGCACTGTGGCCACTCGTCGCCTTCTCGTGGGCCTTCTGGCATGTGCGGTGTTGGGTTGCGGAGGCGGCTCGACTCCGCCGGCATCGTCCGATTCGAGGTCGGTCAGCCCCACCATCTCCACGACTCAGTCGCCCGGGTCGCCGACCCCGTCGCCCGCGCCCTCGCCCAGCCCGTCGCCCACGCCGCAGAACGCCTGGACGAGCGGGTCGGTGGCCTTGTACGCGACGGCAAGTGACGACGGCGCCGCCCAGGTCCATCTCGGGGCGAACTTCCCGCTAGCGCTGACTTTGAAGTCCGCCACGGTCGATGGCCAGGTCTGGTACCAGGCCACCTGGCAGACGCCGGGCCGGCAGGGGACCGGCTGGCTGCCAGGGTCGGCGCTGACGATGATCCAGCCATCGGGCGGCGCCATGGCGAGCTTCGACGCGCTGGACACAGGCCTGGCCGACTACCTCACCGACTACGGCAAGCGGGTGGGAGTCGAGCTGCTCGATGTCACCCGCGGCGTGACCTACACCTACAACGCGGACCTCCCCTATGTCGTCGCGAGTTCGATCAAGGTGCCGATAATGCTGACTTTGCTGACTCAGCTCGAGGCGAAGGGCAGGCGGCCCAACGCCACCGAACTGTCGCTGCTGACGACCATGATCGAGAACTCGAACAACAGTTCCGCGTCGGCGCTGTACAAGGAGATCGGCTACCGGACCGGGCTAAACGCCTTCATGAAGAAGGTGGGAATCTCAGGTCTGACCCCGCATGTCAATCCCGTCGGCTGGTGGGGCTATAGCACGATCACACCCGCGGCGATGGTCTCGCTGCTGGAGCTGCTGCATGCAGGAAAGGTCCTGAACGCGAAAGATCGCGCCCTGGCGCTCAAGCTCATGGAGCACATCCAGGCCGACCAGCGGGTCGGGGTCGGCGACAGCAGCCCCGCCGGGGCGACGATCGCGCTGAAGGACGGCTGGGTCCTGGGACCGGACAACCTATACGTCATGAACTCGTCGGGGATCGTCACCATCGGCCCGGAGACATACATTCTTGCCGTCTACACGATGGACGACAAAACGTACGGGGAGGGTTTCAGGATCGTCCGCCACATTTGTAGCATCATCGGCGCCCGCATGGTCGGTTCGTCCGCGAGCCCATCCCCGAGCTCGTCGGCGGGCCCATACCCGAGCCCGTCCCCAAGCTTGCCCGCGAGCTCGCCCTCCGCGTGAGGGCGGCCTGAAAAGCCAGGAGGAGCAACGATGGACACGACACCCAAGTCCGAAGCCAGCGACGACACGGACCAGCCGATCGCCTGGCGCGCCGTGCCGGAAAACACCCCGGTGCGGTCGGACGGCGAGCAGGTCGGTACCGTCTACGACCTCCTGGGCTCCCACGAAGAGGACATCTTCCACGGCATCGTGGTGCAGCTCAAGTCGAAGGGGCGACGCGTCTTCGTGCCTGCCGATGACGTGGCCGCCTTGACGGCCTCGCACGTCGACGTGTCCCTCAGCGCGGGCGAGCTCGGCGCTCTCCCGGAGCACACCGACGAGCGCCAGTTCCAGCTGGGCATGGTCGGGCTCCTGCGCAAGCACGTGGGCTGGGTCAAAGAGAAGGACCGCTGATCCGGCGGGCATCGGGTCGCCGTACCACCGGCTCCGGAGCCCGACCTCCGCTCCCCGCCGCGCTCCGCCGCGGCCCCTATAATCGCCCGCGATGCAGACGACCAACACCCCCCTTCCCAAGTCCCGCCTCCAGATGGAGTTCGAGCTCCCGGCCGAGCGCTTGACCCGCTCGCTGGACGACGCCGCTCGCCGCCTTTCGCAACAGCACCGCATCTCGGGATTCCGGCCCGGCAAGGCGCCGCGGGCCGTCGTCGAGCGAGTGGTCGGTGCCCCGACGGTCATGGAAGAAGCCGTCGATCTCCTCGTCGAGAATGCCGTGCGCGAGGCCGTGCGCGAGCAGGAGATCGTGCCGCTGGCTTCTCCCGAGGTCGAGGTCACCCAGGCCGAGGAGGGCAAGCCGGTCATCTTCAAGGCGACCCTGCAGGTCCGGCCGGAGATCAAGCTCGGCGACTTCGAGAACTTCCCGTTCAAGCCCGAGGTCGAGGCCGTCGACGAGACGATGGTCGAGAAGGTGGTGGACGAACTGCGCGACAGCGAGGCCCACCTGGAGCCGGTGGAAGGCCGCGCCGCCGCGAACGGTGACTTTGCGATCGTGTCGTTCGACGGTCTGCGCAACGGCGCCAAGTTCATCGGCGGGTCGTCGGATCAGATGCCCCTCGTCCTGGGCGAGAACCGGCTGTACCCGGGTTTCGAAGACCACATCGTGGGGATGTCCAAGGGCGAGGAGCGCGAGTTCGACATCGACATTCCCGAGGAATTCCCTGTCGCGACGATGCGCGGCGCCCACATGCACTTCAACGTGAAGCTGAAGGAGCTGCGCGGCAAGGTCGCACCCGAGGCCAACGACGAGTTCGCCCGATCCATAGGGCGATTCGAGGACCTGGCCCACCTCAAGGCCGAGCTGCGCAAGCGCCTCGAGGAGAACGCCTCGATCGGGCCCGCCACCAGTTCGCCGACCGGATCGTCGACTACGCCGCCCTCAACGCCACGATCGACCTGCCGGACATCCTGGTCGACCAGGAGGTCGAGGTCATGCGCGACGAGATGCGCTCCGCCATGGCCCGCCAGGGCATCACCGAAGAGGCGTATCTCAAGGCGACGGGCAAGACTGAGGAGGAGATGCGCGAGCAGCTCCGCCCGCAGGCCTTCACGCGGGCGAGGAGCCTGCTGGCTCTCTCCGAGATCGCCAAAGTCAAGGGCGTGGAGGTCCCCGACGCCGACATCGAGGCCGAGGTCGCTCAGGCCCGGGCTCGATATGCGAACGACCGCAGCCTGGTCCAGTACTTCGAGAGCGAACGCGGCCGAAACTACATCAGGAGCACGTTGAGGCGGTCGAGGACCGTGGAGCAGCTTGTGGACGAGTGGCTCGCCGCCCACCCCGAGGCGCCGCGCCTGCGGCACATCGAGGATGCCGGGCCAGGCTCGACCGTCGAGACTCGGCCGGCCGAGGCTGCCGCGCCGGCCGGAATGACCGAACCTGTCAGCCTGACGCCGCCGGCCGCCAGCGCGCCCGGCGCCTGAGCGCGACCCAGCGAAGAGGAGACGATCCGATGCTCGTGCCAATGGTGATCGAAACCTCGAGCCGTGGCGAGCGTGCCTACGACATCTACTCGCGCCTGCTGCGCGAGCGGATCATCTTCCTGGGCGACACGATCGAGGACAACGTCGCTAACCTGGTCATCGCCCAGCTGCTCTTTCTCGACGCCGAGGATCCGGAGCGGGACATCAGCCTCTACATCAACTCGCCCGGCGGGGTCATCACCAGCGGCCTGGCCATCTACGACACGATGCAGTACGTCCGCGCCCCCGTGAGCACGATCTGCATCGGTATGGCGGCCAGCATGGCGGCCGTGCTGCTTGCCGCGGGCGCGCCCGCCAAGCGCTTTGCCCTGCCGCACAGCCGGATCATGATCCACCAGGGGTCCGGCGGCTTCCGTGGCAACACCCCGGACGTGATGATCCAGGTCAAGGAGATGGAGACTCTGGTCAACACAAATCACGAGATTCTTAGTCACCATTGTGGACAACCCATCGAGAAGATCGTTGCCGATACCTCAAGGGACTACTTCATGTCCCCAACGGAGGCGAAGGAGTATGGCATCATCGATGCCGTCTACTCCGCCACGGGAAATCCGCTGGCCGCACTGAGCCAGCCGGCGGACGGTGCCGACGGAGTCGACAAGGCCGACGGAGGCCAGCAGCCTCCCGAGGCCGAACTCGACCGGGGATAGAGCTCAGTCGCAAAGGACGGGTCCAGGGCGTGACGACCACCAAGAGCGGCCCCAAGGTTCCATATCGCTGCAGCTTCTGCGGCAAGAGCCAGGAGCAGGTTCGCAAGCTCATTGCGGGCCAGGGCGTCTACATCTGCGACGAGTGCATCAACCTCTGCCAG
>Ga0182027_10012371_pt1 | contig 11986 bp, 11 predicted proteins | sample 712E1DmetaG_FD_121300 | JGI IMG/M metagenome (GOLD analysis project Ga0182027, IMG submission 121300) | Permafrost microbial communities from Stordalen Mire, Sweden - 712E1D metaG (Illumina Assembly) | ecosystem: Environmental > Terrestrial > Soil > Wetlands > Permafrost | place: Sweden...
ATCCGACCGCGACGCCGGCCGCGAGGCCCGCGACGCCCGCGACGTCCGCGACTGCGACGTTCAACCCTTGGGCGACGGGAAACCCGACAAACACACCCGATCCGACCGCGACGCCGGCCGCGACGCCCGCTCCGACTGCCGCTCCGACTGCCGCTCCGACTGCCGCTCCGACTGCCGCTCCGACTGCGACGCCCGTTCCGGGCACCGTCACCGTGTCGTCGATCGCGGCGCTCCTGACGGCTCTGGCCGACAACTCGGTAGATGAGATCGTCGTTGCCGACGGGACGTACCACGTTAGCCCGGCCTCGCTGCAGCATGCCGATTCGCTGTGGATCGGCGCGAAGTTCGCGGGCCGTACTCGTCCAGTCACCGTCATGGCGCAGACCACAGGCGGCGTGACGTTTGACGGCGGCGGCGAGACGTACTTCGGCGGTCTGAGCTTCGAGGCAGGGGCCCACGACCAGACATGGCAGGGCTTCGTCTTCGCCCACGGGACGCCGACCCAGACGGGTGTCATCACGTTCGGGGGATACGCCGGAATGGTTGCTCCCTATAACATTACGCTCCGCGACATCACCATCGCGGGAACTATTACTTCGACCTACGCCGGGTCAGAGGATCAGTCGATCTACTTCTCCGAGGCGGTGGGCGGCCCTCACGACATCCTTATCGACGGCTACACCGTGAACGGGGCGGGCGGCGTGAACACGGCCTTGACGTTCTATCACAGCGATGCCGCAGATAAAAACGCCTGGAACGTGACCGTGAAGAACATGGCCGTCACCGGGACCTACGAGGCCGTCGAGCTGTGGGATCCCACCGCCCACGACATTCTGATCGAGGACTCGACCATCACAAATGCCAGGAACGTCGCGGTCCGCTACGAGCAAGGGACGGGGATCACCCTCACGGACATCACCTCGACCGGCTCGGGCTCCGAGCAGGGCTTCTACAGCTCTCAGGGCGCGACCCCGGCCGGGGTCACCTTCTCGGGGGACAGCTTCCACTAACCTGAGCGCCGGCGCGACCGGGCGCCTCCGAGGGCCAGCACGACAGACGGAGCCCGGGAGCAGCCGGCCTGGGCTTCCACGACTGGTGCATCCGCCGGGAGGCGCCACATTGTTGGCGCTTGACCGGCGTCTCAAAGACGCGATAGAGTTCGCTCCGCTCCACCGTTCGCGGCGTTCGACGCCTGGCGTACTCGTGCGCCAAAACTAGAGGTGTGTCTTCTCTTGCTGATGCGAATCTTGACACTTCGGCGCGGCGTGCGAACCTGGCTTCTGTTCGCCCTGCTTTGCACCGTGGTCGGCGGCGTGGCGGGCTTCGGCGTCGCTCTAGTCATGACCCCGAGCTACGCCAGCACGGTGGAGGTGCTCATCGCCCCGCCGTTGAACTCCGACACCGCCCTCAACGTCAACGACATCCAGGCCTCCCAGGCGCTCGTCGCGACGTATGCCGAGCTCGCGAGTGGCCGTACCCTCCTCGATCGAGTGATCGCCTCGACGGGGGTCGCCACGACGTCCGACAAGCTCGCCGGGGCCGTGTCTACACACGCGCCCGTGGGTACGAATCTCCTGCAGATCACTGTTTCGAGCGCCGATCCCTCCTCTGCCGCCGAGCTCGCCAACTCTATTGCAGCTGAACTCGCGAAGTACCAGTTCTTCGGGACCGGGGCCACGACCGGTGTCAGCGCGGCCGTCACGGTGACGGTAGTGGATCCGGCGATCCCAGCGACGAAGCCGCAGGGCCTCGGGACCCTGCTCACCGCGGCCCTTGGGGCCCTCGTGGGACTGATGATGGCCATCTGCTTCGCGTTCGCCGTGGAGAACCTACGCCGCGAAAACAGACGTGAGGCGGACACGGTCTTAGGCTCGGCTTCCGTCAACCTGCCGGCTGGATCCCCGATGCTTGGCGAGGTCAACGTTCCCGCCGAGCAGCTCCACGGTCGGCCTCCAGCCGAACCCACGGAGGCGCGCGGACGAGATCGCGGAGGTCGTTACGTCGCCGCTCCGGCGCGCACCGAAGATCCGGCCAAGCGGGCGACCCACTGAGCGCTCGACGATAAGGGCCAGCTGCTCGATCGACGTTTCCTGGCCTGACGACACCCCGCCCCACCGGTGACGATCACTCGCCGGCGTGCCCGCGCATGCGAGGCGCCGCCGGTCGGCTGCTGCTTCGGATTCACGACCCGGACCGTCGCGCGGCGTGGCTCGCTCTGACTGAACGGTAGATCTCCACCAGGCGGGCCGCATTCGCGTGGACGTCGTAGCAAGCCAGAACATGCTCGCGTAGTCGGTGCGCCGCTGCATCGGCCTCGCTGCGGTGCGACACGAAGCTCTTGAGCGCGTCGACGATCGCCTCGGACGAGATCTCGCGGAGGATCGCGCCCCGATCGGACCCCAGCAACTCCGGTATCCCGCCGACGCCGCTGGCGATCACGGGGAGCCCGAGCGACCCCGCCTCCACGAGCACGGTGGGAAGGCCCTCTCGGTACGAGGGCAGGACCAGAACGTCCGCTGCCGAGATGTAGCGCGCCACCTCATCGTGCGGCCGCGCCCCGCGGTAGTCCAGATGACCCGCTGGTCGCGCGGCATCGACCCCACAGCCGATCTCCGGTCCGTCGCCCACGAGCACCCCGAGAAACGGGTCGCCAAGTCTCAGGACCGCATCCACCAACTCGCGCACGCCCTTCGACACGAGGAGGTTCCCGACGAACAGGACGACGGTCCGGTCTTCGGGGATCCCGAGGAGCCAGCGTGCCTCAGAACGCGGCATGGCCCGTCCCGCGAGCGCCGCGTGGTCGCACCCAATTGGGAGATGAACCGCCGCCACGCCGGTGACTTCCTCGACTCGCGCCGCCAGGGCGGCGCTCACGGCGATGATCGCACCCGCCTCCCGGGCAGCCGAGCGCAGGTCGTCCAACCGTTCGGGGTGCTCGTCCGGCCAGGTGTTCATGTCGCTGCCGTGGAACGTCAGGATGAATGGAAGGCCGGCCCGGCGCGCGAGTCGCCAACCTGCGAGTCCCGTCACGACCGCATGCCCGTGCACGATGCTCGAGCCGGACCAGGCCGCCCGATCGTCCCATGCGGCACGGGCTATGAACCGATCTGGCATCGCCCGGCTTGGTTCGCCCGGCACGTTCGGATATCGCGGCCGGACAACCGTGACGCCTTCATCAAGATCCCTCCGCGGACTATCGGCGTAGTGGCGCCAGCGCTTTCGAAGTCGCCTGAGCGGCCACGGGGACCATGGCGTAGGGCAGCAGACGGTGAGCTCGAGTTCGAGTTTGGACAGCGCCCTGGCTTGCGTTTGGAGGAAGATGCCACCGACCGGTTCGTCCCGCCAGGGGTAGGCCGGGGTGATCCACACGGCCTGCATCAGGAATCCACTTCCACCACCGGTCTTAATCCCCTTGGCATTGCCGACCTGGAGTCGCTGTCTGCAGACAGCGCGCGTGAGGGCGGCAATGCCCCGCCTGCATCGCCGACCAACACGGCGCGCGGGTGCGGGCGGGCCAGGTACGTCAGCCCCGCCGCCAATCCGATCACCAGCCAGACCTGCTTGGTGTTGGACAGGACGTCCAGGAACAGCGCCGCCGTCAGGAGCGAGACAAGACAGGCCTGAACGGCGATCCCATCCGGCCCCCAGCCTGGCCGGAGGGTCAGGGGCATCAGGAAACAGGCCAGCAGGAGCAGGCCGATGGGCCCGAGCTCGTCTACCGTGCCGATCAGGATGTCATGAGGCCCGCTCCCCTGCGGGTTGTTTAGGGAGTACGTGCCAACGTCCGTGGCCCTGACCAGGTCGTTCGTGTAGGCGACCGGAAAGTTCGCATATCCAACGCCCAGGATGGGCGATTCCTCGTAGATCTTGATCGCTACGGACCAGATATCGGTCCGCCCGGCTCCACCGGTGGAGAGCGCGGTATCGGCCCGCTGAGTGATCAGGTCGCTAACCTGAGGAATCTGCAGGGTCACCATGAAAAGGAGTCCGGCGACACCGACCGTCGCGACCAGCTGGGACAGTTTGAGCCTGGGAACGACGAACAGGAGGATCACGACCGCGACGCTCAGCCACGCACCGCGCGTCCCGGACACCAGGATCCCGGCCAGGTTCAGCAGCGCCACGAGCGCGCCCAGGACGATTTGACGCCTGTTGAGCACCTCGTAGAGACCAAACACGAACGCCGGGAGCAGGAGCGCCGCGAACTGCGCGGGGTCCTGGTTCTGGAGGGCGGCCGCCCGCCCTCCGGTGAAATCGCCTGACGTGACGAACGCCCCGATCCCTAGCAGGGCGGTGAACGCAGCCGAGACGCTGTAGATCCAGAGCAGCTGGTGGACCACAGTGGGGCGGTGGACGGCCACATCGGCAATGAGGATCGCGATGACGAACAGCTGCAGCAGTGTGAACAGCTCGCCCCATGACGTGCTCGCGTCGATGGCCCAGCCCATGCTCAGGAGCGCCCAGGCTACGTACGCCCAAGCGGCCGCGGGCACCGCACTCAGTGTCAGGCGCCCCAGCCGCGGGACGCCGTAGACGACCGCGAAGAGGATGCCTGCGAACTTGCTCAAGGTGCCGATGTCGCCGATCACGAGAGCGGATTCGATCGGGATCATGGCGGCGAAGGCGAACAGCGGCACAAGCGGCCAGCGCACGCTGACCAGGACCACCAGGAAGGCCACCGACACCAGCGCGATCGTCGGGAGGCGGTCCGTGCGCACCCCGACCATGACGGTCGCCGCTACGGCGCAGAGAGCGCCCAGAGCTACCACCAACGCCAGCCAATCGCCGACCCCGAGCACCTCCCCCACGCGCCGGATCGGGTCGCCCAGGGAGGCCTGCCTGAACATCAGGCGCCGCCTCGTTCGAGGGGCAGGCAACTCCACCGCCGCGCTCGACCTCGGCTGCGATCTGGACCGGACAAGCGACGGAGAATCGGGTTCCAAGGAACGACCTCAGGTCCTGATTGGAGTCGCGCTCACGCGACTTGTGCGTACGCGTGCTAACCGCGGCAGGCGCAACTCAGCCCGATTCGGGGCTGACGCAGAGTATGACGCCCTCCGAGGCGCCCGGTCGCGCCGGCGCTCAGGTTAGTGGAAGCTGTCCCCCGAGAAGGTGACCCCGGCCGGGGTCGCGCCCTGAGAGCTGTAGAAGCCCTGCCCGGAGCCCGAGCCGGTCGAGGTGATGTCCGTGAGGGTGATTCCGGTCCCCTGCTCGTAGCGGACCGCGTATCGGAGGGCGCCGCTGACGTCGACGGTGTCGAACGTGATCGCCCGCAGAGTGGGATCCCAGAGAATGATCGCCTCCTGGGTGCCGATGACGTGCAGGCGCCGGACGGTGATGTTCCAGCCGTTCTGGTTGGCCGCGTCGCTGTGGTAGAACTGAAAGGCGCTGGCGAGGCCACCCCGGCCGTCGACGGTCACGTCGTTGAAGACGAGGTCGTGGGGCCCCCCGACCGCCTCGCTGACATAGAAGGCGTGGTCGGTCGCGGGAGCGGAGGCGCTCGTCGCGCTGCCGGTGCAACTGGACATGATCGTGATGTTGTTCATCGTGATGTGATTCGGGGCCGCCAGGCCGGGGTACCCCCCGAACGTGATGACGCCCGTCTCGTTAGCCCGTCCGTTGGCGCAGCGGAAGCCGTCCCAGGTCTGGTCATGAGCCCCTGCCTCGAAGCTCAGGCAGCCAAAGGAGGCCGCTCCACCGCCGTCGAAGGTCACCCCGCCCTGGGTCGCCGCCCGAACGGTGACCGGCTGGGTCCGCTTCGCGTACGCCGCGCCGATCCACAGCGAATCGGCGTGATCCATCGAGAGCGAATCGGCGTGATCCATCGAGGCCGAGCTGACGTGGTAAGTCCCGTCGGCAACGACGATCTCATCTACCGAGTTGTCGGCCAGAGCCGTCAGGAGCGCCGCGATCGACGACACGGTGACGGTGCCTGGAACGGGCGTCGCGGTCGGAGCGGCGGTGGCGTCGGAGAGGTGGATCGGTGTCGGATCGGCGATCGCATTCCTCGTGGGGGTGGACGCCGGCCCGGAGCCGAGGACGAGCAGGGAAACCACTGCGCCGGCTGCGATCAGGCGGACCGGGCGGATCTTCATGTCAGATTCTGGCCGCGACGCCGCCCAGGACGCGGCGTGCGAGGGTCGCGCTGGTCGTGACGGTGAATCGCAGGTCACTGCGGCGCGGCAGCCAGAAGTCGATCACCCGAACATGGGCCAGCCGAGCGGCGATTGCGGTGAAAACGACGGATGACGCAGTGTAGGAGACAAGCGAGGCGGCCGCCGCACCGAGGATCCCGAACCTCGGGATGAGCACGAGGTTCACAAGGATGTTGAGGACGAACGCGCCACCGTTGACGTACGAGGCGACGGCGGTCATCCGCAACCCGGAGACGTACCCAGTGACGACCTTCGTGGCACACAGGGCCACGACGCCCGGGAGCAGCACGAACAACGCCGGGAGCGAGGGGCCGAAGGCGGGCAGGAAGACCCAGATCATGAGGGTGGCGACCGGCACGAGCAGGATCGCGACCGCCATCGTGAGCAGCAGCGTGACGCGGGTGACGACCGGGACCTGCCGGTCGGAATCCTCGCGCGACGATCCCGCGACATGGGGGAAGAACAGGGTCGAGACGGCATTTGGGAAGAAGAACACGAGTTCCGCCAGGCCCACGGCCATGCTGTAGTACCCGAGCGGTGTGGCCGGATTGGCCAGCAGGCCGGCGATGAGGTAGACGTCGGCGCGATAGCTGAAGAACTGCGTGACGCTGCCCGGATAGAAGGGCAGTCCGTAGCCGAAAAGCTTGCGGTAGGAGACAGGCTGGGGCCGTTCGATGGCGGCGGTGATGCGCGCCGCGCCCACCAGGAAACCCGTCGTCTGAATAGTTGACGCGATCAGGTATACGGCAATCGCGCCATTCACCGCGAGGCCGAGGCGGCCGAGGAAGAGGACCAGCAGAAAGGTCGTGGCGACGGTGTAGGTGCTGTTTGTCACCGCGTACCAGCGGACGGCCTGCCGGCCCATGACGATGCCGGTCGTGAACGTCGCGTTGAGCAAGAGCGGCAGTGCCAGGAACGCGAACAGGATCTGCTCGAGTCCGATCCCGTGGAAGATCGTCTCACGGAGGAATGGCACGAGCACGAGTACGACGAGGAACGCGCCCAACGATAGGAGCGCCGTGAGCACGACCGTCTTGGCCACGATCCCGAACGCCTGGCCCCGCGCGGCGAAGAACCCGAACGCCTGGGGCAGACCGAGCTGGATCAGCACCATCGTCGTCGCCGGGACGAGGACGAGGAGGTAGTAGTCGCCCTTGGCGGCCGGGCCGAGCAGTCGCGCCATCAGGAACCCGTTGATGACGCCCACGCCCGCTACGAAGACCTGGGTCACGAACACGACCATGACCCGGTCGGAGAACGTTCCCGAGCGCCTGCCGGTCTCCATGCCACTCCATGTACAGGTATCTCTGTCGCCCGGGCGCTCGCCGTCCGAGCCAGGTACGATGATGCGCCTTTCGAGAGCGGGACGAATCGAAGCCGACCCGCGATGGATCGCTGAATGATACGCACAGGCATCCGAGCATGCCCGCGACCCGAACCCCCGCTGATGCCTGGACGCAACCCTCGCCGCACGGCGCCCCGGCGCCGATTCAAACGCGACCACGCAGGCCAGGTAGCTCCACCCTCCAGTCGTGTGGCTCCCGGATGGCGCCACGACGTCCGAGGAACCACGAAAGGACGACCCGTCTTGCGGCTCGAGGCGGTCTCAGACCTCCTGCGCGAATACCCTGGCTTCCTGCCCGGTCTCATCGTCTCCCTCGTCGTGAGCCTCACTCTGGCCGGCGTCGCAGGTCGGTGGCTGGGCGTCCGCCGGAGCGTCGGCTGGCTGCTCTTGTTCGGGATCGGGATCGTCCTGGCGGCGACTCTCACCCCGGGGCGCGAGGTTCCCAACTTCGGGACCACGGTCGCTGGCTACTGCGATCTCAGTCGCTGGCGACCGGCACCGCTCGCGTTGGTATCGGTCAACAACACGAGCCTGAACATCTACCTCTTCATCCCGTTGGGGATGGCCGTCGGCCTCCTGCCCCGCACGCGACGGAAGCTGGCCCTCGTCGTCATCGCCCTCGCTCTGTCGCCCAGCATCGAGATGATCCAGTCGGTGGTCACCATCCTGGACCGGGCGTGCCAGAGCGGCGACGTGGCCGACAACGAGACCGGGCTACTCATCGGGCTCCTGATCGGCACGGTCGCGGGGCGGTTCGTCCCGGCCCTTGTCGGAGCCGGGGCCGTCACGGGCGCGCCTGACCGGGATGTGGATCCGCACAACGCCTGACGCCGGGATGGCGGCTCGCGCCGACAGGGCGCCGCCGACGTCCGGATGGCGCCCTCAGGGGATCCGGCGATCCTTGCTGGCACGCGCGAACGGATGGGGCAGGAGTGCCAGCACCGTCTGGCCGATCATCAGCACGTCGGTCCCGACCGTCCGGCGGTCGAGGTACGCCGCGTCGATGCGCAACTTGGCTGGGAGGATGACCCCGCGATAGAGCCGTTCCGGGTCATCGGAGGCGGCCAGGAGTTCCCCTTCGTGGCGGAACTGGATCTGGGCGGGGCCGGTGATGCCCGGCTTTACCATGAACACCTTCCGATGAAGCGGGTCTGACAGGTCAACGTAGCGCGGGTCCTCGGGTCTCGGGCCGACCAGCGACATTTCTCCACGCACGACGTTGACGAGTTGCGGCAGCTCGTCAATTCGATACTGCCGGATCAGCCGCCCGACGCGGGTGACCCGAAAGTCACCCGCTGACGTCAGGCCCGGGCCGTGCAACCCCTCGTGCATCGTCCTGATCTTGAGAACCACAACCGGCTTGCCGTCGAAGCCCATCCGTCTCGCCCTGTACAGGAATGGCCCGCGGTCACCGGCGAGACGCATCGCGATGACGGTGACAGCAAGCACCGGGAGCGAGATAACGAGGGCGGCCGAGCCGACGGCGAGGTCGAGGATGCGCCGGGAATCGAGGCCGATTCCGGGACCGCGGCTGGCTATCATCCTTGGTCGCGGCACCGATCGCCTCCGCTGACGGCCGTTCGCCGGCAGCCTCCTGGCGCCGGCTGGCCAGCTGCAGGTAGCATAGGCCGGCGGCACCGTCGATGATCGGGCGCGGCGATCCGGGGCTGCGGGCAGGAGACGATCATGACGCGACCAGCAGCGACCCATCCCTCGGAGCCGGCGGACGACAGGCTACTGCCCTTCCTTCCATTCGCGCGCCCGTCGATCACTCAGCTCGAGAAAGACGCCGTGCTGGAGGTGCTCGACTCCGGCTGGCTGACAACCGGACCTCGCGCGAAGTCGTTCGAGGAGGCGTTCGCTGCGACCGTGGGCTCACGCCATGCCGTCGCGATGAACTCCGCGACCGCGGCGCTCCACCTGGCTCTCGAAGCTTTCGGAGTCGGTCCCGGCGACGAGGTAGTGATTCCGACCTGGACATTTGCCGCGAGCGCCGAGGTCGCAATCTACCTGGGCGCCAAGCCCGTTCTCGTCGACGTCGACGCCCGAACACTCAACGCCACGCCCGACGGCGTTATCGCCGCCGTCACGCCGCGCACGAAAGCTGTCGTCGCCGTCCATCTCGGCGGCCTGCCGATGGACATCGACCGGCTGATCGATCGGTTGGACCCCGATCGGGTATCGGTGATCGAGGACGCGGCACACGCCTTCCCGAGTCGGGTCGGTGGGCCGGACGGCCGGTATGCGGGCACGTTCGGGCGGGCCGGAGCATTCTCGTTCTACGCCACGAAGACGATCACGACGGCCGAGGGCGGCATGCTCGTTACCGATGACGACGCGGTCGCCGAGCGGGCGCGGATCATGTCGCTGCATGGCATCAGCCGGGACGCCTGGAAGCGATACACCTCGAACGGCGACTGGTTCTACGAGATCGAGGCCGCCGGCTACAAGTACAACATGACCGACATCGCTGCGGCCCTCGGGCTCGTCCAACTCGGTCGCGCTGAAGAGCTTCTGGCCGTTCGACGGAGGCTCGCCGCCGCCTACACGACCGCCTTCGCGGCGTCGCCGGCCGCCGACCTCCTCGAGCTCCCTCCCGACGCGGGCGACGGATCGCACGCCTGGCACCTGTATGTCGTCCGTCTGATGCTCGATCGCCTGACGATCGACCGGAAGCAGGTCATGACGGCGCTCCGCGACGCGAGGATCGGGGCGAGCGTCCATTTCATTCCCCTCCACCTCCATCCGTACTACCGGCGGGAGTGGGGCTGGCGACCCGAGGCCCTGCCCGTCGCCACGCGCGAGTACGAGCGCGTGATCTCGCTGCCGATCTGGCCCGGGATGACGGACGGCGATGTGGAGCGGGTCGTGGGCTCCCTGAGCGCGACGCTGGACCGTCACCGTAGCTGACCGGAGTCGCGCCTTGAGGTCGCGCGCCGATCAGCCGAGCGTGAGGTCCACCCGAGCGAGTGCCGCGCGGAACTCGCCGGTCATGTCGGGCCGAAGGACGAACGGGGCGCGCTCGACGGTGGACGGGACGGCCGATGCGTCCGCGACCGCGGCGCCGGCGATCAGTGCGCCCTCGGCGCGCGGGAAGCCGAACACGCCGAGGCTGATGGCCGGCAGGGTCACCGACCGGGCGCCCAGCTCGCCGGCGACGCGCATCGCGGTCGCATCGGCAGAGGCCAGCAGCCCGGCCTCGCTGTGGTCCCCGCCCCGCCGCACGGGTCCGACGGCATGGATGACCCAGCGCGCCGGCAGACGCCCTGCGACGCTCGGCACGGCGCTCCCGGTCGGGGGCAATGCCGTGCCCGTCCGTAGCGCCCCTGGAGGACGGCCATGATCTCCGGCCCGTCCGCCCGATGGAGCGACGCCACCACCGCCGACGAACGCCTCTTTCGCCGCGTTGACGATCGCATCCGCGGCGACCGCGAGATATCGCCGAGGACCAGCGCGAGGGTCCGGTCACCGATCGGCTGCGCATCCACCGGCGCCAGCATACGCGGCCGTCCGCCGGGGCTTCGTCCCGACGTCGCCTTCGGCGGTCAGGTCAGCGACCGCGGTCGGCCAGCCGCTCCTCGTAGCGCGGGTCGCGCCAGGCCAGCGCCGCCTTGAGCCCGTCGCGCCGGGCGATCTCGTCGAAGGCGCGCGCCGTGGCGCTCGTGTTGACGCTCGACTGGAAGTCGAGGCCGGCCTCGATGGCGGCGAGGAAGCCGGCCGCCTCCATCGCCCGGTTGAGCACATCGGCTCTCGGAGGAGGACGCTACGTCCTTGGCTCGCGACCTCGTCGGGCCTATCGTGAGTAAGGCCTTCCGGTTGGACTGACGGAGATGCCTGCGGCCGACTCCGCGGCGCAACCACGACGGGTGCGGACTGGAGTGGACGGCGTCGCCACCGGTCGTGCCGATCGTCGCGCTCGGCGGACGCTGGCACTGGATCGGAGAATGGTCGTGCCGGTCGATCCGGCGCGCCGGACAGAAATCGACAAGCAGCGCGTGTCCAGCCCGCCCTTAGGGAGCCTGTGCTGTCGGGGTCGCACCGTGCACCCGATCGTGATTGGTGTCCGCGAGATCGTTGGCTAGTGTCGCGCGCCGGAATCAGCTTGTGTCTTGCGGACCGCCTTGGGGGTCGAGGATGTCGTCGGCTGACTTGACCCACGTGAACGGTGAGGCGCCTGCGTTCCACTCGCGAGTGAAGCGCTCGATCGCGGCCGTCAGGACACGGACGTTCTCGAAGCTGCCACGCCGGATCGCCTGGCGGGTCAGGATGCCGAACCACGTCTCGATCTGGTTCATCCAGGACGCCGATGTCGGGGTGAAGTAGAACATGAAGCGGGGATGCTTCGCGAGCCAGGCGAGGACGCCGCGGTGGCGTCCTGAGACTGCTGTAAAAGTGAAGACGGCGTAGGCTCCAAAGCGGACCTTAGGAAGTTCGCAAAGGAGGACTACGCCGTGCAGACAAGGATAGCCCCGAGTGCCCAGGTCGA
>Ga0182027_10012372_pt1 | contig 11985 bp, 11 predicted proteins | sample 712E1DmetaG_FD_121300 | JGI IMG/M metagenome (GOLD analysis project Ga0182027, IMG submission 121300) | Permafrost microbial communities from Stordalen Mire, Sweden - 712E1D metaG (Illumina Assembly) | ecosystem: Environmental > Terrestrial > Soil > Wetlands > Permafrost | place: Sweden...
ACGAAGACCGCACTTTTTCGTTTATCGTTAAAAAGTCCCCGATTGCGGAAATGATTAAAAAAGCGATGAATATAGAAAAAGGTTCGGGCAAACCGGGCAATGAATCTGCCGGAACACTAACCAAAGCCCAGGCCGAGCAAATTGCCAAAGACAAATTAGAGGATTTGAACACGGATGAAGTAGCTCAAGCCGTAAAAATTGTGGAAGGAGTCGCCCGCTCAATGGGCATAAAAGTAGCTTAATATGGGAAAAATTAGAATCAAAGCCTTCGGCGACGAAGAAGCAGAACAAAAACAAAAAGAGGAAGAAAAGAAACGCAAAGAAGCCAAAAAAATGACTAAAGCTCCCGGCATGAAAGGTGGAGAAAGAGTCGTTTCGGTCGGACCAAGCGAAGAGGAGTTGGCCGCGTTGGAAGTTAAGACAGAAGAAGTTGTCGAAGCTCCAAAAGAAGTACAACACAAAAAAGAGAAAGAACAAAAAGCGTTTCATTCCCAAAAATACCAGGCACTTTCCGACCAATTCGACAAAGCTAAAATTTACCCGGTTAAAGAAGCTTTGGAGCTGTTGGAGAAATTACAACGCAAGTCTTTTGATGAAACGGTTGAGTTACATTTAAACACAACCGCTACCGGCGTTTCGGGACAAATCACTCTCCCCCACGGCACCGGTAAAACCACCAGAGTCGCGATTGCCGACGATAAATTAATTGCCGAAGTCGAAAAAGGTGTCATTAATTTTGACGTTTTGGTCGCCGAACCAATGATGATGGCCAAATTGGCCAAAGTGGCAAAGGTTTTAGGCCCGAGAGGTTTAATGCCCAACCCAAAAAATGGCACCATCACACCAAAACCGGAAGAAGTTGCCAAAAAATACGCCGGTGGACAAATCAATTTTAAAACCGAAGCCAAAGCACCGATTATCCATTTAACGGTCGGCAAGATGTCGTTTGGACCGGAAAAACTGACCGAGAACATCGAAGCTTTAATTGCGGCGGTTAAAAAAGCCAACATCGTCAACGCTACATTAAAATCAACCATGTCCCCGGGCCTCAAAATCAAACTCTAATTTGACAATCCTATCGACCTGTAGTATTATCCACCGATATGAATGAGCTAGATGGATTAGCGAAGAATATCGTCGTAGCAGCCGATTTAGCTCTTGCCGGTTACGGCGGATTTGGCATGATTGAAACCGGTATTTCAATACTTTCTAACTTAGCCAAAGATCCCGTTAAACTTCCCCCAGATGTAATAGGTTTTTTATTTGCCACACTTATAGCCGTAGGAGGCCTAAGAATTGCCGGCAAAGATAATCGAAAGCCTGAATAACCCTACCCAACTTTCTTGACAATCAAATCAATATAGGATAGACTCTTTTACCATGGTAAGAACTGAATTAGTCAATGTTGCGCATGATGCCGTCGTAGGAGCTTGTGTAACAGTTGGTGGAGTTGTAAGCGTCGTTGATTTCGTAGAAGATTTCAAGAATAGCAATTTATTGCAACCTGACAGGATAGGGATTGAAGTGTTCGGGGTTATTGCTGCAATTGTTCTCACTCGTCTTGCAGCAAAACATTTTGAAAGAGATTTAAGCGATTTATTGTATGGTCCCCCATCAGAAGTTGAGTCTGCAAAATAAACTCCTTAGATTCCCCCACTTTTTTAATTTTTGTGTTAGAATACGCTCCTGCCGTAAATTATGAGAATAGAAGTAGATCATCATAGATGCACAAACCGAGAAACTCTTGCCCAGGCTTTTTCGCTCGAGAAACAGCTTGCAGGTGGAGCAATTGGAAAAGTTCTTTGGGATTTTACCCGCAGAGAAATTGTTCACCCCGAAGCAGAGGGTTTAGAAAATTTTGCGACTTTTAGAAAGCATTTGGAAAACGGTGGAACGGGAATTCTCTACCTTAAGGATCCAACCGAAAAAATTACCGTTCCGCTGGCGGCAAGCGCCGCCGAAGCTAATCTTGTACCACTTGACCGCCTAGGATTATTTGTTTCGCGAAGGCAAGTCGACTGGCATCAGGGCAAACACGTTCCTAACTACATACAACATCTACTTCTTGAAAGCTTCTGGGGAAATTATCCTGGCGTAACCATGATCCGTCTTGTGCAACCAAAAGACAGAGACATATATACGGATTGGGCAAAATATAACCCTGAAGCTTACGCAAGAGCCGAAGCATTTGCAAAAACTCCCGGCAACATAATGGTGGTTACTCCGGAAGGAGAACGGAATCCAAATGGGCTTGGGAAAGCGCAGATAGGATTTGCGGCGCTGTTTAGGGAAACTAAGGATACTGCTTTGGCGATGCCAATTGCAATACCGGAAGGAACATCCAGAGTTATTGCGGGACCTCCAATTTCATGGAAGCAAGCCGTTGAAGATCATAAATCAAATCCTGGAATGGACATGAAAACGAGGTTGATGGCACGACTCGCACTTTTATTTCCACCGGAACAGCGAGGGGCTTATGCGCAGACGGCTTTAGAGTTTGTCATGCCACCAATCGCCGCTTGACGCAAACATAATCTTCTGCTAAACTAACAAAACCTAAGACAACGAGCGAACAATAAGTCTCGTCGAGGAGCAATCAAGTTCAGTTTTGAACTTATAACTCTCTTCTTAGGAGAGTTTTTATTTTATGGACACAAAAGTTACAGCTAATAGACAGAAGAAAATCGAAATCGTTGCGGGTTTAAATGAAAAAATCGGCCGCTCTAAAGCGATTATCTTTACCAATTTTGAAAAAGTCACCCATAAACAACTCGAAACCCTAAAAAGAGCGATTAAACCCATGGAAGCAGAATATATCGTCGCCAAGAACTCTCTGATTTTGAGGGCTTTGGAAGAAAATAAAATAAAATTGGAAGGCGAGAACCTGCTTGAAGGACCAACAGGAACGCTTTTGCTTTACGGTGATGTCGTTTCCCCACTAAAACAGCTTGCAAAAACTATTAAAGAGTTAGGACTTTTGAACGTTAAATTAGGAATTATGGAGAATAAATTCTTAACCGGCGAACAGGTTCTAAAGATTTCGACTCTCCCCTCCCGCGAAGTGTTATTGGCCCAAGTCGCGGCCGGATTAAAATCGCCGCTTTCGGGATTACACCGCGCCTTAAATTGGAATTTACAAAAGTTTGTAATGACTTTAGCAGCCATTGCCAAAAACAAACCGGCCGCCGCTCCGGCACCAGTCGTTGAACCAAAAGTTGAACCAGTCATTGAAACTCCAGTTGAAACGCCAGCTGCTGAACCGGAAACAATTTTGGCGGAGACAGCAGCAGAAAAAAAGGCAGAAGAACCAATAGCTGAACCAGTCAAAGAAGATAAAGATGAAACATTAAAAAGTGAAGGGGGTGAGAATTGATGGCAAAAATATCGCAGGAAGATTTACTAAAAGCAGTTGAAGAAATGTCAGTTCTCGAACTCTCAGAATTTGTTAAAACATTGGAAGAGAAATTCGGAGTCTCGGCCGCCGCTATGGCAGTCGCCGCTCCAGTCGCCGCTCCGGCAGAAGCAGGAGAAGCAGTTGAAGAACAAACCGTTTTTAACGTCGTTATTGCAAACGGCGGAGCAACCAAAATCGCAGTCATTAAAGCTTTAAGAGAATTAGTCCCGACCTTGGGACTCTCGGAAGCCAAAGGACTAGTCGACTCGGCTCCAAAGGAAGTAATGACAGCGGTTAACAAGAAAACAGCAGAAGAAGCTAAAGAAAAATTAACAGCAGCAGGTGCTACTGTTGAATTGAAATAAGCTGAATTTGCAAATTTCGCAATTTTCCCGCCAACCGGCGGGATTTTTGTTGGAACGGACTGAACGAAAAAGAAGGAGTTCGCTTAATAAGCGTTAGCAAAGACAAGCGAGTAACCAATTTTTTAGAATCATTTTGAAAATTGCTACTTGACTTTTTTGTTCTACTTTGTTACTTTATAACCAATTAATTAGTATATTGATATGGCAGAACAAATCTCAATTAATAATTTACCTGACCTCCTAACCGTTAGAGAAGTTGCGCAAATTTTAAGAGTCTCCCCTCTCACTATTAAACGTTGGGGTAAAAGAGGCAAGCTTCCTGCTATCAGAATTAATTCCCGAGGCGACAGAAGATATAAAAAAGAAGCCGTCCTCTGGCTCCTTGGCATCCAAGCAAAAGAAGAATAACTCTAGTCAAATTTAAAATCCATCTTCATATCGTAGCTTTTCCTATGGCAAGCGAGGATGTCCAAAAGGAGGAATTATCCCCCCTTCTCTGCGCCGAAACCTATTACTCTCAAAACAGTTGGGGGGTACATCACCAAATTTTACCTTAGCACGACAGCCCACGTCATCAATTACCGCTGTTACATCGCTTCCATGAACACTTTGTAGATCCGACGAAGGAACATCCGTTGTAAATCTTAGCTTTACTTGCAAGGCTTCAGTCATTGTTGCTTTAAAAGCATAATTATCTTACGAAAAAAAATCAACCGTTGTCAATTAGGATTTTGGGGTTATTTCGCAAAATCGATACCGAGGATTACAAAAATGTCGACGCTTGGTTTTGTTTCACCATTAGGAACTACAGTCGCAACGCTACCGCCCAACAGTTTGGCGATTTGCGTTACTGCCGGGCCTTTATTTCCGCTTAAATCAATTACTTCCGTCTTCGCATAATTATTTTTTGTATCTCCTTTTGCCGCAATCGTCGCATTTGTCATCGCCTGAGTTATTTCACCGCCCGCTTTGTTAGCCAAACCCGAAATTGTAGTCCCATTGTAGACCGCTACGGTCACCGCAGCCGGCGTCGGATTCGCGGTCGGAGTTGGAGTCGGACTAACAGCAACTACGCTTGACGGAACTACCACTGGAGTCGGTGCCACCGCTCCCAAATCTACCGGCGCTACTTGAATAATCTTATTGACACTTTCCCTGTAAAGAATCGCCTCTTTGTTTTGGGAATAAACTAGAACTTTGTCTCCGTTTTGCGCGTTGGCAAAAAACGCTTGCCCTTTTAGCTTGGTAATGTCGGAAACCGTGGCAATCTTCGGTATTTCGTTGGTTGGCAATTCCATCAACTTGCCGACTTTATTAATGAGACCTTGAACCGCCGCGTCTGCCGAAGCGCCCGGATTCTGCAAAAGCATTTGCGCACTCTTATATTGATTGTAGTAATAATATGCAGGGATTGCCGCGACAATTAAAATAACGATGATAACGATTAACCAGAGGCTTTTATTGGCTTTAAGATTGTTAAAGGTTTTGCTCACTTTGCTATCCTCTACTTGTTTCTGGGCAGGCTTTTTCATCTCCGTTTTATCATAAGGAATTTCCAAACTTGTTGTCAAGCATTATTAGGCCAATTTAACATTGATTGAACCTTAAATTTAGTGTAAAGTTAAAATAGGTAATGAATAAAAAAATAATTTTCCTGTCCTTATTTTTTTTATTGGCCGGCTTGTTTGGAAAAGTCTTTCCGGCAGAAGCTGCCGGTTTTACCAACAGTTATCTTCGTCTGAACTTCCAAACCGCCGACTCTCCTCTTTCCGGCACAATTTGCGCCCAGCCATCTTCCGCTACCGCGGGAACAGAAGCTAAAATATCCGTTGCTTTTCCAGACGATTTTACTGTCTCAACTAATCCCGGTGATTGGAGAACCAACCACGTTAATCTTCCCGGTGGCGCTACTCCCTGGTCCGGTATTGGCTCTCCGGCAACCGGCGTTTCGGGACAAACTGTAACCTTTACCAGCGGTGATTTAACCGCCAACACGCTTTATTGCTTTAATTTTAATGGCGCTTCTTCAACCACCGGCGCCTCAGGAGTCGACGAAAACGGAATTATCGCTACCGAAACTTCCGCCAACGCCGCTATCGATTCCTCCGTTTATTCACTGGCGATACTTGACGATAATCAAATTGCGGTAACCGGCACCATTCCTCCTAACACCAGCTATCTCCCGATAGCGATTGAGTCAAGTAATACCCGCAGCAGTTTTCCCCAAAACACCACTCTGGACTATACGATTACCTATGGTTTATTAACTACCGGCTCTTTCCCTTTAACGATTCAAGCTCAATGGTCGCAGGGCACAATCGCCGGCAGCCCGGCCCCTTCGGTTGACATCGTCGGCTATGTCATCGGCAGCGCTTCCAACGCCTATGGAGATATTGCACCGGTGGTTGACACTGTTAACCGGACCATTACCTGGACGATTGATTCTTTTCCCGGCAATACAACTAGTCAAACCGTCACTTTCCAGCTCAAAACCAACGATTCCTATACGGGAAACCAGTTGGTCAGTTTTGACGTTACCGGAAGAGCCATCTCGGGAGCAACCGTTACTCAGGATCAAACCTTAACCCAAAATTATCTGTATGATGCTTCGCTTGAACCAACACCCACGCCCATACCTTCGCCAACCAATACTCCTACACCTGGGACATCAACTACAACTACCACGGCAACTGTTACCCCGACGCCAACGTCCACTCCAACTCCTGGCGCTTTTGCCTTTTCTGCTATCGATATTTATTCATTAACGCAGTCACAAGCGCAAATCAAGGTGACGACTAACCAGAATGCCACCACAACGCTTACTTATGGCTCTTCCGCTTCCAACCTAGATCAAAGCATCGTCAGCCTTACTCCCCTGCAAGAAACGATTTTAACTATTCCCGACCTCACGCCCGACACCACCTATTACTTTAAGGTCACGGCTACCGATAGTTATGGAAATATTATCCGCTCCGACATCTTTACTTTTCAGACCGCCGTTGTTTCCGCAGTCGTACAGGTTGACCAGCAAAGTTTGGTTGTCACCAGTAATAATAATTTCCTGGTCAATCCGCAGGCACAAAAAATCACCGGTCAACCGCTAAAAAATGCCATCGTCGTCCCTTTTTTAACCAATTTTGAAGTTCAGTTCTCGCTGGCCAAACAAATTCCGGTCAAAAGTATTCAGGCGATTGTCAAAAACAAAAATGTCTTGGGAGCAAATACTTTTTCAATTCCCATCGCCGAAGCCTCTTCAAACTACGTTGATTTAGTCGAAACTCAACCGGGCATTTACACCGGCCGGCTAAAAAGTTTACCTAATCCCGGTTTTTACGAGATTTATGCGCGTATCGTCGACTATAACGGTAATATTTCCGAGCAAAAAATCTCTGATCTAACCGTCACCACCCACTTTATGGTTTACAACAAAAACAACAAACAGGGAATTGAAAACGCTAAAGTTTTACTCTATTTATATAATCCGCAAACCAGAGTTTATGACCTGATTCCCCCACAGATTCTGCCGCTGCCAAATCCGACTTATTCTTTAGCTGACGGTACGGTCGAAATAGTTTTTCCTCCGGCCAAATACAAAGCCGAGGTTTCCGCCATCGGCTACCAGCCGCAGACAATCGAGTTTACAATCACTTCCCAATCGATTTACTATCCGACCGTCTATCTCCAGCCGGTGCCGTTTAATATCGTCAATTCCTTGCAGTATATCGCTAAAGATTTTACCGACGCAATCTCTTTAAACCAGCAATATTTAAGCGAACTCTCTTCTTCGAGTAGGTTATTTATTCTTCTGGAGAGTTTGACCCTTTTGGCCTTTGTCCTTCTGACTTTCTTCTCTTTTTCGATGCGAACTCACGTTTCCGTTTTCTATCTTCCTTATTTTTTCATTCATAAATTAAGGCAATTTTTGGGAAATAATAATTCCCTGCTTATCGGCAAAGTAATTGATACCGTTACCCAGTCTCCTGTTTCTAAGGTCAGCGTCTATTTAACGGATATTCAGAAAAATAAACTACTGGCGCAATTAACCACTAACCGCTTGGGAGAATTCTATTATCGAAGCGCTAATTTCGACAAATTAAGAGTTGCCGTCATCAAAAAGGGTTTTTTGCCGACTCCGCCCGTAGACTTTTCCAAAACGCAGTTACGGGAAATGCCGCTTATTTTAACCGTCGTCAGGGACGAATCATACGCTTGGTCAATTATTGAATATCTCTTTCTCGTTTTAGAAAATGCGTTTGGCGCTTTGCTGGAGTTTTTACTGGTTTTTACTATCGTTATCGAATTTTACTTTATTCCTCCGCTTGGTATTTTGCGGGTTTTACCGTTTCTGATTTTATCCATTTTGAATGTGGCGATGCTGATTTTCTATCTTTATAAACCACGCCATCTAATCTTAAATGTTCCCTCGATTAGACACGGATTTACGACTGCTTAGAAGATTCTGTTGATGAAAATTTCCTGTCGCAACAGGATTTAGTGGTACTTATTCGAAACGCTTTGATAGACTTTGGCCGAAATTTGTTGGATGGTGGTGGTCAAATCTTTAAAATCCGGCCCCCTGGTCATAATACAGAGAAGGTACGGGCTATTTGGATAGTAAATTATTCCGCAGTCGTGCAACTGATGGATTCCGTTTCCCATTTCCCTTTCGCCAAACTTATGCGCCACTACTATATTCTTTGGTAACTTATCAACCAATCCCAGTTTAAACTCGGCTTCCGACAAAAGCTGAAGTGCTTTTTCGGAATAGTCCTGGTTTAAATAAGTCGCATAATACAAAACGCGGAAAAGCGTTGAATATTCCTGCACATCCATAAAATTCGTCGGCGTAGCATCGGTGGCGGTGGTAATCCCCAAATCAAGCGTCACTTGGTTAATCTTTTGGTTGTCGATATTGTCTTCCAAAAGCCTTAAAGCCACATTGTCCGAGCCGATTATCATCGCTTCAATCAGCTGTTCAACTGTATAGGTCTGCCCTAAAACTAGCGGATGTTCCGGCGGAAAATTCTCCGAAATTACTCCTGCCGGCTGGGTACTGTATTTTATTTTCTGGCTAAGGATGGCCGGATTTGACTCTGCCAGTTTGTAATAAGCCATCATTACCGGCACCTTTAAAAGACTTGACGGAGCAAAATCATCGTGCTCGTTAATACCAAACCACGGCCCGCTATTTAGGTTGCGGTAATAAACCGCTACGTCGGCGACCGAATTATTGGCCGTTATTTGGTTAATGTAACCATTAATGTTGCTTTTTAGCTGAGACAGTTCTTTGGTTGTAAAACTGGTGTTGGTATTGCATTCGTAAAGCGGATTAATTAATTTATATCCTTGAGAGGAGCCCGCGTGGAACTCCGATGAAAGATTTGTAACATCAGGGAATGTGCCGGGGAGTAAGTAGCCGATAAAAAGACCGCCGGCTAAGCCAATCACGAAAATAGCCAGGGAAAAATAGAGAAATTTATTTCTGACAATAACCATATATTTACCAATCTTATCTTAAAGAAATTTGCAATTCAAGGGTATCTATTGACCGGGCGTCGGCGTTGGACTATTGAGCTGATTGAGAATCGACTGGAATGCCGCCGATTGAGTGGTGTTTGGATTATTGGCAAGACTGCTTTGATTAGAGATTGAGCTCTGGGTTTGCGCATTTTGTACGGAAAGCGCTACCCAAGAGAAACTAAGATCATTACTTGCCGGTTGGTTTAATTTTATCGTGAATCCTTTGCTACTTCTGTTGGTTATGATGTAGGAAATGTTTCCGTTTAAGATTGCGCTGTCAAGCTTTGCCGCAGCGGTTGCGTCCGTCATTTTATCCAAGGCGATACTGGCGGTAACAATCGGCGTATTGACATACTCGGTAGTAAATGCCACGTTAACGCTTTGATAGCCTTTATTGACAACCGCAAACCCGGCGGTATCACTATTAAACGTCGGCGTCGAATCAAACCTGACATTACCCTTAAAGACAACATCTTGAATAAAGTAGGCAAACTGTGAAACCAACAGATTTTGGGTAGTAATATTATTTAGGACAGACAAAGCTCCCTGAATTAATGAGCTACCACCAACATTTAAGTCGCCCGAGACGGTTGCCAAACCGGCGACATTAAGACTTGCCAGATTCAAACTGGTCGGCAATTGCGCCGAGGAAGTCGCAAACTGGGCGCTTCCGGTACTATCCGACAACACCGCCAGACTGTTATTAAGCGCCGTGATTTGATTTGTCAGGACATCCAATCCACCACCTATTTCGTCATCGATTAATTTTCCGATATGTAAAGTTCCGCTAACCGTTGCCTGGCTAAATTCTCCGCCTGTGGCCGTCAACTGACCGCTGAAACTGGCGTTACCCTGATTATCAATGGTGGCAACCGTCCAACCTGAAGATGAATTATTGTTTAGAATCGATAATTCGTTATTATCCAGTTTCAAAGCGACGCTGGAATTATTGTCCAGCGGAACAATCAGGTTCGTCTGCAAAGTATCAACCGACGCCAGAGGTGAAATCACGGCCTGACCGTTGGAAAGCACGAATTGCGAATTGGAAATGGCGCTGGTGACAACACTAACAATGTAATCTTTAAGACTTTGTCCGCCGATGGTAACGTTTGTTGTTGCCACCGATAAGGCGTTGGTCGTTACCTGTTGGGCATTTACCAACCCCGCCCGCAAATTGGCGATTGCGGCATCGGAGAACTCTCCGACTCTTTGCAACGGGTTCCCTAAGCTATCATTTAAAGTGTAATAGTGAGGAACAGTATAGTTGGTGTCCCCCGCCGTCTGGTCAACAATGTTTAGATTGCCGCTTGAAGTCAGTTGCACCTGCGGGTCGTACCAGGTTGGATTGATGTAAACATTTATCTCCCCACTTGTTCCACCTTCAACCGCTTTTCCGATTACCGGTCCGGCTGTGGTTGCTTTAGTGGCAATTCCTGAAGTATTGGAATAAGTTAGATAATCCCCCGGGTTAATTGCGCCGTTTTGCGAATTAATTTCGGTTTTTAACTGTCCCAATAAACCAACCACGACATAATTCGGATCACCATCATGAGAATCATTTCCTAAAACAATGTAAGAATCCGAAATAACCCCGAGCAGTTGGGTGTTATCGTTGTCGCATTTGATAACTCCGCCGCTTGAGTTAACGCAAGCCAAATCGCCCGGATTTAGAACATCATTTACATTGGCTTTCTTAAACCATTCGGCATAATCTCCTCCTGTTGAAGCAAGGGTTACGCCGGCTGCGGCCATGGTGGTGGAACCGTTGCCTCTAATACTACCGATAATCATTCCACTGCCCGCGGCAAAGTTGATAAATCTGTCTCCGGAACCGGGGACAGAAGTAAGATTATTTTGTCCGAGTCTTAACGATAAAGCAGTGTGACAAACACCATTCGTACATTGTGCATTACCGGTATTTGGGAAAGCGTTCCAGAATTGACCGGCGGCGGTTGAAGTGCTCGAACCAACTACCTGGAACTTAATGTTTCCCGAAGTTGACGCTGAAGCACCAAGCTGAAGCTGATTTGCCCCAATAGACACCACGTTCGCCAGTCCGGCAAAATTAAGCGTTCCGGTTAATCCGGTATTAAACATAGCCAGTGTTCCACCGACCTGATTCGTGGCGATTGTTGTTCCATTCAAAGTTATTGTCGCCGAAGCGCCTCCCAGAGTTAGGGCTGTCGTCGCACCGCCATAGGTAATTGTCGTCGGAGTCGCTAACTCCGTGACCGTAGCCAGGCTGGAATTAATGTTGGTAGCATTAAGGTTAATGACACTTCCTGCCGCTGCATTATTGGGAGCAAGGGTAATAGTTCCGGTGGTATTTCCGCCGATGGTCAAAAGCTGGTTGTTAGTTGACTGAATTGCGCTGGCTGCGAAAGCGCCGATAGTTAAGTTCCCCGACACGGAAGCATTGCCTCCATAACCGTTGTTGGGCATCACCACAAATTGTCCCGAAGCAGAAGCGGTGGTTTGGTGACCGCCGACACCACTGATACTGTTGGTTGCCAATCCTAAGACTGCAAAGCTAGCCGAAGCGGTGGATTGTCCGCCGATGAGAAGGTCGGCGGTAGAATTGATGGGAGTAAGGTACCCTTGATTAGGGAAACCATTGCCGTTAGTCAAATTCCAGTAGTTATTTCCGACTACGCCGGTTGCGCAAGAACCCCAGGAAGCGTTAGCGCCACCGATTAAACACTGACT
>Ga0182027_10012373_pt1 | contig 11985 bp, 7 predicted proteins | sample 712E1DmetaG_FD_121300 | JGI IMG/M metagenome (GOLD analysis project Ga0182027, IMG submission 121300) | Permafrost microbial communities from Stordalen Mire, Sweden - 712E1D metaG (Illumina Assembly) | ecosystem: Environmental > Terrestrial > Soil > Wetlands > Permafrost | place: Sweden...
AAGCCGGCCGCGCAAGAGCCGGGGGACGGTTGGCCGCGGTGATAGCATGAGATGGAATGAAGGCTGTCTTTGCGCTCCTGTTAGCTTGGCGCGCCCTGGCCTGCGATTGCGGCCCGCGCTCGTCGGTTTGTAACGAGGTCGCTTCGCCCGGCGCGGTCTTCATCGGCTCCGTGGAATCCGCCGCGCCCAGTTTCATGAGCCGCTGGTATCCGCTTCCCCGTCCGGCCCTCAACCAACTCAACGCCGCCGACGAACGCTACCTGGCCGGCCAGACCGCCGCCAACCTCTCCTCCCTCAAGGACGCCTTTCGCAAGCTCTTCCCCAACCTGCCCGAAGACGACCGCGGGAGGCTCGACAACGCCGCCACCCACGCCGCCCTGGTCTCGCTGTTCACCTCCGTCCTGGACCACGGACAGCGCGTCCACTTCCGCGTCCGCACCGTCTTCCGCAATGGCGATGACGACGCCGGCGGCGGCGATGACGACGCCAAGCCTCCCGAGTCCCTGGACGTCTGGACCCCGTTCGGCGATTGCGGCGTGGACTTTCAGCCCGGCGAAACCTACCTGGTCTACGCTAACAGCGACGAAGAGACCAACACTCTGGAGACCGGCAGTTGCACGCGCACCCGCCGCCTCACCGACGCCGGCGAAGACCTCGCCTATCTCTATTTCTACAAAGACCGCAAGAACCCCGCCGCCCGCCTGGAAGGCTTCGCCACGTTCGACCCGCTTTACCAGGTCCACCAGGCCATGCGACGCGACCCCGAGCGGATCGATCTACCGGCGCCCGGCGTGACGGTCGAGTTGAAATCCCCATCCGGAATGCGCTACACCACAACGGACGCCTTCGGACGATTCGTCTTCGACGGCCTCGAACCGGGCGCCCACCAGGTTACGGCCTACGCCGCGGGATTCCCGGAGACCGTTACAATCCTGAGCGGTCCGAAAAAGATCCACGCCGAGGCGCGCGCCTGCGTCTCCCAGACGCTGCTGATTTCCAAGGAAACGCGCTAGTGCCGTGACCGCAAGGTACTGTTCCTTTGCCACGGGCCGCTCGCTCACGCTCGCGGTTCCGGACAGAACCGCGAGCGTGAGCGAGCGGCCCGGTAATGGGACCAAATCAAACGGTCGAAGACCTAGGAGCCCGTGGCAAAACAGCCAATTGGCTCAAGTTGAGCCAGCCCCGGTTTCATCACAGGCTGCCAGGCCGGGGCAGCAACGCCCCCGGTTTTGGGCACTCATGCGCGCAGTACAATCGGACATGCCCGGACCAGCAAACCCAATGCTCTCCAACGGGCGCCACCGGGTGGCGCGCGCGGCTGGATATCTGGCCGGCCTGCTTGTCCTCCTGGCCTGCGCGGGCGCGCTCTATCAGTCGATCGCCGGGATGCGGGACAGACACTCGAATCCTCCGCCGGGACGGTTCGTGTTAGTTGACGGGCTGCGCATGCACCTGGTCTGCACCGGCCAAGGCTCGCCCACCGTAGTTCTGGATTCCGGACTGTCGGATACCTGGCTGCACTGGTACAAGGTGCAGCCGGAAGTCGCGAAGTTCGCACGGGTCTGCGCCTACGACCGCGCGGGGCTGGGGTGGAGCGATCCGCGGCCCGGCCCGCGCACCAGCAGGCGGATCGCCGAAGAACTGCACGCGCTGCTGCGGAACGCCGGAGTGGCGCCGCCGTTTGTCCTGGTTGGCCACTCGATGGGCGGGCTGGACGTGCTGATGTACGCCAGCCTGTATCGCACGGAGGTGGTTGGCATGGTGCTGGTGGATTCCTCCCACCCCGATCAGTACCGCCGCTTGCCGCCGCAGATGAGAAGCGCCGGGGCATCGTGGCTGCGCGCCATGACGCGGGACCGCGTTCTGATGCCGTTCGGCATTCCGCGGTTGATGGGCTGGTGTGGAACCGCGCTGCGCGAGAGGCGCGCCGAGTTTCGCGCCTTCGATTGCACGGCGCAACAGAAGCTGGGAACGATTGCGGAGCAGGCCGGATTCGACGAAAGCCTCGACCAGGCGCGGGCCACCGGTTCGCTGGGCGATCTTCCGCTCATCGTCGTCTCGGAAGCGCCTGCGGACGCTGCCATGAAGCCGTTTCTCGCAGTCTGGTACCCGCTGCAGGACGACCTGGCTCACCGTTCCTCGCGCGGCACTCGCATCATCGCCGAGGGAAGCAGCCACCAGGTCCATCGTGACCGGCCCGATGTGGTGATCGGCGCCATCCGCGACGTGGTGGACCAATCGCGCAGGCTTTGACACCGCGGCGGAGGAGGCTCCGGAACTTCGCGCCGTTCCCAGGGTTTGATTTTACAAGCGTATGAGAATCTTTTCTATCTGGCTCCCACTGGCGATCGCGGCGGGCGGATCGTGCGCGCTGGCGCAGGTCTCCGCCACCATCGATATCGACGCCACCCGCGCCACGCCGCTGAACGCCAATTTCAGCGGGTTCAACGACGAAGTGGTCTTCCCGGCCGAGTTCTACGACTACCGGCTGAATAACATCGCGGCGCAGCTTTCGCCGGGCTGGGTAAGATATCCGAGCGGCCTGTTCAGCCAGGCGTTCAACTGGCAGACCGGCAAGATGGAACCGGCCTGGGTGCAGCAGTTTCAGGGCACCAACATCGCCACGCTGCTCAATGAGTCGGTCGCCTGGGTGAACGGAAAAGGCGGCGGCTCGTTTGCCGGCGGGGCGAACCGGGCGAACTTTCTGGGCGCGAAACTGATCGTCTGCATCAACGGCTACACGGATACGGCGGCATCGGCGGGGCAGATGGCGGCATTCGCGAAGGCCAACCAAATCCCCGTCGCCGTGTGGGAACTGTCCAACGAGCCTTACTTGTACACGGGTTTCTTCGCATCGGCAACCGTCTATCTGGACAGGATGAAGCCGTTTCGCGACGCCATCAAAGCGGCCGACCCAAACGCCACGGTGGCGATATTTGCCATGGATGCCGGCGATACCAATCCCAATTCGGCCTGGGACCAGGCTATCGCGAGTTACACGCCGAAGTACTGGGACGCGGTCACTTACCATCACTATCCGCCGCAATCGAGCGGCGCATTCAGCCAGTGGATGGCGGACGAGAACGCCGTGCTGTACTCCAAATCGTCGGCTTATGTGACCGGGTATCTCGCGCCGCTGATACCCGGAACGAAGTTTCTCATCTCGGAGTTCCTGCCGTCGAACGATGGCATTGGCTCGGGCACTTCGGTAACCGATGGCACGCTCTACGGCGCCATCTACGCGGCCGAGTATACGATGCGGATGTCGGCGGTGCCCTCCATGCTGTATGTGGGAATGCACGCGCTCACGGGCACGCGCGGCGTCTACGCCGCCCAGACTCATTACACCGACGTGCAGAACGCCTACGACCACGGGACCACCATCGATACGCTCAGCCTCAACTTCGGCTATTTCCTGGAGGCGCAACCGATGGGCCTGGCGGTGCTGAACGGCGTTCTGCGCAATGCCACCGGGACGCTGTCGACGAGCCTGGCCGGCGGCGCCACCGTGGCGGCGACCGGCCTGGGCCAGATACCGGCGCTGTACGCACAGGCGTACGCCACCGCCACGGGCCAGCAGAGCGTGGTGATTACGAACAAGGGGGCAGCGGATCAAGCGGTGACCATCCGGGTCAACGGGACGGCGGTTGCGGGAGTGTTGCAGGTCGAGTTCATCGCGGGGCCGGACCCGACGGCGGTCAACACGGCGACGAATCCAAATGCCGTTTCGGTCCAGGCATCCACCTCGGCGAACCCGGTCACCGTACCGGCATACAGCGTGGTGCGGGTGGATCTGAATTCTCCGGCGGTGGTGTCGGTAGTGAGCAACGCCAGTTATGCCGCGGGTCCGGTTGCGCCGCAGGAGATCGTGTCGCTGTTCGGGGCGGGGCTCCAGGGGCAGTCGGCCAATGGCATCGTGGGATCGACTTCGTTTCTGTTTACCGACAGCGCGGGCAACAGCCAGCTTGCGCCGACCTTCTCGGTCTCTCCCACACAGGCGAACATCGTGGTTCCGGCGGGCCTGGCGGCGGGAGCGGCGACGGTGACGGTGCAGAACGGGGCGGCCGTGCAGCCGACCGGGCAGGTGACCATCGTACCTTCGCACCCAGGGCTTTACAGCGCGAACGCTGACGGAGCGGGTGTAGCGGCGGCCACCGCGGCTCTCTATACGGCATCGGGCGCGAGCGCGGCCGAGGCCGTGTTCACGTGCAATCCGCCCGCGGCGCGCAGTTGCCTGGCAATGCCGCTGACGCTGGGAGACGCCTCCTACACGCTGTATGTCTCGCTCTATGGCACGGGCATCCGCGGCGCGGCATCCGTTCAATGCTATGTTAGCAGCCAGAGCGTGCCGGTCACTTACTTTGGGAAGTCGTCATACGAGGGCGAGGACCAGGTGAACATCGCCATCCCGAAGAGCCTGGCGGGCGCGGGCGATGTGCGGGTGTATCTGGTGGCCGACGGAGTAGCTTCGAACGTAGTGGGGTTGAACCTTCAGTGACGCCGGCTCTAGCAGACTTCCTGGTACAGTAACCGAAAGCCGGCGAGGTCCATCGTCAATATCTCGCCAAGGATGCGGACTGGGTCCGGACGCTCGGGCGACCACCGATCGATTATGTGGTATCTGCCGTCTCTCACCGCTTCAATGATCCACTCTGCTCCGTCAAGGCCTATAACGTCATCTTCGCTCCGGAGATGGGTAGGGACATCCCAGACACGTAGCTCTTCAATCCGGTCAGTGAACCCCTCGGTCGTTTGTTTCGACAGCCGCGTGGAGCGGTTCTTGATCTACTAAATGGCGTCTGACCCCTTTTTTAGGGGCGCTTGACGAGTAGTTCGCGGACCCAGAAGCGGTTGGGATTCAGTTCCAGGGCTCTATTGAAAGCGCGGCGCGCATCGTCCTCTTTCTTGCCGGTGCGCAGGGCCACGCCGAGGTAGACCCACGCCTCGGCGTTCGCGGGGTCGATTTCGATGGCTTTGCGGAAATCGGGGATGGCAGCGTCTGCGCCACCGCCGAGTTGCGAAGGCAGATAGAGGTTGCCCACGCCGCGGGCCACGTAGACGTTGGACGAGCGGGGCGATTTCTCTACCGCCTTGGCGATGGCATCCTTGGCCTTCGGTCCGTAGCGCAGACCGCTCATGATGTCGGTGACGGCCTGGCCGTAGAGGCCGCCGAGGACGCGGAAATATTCGCCGGAATCGGGCTTGAGCGAGATGGCTTTCTCGCCGAATACGATGCCGCGTTCGGCGGCGGCGCGCGCCGATTTGCGGTCGTGCAGCTCGATGTGGACGGCGGCCAGGTAGGATGCGGCCAGGGCTGCCTGGTACTGAGCCTGGGCATCGTTGGGCGCTTTCCCGGCGGACGCGGCGGCGGCATCGAGGAGTTTGGCGAGCGCGGCGGGGTCCTGACGGTCGCGGGCCTGCTCCAGTGGAGATGGGTTGGCGGCGAAGAGGAGCGCGGCCGATATCAGAAGGAGTCTCATAGCCAATTCGTCAGAGAGTCGACACTCGCCGCTCGACGAACAGGAAGTACCCGCCGAGACACATCAGCAGCACACCGTTGACCGCCAGCACGGGAGGGGCGGAATACATCTGGACGAACTGTCCGGTGAGCAGGTTTCCGAAGGGCATGCCGCCGCGGAAGGCGAAATTGTAGACGCTCATCACGCGGCCGCGCATTTCGTTGGTGGTGATGAGCTGCACCAGCGAGTTCACCATGGCGAAGACCACCATCAGGGAAGCTCCGGAGAGGAAAATAATGGCGCAACTGAGCACGAACTTCGTGGACAGGGCGAAGGCCGCAATCCAGAGGCCGAGCAGAGTCAGCGTGGCGAGCGCCACCATGCCCTTGCGGCGGATATTGCCAAGCCCGGCCACGGTGAGCGCGCCGAGGATGGAACCCGCGCCCGAACAGGAGAGGAAGATGGTGAGCTTGACGCCGCCGGAATCGTGGAAGATGTCCCTGGCGTAGACCGGCAGAAAGGTCTGCAGTGGGATGCCGAGCGCGGTCATGAAGAATGCCAGCACGATGAGCGCCTCCATGGCGTGCTGCTTGCGGACGAAGGCGATGCCGATCTTCATGTCCTGGAGGATGCTCTTCCCGGTCTTTTCCGGCAGGAAGTGGGGACGGATGATGGAGAGGGAAACGATAGGCGCCAGGAACGAGAGGGCGTTCAGTCCGAAGCACCAGGTATTGCCGAGCCTGGTCATGGCCAATCCGCCTACCATGGGGCCGACCATGCGGGCGACGTTGAACTGGATGGACTGCAGGGCGATGGCGTTGGGCAGGTCTTCCCGGTCCACAAGCGTGGGGACCAGCGCCTGGTAGGCCGGGCCGCCGAAGGCCTGGGCGAAGCCGGAAAGGAACGAAAGGCACAGGACGGGCCACACATGTTGCAGGTGGAAGACCACCAGCACGGTCAGGATGGCGGCCGACGACATCTGGATGTACTGCGAGGCGAGCAGGAGGTGGCGGCGGTCGATGCGGTCGGCCAGAACGCCGCCGATCAGCGAAAACAGGAAGATGGGGATGTTGCCGAGGAAGGCATCCAGTCCCAGCATGAAGGCGGAGTGGTGGCTGAGGTCGTAGACCAGAAGGCTCTGCGCCAGAATCTGCATCCAGGTGCCGATGCTGGAGACGCAGGCGCCGGTCCAGACCAGCCGGAAGTCGCGATATTGAAAGGCCTTGAAGACTTTTTGGAGCACGGCGAGGGCTATGGGAGTTGGTGCTCCCGCTCATTGTAGTGGCGCGGATGTCTCAAATGGGAATTGTAGCAGCTTGGGGACGGGCATTCGGCGGCTCACGGTATCATGGGTGTGCGACACGGAAGTGACGATTCGCGAGTTTTCTTTTTTGTGGCATAAAGCCTAGCGTAGTAGTACGCTAGGTTTATGGAGGTCCCGATGCCCGACTCTCTGGTTGACCTGGAAAGCCGTCGCGCCGACGTTCAGTCCCAAATCGCCCAGTTGGGTGACATGCGGTCCGGCTCCATTACCGGAACGGGTGGCCGTTGCGGCAATCCCAACTGTCATTGCCATCGGGCCGGTGATCCCGGCCACGGCCCGTACTTCCGGCTCACGCGCAAGGTGAATGGTAAGTCCGTCACCGAAACGTTTCCCTCCCCGGCCAGTTTGGCCAAAGCGCAGCGCGAGGTCGCCGAATGCCAGCGCTTCCGAGAGCTGGGCGATGAACTGTTGGCGGTCAATGAACGGATCTGCGAGTTGCGGCCAACGGAGGAATCCGCGCCTTCGGCCCAGGAAAAAAAACGGCCGAAGCGATCCAAAAGGAAGTCGCCCGCGAAGTAGACCAGTTCTTGCGCGTCGTCTTCAGCGCCTGCCGCCAATCGGGCCGCTTCGATCTGGAGGCCGTCGAGATGGCCATACGTTCCGCCATGCACCGGGCGGGCGCGGCGGCGCTCGGCGAACTGCTGCGCTTCCCACCCCCGCCCGCCGATCAGCGCACCCTTCCCTGTATCTGCGGCCAACAGGCTCATTACAAGGACCTGCGCTCCAAACCAGTCTTGACCGCAGTGGGCAATGTGGAAGTGTCGCGCCCCTACTACCTGTGCCCGCACTGCCATACGGGCCAGTTTCCCGCCGACGTCGAACTGGACATCGAAAACACGGAACTCTCGCCTGGGGTGCGCCGCATGCAGGCGGTGGTCGGCCAGGAGGCGCCCTTCGACCATGGACGCCAGCAGATGAACCTGCTCGCCGGTTTGGAAGTGACTACGAAATCCGTGGAGCGGACAGCCGAAGCCATCGGAGCGAATATCGCCGCACATGAGCAAGAAGAGATTCAGCGGGCCGTACAGTTGGATCTGCCAATCGTGGTGGGCAAGCCGGTCCCGATCCTGTACGTACAAATGGACGGGACGGGAGTTCCTGCGGTGAAGAAAGAGACGGCAAACCGGCCAGGCAAGACGGAGGGTCAACCGTCCCATACACGAGAGGTCAAGCTCGGATGCGTCTTCACCCAGACCGCCTGGGACGAGGAAGGCTACGCGATCCGCGATCCGGATTCCACCACCTACACTGGCGCTATCGAGACCGCCGAAGAGTTCGGAAAGCGAATCTACGTGGAAGCCTGGAACCGCGGCTGGAGCCGCGCAAAGAAGAAGGTGGTCATGGGCGACGGGGCCGAGTGGATCTGGAATCTCGCCGAGCAGCATTTTCCGGGCGCGGTGCAGATTGTCGATCTGTATCATGCGCGCCAGCACCTATGGGAACTGGTGCGCAGGCTGCATCCCAACGACGACGCCAACCAGAAAGCTTGGATGAAGGTGCACCAGCGCCGCCTGCTCGACAAGGGGAAAATCAAAAAGCTGGTGGTCGCGCTTCGTTCGATCCTGTCCACCAATCCAGAGGTGGCCGAGAAGATCCGCACCGAGGCCGGCTACTTCGAGAGAAATGCCGAGCGCATGCGCTACCCCAAGTTCCGCCGCCAGCACCTGTTCGTCGGATCGGGGGTGATCGAAGCCGGGTGCAAGACGGTGATCGGCTCCCGGCTGAAGCAATCGGGGATGTTCTGGACGGTTCGCGGAGCCAACGCCATCATCGCTCTGCGATGCTGCCATCTCAACGGCTGGTTTGAGGATTACTGGGAGGCACGCCGGGCGGCGTGATTTTCACTTCTGTGTCGCACACCCCGGTATCATGGATACGAAAGCGGTTCCTTCCGATGAACTCCGAGTCGAAGTCGGGTATCAATAGCTGGCTGGAAGACGAGCTGTATCGGCAGTACCGGAACGACCGCTCGGCGGTGGACGAGAGTTGGAAGCGCGTGTTCGAGGCCAATGGCGGCGCGGGCGCGGCGGCGGTGGCTCCGGCTCCGGCCACGGGCGATGGCGAATACCAGCTTCTGCGGGGCGCGGCGGGACGCATCGCCGATAACATGACGGCGTCGCTCTCGATCCCGCTGGCCACCTCGCAGCGCACCATCGCCGTCAAGGTGATGGACGAGAACCGGCGCATCATCAATCAGCACCGGACGCTGCTCGGCAAGAGCAAAGTCTCCTACACGCACCTGTTGGGCTGGGCCGTGATCAAAGCGCTCGGCGATCTGCCGGGGCTGAACCACGCGTACGCCGAAAAGGAAGGGCACGCGTACCGGGTGGCGCCGCCGCGGGTCAACCTGGGCGTGGCCGTGGACGTGGCGGGCAAGGACGGATCGCGCAACCTGATGGTGCCCAACATTAAGGATGCGAGCTCGATCGATTTCTACGAGTACGTGGCGCGGTTCGACGACCTGGTGGCACGGGCGCGGCAGGGGAAGCTGACGCCGGCGGATTTCCAGGGGACCACGATTTCGCTCACCAATCCGGGAACCGTGGGGACGATGGCATCGAGCCCGCGGCTGATGGTGGGGCAAGGCGCCATCATCGCGGCGGGGGCCATCGGCTATCCGGCGGAGTACCAGGGCGCGGCGGAGGAAACGCGCGCGGCGCTGGGTATCAGCAAGGTGATGACACTGAGCTGCACCTACGACCACCGCATCATTCAGGGCGCGGAATCGGGCGCGTTCCTGGGCCGCGTGCAGGCGCTGCTGGACGGCAAGGACGGCTTCTACGACGAAGTCTTCGCGCACCTGCGCATGCCGCACATGCCGGTGCGGTGGGAGACGGACCGCAAGGTGCTGGCGCCGGGAGCGTCGGCCGCGCGCACCGAGGAGATCGCCAAAGAGGCGGGGATCATGCAACTGATCAACGCCTACCGCGTGCGCGGCCACCTGATCGCCGACCTGGACCCGCTGGGCACGGAGCCGAGCTATCATCCCGAACTGGACCCCGAAACCTACGGGCTGACCATCTGGGACCTGGACCGCGAGTTCCTGACGGGGAGCCTGGGCGAGGCCATCGGCGAGGGCGCGCCCAAAGCCGTCGCCACGCTCCGCCAGATTCTGGAGACGCTGCGGCGGACGTATTGCGGCAAGATCGGCTGCGAGTACATGAACATCCAGGTGCCGGAGCAGAAACGCTGGCTGCAGCAGCGCATGGAGCCGGGCGCCAACAACTGGCCGCTGGAGCGCGAGACGCGCGTGCGTATACTGCGCCACGTGATTGCGGCCGAGGAGTTCGAGCACTTCCTGCACTCGCGGTTCGTGGGGCAGAAGCGGTTCGCGCTGGAGGGCGGCGAGACGGCGCTGGCGATTCTGGAGGACATCATCGAGCGCGCCGCGGCCCATGGCGTCCACGAAGTGGTGATGGGGATGGCGCACCGCGGACGGCTCAACATCCTGGCGAACGCGGTGGGCAAGGATCTGAAGCAGATTTTCTCGGAGTTCGAAGGGACCATGGACCCGGCGAGCACGCAAGGCTCGGGCGACGTGAAGTATCACCTGGGCGCGAACGTGGTGCGGAAGATGGAGAGCGGGCGCGAAATCGCGGTGTCGCTCTCGCCGAATCCCAGCCACCTGGAGGCCGTGGACCCGGTGGTCGAGGGAATCGTGCGGCCCAAGCAGGATCGCCTGGGCGACACGAAGCGGGCGCGGGTGATTCCGGTGCTGGTGCACGGCGACGCGGCGTTTGCGGGACAGGGCGTGGTGGCGGAAACGCTGAACCTGTCGCGGCTCGAGGGATACTCGACCGGCGGCACGATTCACGTGGTCATTAATAACCAGATCGGCTTCACTACGAACCCGGACGAATCGCGCTCGACGCCTTATTCGACGGACGTGGCGCGCGGCGTGCAGGCGCCCATCTTTCACGTGAACGGCGACGATCCGGAAGCGGCCATCCGCGTGGTGGAGATGGCCTTCGATTACCGGCAGCAGTTCGGGACCGACGTGGTGATCGACATGTTCTGTTACCGGCGGCACGGGCACAACGAGGGCGACGACCCGAGCTACACGCAGCCGATCCTGTACCGCAAGATCAAAGAACATAAACCGGTGTCGGCGATTTATGGCGCGCGGCTGGAGCGGGAAGGCGTGGTGAAGGCAGGCGATCTCGACGCCATGCGCCGGGCCGCGACGGCGCGCCTGGCGGAAGCCTACGACGCGGCGCAGCAGCGCGCCGAGCGCTACGAAGTGCAGGAACTGAGCGCGGTGGCAAGCGGCGACATCAGCCCGTTCTGCCCGCGTACGGCGGTGAACCGCCAGGTGCTGGAACGGGTGATCCACGGCATCACGCAGTTCCCCGAGAACTTTCACCTACACCCCAAACTGCACGGTTTCGTGGACAAGCGGCGCGAGGCGCCGGAGACGGATGCGCCCGTGGATTGGGCATTCGGCGAGGCGCTGGCGTTCGGCACGCTGGCGCTGGAGGGCACGCCGGTGCGGCTGAGCGGGCAGGATTCCGGGCGCGGCACTTTCAGCCAGCGGCATCTGGCGTTCTACGATTACGAAACCGGCAAGCGGTACGTGCCCTTGCAGCACATCGCGCCGGACCAGGGGCGGTTCGACGTGGTGGACAGCTCGCTCAGCGAGTACGCGGTGCTGGGATTCGAATTCGGCTACAGCCTGGCCGATCCGCTTTCGCTGACGATCTGGGAGGCGCAGTTCGGCGATTTCGCCAACGGCGCGCAGATCATGATCGACCAGTTCATTTCGTGCTCCGAATCGAAATGGGGGCAGCCCAGCGGCCTGGTGATGCTGCTGCCGCACGGATACGAGGGGCAAGGGCCGGAGCATTCCAGCGCGCGCATCGAGCGGTTCCTGACGCTGTGCGCCGGTGGCAACCTGCTGGTGACGAACTGCACCACGCCGGCGCAGTATTTTCACCTGCTGAGAAGGCAGATGTACGGCGGCGCGGACCGGCGGGGGATGCGCAAGCCGCTGGTGGTGTTCACGCCGAAGAGCCTGCTGCGGCATCCGCGGGCAGTGTCTGCGCTGCGCGAGTTCACCACGGGCGGGTTCGTCGAGTTACTGGACGACGCGGCCGCGCGCCCGGCGGAGGTGACGCGGGTCGTCTTCTGCTCGGGGAAGATTTACTACGACCTGTTGGCGGCGCGCGAGGAACGGCAGGCGGCGCACGTGGCGCTGGTGCGCGT
>Ga0182027_10012374_pt1 | contig 11985 bp, 13 predicted proteins | sample 712E1DmetaG_FD_121300 | JGI IMG/M metagenome (GOLD analysis project Ga0182027, IMG submission 121300) | Permafrost microbial communities from Stordalen Mire, Sweden - 712E1D metaG (Illumina Assembly) | ecosystem: Environmental > Terrestrial > Soil > Wetlands > Permafrost | place: Sweden...
GAGCTCAAAGATGTCGAAACTCATCTCCCCTATCTTCTCTATCTCTGACGATAGCGGTTTATGCGGGTTATTCATCGCTCCAATAAGCATGTGTAATAAAAGAAGAAAAAGAAAGAAAAAGCCAGCGCATCAGCGCTTAGTAGATATCAGCAACGTGATAACGTTTTCCGGCGATATCAAGATAAGCGAATGGCTGTTCGAGCCGGATTACGACTCTGTCCCCTACGCGCTCTATCGAGACGCCAGCACTGGAGTTGGCTGCCGCGTCGCATATCTCTTTTACGGTCGGTACGTTTTCGTCTACCATTCAACCACCTCCTATCATTTATTATAACCGAAGTGGTATATAAACGTTGTGGTAAAAAATAGTCTAATGCGAATATCAATGTAACTTTTATGATGAAAGGACGGCTGAGTTAGCCCCAATTACATATAATCATTTATAAATGTCATAAACACATATAACTACATGCAGCTACTTTACGTTACTACGCCACGCAGACATGAGAGACCGGTACTAAGTGCAAGTGGCAAGGCGAATCCATTCAAGACAGGTATTTCCTTTGATCTAATAGTGGGCGGCCCCCCCAATAAAGATACTTGCAAAGCGCACTGTGAACATTGTTTCTTTCGGATTGGTGCCAATCTTCCAGGTGCTGCGCTGGATACTGGAAAAAACATAAACGAGCGGATAGCTAAGGAGAAGGAGGTCATCTCTGACCTTCGGGCCCAAGGCTATTCGGTAACACCATACATAGCAGATACTTTTGCATGGGGAGGCAAATACCTTGAATCAGGAATGCTTCAGGGGAATGCTCTATACAGCGCAGATGAGCTTTCCACAACTGGCGTGGCCTGGACTTCTGGTTTGACTCTTCTAAATAACAATAAAGACAGACTGCTGGATCTTGCTTGGGAAAACAACCTCAGATTGGTGGGGTTGTCATCCTATGGCATAGACGATGGTGAGGCGCCACTGAAAGGCGTAGTGAAGCCATCTATGGTTCGAAAAGCAGTGAAAAATATCCAGGATTATAACTGTACCCATCCCGAGAAAAAATTAGACCTATCGATCTCTTTTCCAATCGGCGCACACAACATACACTTGATCAGGGATTATATCGTATACGCGGCTTTGATTGGCGCGGATTACATCAGATTGAATCGACTGATCGATTTTTCCAGGGATGGGCGCTTCAGGCATCTAGTCTTGAGCAGTGAGCAAAGACGTATTTTTTTTATGGAGATGCGTAAGATCGAACAAGAACGCTTCGATAGCATAATCAAATCGGTTTCGATGAAGAAACCATATCTGGATTCAGCCCACGAACCCAATCCCAACATCAAAATTATGATTTCTACTGATTTTGGATTTGATGGCGAAGAAGCGTTAGAAAGACCGGAACCGATAAACAGGTGCCGTGGCGGAATATCGCTCTTTGCGATACTCTCTAATTCAATCTACGCGTGTCTGGAACTGGCGGCTACTGGACTTGTAATCGGCAAGCTAGTCTTGGAAGATCGGACAAAAATAGAAGCCGAGTATGAAACGACTATCACATCTGACAAGGCAAAAATTCATACTCCTGTCTTCGATGTCGAACGGGTCAGGCTGATGCATGACCTATTGGACTCTTCTGAATATCGAGGCTGTTTTGCAGACTTCAATGTCATGTCAAGCGACAAAATGCGTTGAGAGCGGCAACAAAACGTTTTTTTCTATAGTAAAAGACCTCGCTTTCAATACGCGCGGGGCTGCCTGTCCTTAAAACAAGTGATTCTCTTGCGCACTTTATCCACCTCTCCTAGGTAGAGTTCGACAATGCGGATGCTCTCTTTCTCGCTTATCTCGTTCATCTGCATGCCCCAGGGGTCGTACGCTGCCGAGTGGCCGTTGAAAGCAGAGTCCGGCGCGCTTCCTACTCTGTTCACGCCTACTACGAATAGCTGGTTCTCAATTGCTCTTGCCTTAAGCAGCGTATCCCAGTGCTCGACTCTCGCTGCCCCGAAATTAGCAGGTACGAATATTATCCGTGCTCCGGAAAGAGCCATCTTCCTCGTAAGTTCCGGGAAACGGATATCGTAACATATTTCTAAGCCGCATTTCACTCCTGCGAAATTGAATACGCTCGCTTTCTTGCCAGGCTCGTAGAACAGATGCTCTTTCGAATAGGAGAATGGGTGTATCTTTGCATACTTCGCGACGAGTTTTCCTTTTGAGTCTATAGCGACCGCGCAGTTTCTCGGCTTCGCCGTTCCTTTCTCTATGAATGAGCCGATAATTCCGATTTTGTTCGCCTTCGCTATCTGCTTCAAAAACGATACCGTCTCGCCATTCTCGCTCTCCGCAAGCTTTCTCGCGCCCTTGTTAGTTACGCCTGTCGCGAAAAGTTCTGGAAGCACAGCGATGTTCGCGCCTGCTCTCTTAGCCTTCAAAATAAGAGTTTTCGCCTTCGCGAAGTTCGCCAACTTGTCTTCCCAAGCAATATCTGTCTGCAAAAGCGCGATTTTGAGTTTCATCATACCACAAATTTAACGCCCTCGCGGGGCTTAATTCCTGTTAAATAACGCCCCGTTTCGGTTATTTTACGTCGTAAAAAGCCGTTCATCTCTTGCGATTTCAACAGCTTTCTACACATCTACAAACATTGTGTTTTCTTAGCAATCATTTCTGTTATTGTACTATTGCTCCAGCTTTTTAATCCTGATGTCGTATCTCCCAGAGAAGGCAAATCCCTCTCCCTGCATCATGCTTCTTACTACAAGTGTACCGGATTTCATCCGTTTTTTTGCCTAACTCAACTAAGGCTTCTAACTGACGTATTTCCGCGGAAACGCACCGTCTAGCAAGCTATAAATAGAACTCTACTCAGGACATGGAGCTCTCCTGAGGTGAGTCTATGAATGAATATGTAATGTACAAATCACAAACCAACTTCGAGCAGGAATTGGGCAGGCTTAATGCATCAGGGCTGCATTCAAAGACGAAGAAACAGATAGAAGACTTTTCCAGAATCCGATTGGCAAAAGGCTCAAGCAAGCTCAGGGTAGTGAAGTGTATGTATTGCATCCGCTACCTTGCCGGATGGCTCAATAAAGACTTCTCAAAGGCGACAAAGACCGACTTAATCAAACTGGTTACCGAGATCGACTCCAAGAACTATTCCGACTACACTAGATACGATTTCAAAATCGTTTTGAAAATGTTCTACAAATGGCTTCTTGGAAAGGACGAAGAATTTCCAAAAGTCATCAAATGGCTGAAACCGAGGCTGAAAAATGCAAAGCACAAACTGCCCGAGGAATTATTGACTGCCGAAGAAGTTGCAAATCTGGCAAATGCCACGACAAATCCACGTGACAAGGCGCTCATTTTGGTATTATACGAGTCCGGCTGCCGCATAGGTGAACTCCTATACATGAAGCTCAAGAACGTTCAATTCGACAATTACGGTGGCGTATTGATTGTAAACGGCAAGACCGGAAGCAGGCGAGTGAGGATAATCGCAAGCGTGCAAATACTTGGCCAGTGGCTTCAGGAGCATCCTGACAAGAACAATTCCAACGCACCTTTATGGCCTGCAAGACTCGGCAGGTACGCCCCAACCCCTTTCTCATATCCCTCTGTTCTCTCCATGTTCAAGCGAGCAAGAAAGGCAAGCGGCATCAAGAAGCGAATTTACCCTCATCTTTTCCGTCACTCAAGGGCAACCGCCCTAGCTTCAAAACTCACCGAGGCGCAGATGAAGGAATACTTCGGCTGGACGCAGGGAAGCGAAATGGCTGCAACCTACGTTCATTTGAGCGGAAGGGACGTGGACTCGACACTTTTGCAGATGTATTCCCTGAAGCAAAAGCCAACTGAAAAAGAGCCAGCTCTGGACTTCCATGTCTGCCTAAGATGCAAGGAACGAAACTCCCCAACTCAGTCTTTCTGTGGAAAATGCGGCAACCCGCTTGATGAAAGAAAACTTCTCATCGACAACAGCAATCACGCAAACGACCTCATGAACGCTTTGTTCAAGGACCCGGAAGTCAAGGAATTCCTCGCAAAGAAAGCCGTTGCCATGGGACTGGAGAAGCAGTTGGGAGGCAAGTGAGCAAGGTATTTTGGCAAAGTAGCTAACTGATTTAGGCGTCTCGAAATATTTTGTTTGAAGCGCAAAATCGCCCTTTTTCTGCACCCCTAAATTCTAGCTGCGCACAGCCCTTTTTCTATTCGAGAGAGCTCCCAAAACTGTACCCCCTAACCGCCTCCCTATATTATGTATTGCGCAAGCTGCGCAATTAAGAGAGAAGCTGCTCAATTGTTTCCTTGAGCGTGTGCCTTGTGATAACTGTTCCATACTTGGAATATTTCCTCTTGAGTTTTTTGCTTGTCACGAGGATATACATCCCAGCATACGATTCCTTGAAATATTTGAACTTTCTTTCAAGCTGTTCTTTTGCTCGCACTAGCCGCGTTCCAGTTTCGACTTCAAAACAATACTGCGCGCGGTGGCGCCAGAACTCAACATCCGGGCCATTGTTCACGTTCAGCCTTGGCTCAACATGCTTCTTCAAAAGTTCGGACTCAATCAGGTAACAAAAGAAAGCGTGCTCTCTGCTTTCATTGTAGCGTGTCTTAACCCAGTAATACGAAGCCCCGGAGTCACCGAACGGGCTGACTTTCAAACGCTTATAGCCAGAAGCGGCGAGCTCCTGTTTCCGCTCAGAAGAAAGCGTTTTCTCAAAATAGAATTTGTCACCAAAGTTTTTCTCCTCATTGATTTTCTGCTGCGCATCTTCCCTCTCTCTTCGTCTTTCTATCCTCTCGACTCTTTTGCGGTCTTCGATTCTGAACTTTTCAACCGCCTTGTAAAATTCGCCGCTTACAGGCCCATAAATCTCCTTCTCGACTTCCTGATGCTTCTTGTCGGTTGAGAGCATAAGCTCGCAAAACCTGTCCAGCTTCCCGAGTTCTTCTTCAATCATGGATTTTTTCTCCTCATCGGAAAGCGGCGTTCCGTCGTCCATATAGAAGCCATCAACTACCTCGCCGATATGATACTCTACCCACATCGGAAATTTATTGAGATATTCCCGCAACCCTTCAAACTTTCTTTGACTCATTGTCTTCAACTCCCCTGTCGATTCCGTAAAGCTTCAGCTTCTGCCGGACAGTAAAGCCCCTGAAGGTCAGCTGCTCCAATTCAACCGCTCTTTTCTCAATCTCGTCGTAGTACTCCAACCGCCGCACATCAAAAGAACGAAGAACCTGCTTTGGGGATTTGTTCAGCATCCTCCCTTCAAATCCGCATTTTTCTACTGCCTCGTCTATTCTATCCACAAACTCGCCGAGAAGCTCGCTATCTCCAATGAGCTTATCTTTCAGCGCGTCCCGTTTTTTCAAAAGCTCCTCATACTCGAGCAGGAGATTCGCCTTCTCCATCCTCTCCTGCTCAAGCTTCGCCTTTCTCTCAGTCTCTTGCTTCTTTCGCAGCTCATTCGGGAAGAGCCGGTAGTAGAGGCGCCAGTAGTGCTTGGCGATCAGGCTTGGGAGACTTGGTATGGAAGCGACTAGCCGGAGTATGAATTTGGCTAGCCCAATTGGAAGCGAAAAGACGAACTTGATTATCTCGACGCTCTTATCAAAAACTAGCGTAGCTATTTCTCCAAGAAATTTGAGTGCAGCTTCTCCATCTTCGTTCATGAGTTCACCTCCATGCCTGTTAAAGTGGGCTCCATGTCCTGAGTGAAGTTCTATTTATACTTTGCTAGACACACCTCATTTCCGCAGCAGAACATCAGTTAGACGCCTGAGATTGGCCAGGCAAAATCCGGACTGAACGATTAGGGAAAAAATCGCAGCCGGACAAAATTCGAACGAAAGTATTATAAACAAAAACTACGTAATATACCACACATAAACACTACTAGAGGTGAAAACATGTCTGTTCCAAACGTCAAAATGCATGCTCGCTCAAACAGTTCCGAAGGCCTTACCTTTGCACAGGTAGTCAACCTCGGGAAAACTGAACGAATGCTCGCAATCGGTCAATTGGATACGCTCAGGCGCAAAGGCGAGTTCCTTGAGGCTTTCTGGGCAAGGTCTAACCAATTTGGCACTTTCGTCCCTTCCAACACCTCATTCTTCGATGCTAACAGAAAAGACTCTGGAAAATACAACATTTCAAAGGACTCGGACACTGGCGAAGTCTACAGGGTCGAACTCCCAAAGGAGATTCTCGGTCCTGATGGAAACCCTATCAACGTGGCGAAGGCAAAGAACCTTGCGCTTTCGGCAGTGCTTGACATAATGCCTGACGGCAGGCCAACAATAGAGATAGGCGAAAAGAAAGGCAACGAATATCTTATAGTAATCAATAATCCGAACGCGTGGTTCGGCTTTGAAATTCCAACCAACGATTCTTGGGTGAAAATGAGTCTGGATGAAAACAACGTTCTGAAAGGTTTCCAGAAAGGCAATGATATTTATTTCTATAGAGTCGACGGCAAGAATTGGAACGGCCTTCTGGGCCGCGGCGGCAACCTCTGCGGCTGCAGGCACTTCCTCAATGCCAATGTCCGGCCGTCTAACCGTTCTGGGGTGCTAGTCAAAGCCAGCCCCGAAGGGGCTGCCGCCGAAACGGCGCAGCCGCCTAAAGCTGTCGAGAAGACGATTATTCCGGTCACGATTGACTTGAACCGCCTGAAAGAGCTTGCAACCGGAGCAGAAAAATCAGTCGAGCATCTTGCGGCAACGGCAGATGCAGCCGTGCTGCAGCCGATACGCGACCTCATCGACGCGGTCACAAAGGGATAAATTCCTTTCCTGTGCTTCTTCGTTGCTCTGAGGTGCAAGCCCAGAGCCACACGCCCTTTCACAGTGCTGGTTTTCCAGCTGTGAAATACAGCGGCGATACATAGTAAGTGAAAACTGAAAAAGTAAAGCCGCAGTGGAAGTTCGTAAGTGAAAGGGCTACGGTCGGCCTTCTGGGCCGCGGCAACAACAACCTCAGCTACAACAACAGGCACAACCTCAACGCCAATGACCAGCCGTCTAACCGTTCTGAAATGGCTTTGGCTTGCTTCTTCAGACTTCTGTTTGATTGCATGAAAACATACGGAAATCTTTTCGGTTCTCTTTGCGGCTATGACAATCTTCTTGAGGCTTTCGAAAAAGCGAAGGAAGGAAAGTCGCTAAAGCCTTACGTGGTTGAATTCGAAAAGAATCTCAATAACGAACTATTCAAACTCCAGTGGGAGCTTCTTACCCACACTTACAAACCCCGCCCGCTTACAATTTTCACAGTCCGCGACCCGAAGACGAGAAAAATCAGCGCATCTCATTTCAGGGACAGGGTTATCCATCACGCACTCTGCAACCTCATCGGCCCAATCTTCGAATGCCGATTTATCCACGACACTTACGCTAACAGAAAAGGCAAAGGCACGCTTGCCGCTTTGGAACGGTTCGATTTTTTCCTGAGAAAAGCTACGTGCAATGGCAAGTTGTTGGGGGGGGGGCGTCGAGAATGGGAACGGCGTTGTCGGCTATGCGCTCAAAGCTGATATCCGGCACTACTTCGAAACAGTTGACCATGACGTCTTGCTCGCAATTGTCAGCAAACGAATCCGCGACGACGAAGTTCTCTGGCTTATCAGAACAATTCTTGCGAACCACAAAACACAGCAACCAGGAAAAGGAATGCCGCTCGGAAATTTGACAAGCCAATTTTTCGCAAACGTCTATCTTGCAGAGCTTGACAATTTCGTGAAGCACGAGCTGAAGGCGAAATATTACCTTCGTTATGTTGATGATTTTGTGATTCTTGACAGGAACAAAAGGCTGCTTGAAGAGCAACTGGAAAGAATAAACCGCTTTCTTCTCGATGAACTCAAACTTGAGCTTCACCCTGAAAAATCGCGGATAGTCCCGCTTCGAAGTGGAATAACTCTTCTCGGCTTCCGCGTTTTCTACTACTTCAAACTGCTGAAGAAAAGCAACCAAAGAAGGATTGAAAAACGCCTACTCAAATTCCAGAAGAAATTAGAGAACGGCACAATCACGAAAGAAGAAATCAGAGCGAGCATGGCAGGATGGGACGGCTACGCGAAGATGGCGAACACTTACAAGCTGAGAAAGAGGATGAGGGAGCGGATCGAGAGCATTCTCAAGCCTCGCTAGCGGTTTCACTATTTGGTGAAACTTTCACTATTTAGTGAAACCCTGCTTGCCGCAAGCCTTTTATACTTTGTGTAGTGAAAATACCTTTAGACGATACTATGAAGGATGAAAAGTTATTTCGCTTAGGCGAGAGGGAGATGAAGCTCATATTCGCGTTTGAAGAGAGCGAGCGCCATCTTTTCACTACAAGTGAGGCGAAAAAAATTCTGGGCGGCTCCGATGCATCTGTTAAGAACGTGCTCAAGCGGCTCGCGAAAAAGAAGCGGATACTACGGATTGAGCGTGGTAAGTATCTCTTCGCCCCCCTGAAGTCCGGTCGCGAGGGGATATGGAGCGAGCATTCCTTCGTCCTAGTTCCTGAACTTGCTGGAAGTGCTGATTATTACATCGGCTTTCTCACAGCTCTGAACTATTGGGGCATGACCGAGCAGATACCGAGAACTGTATTCGTAGTTACACGCAAGAAAAAGAAAGGGCTCGAAGCCTTTGGTGCCAGCTATGTTTTCGTGAATATGAAGCTGGGAGAACATGCTGGAATCGAGCTTCTGGGCACCAAAATAAACGTCTCAACGAGAGAGCAGACCATTCTTGACTGCCTAGCGCACCCGGAATATTCGCTGGGTGTCGCCGAGGTTGCGAAAGGGATAAATGCCGCGAGAAAAGAGCTTGACTGGAACAAACTCATGAAACTGTGCGCAAAAGAAAAGGAAATCGTGCAAAGGCGCCTCGGCTACCTGCTTGAGCTGCTGGGAATGAAGAAACACGCCCGCAAACTGGAAAAAACATTCGTGGGATTTGTTTGGCTCGACCCCCACACGACCAAGAAGCGCCTTGCCTACTCGAAAAAATGGGGCTTGATACTGAATGTTTCAACGGATGAGCTGCTAGAGTTTATGAGAGGTTATTGAAATGGAACTAACGGAACTAAGGAGAATTTCGGCAAAGCTCGGAATTCCGCAAGGGACGATGGAAAAAGATTATGCGATCTCAGTAGTCTTGAAGGAAATTGCCGGAAGCAATCTGAAGGATTCCCTAATCTTCAAGGGCGGCACGGCAATAAAAAAGGTCTATTTCGCAGACGCAAGGTTTTCAGAGGACATTGACTTTACTGCGGTCGAGATAGAGAAGGACGCCATAGAAAAGGAAGTAAGAAAACTTTTCGAGGGAAAGAAATTCAGCACTATCGAAATCGTGAAGGTCGAGCACGAAAAATCGCAGGCAGGCCTTCGGATGGCGCTCAAGTTTATTGGGCCGATAAACCACCCGCAGCGCATACGTCTGGACTTTAGCTTCCGCGAGAAGCCGGCGCTTGCGGCGAAGGAAGAGAATCTTATAGATGACTATTCACTTGGTGCTTCCTCGATAATGGCGCTATCGCTCGCAGAGATAATGGCCGAAAAGATAAGGGCGATATCGAGCAGGGTTGCGCCGAGAGATTTGTACGACATTTGGTATCTCACCGGAAAAGGAGTGAAAATAGACCATGAGCTTGTGGCGAAGAAATTCTCCATATACGGAGAAAAATTCGAGAAAGAAAAGGTAGTCTCGCGCCTCGGGGAATTCCGGCGAAGGTGGAAAACCGATTTGCAGCCGTTCATGGCAAAAGTTCCGGAGTTTGAGCGCATCGCTGACGAAGCAATGCAGCTTCTCTAGCCGCCTGAACAAGCCTCTGGCAGGTCAGACCCAAGCATCATCCTTGAGTTGCTCTCCCCGCATCAAGCTTCTTTCTAGTTGCATACCAAAATCAGTTCGTCTTTTGCCTAACTCGCGCTAGTCATTCTAGCTCGTAATTTTCGCACACTCAGAACAACGCTTGCGCAGCTCTCCGCCTCGTTTCCTATTTAAAGAGCTAAACAAATTTGAAATTCTCTATTACGCTTTCAAAATCGCTTTCATAAGCAGCCTTGAGCTTTTCTCCACTGGGGTCGCCAGTATAAGCAAATGAGAATGTCAGCGTGACGTACTCATTCCCATGTTTGATGAATATCCATCGGTTAAAAGACTTAGAGGCTACTCCATTGAACAGGTAGACAAAACTTGAAATGTCCTGGTACGTCCGTTCTCCTGATATTATACCAACAGATGCTGATTCATTCACTAGAGTAAAGTTGCTGATTGTCGGGTCATTTTGGAGTGTTTTGTTGGCAGATTTCAAAACCCCCGAAAAATAGTCATCTGGAGTGATGTTTTGCTTGCTAACTATAGATACGATCCTGATTTGCGCGCCAGTTTCTGATGTTTTATAGACAACGTCTGAAAATCCAGCAGTGTCGTTCGAAGAATAGATGTACCACCCATTTGGGACTACCGTGGAGTAGGCGCCGCCGCTGCTCTCATAGACTTGCATTACAGTTATAGGCGCTTTTGGGGTTGTGGCATTAGCCGTGCTTGTTTGGTTTGGTGGCGGGCTCACCGGAGACGGCTGGGAGGGAGCGTTGCTTGAATTTCCATTTCCAGCACAGCCTAGCAAGAGAGTTAGCGCCAAGAGGATGCAGAGTATAGGCAATGCCTTTTCCATAAATATCACAAAATATGGTTATTAAGATGTAATTTAATCATTTGTGTCAACTCCGATCTAAGCCGCCAGACACAGGTCATTTTCGTGTCTTTTCAAAGTAAGAACCGTTTCATGCATATGTCGTTTCTGTTCATCTCTGCGTCCTTGCCGGACTTTGGGGCGTTTATCTTTTGGGTAATCGCCCTTTCAGCTATTTAAAAAAATGCTCAATTTTACGTCGGTAGAAATGAAAAAGTGCGCCCTCGCGGGCGCAGATTTCTAAAGGTTAAAAGATTTAAGACACTTCTGTCAGAAGAGGCAGCTGGGCGGCAAAACAGGGCGGAGCGTGGATTCGTATTTATACACATATTTCCATAAACGATAACTTTATATACATCAGATGAGTAATAGATGTATGGAAATCGAAGAGCTGAAGCAATATCTCTTGACAAATGTACTTATGTTCGGGCGGGCAGACCTGAATATACCAAGTGATCAAGAAACAAAGCTAAACGCGCTTATGCTCCTTTATGATAACTCAGCAGTTCTTGAACTGATTAAGTATGAACCATACGGTCTCGTGAACCTCGCAGTAGTCCTTGGAGCGGATCAGTTAATCCCTCTCACGAGGATATATCCAGAACTTGAGCCTGTATCGAAGTCAACAGCATGCCATGCGATGTGCCTCATCATAGCTATAAGCGGAGATCCGATTTCGGAAGAGACGTGGGGCACGTTGAGAAACCTGATGATTCCGCGCCTGCTCGAAGAGATGCGAGAGATAAGTCCAGTGGCTGAAAAAGGCGTCAATGTGGAAAAAGCAATAGGTATAATGTGTCGCAAGCAACCAGAAAACAATCACGATTTTATCAAGTCAAACCCGTTCGGCTATTTGTCGCATATAACAATGTCGAACAATGAGTTCAAGCGGAAGACTGAAGGGAATCCGTCTGAACTAGGGGGGATGGAAGAGGGCAGTAACCGTGTTAGAGCAATACGCACCAGCTCGCTTCTGGAACTTCTCTTTGTCGATAGCGCAGAAAACGCGAGGAGAAGAATAGGCAGCTTAGGAGTTTATGTGGCTCGCGCGCGAAGAGACAAAAGAAACAGTGGGCCGCAACTTGACACGCTCGGTCCATTCAACATCCTCTCGGAGCAACTACGCGGCCTTTTTGAGAGCGAGACTCCTTCGCTTGAAGGTATTCTTGCGCTGTCAGAACGGGTAGAAGATGAAGGAGCGAGAGCCTTTAGGAAAGCGTTCAAAAAAGGCGAGATAGTTAGCATGGAACAGAAATGGAAGCTTGAGAACGCGCTGAAC
>Ga0182027_10012375_pt1 | contig 11985 bp, 9 predicted proteins | sample 712E1DmetaG_FD_121300 | JGI IMG/M metagenome (GOLD analysis project Ga0182027, IMG submission 121300) | Permafrost microbial communities from Stordalen Mire, Sweden - 712E1D metaG (Illumina Assembly) | ecosystem: Environmental > Terrestrial > Soil > Wetlands > Permafrost | place: Sweden...
ATTTACCGTGGGTACAGAGGCTCATCTCCCGGTGGAGAGCGACGGTATAAAAGCCGTTGTAATCAATGCCACTACACTCAGAGAGACCTCTCGCCCGAGCGCGGCGCTTGCCTGTCAGATTGCTGACAGCCAGGGAGCGAAGCTGATCCTGCTCCATGTGCTGCCCCCCATCGATGAAATGGAGCGGAAGGGCCTGCCGACCGGCCTGGACTCGTTGGCCATGCATGAGTTGCGCGTTCTTGCCGCGGAAACCGGCGCCGGCTGCTGTGCCTCCGTTGAGCCGCATGTGGTGCATGGCAACCCGTTCATCGAGATTCTGGCCGAGGCCTCCGAGCGCAGCGCCAGCCTGATCGTTCTGGGCGCTACCGAGCGCTCGGCCTTCGAGAACCTGACCCGCGACCGCACCATCTACCGGGTTCTAGCCCACGCGCGCTGCCCGGTACTCACTCTGCGCGAGCCGCAGCCCAAGCTGGTTGAGACCGAGGCGGAGCGTCTGGCGATGCACGGGTGATAGGCTGTAGGTCTTTTAGGAAGGAGTTCGAGCTATCCCAGGTCCCAGAACCGGAACCTGGGGCACCCGGTTCCTGCTTGAACTCCAGGGTGTACTTGCCCGCTTACCGTTCCTCATCTGCCTTCCCCTTCGCATTACAGCAGTTCGCTAAGGGGTACATTTTCCGCGGGTTAGGTCAGGTGCGTATAATCCACTCGACTGGAAATCCCTATGCCCGGTGTGAATCTGGAACTCAAGGTTAAGAGAGCTATCCTCGTTTCTGGTATGGACGGGGAAGACACTCGGTTTGCTCTACGCCTCGTTTGCTCGCCTACAAATGAATTAGGCACGCTGGAAATTGGTGATCGGCATGTATTTGCAACAAGGCGCAACCGCCCAATTCTCGGCAAACGAAAATCCTGCAATCTTGAGGTCTCGGTGTTGCGAAGAAGTTCTCTAACCCAAGAGAATATCGACCTGATCGGGCTGTCTGCCTCTAAGATTGGAAACTTGTATTTTGTTCCGCCGGGCGAGAAGGACTTGTTTGGGCCTTCGCAACCTGCGGCACTTGAAGCAACAGTTTTCGTCAGCGATGAACTTTTCGAAAGATTGTTGAGTACATTTCAAGCGGGAAAAAGGATAAATTGGCTGGAGCTTTACATTGAAAAATCGGGCGTGCTTGAATACGGATGGGAGCCCGACGGTTCTCGCAAAACGTGGAAGCTAGAAAACATAACTGACAAATCTTGTGTAGATGTGGAGAATATCGATGTCGGCACAAAACTTTTTGAAGGGCAACCTCTTCATTATTTCATCGCGCTAATTACGGATGTTATTCCCGGCCCGCTTCTATGGGTGGCATTCGTTTTTCTCGCGTTCATTGCGTGGCGCTGGATCGAGTTCTTACTTATTCGGAAGTGAACCATCACCCGGCACCCGGAAGAGGAATAAATAATGCCGATTTTGTATAGAGATTTTCCGGTTGAATTGAAAGTTGCGATCTCAAACGCGTGGAAATTCCACGAATTCGCATGGCAGATCGGACCGGAAATGGGTATTCCTAACGATATTCGGATACAGATGTTTAGCGGATTTCTTTCTATTGTTTTTGAACATCACGATTCGACCTTGCGCCTTCTTGAGACAGGGGACAACGACGCCAGTGCTTTCGCTTTAACAAGGATCCTTTTGGAAACGTTCTATCGAGGGTTTTGGATGTACCTTTGTGCCTCCGACACTCAAGTCGAGCAGATGCGGACTGGTGAAGAACCATATCCAAAATTTATAAAAATGACAGAACAGGTTGATCAGGCATTAAAAGGAACCGGGAAGTTAAAACTTGAAGGGCCTATATGGAGGTTTTTATGCGGGTTAACGCATAGTGGCTCTGAACAGCTCGCTCGACGTTTCAATAATGAGGGTGTTCTCGTTCCTAATTATCCCTTGCCAGAGGTTCTGCTCATTCTCTCTTCCGCGACAATGCTGTTATCCATAATGTCAGGGTTCTTCTGCGTTGTATCCAAACGGAATGAGGATTGGGAGCAGATCAACAAACTTTGGAAAACACTTTTCAGTGAGACAGCATTAAAAGATGACATTTAGAGAAAGATAGTAATTTTATTGTACTTACGGCACGACTTAAGTCGTGCCCTGACATTTCGAACGCCGCAATGAAATTCATTCGTAACGATTATGGAACTACTGTCTCAGTTCCACCAGCGTTGCCCCCTGCCCACCTTCGTTTTGCGGGGCTTCGGTAAATGTGGCTACGTGGAGATGGCTCTTCAGGAATTCGCGGACGCCGCGGCGGAGGATGCCGGCGCCGTGGCCATGGATGACGCGCACACGCGGCAGGCCGGCGAGAAAGGCGCGATCCAGATACTTTTCCAGCTCCTGGGTGGCCTCGTCTACGGTGCGGCCGATAAGGTTGATCTCCATGCGCATCTCGTCTGTGTTGGCGCTGGTGACGGTGACGCGGACGTTCTTCTGTTTGCGCGCGGCGGCCACAGGATCAGCCCGTTCACTCAACAATGAGTCTGCCGTCCGTAGGATCTCGGCGATATCATCGCGCTTGACGCGCATCTTGATAGCGCCGAGCGCGACTTCGAAGAGGTCTTTCTCCACCTCGCGCTGCACAGTGGCGATCTTGTTCATAGACTTGAGACGAATCTGGTCGCCGGCCGCGACATGCTTGACCACGTGCGGCTGGGCGTTGGCGTCTTCAACATCCGCGCCGGTGCGGTGGGCGACGACGGTCTGGTTGAAGCTCTCCTGAAACTCGCGGCGCAGGCGCTGGATGCGGCGCTCGGCTTCCTTCGATAGCTTTTGCTGGGAAGCTCGATCTTCGATGGCACGCACCGTTTCGCGCATCTGGAACTCGAAGTCCTTGAGCAGCGAAGCCAGCTTGGATTCCAGATCGCGTGTGCGGTTGCGCAACTCGGCGTCGCCCTCGCGTGCGAGTTTGGCGCGTTCCTGATTGAGCGCGTACTGCTCGACGCGGGCGGCCTTGCGGTCTTCTTCCAGCTGCGTGAGTTCCTTGTGCAGACGATCCAGAAAGCGCGCAATGTCCACCTGCTGCGAGCCCAGGCGTTGGCGGGCGGCAGAGATGATGGCTGCGTTCAAGCCCAGCCGTTCGGCGGTCTGGATGCCGGCTGACGCGCCGGGCACGCCGAGCCGCAGTTGATAGTTGGGCACGAGCGTCACCTCGTCAACGCCAGCCGCGGCGTTCAGCACGCCGGGCGTATTGGCGGCATAGACCTTGAGCGAGGTGTGGTGGGTGGAGATGAGCGACCACGCTCCAACCGTGAGAAAGTGGCTGGCGATAGCCACGGCGAGCGCCGAACCTTCCTCAGGATCTGTGGATGAGCCGAGTTCATCGAGCAGAACCAGTGCGTGCGCGCCGGCCAGTCGTGAAAGCCGGTCGAGGTTGGTGATGTGCGCGGAAAAGGTGGAGAGCGCCGCCTCGATGGATTGCGCGTCGCCGATGTCGGCCAAAAATGCTGTAAAAACCGGAAAACTCGCGGCAGTGGCGGGAATGGGCAGGCCGGCCTGGGCCATCATGGCCAGCAAAGCTGTGGTTTTCAGCGTGACGGTTTTGCCGCCGGTGTTTGGACCGCTGATGATGATCTGCCGCTCGATGGCGGTGAGCTCCAGAGTCAGTGGGACGATACGGCCGCCGGTCGAGCGCAGACGTTTTTCCAGCAGCGGATGGCGGGCGGCTTCAAGGCGCAGCAGATCGGGTGTGATAGCCGGGGCCACGCAGTCGTAGTCGCGGGCAAAGCTGGCGCGGGCCTGCAAGCTATCGACCAGCGCCAGCACGCATGCGCCTTCGCGCAGCTCGTGAGCGTAGCCGCCCACCTGGCGAGTCAGCGCGACAAAGATGCGGTGAATCTCTGCCTGCTCCTCCTCGATGAGGCGGACCAGCTCGTTATTCTGCTCGATGGTTTCCAGAGGCTCGACGTAAACGGTCTGCCCCGAGGAGCTGGCGCCGTGGACAACGCCGGAGATGCGCCTCTTTAACTCGCTGCGGACGGGAATCACGAAGCGGTCGCCGCGGATGGTGATGAGGTCTTCCTGGGTAGCGCCTTCGCTGGAGAGTTTGCGCAATGCAGCGCGCAGGCTTTCTTCGATGATGCGTCGCTGGCGCTCCTGTTCGCGGCGGATGCGGCCCAACTCTGGCGAAGCGTTGTCGGCCAACGAGCCGTCGGGCTGAATAGTGCGCTCAATGGATTCGGCCAGAGGGCGCAGGCTGCCGGTGAGCGCAGCAGAAAGCTCCGATAGGCTGGGAAGTTTGCCGACCAGACGCGCCGGTGGCGATTGCAGCAGCGACTGCCACGAGGCTACGTCGTTGGCCAGCCGGGCGATGGCCAGCAACTCACCGGCTTCGAGGGCTGCGCCGGGAATCTGGGCCTTGGCGACAAGTTGTATGGGATCGAAGAGGCCGCCGAGAGGGATGGAGACTTGTTCCTCAAGCGCAAGCCGAAGTTCGCCGGTGAGCTGATGCTGAAGCGCGATCCATGCCTCGTCGGTGGAGGGTTTCAGATCGATGATCGCTTGCCGGCCTACGGGTGACGCGGCAAATCCTGCGATGAGGGCCAGCAGCGGCTCCCACTCGAGAGCGGAAAAGTCGACGTGTTCCACCGGCGACGGAATGGGATCGAGGAGAGGCATCTACAGGTCTATCTTAACGTTCCGGGGAGTTCCGATGCGGGTTGCACATTCCGATGATTCAGATTCAGCCGGAGATGACAGTGGGCTTCAGTTCGCCTTCTGATTGAGCGATGACGACCGCGGCCATGCAGTTGCCGATGACGTTCATGGCGGTGCGGCCCATATCCATCACGGTGTCAACGCCGAGAAGCATCAGGACGGCGGCGGCGGGAATGTGAAATGAGCCGGCACCCGCCAGAAGAGTGACCAGAGTGGCGCGCGGCACGCCGGCAATCCCTTTGCTGGTGAGCATCAGAGTGGCCAGCAGAAAGACTTGCTCTTCGATGGAAAGATGCAGCCCTGCAGCCTGGGCGGCGAAGAGGGCGGCCATGGAGAGGTAAATGCTGGAGCCGGTCAGGTTGAAGCTGTAACCGGTGGGAATGACGAAGGAGACGATCCAGCGGGGAGCTCCGAACTCTTCCATGCGCTCCATGGCCAGGGGCAGAGCGACCTCGGAGGAGGTAGTGGCAAAGCCGATGGCGGTGGGCTCAGCAATGGCTGCGACAAAACGTCGCAGGGGAATGCGGAACCAAAGCAGGATGGGAACGAGCACCAGCAGTGCGAAGACCAACAGCGTTGCGTAACAAGTAACGGCCAGCTTGATCAGAGGCAGAAGGGTGAGAATGCCCATGCTGCCGACGGTATAGGCCAGGGCTGCGCCTGCGGCCACCGGCGCCATGTACATGATGATGCGGGTGAGTCGGAACATGGTCTCAGTGAGCGATTGCAGCACGCTGACAAGCGGAGCGCGGCGAGGCTCGGGCAGGGTGGCCAGCGCCGTGCCGAAGAGCAGAGCGAAGATGGCGACCTGCAGGATCTGGTTCTGTGCCACGGCCTGAGCGATGTTCTCAGGAAAGACGTTGAGCAGAATCTCCTGCCATCCGGCCTGGTGCGTGGCGGGAACAGCGACCTGGATCGACGGGGGCAGCATGATGCCCACACCGGCCTTTGAAAGATTGATGGCCAGCGCGCCCAGGATCATTCCAAGCGTGGTGACAACTTCAAAGAACACAATCGACTTAATCGCCACGCGGCCCACGCTGCCAAGCTGCCCGTGGCCCGCGATTCCGGTAACGATGCCGCCAAAGATAAGCGGCGCCACGATCATGCGAATCAGGCGCAGGAAGATATCGGCGAGAAAGTGGCTCTGGACGGCAAATTGGGGCGCGTCGACACCCAGCTCCGCGCCGGCCAGCATGGCGAAAAAGGTCCATACCAGCAGCGAGCGGCGGCGCAAGGCGATGGGAACAAAGAGGCCAAAGCCCACCCAGCGAACGATCATGGCAAGCTCCGCCTGTGCGGATATGAAACCGGCCAACAGGCCCACCGCAAAGAGCACAACCGCCATCACAAGAAGGATGCGCAGGGCAATGCGCGCCACCGGCGACGAAATCGGATCGAGAGGCATATCAGGAACTATCTTATCGGGCCGTACAAGGGGGGAGGGTTGAGGGTAGCCGCGACAATGTGAACTTCATTAAGCAGTACTTGACGCTTTCGAGTCCGTTGTTGCCGCCGCAACAGCGGGGCAGGCCGCGCCGCAGCTTCCGCCACAGGGGGTATTGGCTTTGGCGGGTGCGGTTGCGGGAGCCGATTCAGCGGCAGGCGCGCTGCTCTTGGCCGCGTAGTCGTTTACATAAAATCCTGCGCCCTTGAAGTGCAGGCGTGGCGCGGTGAGCGGGCGTTCCAGTACTCCCTGGCACACGGGGCAGACAAGTTCCTGAGCAGCCGAGAAGTTCTGGATTTTTTCAAAGCGATGGCCGCACTGGGTGCAGCGATAGGCATACAACGGCAAAGTTTTCACCCCTCCGGGGAGAAATGACCCACTCTACCTATTGTATCGGCAGGGCGGCAATAATCTGCAAACCGCGCCACCCTGCCGTAAGCCGCTATCGAGTACTGCAATCAATGCACGGCAATAGGAACGGATGCGCTGTGGTTCTCCCAGGCAAGAGTGAGCATACCCTTCTTGCCGCCCTTGGTGGTGAGCGTGTACTCGAGATTCTCGACCAGCGCCGATGGGGCTTTCATGGTCATCTTTACGCGGCCCAGGTCCTGCGCCTTGTCGTAAACCGTTCCCCACTGGCCGGTCTGCTTATTGACGATGAGGACCCATGCATCAGGGTCGGTGAGGTCGACGTACAGGGTATAGTTGCCGGCGGGCACTTCGAGTCCGCCCGCCGTGATACCCCCGTCGGTGTACAGCTTGGTGGCGGCATTGGCCCCGGCGCGCCAAACAGGATATGTAGGATCGTGGCCGATCAGCCCGTCTTTGGTGAAGATGTGGCCAGCGCGGCCTTTGACGCCGGGCGAGGAATAGGTGATGGTGATGGCCTTGCCGGCGATGGTAGCGGTCGCGGTGGCGGGCGGACTCTTCGGCGGGGGCTTCGGCGCGCCCTTCGGCGGGGTTGGCTGGGCAGAGAGGGTGGCGGCGACGATGAGAAGGCCCGTACAGACTAAAAGACGCTTCATGTGATGTTTCTCCTCAGGGCAGAGCCCACTTGTTGGTGGAACGGCTCCGACGGGACGATTGTCGCACCGTGCGCCCTGGTTCGGGAAGCGGTGCAAGCTTAAGGTACTGAACCGAGTCCGGAACGCACTCTGCACCGGCAGCAGCCGTGGCGGAGGGTGCGATATACTCCAAACGCAACAGATATAAGGAGGTTTCACGATGCATTACCAGGCAATTATGAAGATGGCGGCGGCTGGAGCGATGGCCGTGGCGATGATGGCGGCGCCGGGAGCGGCGATGGCGCAGGGCAGCGATTCAGTGCTGAAGCCGGCGGATGTGCAAAAGCTGTTACCGGCGAGCGTCTTCTACCGCGGGCAAACGGCGACCACGCAGTTGCGCAACTCCGGGGGCGTAAAGCTGGCCGACGGGTTCTATGTACTGGCCACGCTGGTAGACACCACCGGCTACTCGACCAGTGTAGCGACGAAGTACCAGGCTTACTTCATCACCGAGGTTGCTCTCAAGATGGGCGGAGAGAAGCTGGCGGCCGGCGTCTATGGCGTGGGCTTCATTGGGGACAACAAGTTCGTAGTCACCGATGTGGGCGGACATGACGTCCTCACGGTGAACGCGGGCGAGGATGCCGGAATGAAGCGGCCCATGCCACTGCAAGTGGTGGCTGACGCGGCCGGCGGCGGCTTCCGTCTCTATGCCGGGCGCAAGTATGTGATCTTCAGCCGGTAGTTGTCAGTGAACAGTGATCAGTTGTCAGTGATTGGCGGTCCCAGATCTCGAAGGTGAGACCTGGGACGCCTTGTGGAAGGGAAGATAGAGCAACAGGAAAAAGACGACTGCGACACCTTCCTCAGCCAGGATGAACCAGGGCCAGGGACCGAGAAAGTCGAGAGCCGAGACGGTCTGCGGCTTGGCGCGCAGAAACATATAGTCCGTCTTATAGAAGTAATCGAATGTGCCGACGAATGCGGCATAGATGTTAATGGCCAGCATCGCCCTCAGGACCGAGCCCGGCCGCGGCCGCGCCTGCCCGGACCACACCAGATAGAGAATGGCAATGATCAAAAGGCTGTGCTCGGCGAAGAACTGCACGGCCAGCAGAGCCGGATAGGATGGCGGCATGTCGGGAGTCAGCAGCGACATCGAGGCGCCGGCCAATGCGTAGTAATAGGCCAGGTCGAAGACTGCCGGCTTGAGGGTGAGCAGCGCGATGAGGACCAGCCACATCGAGAGGTCGCAGAGTTCCAGAGGAAGGCGATCCGGGAAGATCGGCTGGCCCTGATAGGCCGAACATCCGTAATAGGAAAACTCGCAGAAGAAAAGTATGGGCGCGAGGGAATAGCGCAGCCAACGCGAATTGAGCTGGAGCCGGCGCTGGACCATGACAAGAATGGCAGCGATCGCTGGGACCGATATGAGGATAAGAAGGTGCACGAGTCCGAAGAGGTGAAGCGGTGCGGGCATGATGCTCCGGGATTCCTTTGATTTTGCGGGACAGGCGGAATTGTAGAACGGCGGAGCGGGGGCAGGCGATAGGGAGAGAGGAACAACGAGGCGTACACCGGTCTTTCGCTGCTGGGGAAGGGGTCTTCGTTACCAGCAGCCTTCGCCCCCTACCCCCACCCGTATTCTGTAAATAAATTCTCTATTATCAACGAGATACTGAGGGTGTTCCGCTCCAAATTCCTCATTCTGCTGGAGTTATTTGCAGAATCGTCATACCAAAGGAGTTACGGGCGTTTCCCTGGTAATTCTGAGCCCTTGATGCCGCGAATCGCCTCTGGGCGCATTGGCTTCGGACTTTGGGTCGAGGGAACCCTACGATGATTGTGCGCCAAAGAGGGGTAATTATCGGCAAGGAGAGGCGGATTTTTTGGAGGTTATCCCAGGTCCCCCAAAGGGACCTGGGATAACCGGAAGTGTGGCGTCGTGGTCTCCTCCCACCCTTCACTCGACCACCCCACGGACGAAGACCTGTCCGTGGGGACCCCGGCAAAGCGAAGGATGGGGCACCCGGCACTTGCCAAAAACCCGAAAATCGTCTACAAGGAAGGACTATAACCCAGTTTCATGAAAGCAAGTTTCCAGAACTCATCCCAGAAGGACATGGCACGTTGAAATGCTCCCACCACCTCTCCTTCTGTATACCCTTGTCTTTGCTGCTTTTCTTTGTCTTCAATCCAATCAAGTGCATTCCCGTGCGACCAAATGATGTGTTTAGGTTCCACATCTACGTGAATTGAGAGATATGGGTCATCCGTTAGCAATTCAATCCGGCCCCGGAGACGAGTGATCTGCTGAAAGTAGTCCGAAATATCGAGCGCAGGGTGCTCGATAGCTGCAACATACCCAGTGGCTTGAGCTGCTGTCATTTCTCGGAGGGAACGGTGAAACGCGCTTACAAGTTCCTCGGCCTGCGGGTCAACCTGAAGTTTGCCTCCCAACTTTTCGATTAGCCGTTCTAATAAGTCATAGTGAGCCTCATCACCCTGCTTAGCCCTTCCGTCTTCTTCCCAGTAGTTCCGCATAATCAGGCCCCGATCCGTCCAATCTGTGTAGGCCGCAGCGATATGTAGGAGTATTTGTGGTTGGTGACGGCTGACTGGATACCAGTAATTAAAGAATCGATACATTGCGTCCGGCTCGAGCTGTGGACAACCTTTGAGCCAGTTGAGATAGGGATTATGCTCGCGATGCTTGTAAACGGTGAACTTCGAGAATCGATCGAGAAACCCTTCTGCTTTTTCTTTCTGGGCCTCCAACGTTTCGGGAATTGATGTGTTTGTTTTCATTCGAGTTGTCCCTCCGCTTCCAGCGCCAATACAATACATCAGTTGGATTACGGAGTCAAAGAACCCGAAAACTATCCAGATCATGCGCCCCGCTGGCGACTGATCGTACGGCACCAGCCCCCTCGTTTCTAGGTCGGCGTTACCCGAACCAGCCCGAAGCCGATCAGCTCTTTAAGTAAGTCCGCTGTTCTGGCCTGTATATCATTACTTTCGAATTCGATATAGCCAATGTTCTGGAAGTTAGTTGGGAAGTGAATTCCCTTCTCCTTGAAGATGACGATGCGATCGCCGTACAGATATGAGGTTGCGCCAAGCTCGTAAACTACATTCTCACTGGGCCGCCAGATTTCGGACCCGTTCTTATCGGTGAACTGCTCGTCACGTGTGAAAATTAGGATGGCCGACCCGCATTCCTGCAGGGTGTCGCGCACTTTCTGCGAAATCGGGCGGCCAAGGTTGGCCTCGTCTATAACAACCTTATGCGGGATTTGGAAGGAAGTTAGAAGAGCTTGAAGCTGCTGAAGAGGTGCCTTGTTCTTTCCGTGAGCCACAAAAATGGGCTTGTGGGGCCGAGGTGTCTGATTGACCTGTTCGGGATTGACGGAGAGGGGTTTTATTGAAGGAGCAGCCTCCAATCCTGCTGACAGTTCAGACATCTCTTTGCTCTCAGCATTGTCACCAGTGGAGGATACCTTGTCTTCTTTACCGAGCTTAACGGTATCAGCTTCAAGGAGGATATGCGGGGAGCCGCCAATTTCACGGATGATCTCAACGAACCGTCCGTTTGTGTCTATCAGAGAGGCGCATTCTGCAGTCAACTCATTTGGAACTGCATATGTCGCATGGAGCACCTTTGGGAGCATATCCGCTGATGGTACTTTCTTGTTGCCATAGTCCTGAAAGAACTGGCCAAATACGGGTGAACGCAGAGCAGCGGTCCGCAGTGCAATTAAGCGCTTTGATGCGTCCTTGGCCGTTGCCTCCTCACCGATGGCCGACAAAGAGATTTGGTCCGCCTTCTCTGTGCCATCCGTCAGCCCATATTTGTATGACGAGCTGAGTATCTCTCTAAAGTTCGAACTACTCGGCGACAGTCCCAAAGCATCCGCGAGCAGTAGCCGATTCATGGGCTTCCCACCCATCTCGTCTTGTATCTTTTGAGCCACAACGAGTGACGCTTCTAGGCTATGCTTCGGGAAGTTTCTTCGCTTGCCCGTGGATTCAGCGTCCTTTGCGGAAATCTTTGTCGGTACAACTTTCTTTGGCATTATGCCAACCAGCATCTCACGAATTGAGATGCTGGTAAATAATTATTTATCCAAAATTAGTCACTGCTATGAAAGGTCTGGATGCTTCGTCATCATCTCCCAAATTCATTCCAAAACGTTGATGCCAGGATTTCGAGTCTTGGTATTAACGATTTGGAATAAATAATCGCTGATGTTAACTGCGTTTACGCCTTGGCGAGGACGCCGCCGGTGAGGCGCTCTGTGAGGAGTTCGTGGGCGCGGGCGAGGAACTCTTCGAGCGGGAGTTTGCCTGAGTCAACTTCGGCGAGGAGGTCGCGCTGGGCGGCGTACTCCTTGTTGACGATGCCCGCCTTGGATTGCAGCAGACGCCAGGCCTTGCGGCGCTCGACGCAGAACATGACTAACTGGCGCGAGATGGCGCGGTACTCGGTTTTGCCGTTCTCCTCGAAGGTGATATAGACGCCGAAGTCGGGGATGAAGGCGCGGTGGCCGGGCGTAAGGTAGCGGCGATAGACCACGTCCTGCTGGGTAATGCGGACGAGCATGTTGTCGAGCGGTATGAGTTTGGTGGCCGCTTCGGGCTTTATCTTCTTGAGGTGATTGCGGAAACGGGCTTCGGTGACGCACCAGTGAGCGACGGTGTAGCGCGAGGTTTCGCCGGTGGTCTTGGATTTGGTCTCGTACCAATCCAAATCAATCGACGGGTTGCCCTTGAGGTCGAGAGCTTCGGCGTAGGTTTCGCCGAGGCGGGGGTTGAAGACGAACTCGGGCGCACCG
>Ga0182027_10012376_pt1 | contig 11984 bp, 6 predicted proteins | sample 712E1DmetaG_FD_121300 | JGI IMG/M metagenome (GOLD analysis project Ga0182027, IMG submission 121300) | Permafrost microbial communities from Stordalen Mire, Sweden - 712E1D metaG (Illumina Assembly) | ecosystem: Environmental > Terrestrial > Soil > Wetlands > Permafrost | place: Sweden...
AAGGTGGAGGGCGCTGCGCCGTCAGCGCCGCACAACCCTTGGCGGTGACAGCCCGCCTTCGCTCTTCGAGCTTCGGCGAGGCCCTGCATTTGGGACGGGCCACGACGGAGCCTTGGCAAAGTCAGGCGCACCGCCCTCCAGAAAAATCGTCGCAAACATGAACGATCCGAACCGATATTAGCACACAAAAACACATTATAAGGAGTTAAAAATGTCGAGTAAACGGGACGATTTCGTCAAGAGCACGATCGAGCGCATGACCTTGGAAGATAAGGTCGGACAATTGCTGACGTTCACCTTGCGCGGCGCCATTCTGACCCCGAGTGGGATCGAGCAGATCACGAAACTGAACGCCGGCGGTCTGTGCCTCGAGCCCTATGGGCTGGAAACATGCAGGAACCTCTACTGGGGAAACAGCCAGGTCGACAAGACCTTCAAGAAGCCGTCGGACTATTTCGATATCGCGCACACCTATTTCGATCCCGTGCGCGGACATGGTATCAGCGTTACGCCGGAAGAACTGACCGAAACCCTGAACCGGGCACAAGCCCTCGCCATGGGCCGGCCTTCCGGGGTTCCGCTGCACATCACCATGGATTTTGAAGGTGATTTCAAGAACGACTATACCAGCGGCGGTATCCGGCAGTTCCCCTCTCCCATGGGCTTGGCGGCCATTGGCGATCCCAAGCTTACCTATCAGGTGGGCCTGGCCGTTGCCAGACAACTGAGCGCCATCGGCATCACGCAGATGTACTCCCCGGTCTGCGACGTGAACATCAATCCCAAGAACCCCGAGATCGGGATCCGGTCCTTCAGCGACAACCCCAAGATCTGCGCCGAACATGTGGCCGCTTCCCCTTGCCTGCGTCATGGCCATCAAGGCCGGGGTCGACCACATACTTCTGAAGGCGGACGACGAGTCCAGGACGCAGTGCTTCTTCGGCCTCAAAATGGGGGTCGAATCAGGCGAGATCCTCATGGAGCGGCTGAACGATGCAGTCCGGCGCCTGCTCAGCTTGAAGTACGATCAGGGACTGTGGGAAAAGGCAGGAAAAATGGACCCGGAAGAGACGCGCGCCGTCGCCAGAAGCAAGGAGGTCATAGACTTCTCCTGGGACGTCGCCAAGCGGGCGCTGATGGTGATGCGCGATGACCAGAAACTGCTCCCTCTGCGGAAGGACCAGCGTATCTTGGTCGTCGAACAACTCATTCCCTACGAATTCCTCGGGAAGGATCTGTACAGCCATCCGCACATGTTCTGCGAGGTCATGACCAAGCATTCGACCAATCTGATTCTGGACGACGCCGCATTCCACGCGACGGACGAGGATGTGGCCGATGCCTTGAATCTGGCCAAGCAAGCCGATCTGGTGGTTGTAACCAATTACTTCGCCCGGATCGAAAAGAAGGGCAACAACCAGCACTTGGTCAAACTCCTCAAGAAGGCCGGGCACAAGGTGGTGGTTGTAACCAATTATCCCTACGTGGAAGGAACGACTCGGGAAGCGGACGCTGTAGTCTGTAACTTCAGCGGGTCTCCCGATTCGATCCGAGTTGCCGCTGATCTGCTTTTTGGGACAGTCACCCCGACGCCCTCCACCAAATTGCCCATCACTCTCCCCGCATAGGAAGCCGTCGGACTTCGTCCGGCCAGCTTCCTATTGGCAAAATCGCCCCCGAAATGAACTGAGAATTGAGCGTTGATCGCCTCGTGCGATGGCTTTTCGAGTCACAATGGCTCATTTGGTTGGTTCTGGGTCTCTGATGAAGGGGCGATTTTGCTTTTAGCAGCCTGGAGGGCGCGAAGCCCGACAGGCTAGCGGACTCAGCAGCGAGTTTCCATTATGGTCTGCGACGTCACATTTGTCGGCCACATGTGCTGGGATGAGATCACTCGCTTCGGCGAGCAGCCCATCGTGGCTCCAGGAAGCGCGGTACTGTGCGGTGCCATTGTGGCCGCGCGAGCAGGAAAAAGGGTGGCGGCCGTAGTGAAGATGGCCAAAGCGGATGAGGCCATTCTGGCGCCGATGAAAGAAGCGGGGGTTGCGACATACGTCATCCCCAGTGAGGTCACTACGTATTCGCGGGTCGAGCATCTGTCCGAGAACGTGGATGAGCGCAAGCTGACCCTGGTGAAAAGCGCCGGACTGATCGCCATCGAGGACGTTCCGGATTTGAAGTCGAGATGCGTTCACCTGGCGGGCATTTCGGACACGGAATTCGATATGAGCCTCATGCAGGGTCTGAAGGCGAGAGGCTACAGTCTGTCCGCGGATATGCAGAACTTTGTTCGCCAGGTGAACCCGGTGACCCGTGAGATCAGGTTTGGTGATGTCCAGGACAAGGAGACGATCGTCTCGCTCATGGAAAAGGTGAAGCTCGACATCGTTGAGGCCAAAATTCTGACCGGCACGGACGATCTGGAGAAGGCGGGTGTCATGGTTGAATCGTGGGGTTGCCCCGAAGTCTTGATCACCCATTCCCAGGGCGTATTGGCTCGAGTGAAGGGGAAAACCTACTACGAGAAGTTCTCGAACAGGAGCGTGGTGGGCAGGACGGGCCGCGGAGACACGACCTTCGCGGCTTATCTCTCGTGGAGACTGGAACACGACGTAGCGGAATCGCTCAGGTTTGCCGCCGCCCTGGTTTCGATCAAGATGGAGACGCCCGGACCATTCCGGGGAACGCTCGACGAGGTGATGAAAAGGATCGAAGAGAAACACTAGGCCGCAAGCACCAGGCTGGTGAGCGCCCCGCCCATGAGACCCGCCTTCAGGGCGAAGACGATGCCTGCATAGACAAAGCCGGTGGCCCGGTGAGCGCCGAGTAGGGTGTGTTGTTGGCCGGATAGAGCATCATCAGCACCAGATAGGTCGCCCATGCGTAGATGCCGGAATCACGGCGCTATTGATCGCGCACCCCGGGCGATCTCAGGCCGGGGCCGCGGCCTGCTTCCGCCGCTCGGCGAGCTCGTCGGCCATACGGAGAGTCCGGTCCTTGTTCAGCGTGCACATCGCGATCGCAATCGCGCCGCCGATGAACAGGAGGCCGACGCCAATGCTGTTCGACACGAAATATCCCGTGATGGCGTTCGGGGCGTCCGGCGCGTTGGTTTGGTATCCCCAGACACCCGCCATGACCCAGAGGAAGACGGCTGAGCCAAGCGCCAGGCCGGTCTTGAGCGCAAAGCCAATCGTCGCAAATACGATTCCGGTGAAGCGCCGTCCGGTCTGCCATTCGGAGTAGTCAGCGGCGTCTGCATACATGGCCCAGGCAACGGCGATCGTCGGCGCGTAGACCATTGAACCGATGACCGCAAGCATCAGCATTCCGACCGTGCTGGTCGGGGTTAGCAGGTAGTAAGCGAACGCATTCAGCGCGGAGAGGAGAAAGCCGACGAAGATCACAGCCTTTTTCCCGAATCGCTTGGACAGGCCGGCGGAAAGGATGATGACGACGATGGTCGTGGCAAAGCCAGCCATGTTGACGATGCTGTTGTACACATCGGCGACATTCGCGCCTGCGAAATTTTCGCGCGTGCCGTGCACGATGTAGCCGAGCCAATCAAGCAGGCCGGGGCGCGGCGCCGCGTCGGGAGTGGTGAGCCCGAGCTTCGTGACAAAGTCGAACATCGCCTGCTTGTCGGCAAAATGATGGTAGAGATTGTAGCCCGCCCCGCCACGATAGGTCAGCATGGCGAAGTTGAACAGCGTGAACACGAAGAGCGTTAACCACGGGCTGTTCTTGAGGAGATCGGCAAAATCCTGTTTCGGCGAAGAGTGCGCCTCCACGACCGGTTTGACGCGTTCGCGTGTGGTGAGGAACGTGATAACAAAGCACACGAGGCAGACCACAGCCCAAATGGACATCGTCACCTGCCAGCCGTGCTGCCGGCTGTGACCCTGCGCGAACTTGGCGACCAGGGGCAGGGTCAAGCCGCCGACGATGAACTGGGCGATATTGACAGCAACGAAGCGGTAGGAGTTGAGCTTGGTGCGCTCGTTAAGGTCCCCGGTCATGACGCCGCCCAATGCCGAGTACGGCATGTTGTTCATCGAATACAGCGTCATCAGGATCATGTTGGTGATGCCGGCGTAAGCGATCATCATGCCCATGCTCCAGCCGATCGGCGTGGTGTAGGCGAGGATCATCACGATCGCCCACGGGATCGAGGTCCACAGCACCCAGGGCCGGAACTTGCCCCACCGCGTGTTCGTGCGGTCGGCAAGGACGCCCACGATCGGGTCGAACATCGCATCCCAGAGACGCGGCCAGAGCAGGATTGCGGCAGCGGCGCTGGCGCTCAATCCGAACACGTCGGTATAGAAATTGAGCTGGAAAAGCACCATCGTCATGAAGACGAAGTTCGCGGCGGCATCGCCGCAGCTGTAGCCGGCCTTCTCGATGAACGAGAGTTTCTGGGTGACGGGACTCATAGGAGGGGTTTGGACGGCGGGGATAGCAACGGGGTGGGAAAAAACGGCGCGACCGCCGGCGCAGCGAATGCGGTCGCGGGCCCCCGGCTGGCCGCCGGAGGAAAATGACTTGCCGACCGGGCCGCGTCTATTCGGACATCCACAGGATTGTCGTTACGCCGCGCGGGTAGTAGCGGCTGCCGCAGGTGACGCCAGTGTCGCTGCGGATCTGATCGCACATGGCGTTGCGGCCACAGTCCGGCCGACGTTGCCAGTCGGCATGCACCCGATCCCCTGCCCGCGCGGCCTCGCTCATCGCCTCGGGAAAGAGCTCGCGGACCACGTGCTGGGCGATGGCGATCTTGCTGAACCAGGTGTTTGTGCTGGTGCTGCTCATCTTCCAGCCGCCTGTTTTCGCATCGAGGCAAACGCCGGGCTGGAGGATGCCGCGCAGGTGTTTTGAGAGGAGGTCGAGCAGCCCGGCGAAACGCCCCTGGCGGTCGCACGCGTCCGCCAGACCGAGGTAGAGCGGATAGACAAAACCTTCGATGGCGGGGATGACCCTCGATCGGTTGCCATCTTCGAAAACGGCGGGGAACGACTGGGTGTCGGACTCGAACTTCGCCGCGATCGAGCGGGCGAGCTGATCGGCGGTGTCGCGCGCGACGGCTGATTCCTTTTTCAGGCTGAGGCGGGCGAAGGCCTGCTCGAGCAGCACCCAGGCGCCGAGCGTCTTCACGGCGAGGTAGAGATTGTTGCGGGCCTGGCCGAGGCTGACGTCGAGGCTGTCGTAGGTGGTGATCTCGGCGCCATCGGGGCCACAGCGGGAGCTGTCGTGCTTGAGGATGCCGTCCCGCTGTTTCGGATCGGGATGATCGCGGCGGCGCAGGCTCTCGGCGCAGGCGAGCAGCGCGGGCTGGCGTTGGCGCAACCAGGCGTGGTCGCCGGTCTGCTCGGCGTAGGTGACGGCGCAGAGCACCCAGTTGAGCAGTTGCTCCATGGTCATGTGGCTGAAGGTGCTCGTGTGGTTGTCGCACTCGTAGCTCGAATGGCCAGGCGGGGTGAAACAGTTCATTACGCCCATGTCGTGCGTGAAGGAAATCCCGCCGGGCACCAGACGGCCGCCAACGTTGATCTTGTCGGTGTAGGCGTAGCGGTCGACGAAGAGATCGAGGGCGTCGCGCATAGCCCACGGGTGCCACGCCAGCTCGAAGAACAGATGGTCCACGGTCAGGTCGAACGTGTTCATCATCCGGTATTCGCCCTCATAGACCACCCATAGGGGCTTGCCGGCGTGCCAAAGCAACTGGGTGCTGCCATAGTAACTGTGGGTGGCCTGCGCGAGCAGGAAACGCTGGTCCGGGCTCAGGCGGCTGCGCGCGAGTTCCCGATCGCGGGCCGCGGCGGTGCGGACGCAATCGCCATGGCGGGCAAGCCCGTGGAGGAGCACGTCCTCGAGGTCGCTGAAAACGCGGGTGTAGGCGTACGCGGCCCGAAGGCCCGAGGTGACCAGTCCGGACTGAAAGAACCCGAGCACGAGCGGGAACCGCCGGCGCCGGCCCGCCGGCACGGTGAAGATGAGTGCGGTCTCGCCGCCGATGACCAGCAAGCCGCGGTAGTCGCGGAACTTCGGAGCGAACACGTTGAACCCCTGGCGGAGTTCGATGCCGCGCGCGGCCTTCGTCACGTAGCCGTAGTCGCCGCCCGCAGCGAAGCCGGCCAGGCGCGGATCCGCCTCGTTGAGCGGGCGCAGCGGGCGGACCGGATCGCCGATCCCGAAGATGAGCTCGACCGGCGCGGTGCCCGCGCGGTTGTCGTATTCAATCCAGCCGCACACGATGGGGGCAAGGAGCAGGCGCGCGGCCTCCCGGCTCATCCGGGCCGGGTCCGGCACCGCCGCGAAGGGTGTCAGCAGCGAAAACGCGAAGCGGCCGCCGTCGGCCTGCCATGTGTCGCTGGCCCAGCCGAGCGTGCGCAGGTAGTCGGCCGGTTGCAGGGCGCTGATGTTGGTGGGGGGCTGGCGCGTACCCTCCTCGCCGGTATACGCGGACTCGCCCGACTGCGGCGGATTGAAGAACGGCAGCAGGCGCCACGCCGGCTGGCCGGCAGGAAGGAAACCGACGTAGACGTTCTGGTTAGCCGGGCCATGGAGCGACTGGCCGAACCCGCCGCAAGCGTCGACCAAGCCGACGGTGAAGCTGGCAAACGCCCCGAACGGGGCATGTTGGGTGTGGTAACTCTCCGCAAGCGAAGAAACCGGGGACAGGGTAGAAACAGGCATCGGAAGACGATAGTTTTCGCGAGCATAACTCCGGTTGCACAGCGACGACGTGTACTAACTATAGACTATTCTGCCGCCGCGGCCCGGCGGGTCGGTCGGGCACGGCGAGGCCATGTGCCAGGGACGGGCCGCGACGAAGCCTTGGCGAAGTCGGGCGGTCCGCCCTCCAACAATCAATCCACGCTGGAGGGCGCTGCCTGCGGTGAGCACAGTCGAACCGCGCCGTCAGCGCCTGACCGAAGTGAACCGACAACCTCATGGGGTGGCGGGGCCGTAGATTTCGAAACGTCCGCTGACCTCCTGGAGCGCCAGCATGTAAAGCAGCCCGTCATAGTAGCGGTATTGTCCGTGCGGAATCTCCGCGTTCCACAGAGCCTCGACAAACGGCCGGGCCCGAGCCGGGTCGGCAGCCAGTCCTGCCGTCGCGGCCATCGCGATCAGGCCGACTGAGGAATCGGCGGAGAGCGGTCGACCGTCGAGTGTGAACTGGTTCGGGCAGCGGAGCCCCTGTGAGGCAAGGAAGCCCAACACACGGTTGCTCTGCTCAACCTGCCACGGATCCGCGGAAAACCACGCATGATCGAGCGCCACATTGGCCAGCGTGCGCCAGGCGTCATAAAGAAAGGCCTCGTGTCCGCGCCGGGCGTACGGCGCCCCGTCGAAACCGGCATAGTCCGGCATCAATCCGGTCTTCGGGTTGGCGGCCTTCCGGAAGACGGAGCGACTCGTGGCGGCTGCGTCCGTCCAGAATTCCCGGTCGTCGCGCGCCCAGCGCGCCCAAAGTTCATAGTACGCCGGAAGCTGATACGAGGGATCCGTGAACGTGCTCCCCTCGCCGTGGGGCACGAAGACCACCTGCTTCGCTTGAGGGTCGAACATGGGCCCTATCGCACCTTCCCGGTGATGCAGCATGGTTCGCAACAGGTTCTGCGCCTCAGCCTCATAATCAAACATACCCGCGCCGCCACCCCACCGGTGGGCCGCGAAAAACAAAGCCATCGTGAACCACTCTTCGCCGTCGGACGCCGGCCCGGGATCCAGCTGCCGCCCATCGGTCGCGCAATGCCACGCGAAATATCCGGCAAAGGGTCCATCCGCGTGGTACATGTGCGTCCGGGCCCAGCGCCAGATCCGGTCGAACTCCTGCTGGTGGTTCAGTTGGACCGCAATCATCATCCCATACGACATGCCTTCGGTGCGCACGTCGTTGTTGGCGATGTCGGCGATGTAGGCCATGTCAGCACCCGACGGAAAATAGACGCGCTGCGTGTCGTCCCGGCCATAGAACAGTTGCTGCCAGGCCGCCTGCAGCTTCGCGTCAATCTCGGCGTTCGTCCGGCCGAGCAGGTCATCAAAGAGGTTTGGATATTGACCGGTCTTGAACGCTCCGCGCGGTGCGGACGCGATAGAGTGATAACTCTCCGGCGGACCCAAATAGCTTGGTTTCAGTCCACCAAGATCAACGACCAGCTTCTCGAGGACAACCCCTGGGTCGATCATCCAGATCTTCAGCGTATGATAACCGGCGTTCGCAAGCACGTGCGTGGTCCGGACACGGCGGCCATTGTCCGCAACGCGCACTTCCCAATCCATGTTGCCGTGCTGCGCGATGTAGGTCTGAGGCACCAGGGTCTCCATCTGCGGCACTTCATCGTCAAATGAGAATGCAAGGCGGAGTCCGCGCCCGGGGATGAAATTCAATGTGGGCCCAAGAATTGCGTTCACCTCCACTTTCCCGGCGCTGAACAGATACATCCGATAATCAAGGCGCGGGGAATCTGCGCGCGCAACGGCGCCGGGTGCGTCAGCCGGGGCTGTCGCCCGCATCCCCGACAAGGTGTGCCCATAGTCTTCGATCCTGATCCACCGTTTGGCCCCGGCGTCGGTCTTTGCGGAATAGTGCTCCGATTCGATTGAAACGACGCCTTCGCCCTCGACGAAGCCCTCCAGCGAATCGGGAGTCACCTCGGTTGGATTGAATGCGTCGACCCCAACGGTGATACCACCATTGGCTCCGGAAATCCTGACCGTGCCGTGGGTCGAGCCTTGCGGAACCTTGCTCCAATCCACGCTCACCCACAGACGCGCGTCCTTCGCAACCGTCCCGTTGGCGGTGCTGAGAACAATCCATGATGCGCTCGCCGTCGCGGTGAACTCGAAGGGAAGACGCCCCTTGTTGAACACGTCAACATACCTGCGCTGCCGGTTGAAAACGTCGAACTTGGGAACCACAGGATCGCCCGGTCCGCCGGGCCAACCGGCGGCCGAACCCTCCACGGAGACCCCCATCGCCGCCGCATCCGGTACCCGCACCTCGACGAGCTTGATTGCATCCAGGTTGTTTTCCGGCGGATCCCGCCACGAGTTATAACCGAAGACCGGCTGGTCCATGAAATGGTCCCACTTGCCTCCAGCCAGCGCCCGGTTGAAGTTCTCCATGAGATCCCGGTAGCTGCGAAACAACTCACGCACCCTCGCAGCCTCGTCATTGGCGCTTGCGCGTTTCTGGGCGGCAAACAAGGCATTCCGCCCGGCCGCCAGGTACAGTTCGTTGACCAGCGCGCTGGCCTTTGTCGGGAACAACACCAACCCGTAAAAGGCGTCGCGTTCCCTCACCGGCAATCGGCGGGAAATGTCCTCTGCCTTTGCAGTGATGTCATCGAAATCCGAGACCACGGTTTCCGCCTCCCGGTAGTCGATCAAGCTATAGGTGCCTGGGGCCAGCAACTCGGGTTTGCGGCGCCCGTTGTATTTCGTGTATCGGGAAATGATCTCCGCTATGTCAGCTGCGAATTCCGGCCCAAATTCCCGCGCAGCCCATTCGCGGGTGTATTCGCCGATGTTGTCGGCCGTCCACCGGTCCGGGTTCCAAGCCACATCCATGAAATATTCGAGCGGGAACTCATAGCCCTTGAAATGGCCCACGTTCACAATCCAGATCCGATCGGCGCCATATTGTTTGGCGAGCGTCATCTGGTCCCAGATCTTGGCGATCGGGTTCGTGTTGATCCACTGATAGCTCCGCGGTCCACCGTGGTAGTCGAAATGGTAATACACGCCGGCGCCGCCGCCGCGCGCCCGTTCGGACGCCGTCGGCAGGCGGCGGATGTTTCCCCAGTTGTCATCGCACAACAGCAGCGTCACGTCGTCGGGCACCCGCATCCCCGCATCGAAATATTCCTGCACCTCCTTGTAGAGGCACCAGAGCTGTGGCACGCTGGCAACGTCGGCATTCAGTTCCTTGCGCAGAATATCGCGCTGCACCCCGACGATCTTCTCCAACAGTTCCCGGTTTGCCGCCGGGCCGCCCGGAGCCATCGGCGTGTCGTTCGCGCCGCGCAGGCCGATGGTAAAGATGCTTTCGTAGGCCTTGTTCCGCCGGACGCCGTCGCGCCAGAATTCTTCGAGCACGCCTGGATTCCGGGCATAGTTCCAGCTCCCGAGCGTCGCCTCGTACCGGCGGTCCCATTCCTTCTGCGCCCGCAGCATCGGCTCCTGATGCGAGGTGCCCATCACCACTCCATACTCGTCCGCCAGCCGCGGATTCGCAGGATCGTCCTCGTTAAATGCGTTGTTCCACATTGCCGGCCAGAGATAGTTGCCCCGCAACCGCAGGATCAGCTCGAAAAGCCTCGCGTAGAATTCGTGCCCGTAATTCGCGATGCCCGGGGGGATCGGCGGATTCCGGCCGGCCGGCACAGTCCCGAACTTCTCCCGTATCCAGTTCGTGAGGTCCGGCGCCTCATCATTCAGGAAGATGCCCCGGTATTTGACCGCCGGCGGCCCGCGGACATACGCGCCAGGCTTCACCCAGAGCGCATCCCGGTGCGCGGCCGGCACGTCCGCCCACCAGGTCCACGGCGACACGCCAATCTGCTCGGAAACGTCATAGATGCCATAGATTGCTCCGCGTTTGTCGCTGCCGGCGATGATTAGTGTACCACCAGCCCCTGGCAGCGAATTCGGCACCACCTCCGTGACGGATGCTTCCCATTGTCCTGCGACCGGAGCCGGGTTGAAGCGGCCTTCGCGAATCAATCCGTCGATCGCGCGACATCTGCCGATGGTGCCTACCACGATCGCGCCGGCGCCAGGTCCCGCCGGCTCATGGACAATCGCCGGGGTTATTCCCGTCACCCGGGCGATGTCCGACTGAAGATCTCCAGCTGCGCGAATGACGCCCGGAAAGTCATCCGGATCGACATAGATCGCCGCGGCCGCGCCGGATCCGGCGATTTGAAAACAGCCCGTTCCTTCCCCGAACTCGATGAACCGCTGCTGGCCGATGGCACCCGCCGGCAGGGGCAGAAACACACCGAACAGACATCCGAAAGCGAGAATGCGGGCCAGCGCAAACGGCGTACGGCCGGGCCAGCCGCCAAGGTCTTTTGTCTTGGGAAGAGTCTTCTCAGACATGGGCGGGACGCCCCAGCTCCGCCGGGTCAAGTCAGCCGATGCTCCTCCGCGGTGCGTGTGAGATTCCGGTTCGGTGCTCATGTTTCGGCTCCCAGGCTCTTCAATGCCGCGCGAAGATAGCCAAGCGCATACGCCATGCCGGCGTGCCACGGCGCGGAGCACGCCATCTGCGGCGTGTGATCGGGGATGACAACGCCCTTGAATCCGTTGCTGTGCAGGATGCGCAACACCCGGATGACATCGATATCGCCGTCGTCGATGAACGTCTCCCGATAATGCGGCGCCTTTCCTGTGATATTGCGCAGATGGACGTATCCAACGCGGTTCTGCCGGCTGTACTGGTCCACCACGTCGTAGATGTCGCCCTCGGTCATCTCCGCGAGGGTCCCAACACAAAACTCCAGACAGTTGGACGGGCTTGGATTCAGATCGATCAACCGCTGGTAGAGGCGTGGCTGATACACGAGGCGTGGCTGGCCGCGCACCGTGGGGGTCGGCGGGTCATCCGGGTGCGCCGCCAGCTTGACGCCCGCCTGCTCGGCCACGGGAAGCACCTCGTTCAAAAAACCTTCCATGCGGCGCCAGAGCTCTTCCGAACTCACCGGTGCCACGGTGCCGGGAGGCGCATGCCGGTCATAGATCATATTCCAGACCATTCCGTTGGGCATCGCCGAGTCAAACGGGCGCTCCATGCCTACCGACTCCGCTGCTCCGCGTGCGAATGGGCCCGTGATCCGCCCGCCCACGCCTGCCAGGCTGAAATTGTAGCCCATGATCGGGATCCCCGCCTCGCCGAGGCGCCGGATCATCGTCTTCAGGTTTTCCAGTTGCTCCCGCCGTTTCGGGCCATCGAGAAGCACGTCGTGCCAGTG
>Ga0182027_10012377_pt1 | contig 11984 bp, 10 predicted proteins | sample 712E1DmetaG_FD_121300 | JGI IMG/M metagenome (GOLD analysis project Ga0182027, IMG submission 121300) | Permafrost microbial communities from Stordalen Mire, Sweden - 712E1D metaG (Illumina Assembly) | ecosystem: Environmental > Terrestrial > Soil > Wetlands > Permafrost | place: Sweden...
AAAAGAGTATAATTCGTCGGACTTCCTTGATATAGCCCAGGCGGCAATCGCAAAAAACGCGAATGACGATGCGTTGCTTGCGCTTGACAATGCGCCGCAAAACGACAAGGCTTTTCTTCTGTATATAGAGGCCCTGATTTCTGCCGACAAACTTCGAGCGGCAAAAGAAAAGGTGCAAAGCGCGCAAATCAATGATGCGCAATACAATTTGCTTGCCGGCGAACTGTATCAAAAAATGGGACGCAACAAAGACGCTTTGGAAAATTTCCAGACAGCGCTTACCAAACCCAGCCGATACCGGAACATACGCGACGTGCGCAACGATGCGCTGTATTATACCGCAGTTGCCTATAGTGAAATTTACAAAGACGACCCTACCCCCGACAACCGCGGCCTCGCACTTCAATCGTGGCGTGTTGTCAAAAACATGTACTCGAATACCCCGGAAAGCAACCGATATAAAAAATCGGTGAGCGAGCTTTCTTCTATTAATTAGTTTGTTTGTCATTTTGTGATAAAAAGTGCATTGATTGTGAAATAAAGCACAATTTTATCGTAAAATAAAAGCAAAACCCTTTATCTATTGTGAAAAAAAGTATATATTACTTCTTCGTCCATTAGTACCTATAGCTGGATTATCTACGCTTTTTGCGTAGATAATATATAAAGTAAACTTATCCCATGCGGAGCATGGGGTTAGGATTAAACGCCACAAGGAGTAAGCTTCGTGAGCCATCATTTAAGCACTTGTACTTTCTGCGGTGTCGGCTGCGGGTTATTTTTAGAGACGCAAAACAATGAAATCACGGGTGTTTACCCCAGCATGTCGCATCCTGCAAATCATGGGCGGCTTTGCGTTCGAGGATGGCATGTCCATGAGGTTGCCAGTTCGCCCGACCGGTTGCGCACCCCTCTTTTGCGCAAAAACGGGGACCTTGTTCCCGTGACATTTGATGAAGCGTATGATGCCATTGCAGAGAACTTGTCTAAAATCAAAAAACAATCCGGGCCTGATGCAATTGGTTTTTTGGATTCTGCGCGTGTTTCGAATGAAGACGGCTATATTTTGCAAAAATTCGCCCGTACAGTGGTTGGCACTAATAATATAGACCAGGGCACGAGCTTTTACCGGACAACGACAGTCAATGTGCTTCGGGAAATGCTCGGCATTGCCGCTGCAACCAATCCGCTTGAAGATGTGTTTACCAGTAAGGCAATAATCCTCAATGAAATCGATATCGGCCAGCAATTACCCACGCTTGGCGGCGCCATAATCCGGGCGCATCTTGCGGGTACAAAGCTCATTGTTGTGGGTTCACGAAGGCATAGGGTCACCGAACATGCCGACATATTCCTCAATATCAAGCCGGGCACCGAGCTTTTTCTCTACGCAGCCATGGCAAAGATAATTGTCGACCGCGGACTCATGGACCTTGATTTTATACGAACCCGCTGCAAAGGATACGAAAGTTTCCTGCAAAACATCCAATCGTTCGATATACTGCACGCCGCACACCGTTGTGATGTTGCCCCTGCTCTTATCGAACAGGCAGTTCTATTATATTGCCAGAACAAGCCCGGCATGCTTTTATATCCATCGGCAACCGCAGACATTGATCATGATGCATTATCGGCAATGGTCAATTTAGTATTGCTTTCCGGCAACCTTGGGAAAAAAGGTTCGGGGATCCTGCCGCTTTCGGAACATAACAATGCCCAGGGCGGATGCGATATGGGCGTCATGCCCAATTGCTTGCCGGGGTATGTGAAAGTGACTGATGCGACTAAACGGGCGTCAATCGAAAAATGCTGGAATGCAGTGATCCCGCAAAGTCAAGGCCGGGACGCGGCGGAGATGCTCGATTCAGCGTCGCCCATAAAGGCCCTATGGCTCGACCGACACAACCCTGTAGTTTCGGCATCGTATAAAGACGCTGTCGAACAAATCAAAAAAATGGATTTCGTTGTATTGCAAAATTTATTTCTGACCAAAACCGCGCAATTCGCCCATGTGGTTTTGCCGGTTGCCGCCTATGGCGAGGAAGACGTGACCTTCACCAGTACGGAACGACGTGTGCAGCTCGCGGTAAAAGCAATCGAGCCGCCCAAGGGGTTCGTGTCGGCATGGCAACAGGTTGTTGCGGTTGCAAACCGTATGGGCGCACGATGGGACTACACATCGCCAAGAAACGTATTGGCAGAAATAGCCGAGGTTGTACCCGATTACAGCGGCGTGACCCCGGAAAACCTGGGCCGCGATTATGGAAGGCAATGGCCCTGCACGCAAGACCTTCCGCTGGGTACGCCTATACTTTTTACTGAAAGTAAAAACAGCCGTCTGTTTTCCTTTGCCACTGTTTCGATGACTCCGCCCGAGGCAGGCGCCAACCAGGAATTCCCGTTTGCACTGACGTTCGGCCATTCATTGTATTATTGGCACCAGAACACGCTTGTTCGTCATAGCGAAACCCTGAAGCGCGAATACGGCATTCTCCTTCTGGATTTTCCGGAAGGATTTGTGGAAATCAACGACGAAGACGCAAAGGGAATGTCGATACGCGACAACCAAAAAATCAAAATCGTTTCGCCCAAAGGTTCGGCGCAAACGTTTGCACGCGTCACCTCGGAAGTCCGCAAAGGGAGCATTTTCATACCCTTCTTTTTGCAGGACGTGATGAAAACTATCGGCAGGGATAACGTGAAAAACACTTTTGTGCGGATCGAGAAGGCAGGTTGATATGCGCGGACGTATTATCCATAAAAGCGACCTTGTAAAAATCGTCGAAGCGCTCATGAAAACGCATCGCGTCGTGGCCCCTTTTGCCGGGCGCGGTCGCGACAGCTATTTCGACGTTGTGACAAACGAGAACAAGAACGACATTGCCATCCATGTCGCCAACCCGTATTATCCTCCCAAGCGGTACGTGTTTCCGCATATGCACAAGCTCATGACCATCAAGGCCGGCGACAAGCCCTCGATCGAACCTAACTGCGTTGATGAAAAAGTCGCGGTTTTCGGCATGCGGTCGTGCGATGTGGAAGGTGTTTTCCATTTGGACCGGTTCTATCTTGGTAATGCGTTCAAAGACACCTATTACGAGGAATTCCGCAACAACTTATTTATTGTCAACATGGTCTGCACCGACACGAAAACAGACATCGACGACGACTGCTTTTGCGTTTGCGCAGATGCAGGCACGGCCGCAAAAGCGCATTTTGATCTGCAACTCATGGACTTGCACGATGAAAGCGGCGAATTTTTGGCAGTTGCCGGGTCGGAAGCCGGCGAAGCCCTGATTTCGCAACCGTTTTTCCGCAAAGCAACACTTGCGCATGTTTCACGGCGTAAAAGCGTGCTTGGTGAAGTCCGCAAGCGGTTCAAGACCGCAACAAGCTGGTATTCTGCAGTTACCAAATACATAACCCATGGCGGGGAAATAAAAGATGCAACGTGGAAAAAAATCGGGGACCGCTGCCTCGAATGCGGGGCATGCAGTTATGTTTGTCCCGCCTGCACGTGCTTTACCGTGACCGACCGGCCGGCAGGCGATGGCACGTTCAATCGCGTCCGTGTTTGGGACGCTTGCGCCTTATCCGGGTTTACGCGTATGGCTGGCGGTCATAATCCGCGCAAGGCGGTTCACGACAGACGCAACAGGCGTTTCTTCCGTAAACTAAGTCATTATTTCATCCAGCGCGAATTCACCATGGCATGCGTTGGCTGCGGTAGATGCGTGCGGGTTTGCCATGGCGATATCGGCATGCCTCAAGTCGTTGAAATCCTGCGGCGGGAAACAGCCGCTCTTTTGCAACAGGAGAAAGCATGAGCTGCAAAAACGGCAATTTGTATCAACCGTCGATCGTCGTACTCGATGAAGTGCGCGATGAAATCAAAGACGTCAAGACGTTCTTTTTCCATTTTGAAAACAAGACTCAGGAAGACACCTTCAGGACGTTCATGCCCGGCCAATTTGCCATGGTTTCGATATTCGGCGCAGGCGAAATGGCCATTTCTCTTCCGCCAAGCCCAACCGAAGACAGGCTTTTCTTTACGACACGTAAAGTAGGGAGCGTCACCAATGCCATGCACGGACTGAAACCAGGCGACAAATTCGGCGTACGCGGCCCATATGGCAACGGTTTTCCCATGAAAGACTATGAAGGACGGAACCTGATCATCGTCGCCGGCGGTATCGGTCTTATTCCCTTGCGGTCGGTGATCCTTTATGCGCTTCATAACCGGAGCAAATACGGCAAAATCCAGGTTTTCTACGGTTCCCGCACGCCAACCGATCTTATGTATACTGAAAACCTTTCGCAGTGGCAGGAAGACAAAGGGTTTGAATGCTATCTGACTGTTGACAAACCCGACGAAAGCTGGAAACGCAATGTGGGCGTCGTGGGAAGTTTGTTCAAATTGCCGGGCGTTGAAATGCCTGTGCCGGACACTACGGTGTTCGTATGCGGCCCGCCCATCATGTTCCGCTTTGTCCTTGCCGACCTGATCACCATGGGCTTTAAAGATGAGAACATGGTTTCGACCCTTGAACGCTATATGAAATGCGGCGTCGGCAAATGCGGGCATTGCTGCATCGGCGTCGCTTACGTCTGCACCGACGGCCCCGTATTTACTTTGGAACAAATCCGAAAACTCGGCGAAGTGATATGACAAACAATATTCTTTCGACAATACAGGAAATTTGCGTTGGCACAACCGCTTTTTGCGCAATTGGCAACATCGACCGCATGGACGACGGCGCCGGAATGCGTCTTGGTTCGATGCTGAAACAGGCCGGAGTCGGCAATGTTTTTTTCGGCGGCATGACGCCGGAAAAAGTCTTACCTATCGTACGCGACAAGGGGTTCGACACCGTCGTATTTCTCGACGCTGCGGAAATAGGCGAAGAACCGGGGGCTGTGGCATTTCTGGATGCATCTCAAATCGTTTCATTGTTTCCCCAGGTTTCAACGCACAAGATGTCTCTTGCGACACTTGCGGCCATCGTAAGCGACACGACAAAATCTAACGTCTGGCTTATAGGCATTCAGCCCAAAAGCATTGAAATGAGTCGTCTCTCAGGCATAAGCGCCGAGGTTTTTAACACTATAGAAATGCTATCGCTTTGCATTGCAGACACCCTGGCCGCAATGTCATTTGCGACGAACAAGGACCACGTATGCACATGAACCCGCTCGGGATTATCCACAGCGCCATGCTACTTCTCATGGCAGGCTCTATTCTGGTATTGCTTTTGTCCGGCAACCGCAAACTGGCCGGCTGGGTATCATTTCTCATCACGCTATCGGCAAGCGCGGCAACACTGTTGGCATCGATTGCAGTGATTTTGAACGGCCCTTGCGAACCGGTTATCATCAAGGCTTTTTCCCTATGGGGCTCAACGCTCAGGTTTTATGTTGACGGACTCGGGGCGGTGTTTCTTGCCCTTATATCCATTGTCTCGGCAATGGCCGCACTGTATTCGATTTCCTATATGGATCATTACCCTGATTATCATTTGGGAAGATATTATCCCTGGTTTCTTTTGTTTATTGCGGGCATGTATGGGATTGTGACCGTCACGGACACCATGGTGTTTTTCTGCGTGTTCTGGCAGCTTATGACCATTCCTTCGTTTTTTCTGATACGATTTGAATATAAGAAGCCGGAAAATGTTCGAGCTGCAAACAAATACCTTATCATTATGGAAATCGCCTGTTTGCTTGTCATGGCAGGATCAGCGGTGCTTGTTTACACCGGACATGTCCCCGAAAGGATGGCAGGGCTTCCGCGTTTCGACTTCGATACCCTGCGCAACCAGATCCTTTCGGAAGGCATGCATCCGCATGCGCTTTTCCCTGCATTGCTTCTTATGCTCATTGGGTTTGGCATCAAGGCAGGTATCTGGCCGTTCGGGCTTGCCTGGCTCCCTGATGCGCATCCTGCGGCGCCGTCGCCGGTGAGCGCTTTGCTTTCGGGAGTCATGATCAAGACCGGCATTTATGGATTGATACGAACGTTTTTCTGGCTTGTTCCAAATGCCTCGGTACGAGGATTTTCACCGGCATTCTGGGGCGGACTTTTGGCCATTGTCGGAACCGTAACCCTGGTCGTTGGCACCTTTCAAGCTTTGAAGCAGGAACAAACCAAACGGCTTCTGGCGTTTCATAGCATCGGTCAAGTTGGGTACATTGTTTTAGGGTTGGGCGCAAGCCTCATGCTCCTGCCTTTGGGCCCTGTGGCAGGAACATTGGCGACAATCGCATTGCTTGGCGCATTGTTCCATACTATCAACCACGCTTTGTTTAAAAGCCTTTTATTTTTCAATGCCGGGACAGTTCTCAAGGCAACACATACGCAAGACCTGAATAAGCTTGGCGGTCTGATGCAATTCATGCCGCTTACCGCAGTGACCTGCCTTATTGCATCGTTTTCGATTGCAGGCGTGCCGCTGTTCAATGGTTTTGCCAGCAAATGGAGCATTTACGCGGCAACGATTTTGGGGGGGAAACACGCGGGCATCCTTGCTTTATGCGGTCTTTTCGGGATCCTGACAAGCGTGCTGACCCTTGCCTCATTCATGAAATTCTTCGGCATGACTTTTTTGTCGAGACCAAGCACACTTGTAAAGCAACAAACTCACCAAGGAATGCGCGTTGAGGCCGGGTTGCTTATGCAAATCCCGCAAGTCACCCTTGCCATAGCGTGCATTGTTTTAGGGCTTGTTCCGGGTTTTGCGTATTTATTTTTAGACAAGGCAATAGCCTCGGGGCCTTTGGGCATATCGCAATTCCTTCCCCGTTTGCATGTTGAAACCAATACGCTCATTGCCGGCATTTCCATAGGAAACGGTACCGCGTTGTTTGTGCCGTTTGTCATAGGAGGATCGCTTGCGGTCCTGTTCGCATTGGCATTATTTATTTCGAAGCTGGGCAACGCGACCCGCCGCAAAGGCGATGTGTGGTTATGCGGCTATGATGCCGAAGCCGACATCCACCGCTATGGCGCGCATAATTTATATGGTGAAGTCAAACATTTATTCAGTAAAAAAAACAAATAGGAAACCGTATTCATGAAAGCCCGTGAAATTGTTGATCAAATAGACAAGCGTTTTGCCAGCGCAGTGGTGCGTACCGATATCCCGCGCGACAACCGGCTTATTGTATATATCAACCGCGAATCGCTTCGGGACGTGGCGACCTATCTGTTTTGCGACTGCGATGCACGATATTGCGTGGGCATCGGCATCGACGACCGCGAGGTGTCGGGCGGATACCTTGTTTCCCACGATTTTGCGTTCGACCGCGGCAATGTTCTTGTCTGTCTTATCGTGTCGATGCCTGAGTCGGATCCGACGCTTCCAAGCATTTCGGACATAATACCGGCCGCAGGTTGGAGCGAACGCGAAATGCGGGATCTGGTCGGCATCACACCTGCGGGAATGACAAATCCCAAGCGGCTTGTGCTGCCCGACGGGTGGCCCGAAAACCTTCATCCGCTTCGTAAAGATGTTCCCTGGAACATAAAGCCCAAGGATTATGATCCGACAAAGACCTACCCGTTCGACGCACCGCCGCCGAATACGACAGTGGTGCCGTTCGGGCCTTTCCACCCTACCCTCGACGAACCTGAACATTTCAGACTTTTTGTGGAAGGCGAAATCATACGCGGTTGCGAGTATCGCGGCTTCATGGTGCATAGGGGCATAGAAAAACTTGCCGATTCGGTAATGACCTATAACGAAATCCCCATGCTTGCGGAACGCATCTGCGGTATTTGCGGTTGCGTCCATGCAGTCACCTATGCGCAGGCGGTCGAGCAAGCCGCTGCCATCAAGCCGTCGTTGCGGTCGGAATTCATTCGAACCATTATGCTTGAAATAGAGCGATTGCACAGCCATATGCTGTGGGTAGGGCTTGCGTCGCATATCCTTGGATTCGACACGCTTTTCATGCAGGCGTTCCGCATCCGTGAACCAATCATGTGGATGTCGGAGAAAATCACGGGAAACAGGAAAACATATGCATTGTGCCTCATCGGCGGCGTGCGTTGGGACATCACGCCGGAACTTAAGGCAGACCTCATCAACGTTCTTAACAAACTTGAAAAAGAATGGACCGGGGTATTTAATGCCATAAAAGGCGATAAAAACATTCAAGCCCGCTCACGGGGCATCGGCGTTGCCGATAAGCAGCTTGTCAAGGCAATGGGGCTTTTGGGACCTATTGCGCGCAGCGCGGGCGTCGCCATTGATGCGCGCCGCGACCATCCGTATGCCGCATACGACAAAGTGGAATTCGACGTCGTTACCGCCGACACCGCCGACGTGTGGGGCCGCATCGTGGTGCGCACACTTGAGGTGTTCGAATCGATACGTATCATACGTCAATGTCTCAACATAATGCCCGAAGGGCCGATTATAAACGAGCCGCAAAGCGAACTTGCCAGCGGACGCATCGGTTTGTCGTCGGTGGAAGCGCCTCGCGGCGAAGCGCATCATTTTGTCATGACCGGCGAAAACAACAGGCCGCATCGCTGGCGCGTCCGCGCACCAACATATCAAAACCTGCAAGGCATTCCGGCAATGATCAAAGACCAACGTCTTGCAGACATGACCATAACGCTGGGCAGCATCGACCCCTGTTTTTCATGCACCGACCGTATGGAAATCGTGGACATACAAACAGGCGAAATGAAAATTTGGCGCCCGAAAAACGATATTGTTAACAAGAAAGACATAAAGGTTGTTGTGAGGAAACACGTATGACATCAATAATGCTGACCATTTTAAGCGCATTATGTAATATTGGGCTCGCATTGGTTTTGGCCCCGCTTTTTGAAGGCGTGATACGGAAAATCACGGCAATTGTCCAATCGCGCAAGGGCCCTCCCATTTTCCAGCCCTATATGGATATTGCAAAACTGCTCATCAAAGATGATATCGAGGTGGGCAGCGTGCCGGTCATGCAGCGGTTCAGCGCACTCCTTTCTCTTGCCGCAATGTTGTGCGTCGTGCTGTTTGTACCGATAACAGGCCATGCTCCGTTATCCCGTAGCGCGGATTCGATCCAAATGATTTATCTTTTGTCGCTTGCAGGGATAGCCGTATTGCTTGCCGGGCTTTCTGCGGGTTCGACCTATTCACTTATAGGAATGAGCCGCGAAATGATGGCAATGATGACCCTTGAGCCCCTGTTTGCCGTCACGGTGGTTATGGCAGCGGTCAAGGCCGGTTCCCTTCGCCTTGACGCGGTATTTTTCGGTGCCGTGTACCAGGGCGGCGTGTCGTCGGGTCTTTTGATGCTTGGTGTTATGCTTTTCGCATTGCAGGCATTCGTAGGACGCGCGCCGTTCGACGTAACGGAAGCTGAAACGGAAATCATGGAAGGACCACTCATGGAATATTCCGGGCCAAAGCTCGCCTTGTTCAAGTATTCCCATATGATAAAACTGTTTGTTTATGCCGGACTGTTCACCGCGCTCTTTGTTCCGCGCATCGCGACCGGCGTTCGAATCCTCGACGTATTGGTTTTTATCGCCTGTCAAATAGGCCTTGTGCTTCTGGTCACGCTGGTGTCGGCAACGCATGCACGTTACCGTATCGACCAGGTTGTCCGGTACTATGCAATGCTGTTTCTTGCAGCGATAGGTTGCCTGTCGCTGTCTTTGTTCGGACTGTAAGGAGACGACACAATGTCACTTGTAAGCAAAATAAAGGAAGCGGTCCTGTGTTTGAAAGCAGGCAGGGTGACGCTTTCCTATCCTGCCAATCCCAAGCCCGTGCCCGAGCGCTTCCGAGGGCGCCCTGTATTCGACCCGCAAAAATGCATCGGCTGCGCGGGATGCGCGAACAATTGCCCTGCCAGGGAAATACTTATTTCCGACAAATGCCAGGAAATACGGGTTGTCAAGTATATAGGGCGACGGTGCACCTATTGCGGACGTTGTGCCGATTTGTGCCCTGAAAAGGCAATCACCATGAGCAAGGAATACGAAAACGCATCGGAAAACATACGCGATATAGCGCAGGATCTTGACATATGGATGGGGACCTGCCAGCGCTGCGGGCGCTGTTTCAAGGCCGGCGGCGTTTTGGACAAGCTCATGATGAACGGATACCGCGAAGACGATTGCGAAGGCGAATTGTGGATTTACAAATCGAGGGCATATTTGGACAACAATCGTATCACCGACGATATTGAAATAACCGTAGACTGACACCGGAGTACGCATGCTGCAAAATTTCTTGAAAAAATATTTTGGACGTTCGCTGTGGGTGTATCACTGCAACAGCGGCGGATGCAACGGATGCGACATTGAAGTTGTCAACGTCCTGACGCCGTATTACGATGTCGAACGTTTCGGCATTAAGCTTGTGGGGTCTCCGCGCCATGCAGATGTCATGCTCTGCCAGGGGCCGGCAGGTCTTGCCACTGCACCGGCGTTAAAACGGGCCTATGATGCGATGCCAAATCCAAAACTTGTGTTTGCCATAGGCTCGTGCGCCTGCGGCGGCGGCATATGGTACGATTCCTACAGCATTATAGGGCCTGTAGAAAAAGTAATACCTGTCAACTATTATATTCCCGGTTGCCCTCCGCGTCCTGAAGCGATCGTTTACGGCGTGGCTCTGGCATTGAATTTGGTCAAGAAAAACGCGGTGCCCACAAAATTTCATCCGGTCGAGTTGCCGATCGTTCGGTATCACCCCGATGAAATTATAAATATCAATGGGTGGGACACTTATGAGAAAATGGAAAAAGTATAAAGGCACGTTGTGCCGCCTCACCCCTTTCCCTAAAATAATTTCACTTTTATTTTGGGGAGTCTTAGCTTCATGTATCGTTGTGAGCAGCTGCAGTGCTCCGGCAATTCCCCTCTGGTCGAAAGTCCTTATTAACGGAAAAGAGCAGCAAACCACGATTGAAACACGCTGCGGGCCTTTTTCCATTGCAAAACTCACCGAGGGCGAAGGGCCTTTTTTTGCAATACGAGCCGGGAGCAGCAAGGTCAGGGCAAACCACGAACTTTTAAAAGCAACGGCATTTCGAAACGGGATCCCTCTTGAAATGCATAGACATGAGGGAAAAGACAGCCTGAACGATTTGGCATTCACAACATTTCCCGGAATACCGGGTGTCATGTTTTTCGGCTTTGGGCATACAAAGGCCGATTCTTTCCAAATTGATCTTTGGGATTGTTTTTCGGACCGCGGATCATACTGCTATGATTCCGTTGTTTCCATTGCCCCGTTTGTAAAAAAGAAGTAGCCTGTTCTGTCTACCCTATGCAATTGCAAGCGTATAATTCTCCCGTAAACATCCCTGTAATTTTAGGGGGCGTTCGCTTGAAAATTAGATAGGAAACATGTATTTTAATAGACTTTTCATTTTGGCTTTTTTAGGGCGCAAGCCCTTCACTTTTTCCGCTCGAAGGGAGCATTGTAATGGCTAAAAAATTTATTACGTGTGATGGTAACTATGCTGCTGCGCATATAGCGTATATGTTCAGCGAAGTTGCTGCAATTTACCCGATTACGCCTTCTTCCACCATGGCAGAATATGTAGACGAATGGGCGTCTCAGGGAAGGAAAAATCTGTTCGGCTCTATTGTAAAAGTAAAGGAAATGCAAAGCGAAGCAGGTGCAGCCGGAGCAGTCCACGGATCATTGCAGGCCGGTGCATTGACAACAACCTATACGGCATCACAAGGGCTATTGCTCATGATTCCGAACATGTATAAAATCGCCGGTGAATTGCTTCCGGGCGTGTTTCATGTTTCAGCACGTTCGCTTGCTGCCCAGGCACTTTCGATCTTCGGCGATCATAGCGATGTCATGAGCACACGCCAGGCCGGTTTTGCCATGCTTGCAACAGGTTCTGTCCAGGAAATCATGGATTTGGCCGCTGTCGCGCATTTATCGTCAATCAAGTCACGCATCCCGTTCCTTCATTTCTTCGACGGTTTCCGTACTTCCCATGAAATT
>Ga0182027_10012380_pt1 | contig 11984 bp, 7 predicted proteins | sample 712E1DmetaG_FD_121300 | JGI IMG/M metagenome (GOLD analysis project Ga0182027, IMG submission 121300) | Permafrost microbial communities from Stordalen Mire, Sweden - 712E1D metaG (Illumina Assembly) | ecosystem: Environmental > Terrestrial > Soil > Wetlands > Permafrost | place: Sweden...
AGAGCTTTATGAAAAGCGCGCGTTTGCTCTGCGGCGATTCGACAACGAGATGGGCGTGCGGCAGGAGTTTATTGATAAAATCATCGAAAAGATCGGCTTCGCCTGGTCTGACAACCTCCGCCTTCCGGAAACTCAACAGGAGCTTGAACCCGATTATCTGCTCTACCCGAGCGAGGAGGAAAAGGAGGCGGTTCTCAACAAAGATGTCGGCCATCGCTACCGCGCGGCCATCGCCATGCTTGAAGCGAAGAAATTTGGCCACCCGCTTTCCCAAAGGAGCAAAAGCCAGCAGCGCTATCCTCATCAACAAATCCGCGACTATCTCAACGAGGCGCAAGTGCTCACCTGGGGCGTCCTTACCAATGGCAACGAATGGCGGCTCTATTGTCGCGACACGAAGCCGAGCCACTTCTTTGCGATCAACTTCGAGTTGGCGATCCGCTCGCTCGACGAGTTCAAGTTTTTCCTCGCGCTGTTCAGTCCCGCCGCGTTTGTGCGAGACGTTCAAGGCAAATGCCGGCTTGACCAGGTCCGCGAAAAGGTTCTGGCCACCCAGTCCGAATTGGAAGCCGACTTGCGTGAGCGAATCTTCACCGTCGTCGAGATTCTGGCCAACGGATTTGCGGAACGCCCGGAAAACAAAATAACCGATGGCGAGCTGCCACGCCTTTACGAGAACTGCCTCATTTTTCTCTATCGTTTGCTTTTCATTCTCTACGCCGAGGGGCGCTCGTTGCTGCCGGTTGAACCAAAGTCGGGCAAATACTACAAACAATTGTCGCTCGCCCGCCTTCTCACGCCGCTGAAAACCTTCACCGAGTACGATAGCCAGACCCAAACGCGGTTCTATCGCGACATCCAAGCACTGTGTTTGGTCATCAACGGGACTGACAACAAGGCAAACGACGAATTCAGAGTTCCTCGCTACAACGGCGGGCTTTTCGACCCCGACCGCTACCCTCTCCTGAAGGAGTGGACCGTGGCCGACGCCGTGCTGGCGGACGTGTTGCGGCAACTGATGTTCACGCCGGAAAAGGGTGGGCAGAAGTTTGTCCCCTTCGAGTCGGTGGACTACTCCGACCTCAGCGTCCAGCAACTTGGTTCGATCTACGAGGGACTGCTCGAACACCATTTCGTCCGCGAGAACGGCAAACTCAGACTCACGACTGACAAAGCAGAACGAAAAGCAACCGGCACGTATTATACGCCTGACTACATTGTCAAATACATTGTCGAGCAAACGGTCATGCCGTTGTTGCAGGAGATTGAGCAACGAGAGCCGGTGAAAGCTGCCCGTGCCGCCGGCAAACAGGACAACTCCTTCGCCGACGGAGTCCTCAAACTGAACATCTGCGACCCCGCGATGGGTTCGGGCCATTTTCTCGTCGAAGCAACCACTTTCCTGGCTGACCAGATTGTCTATCACCCGACTACGAAGTTTCAGGCGGAATTTGTCAAAGGGGAGTCGCAGGAAGGGGCCGAGATCGCTTACTGGCGTCGGCGCGTCGTTGAAGCCTGCATCTACGGCGCGGATTTGAATCCACTTGCTGTGGAACTTGCCAAACTTTCCCTGTGGCTTACCACGATTTCCACAGACCAGCCGCTGAACTTTCTCGACCACCACCTCCGCTGCGGCAACTCGCTCATCGGCGCGCGCCTCGATCAGCTTGGCAGCCTGCCGCAGAAGAAGGACCGCGCGGAGTTGAGGCAGATGCGCTTCACTTTTGGCGGCGACTTCAAGCGCGCCGTGGCCGAAACCATCCGGCAAATCCAGGAGATCGAAGACGTGGCCAGCCGGGACGTGGAGGCTGTGAAGAGCAAGGAGCGGCGATGGCAAGCCGAAATCCTCCCCCTTCTCGCGCCCTACAAGAAAGTCGCGGACCTCTGGACCGATACCTTTTTCGATGGTCTGCTGTCGGAAGAGGCGTATCTTGCCGCCGCCGGGGAAATTCTCGTTGAGGCGGAGTCAAACGCGGGCAGCCTGCACGAACCGGCGGCCCGCTACGGCGTCAAGGAGCTTGCCAAGCCGTATTTCCACTGGGAATTGGAGTTTCCCGATGTGTTTCTCAACGATAATGGCTCGCCCAAATTGAATCCCGGCTTCGATGCCGTTTTGGGAAATCCCCCTTACGTCAGTGTTACGAACATCGAAGCCAAGACTCGGCAAGCGCTGCTGCAGTTTTACAAAACGGCTACCGGACGGTTCGACCTTTACATCGTTTTCACAGAGCGAGGACTTGGCCTGCTTCGTATTGGCGGACGATTCTGCTTCATTGAGCCGATTAAGTTCGCAGTATATGCGAACGGAAAGCCCCTGCGGGAGTTGTTGTTGGAGAAGACTTCGATCGAGCAATTGGTGGATGTTTCGCAGTGTCGCGTCTTCCCGGATCCTACCACTTACCCTTGCTTGCTGGTGGTCGCCAAGACCAACCCTCCGCCAGACCACAAAGTTCTGTGTATTGTGCCGCCGTCGTCAAATCCAGAGGCCATTCTCCAACCCATGAACGGACTTATCCGGCGGATGCTTATTCCACAGTCAAGGTTCTTGGAAACTCCCGAGCATGTGATTTGCCTGAGACTATCTGACGAGCTTTGGGGCTTTGTGCGAAAGCTTCGCCGCCACGCCACCGATCTCGGCGATCTGTTTGGAATTGAGCAATGCATTCGGATTGGAAGCGAAGCGCAGAGACGCAGGCTCGTCCTTTCAGAGCAAGAACGCTCTGTTCATAGAGACCGCGCGAAGTCGCGCAGGATGCTGGATGGCGCGAACCTGGCACGCTACTCAGTCGAGTGGAATGGCAACTGGTTGCTCTACCTTCCGGAGGAACTCTATAATGCGAAATCTCCCGAAGTCCTTGATTGTCCGAAACTCTAGGTCAAGCGTATCGCACCAAACCTCACTGTTGTCCCTGACACGGGAGTTGGCGCTACTTATTACTATCCGCTGAACACCATCTACGCATTGGTTCCCAAGACCAGGCATTTCTGCTCACTCTATTTTTACGCAGCCGTCTTAAACTCGACATTGCTCGACTGGATCTACAAGCTCCTGTTCGAGGCGATTGCGATTCGAGGTGGCTACATCGAATTCCGAGAGTACCTCAAGTATCTGCCGCTGAGAACGGTTGAATTAAGGACGGATAAACGTACGCGATTGAGCCTGCTAAAACAGGCCGAGGCACTTTACACCGGTTGTGCGGTTGCAAACGACGCTTCAGGGATGCTGGCTTTCGCCGCCGAGCAGCTTGCTGTCAAACCCGAGCGCGCGGATGTTGTCCATGACCTGCTCGCCTTTCTGGCCGAACAGATGATGACTCTGAACCGAGACAAACGCGCCGCCGCGAACCAGTTTTTTACAGACCTGAAAGATTTTCACAGCATTGACGCCCGCGCGCTCAACCCGAAAACCAAACTCGACGAATTCTGGAAGCTGGACACGGACGAAGTCTTTGCTCACCTGAACAAGAACCGTAAAGCGCTCGCCGCAGCCAAGCTGGATTTGAACGAAGCCGCCGAAAATAAAATCCGCTCCCGTTTCGAGCAATCCAAGTCCGCCATCCTTCCGTTGGAAGCGCAAATCGGTTTCACGGACGAGTTGATTGACCAGATGGTCTATCGCCTATACAGCCTGACGCCGGAGGAAATCAAAATCGTGGAGGATTCCGCCAAATGAAAGTTGTGATCGACACCAGTGTTCTGGTGGCAGCCGCCTGATCCCGGCGAGGTGCGAGCTTCGCGCTGATCAGTTCCATTCCGGCGCCTCAATTCCAGCTTTGCCTCTCGGTGGGGCTTTATACCGAGTGGCAGGAAGTGCTGACACGCGCCGAGAATCTGCCGCCCGGCCACTCTGCGGAAGATGCCCGCCGCTTTTTGCGCTACCTTGCCAGCCAGGCCCATTTGCAGGAAATCCATTTCCTTTGGCGGCCATTTCTCGCAGACGCGGACGATGACATGCTTTTGGAACTGGCTTTTGCGGCGGGATGCCCCTATATTGTGACGCACAACGTGAAAGATTTTCACGGCTCGGAGCAACTCGGCGTCGCCGCCTTGTCGCCCGGTGAATATCTGAAACGGATACGAGTGAATTCATGAGCACACTAACCGTCCAACTGCCGGAGTCGCTAAAAAAGACCATCGAAGCCCTCGCCGCGCGCGAGGGATACTCGGTGAGCCAATTCCTCGCCAGCGCCGCGGGTGAGAAACTGGCGGTGGTCATGACGATGGATTACCTGCGCCGCGAAGCCGCCGCGGGCCGCCGTGAAGATTTTCAAAAGTATTTGGCCGCCTCGCCCGATGTCCCGCCCTTGCCGGGAGACGAGTTATGAGCGGGCACCTGTTATATACTTTGTCACGGCGTCGGTCCTCACTTTTGACACTTTTTCAGAATGGGGGCCTCTGAATTGGGATTTGTGGATACGGAATGGTTTGGAATCAAGGCAAAGCGGACGCCGCAGCGCGGCGTCCCTACCATAAATTCTGCCCTCGTCGTATTTGGGACCAAGGCAAAGCGGACGCCGCAGCGCGGCGTCCCTACCATAAATTCTGCCCTCGTCGTATTTGGGACCAAGGCAAAAGTTTATTGTGTCGTGAGCGGGCGCATACTATTGTGGCAGCCATAAGCACGATTCCACACGAGAGTGGGAAGGCAACCGACTGGAGGAGGCTAAAATGAAGTGTCCCAAAATGCGGAGCAGGCAATTTCCCTTGATCCTGATCCTGGCTTGCCTGGCGCTGAGAGGCGAGGTGCGCGCCCAGGATTTGAGCATGGCGGTTGACGCAAGCCGCACCGGCGCGCCAATCCATCGTTACGTTTACGGCCAATTCACCGAGTTGCTGGGCAACATGTACGAGAAAGGCTTGTGGGCTGAGATGCTCAGCGACCGAAAATTCTTTTACCCGGTGGATTCGAGCCAGACCTTGAATCCCGTCAACAGAAAACCGAATTTCAACCGATGGCGCCCGGTCGGCCCGGACGAGTTCGTGGTCATGGACAAAACAAAAGCTTTTGCGGGCGTATCCGCGCCGATGGTCAGACTGGCGGGAGACACGCCGCACGGCATCACCCAGTCAGGTTTGGTCCTGCGCAAAGACAGACGGTACACGGGTCGCGTGACCTTGGCGGGCGGTTCCGGCGCCAGAATCGAAGTGAGCCTGATTTGGGGTGACGGCCGTGATCAGCGTCAGACCATCGTCCTGGATTCGCTCACGGAAGAGTACGGCAAAATTCCCCTGAATTTCACAGCCGGCGCGGACACGAACAACGGCCGGTTGGAGATCGCAGGAACTGGAACAGGATCGTTTCGTATTGGCGTGGTCTCACTTATGCCGGCGGACAACGTGGAAGGGTTTCGGGCCGACATGGTTGCACTGTTGCGGGAGCTGGACTCCGGGGTTTACCGCTGGCCCGGCGGCAATTTTGTGTCCGGGTATGACTGGCGCGACGGCATTGGCGACCGGGACAGGCGGCCGGCGCGTTATGATTATGCCTGGAACACGGTCGAGTATAACGACGTCGGGACGGATGAGTACATGACGCTGTGCCGTTTGCTGGGAATTGATCCGTACATCTGTGTGAATGCGGGTTTGGGCGACGCCCAGTCGGCCGCCAGTTGGGTGGAATATGTCAACGGCTCCATCGAGACACCCATGGGCAAGCTGCGCGCAAAGAACGGTCATCCGGCGCCCTATCGAGTCGCCTGGTGGGGAATCGGCAACGAAGTGTACGGCGAATGGCAGTTGGGCCATCTTTACATTGACCAGTATGTGATCAAACACAATCTGTTCGCGCAAGCCATGCGCGAGGTGGACCCGAGCATCAAGCTGGTGGCCTCCGGCGCCACGCCGTTTGAAACCAGCACGACTGCCAGGCATCACCGCAAACCGCTCCCCGCCAAGCTTCCGTACGAGTTTGGCTCGAAGCAGGACTGGTCCGGGAATCTTTTGGAGCACTGCACCGGGAACATTGATTTCCTGGCCGAACACCTCTACCCGGTGAACGATAGCGCGTTTGATGTGGACCAGCAGGCCTTCGTCCAAGTCAACGACTCGCTGGTGGATCGCGTTCGCAGGACACCAAATCGGGTGAAATGCACCGTCGAAGCCTGGGAAGAATATGTCAAACGCATGCCGCAGCTCAAGGACAGGGACATTAAAATTGCCATTGACGAGTGGACCGGCGGCGGCAGGGGAGATTTCAGTCGAACCCTCTGTGCCGCCGAAGGGCTTCACGAGATGTTCCGCCACTCGGATGTCATCACCATGGGGGCCTATACCGCGTTCACGTCCTGCCTGGCCCTCGACGGCGCGGACTCTTGTTACAGCACCACCGGCCTTCTCTTTTATCTTTATCGGCACCATTTTGGCACGATTCCCATTGCCGTCACTGGCAATGCGCCCCAACTGGCGGTGAAAGGCACCGTCGGAGTTGACAAACCGGCCGTGTCCTCTGGCAGCGACACCTATCCGCTCGATGTCGTGGCGGCGTTGAGCGCCAACCGGCAGTCGGTGACAGTTGCCGTGGTCAATCCCACGGAAACCGCGCAGAAAATCAATGTGACATTCGATCACGTTTCATTACAGAACAAGGCGAGAAAGTGGGAAGTGGCGGTCAGCAACCTGCAAACCCGGAACGTGGCTGGACAAGAGCCGAAAGTGAAGATCGTGGAGACCGCGCTTGACCAGGCGCCAGGGCAACTGGAGCTGGTTCCGCTCAGCATCAGCCTTTATGAATTCACGGTGAAATAACCCGGCGAATTCCTGCTCCCGCGGCGATTGGATTGAGTTTGATGCCTTTGTTCGAAGAAGAGAGGGAACAACATAAGGTTGGGGCGCATCTTGCCACTACCACCATGGATGGAACGAGGATATCACGGCTCGAAGTTAGAACAACATAGGGAAGCGCACCAAGGGTGCGAAGAGTCTCGCCCTACCATGTTGCGAGGGAATTGGCAAACCGCATGGTGGTGGTGTCGAGATGCGCCCCATAAGGTTTGTGGTCGAAGATTGGGATTTCATGGGCGGCGTTGTTAGAGTAGTGTGAAGCTATGCGGACAGAGCAGCAAGTTGGCCGGCGTGGGTCCGGGTTATGGAAAATCGCGGGAGCAATACCGGTTGGCGCTTTTCTCATCCTGACGACGATGCTGGTGGGGCACGATTCAGGCAGCACGCTTGAGTCGCCCATTTTGCATGCGCTTCCGAACACGATCTTCCTTTGCGGCATCCTGCTGGGCGTGGTTCCCATGGCGGCGAAAAGCTACCAGAGGTCCGGCTCGAGAACTTTCCTGATGATGGGGTGCGGGGCCTTGTTTCTTGGTGTCAGCAGCCTGATGGCGGGCTGGGTGATGGCAGTATCCGGCAACCGGAATCCCACCGCAACGCTGCACAACCTGGGTTCCTTGTTGGCCGGCTTCTGTCACCTGGCGAGCGCACATTATCTGCTGGCCGATCTGGTGGGGACACATCCACCAAAGGCCCGCTCGCGGCGCGCGGCGATCCCGTATGCCGGGATCGTGGCGTTTGTCTCTGTCGTCGCGGCACTGGCGGTTGCGGGCAAGCTGCCGGTATTTTTTGCGCCGGGCGGCGAACCGAGTTTGCTTCGGCAATTTGTAGTGGGGGGCGCCTTGTGCATGTTCGCGCTTTCCGGGTTGATGTTCGTGGGTATTTATTTCGCGACGAAGACCAAGTTCGCCTATTGGTATGGGCTGGCGTTGTTGCTGGTCGCCGTCGGATTGGTCTGCTTTTTGTGTGAGAGGACGGCGTGGGGAAGGCTGGGCTGGTTGGGCAGAAGCGCGCAGTATCTTGGGAGTGTCTATTTTATCTTTGCGCTGCTGGCCGGGAGAAGAGAGATGGGCCAGACGAGTGCGAGCGCGGCGGACACAACCCGCTGGGGGCTTTGGCCCTATTTGGAGCAGAAGGTGAAAGAGCGGACCCTGGCGCTGGAAAAGGAGAAAGAAGACCTGCAAAAGGAAATCGCCGCGCGCAAGTTGACAGAGCGGGCCTTGAAGGAGAGTGAAGAGCGATATCGCCGGCTCTTCGAGGCGGAGTCCGACGCCATCTTTGTGGTGGATAGGGAAACTGAGCGAATGATTGACGCCAATCCCGCTGCGTTGAAATTATACGGTTACAGCCGGCAGGAAATTCTCTTGCTAAAGGCCAGCGACGTATCCACTGAGCCAGAGAAGGCGCGTCAGTCTATAGCTGAACGCCAGACGTTCATCCCGTTGCGCTTGCACCGCAAGAAAGACGGCGCCGTTTTTCCAGTCGAGATCGCTCGCAGCTTTTTTCGGTTCCACGACCGGGAGATACATGTAGCCGCCATTCGCGACATCACCGAGCGCAGACGGGCGGAGGAGGAGTTGAAGGAGAGCGAAGAACGCTTTCGGCTTGCGGCTGATGCAGCCAGGTTTGGCATCTATCGCTATGATTTTGCCAGCGGTGCCGGATATTGGTCGCCGGAATTCAAGGCTCTTTTGGGAGTGCCGCCTGATCAGCCATTGGCCCTGGACGCGGACAAGCTCTTTCAGGGCCTGCACCCGGACGACCGGCCAAACTTCCGCGCCGCCATCACGGCGGCCAAGGACCCGCGCGGGAGTGGATTGTTTCTGCATGATTGCCGGGTTATTCATCCAAACGGAGAAGTACGGTGGTTGAACGTGCATGGGCAGACGACGTTCGCCGGCGAAGGCTCAGAGCGGCACGCGGCGCATGCCGCAGGAGTTGTTCTGGACATCACGGAGCGCAAGCAAGCGGAGGAGGCGCTGCGAAAGAGCGAGGCGGAGCTGAATCACGCCCAAGCGCTGGCTCACGTGGGCAACTGGAGCTGGGACATCCAGAAAGACGTGATGTCTGGGTCGCCGGAGATGCACCGGATTTACGGCGTCGAATCGGGAGCATTTGAGTTCACTGCCAAAGGTGTGGCCCAGCAGATACATCCGGAGGACTTGCCAGGGCATGTCCAGGCCATCCAGACCGTTTTGCAAGGAGGAATGTTCGAGCCCTACGAGTTTCGCGTGGTGCGGCCGGATGGGAGCATGCGCGTGGTGCAGGTCTTCACTGCCGAGGTGAAGCGCAATGCCTCGGGCCAGCCGATCTGGTTATTTGGGGCGGCGCAGGACATCACCGAGCGCAGAGAGGCCGACGAGGCCCTGCGCCGCTCGGAGACGAAGTTCCGCACGCTCTACGATTCGACTGGCGACGCGATAGTGCTGCTAGACGAGAAAAACTTTTTGGACTGCAACCCGGCGGCCCTAGTGATGTTCGGCTGCGCGACGCGGGAGGAGTTCTGCTCGAAACACCCCGCCGATGTGTCGCCGCCGATGCAGCCGGACGGGACGGATTCCTTGACGCTGGCCAACCAGCGAATCGCGACGGCGATAGCAAAGGGCAGCCACCAATTCGAGTGGATGCATAAGCGGACCGATACGGGCGAGGTCTTTCCAGCCGATGTGCAAATCAGTGCGCTGGAACTGGATGGGAAATGGGTGCTCCAGGCGACCATCCGCGACATCACCGAGCGCAGAGAGGTCGAGGAGGCCCTGCGCCGCTCGGAGACGAAGTTCCGCACGCTCTTCGATTCGACCAGCGACGCGGTCATGCTCCTGGGCGAGAAAGGCTTTTTCGACTGCAACCCGGCGACCTTGGCCATGTTCGGCTACGCGACCCGGGAGGAGTTCTGCACGAAAAACCCCGCCGATGTGTCGCCGCCGATGCAGCCGGATGGAACGGATTCCCTGACGCTGGCCAACCGGCAAATGGCCACAGCGCTGGAAAAGGGCAGGCACCAATTCGAGTGGATGCATAAGCGGGCCGATACCGGCGAGGCCTTTGCGGCCGACGTGCTGCTCAGTGCGCTGGAACTGGATGGCAAACGGGTGCTCCAGGCGACCGTTCGCGACATCACCGAACGCAAGCAGGCCGAGGAAGAGCTGCGGGAGAGAGAAGCGCGATACAGAACGCTTGCGGAGAATTTCCCGCACAAGATATTCATGAAGGACAGGAACTTCCAGTATGTCACGGTCAATGAGAACTTTTCCCAGGATTTTGGCCTCCGCCCCGAAGAGTTCGTGGGCAAGGTGGACTATGACTTCTCTCCCAAGGAACTCTCCGACAAGTACCGCGAGGACGACAAGCAGGTGATGGAGACAGGACAGGCCAAGGAACTTGAAGAGTGGTATGTGCCGGGCGGCAGGAAAATCTGGGTCCACACAACCAAGAGGCCGGTGCGGGATAAGGATGGCGGGATCATTGGCATCTTCGGCATCTTCTGGGACATTTCCAAGCGCAAGCAGGCGGAAGATGAGTTGCGCGACTCTCACAAACAGCTCCGCGCCCTGGCCGCCCGCATGCGAACCGTCCGCGAGGAAGAGCGCACCCGGGTCGCCCGCGAGATCCACGACGTGCTGGCCCAGGAATTGACCAGCCTGAAGATAGATGTCACCTTGCTCGCCCGCCTTCTGGCTCAGTCGCCCGGCGAGTTGGAGCAGAGTCTGGTTCGCGAAAAACTGGCGGGGATGGCCCTCGCGACCGACACAGCCATCCAGTCAGTGCAGAAAATCGCCACCGAGCTGCGCCCCGTGGTGCTGGACAGCCTTGGCTTGGGCGCCGCCATAGAATGGCAGGCCAAGGATTTTCAGGCACGCACCGGGATCGGTTGCCGAGCGCGTCTGGCGGCCAGAAACCTGCTCCTGGATCGAGACCGTTCGACGGCCTTGTTTCGAATCTTACAGGAAAGCCTGACCAACGTGGTTCGCCACGCCGCGGCCACCCAGGTGGAGATTGTTTTGCAGTGCAAGGCGGGATGTGTCAAGTTAACGATTCAGGACAACGGCCGGGGCATTCAAGAAAGCCAGGCAAATGCGCCCAGCGCAGTGGGGCTGCTGGGATTGCGCGAGCGCGCCCTGTTGTTGGGAGGCCGATGCGAGATCAGCGGCCGCCCGGGCGAAGGAACGAGGGTCGAAGTGCGGATTCCGCTGGCACCAAAGGGTAATTCAGAGGACAAGCAGTTATGAGAATACTGATTGCGGACGACCACGCCATGTTGCGCGGAGGATTGAAACAAATCCTGGCCCTGGAGTTTCCCGGGGCGATATTTGGCGAAGCGGGCACCTATCAAGAGACCATGGCGCGGGTTGGCAAGGAAGACTGGGACGTGCTGGTGCTGGATATTTTCATGCCCGGGCGAAGCGGCGTGGACGTACTGAGGGAGATCGAGGTGATCAAACCGGAATTGCCGGTGTTGGTTCTAAGCAGCGCGCCGGAAGAACAGATGGCGACGCGGGTGTTGCGCGCCGGCGCCGCAGGCTATCTCAATAAACGGGCCGCGCCGGAGGAGTTGGCCCGGGCGGTGAAGAAGGTTGCCGCGGGCGGGACGTATGCGAGCGCGAAACTGGGGGAGAAGCTGGCCGGCGACCTAGCCCATCCGTCCACCAATGCCCCGCACGAGCAACTGTCAGACCGGGAATTCCAAGTCATGTTGATGCTCGTGGCCGGCAAATGCATTAAGGAGATCGCCGGCGAGCTGGCGCTAAGCCCAAAGACCGTCAGCACGTTTCACACCCGCCTCATGGGAAAACTGCGGCTGCAAAGTGACGTGGAGTTGGTGCGCTACACGCTCGAACACAACCTGGTTGAGTCCTCTGTCCTGCCCGGGTCAGCTCCGCCTGAGCCGTAATTATTGCAAAGTCCGCTGGATAGGCGACAGCGGAGTGCGCCCGTCCTCGGGCGCAGCAAGCACAGAATCTTGTGAAACGGTCGAGTTTTCCGGGGCCTGTTTGCGCTGTCACGTTGCTGCGCCCGGGGACGGGCGCACTCCGCCCTTGTCGTGTATCCCACCGTCTCCTCAGTATAGAAAGAACGTGTGTTCGGCGTGGGCGCGCGCGCTTATAGTCCCTCCAAAGTTATTCACCGGTGGCGAGGAGGACCGTCGTTCCCTCCTCCGCAGCCAACGGTGAAGAACTTTGGCGGCGGCGCAAAAATGACTTGTCAAC
>Ga0182027_10012381_pt1 | contig 11983 bp, 9 predicted proteins | sample 712E1DmetaG_FD_121300 | JGI IMG/M metagenome (GOLD analysis project Ga0182027, IMG submission 121300) | Permafrost microbial communities from Stordalen Mire, Sweden - 712E1D metaG (Illumina Assembly) | ecosystem: Environmental > Terrestrial > Soil > Wetlands > Permafrost | place: Sweden...
ACATATCTGGTTGATGGTTTTGCTTCGGTTGAGAGCGTCAAGTCTAAATTTAAGTTACCGATTAAGGGAGAGGGTTATACAACGATAGGTGGTTTGGTTTTTGGGTTTTTAGGACACGACCCGATAGTTGGTGAGAAGATTAGAATAGGAAATATCGAGATGCAGATTTCAGAAATGGAAAAAAATAGAGTAAAGAGGATTATTTTTAAAAAAATGGGAGTAAAGCTTACTGGGGCGAAGAGCTAGGGAGAGAATCCCGTTGCGGCAGCAGAATGCAGTTATGTCAACATATTCATTAAATTCGCTTTTGATATAATTTAGCGATGATCAAAAAATTTTCTTCAAACAGTCGCCTCATTTTTATCCTGGTTACAATGTTTCTGAATATCTTGGGATTCAGTATTCTTTTTCCAATATTGCCATTTATGGTTGAGAAATATGTCAGTAACTCTCATCAAATAGCGTTTTATGTAGGTTTACTTCTATCGATTTATGCACTTTGTCAGTTTTTTGCCGCTCCGGGTTTAGGCGCTTTAAGCGATCGGTTTGGACGAAGACCAATTTTGTTGATTAGCCTTTTTGGTTCAATTGTTGGATATCTTATTTTAGGATTTGCGGGCGCATTGTGGATGTTGTTTTTGGGAAGAATTATTGATGGCTTAACAGGCGGAAACATCAGCACTATTTATGCCTACATGGCCGATATTACCAAACCACAAGATAGAGGAAAATCTTTTGGATTATTAGGCGCTGCTGGTGGAGTTGGTATGATTATCGGGCCCGCGATTGGAGGATTTGTTGGTGCAATTCATTTGTCTTTACCACTTTTTATTGCGGCTGCAATTACTTTGGTAGATATGCTTTTTGGATATTTTATTTTACCAGAAAGTTTACCTGTTAATTTTCGAGCATCCCACTTTGATTACAAACATTTAAATCCTTTTTCACAGTTTTCTCACATGTTTTCCATAAACATCTTAAAGAGATTATTTATTTCCGGATTTGTTTTTTTTGTTGCTATGAATGGAATGTACGGAATAAATGCGGTATTTTTGAAAGATACATTTTTATGGAACACCGCCCAAATAGGATTCTTATTATTTATCATCGGCTTTGTTGATATTTTTAGTCAGGGATTTTTAATTAATAAACTTTTGCCAAGGTTTGGGGAAATTAAAATTTCCAGCTTAGGATTAATTTTAACTGCCGTAGGATTTTTCTTGGCAACTTTAACTGCGTTTATTCCATCGGTAGTCTTAATCTACTTTGCATTGATTGTATTAAATATTGGTGATGGGCTATTTGAGCCAAGCCAAGGAGGACTTATCTCTAAATCCGTCGGGCCGCATATGCAAGGCAGAGTCCAAGGAGCAAATCAGGGAATACAATCAATCGCCAGAATTATCGGACCTTTTCTTGCGGCATTTATTTATGGGTTTGGGCGCGGATTGCCTTATTTTTCCGAGGGAATTTTAGTAGTTATATCTTTGTTAATATTATTTTTCTCTATTCCAATTATAACATCGCATAAAGTTTCCGATTAGCTATTAGACCTTTCCAATCAAACATTATCCATATCTTGAGACATCGTTTTATACCGTCTCATTTAGCCTCAAGATCGAGACCCCGCTACTGATACAATGGGTCTAGAGCGGTATGCTCAGCAGCCACAGGTGCTTAAAACTGGCCAAACTCCGGACTGCTCAAATTCGTCTAAGGTTAGCGTCCCCTAAGGATTCTTCAATTGACAATAATAGATAAATGTTTTTACAATAGAGTTGTACCATGGAATGGCTAAGTGCCATTTGTTTTTCTATGGATTTAAAACTGCCTGTTAAAGATGATGCTAAATCCCTGCGGGGTTTGGGAGTTTTTGTCTATAAAGAGAAAATTTACCTCTATTTCCAATCAAAAGAAAACTCAAAAAATGATTTCAATGTTTCTGTTAGCGAAGACGGGTTTTCCTTTGCTCTCCACAAAAAAAATACTTCTATAATTAAGCAAAAAAAGGTTAAAGAAGATATCTATAACTGCGACAGATTTAATATATCCGAGTTTAAAAAGGACTTTTTGCTTACGTATTTAAGGAAATCAGGCGAAAAATTAGAGATGGAAAAAGCCTGGTCGGACAATCCAGGTTCGGATTGGGCCTATGAAGGAAACGTGCTTAAGCTTGACGAATACGGTTTAATAGTTTCGGATTTTGTCCACGATAAAAAATTTGTCATGTACGCTGCGGATGGGGCGGTTAATGTATATTTTTCCAAAGATCTTGTTCTATGGGAAAAAGATAAAACAGTCTTGGAAAAAAGTGGAGATTTATTTGGTTCCTCCAATCTTGAAGTTGCATATGCTTCAAAAGCAGAAAAAGGCATTTTAGTTTTATATTATTCCAAAATCGGCGGCTCGTATTCAGTTGGAGTTGCTCTTTTTGATTCCCAAGATCCGACTAAGCTCTTATGGCGTTCTAGTGAACCTGTCTGGACTACTCCAGAGAAATGGAAAGGGAAGATTTATCCTATAGGGACAGTTTTGCATGAAGGAAGAATAATTTCGTATTGGCAGACAAAAACAGAGGGTATTTATGCGGCAGTCACGGCACTTTTTAAAATTTCCGATGGCCACAAATCTAAAGACGTTTCCCTTAAACTGAAACGCGTAAGCCACAATCCGATAATCAAACCAAAAGGAGAAAACCGTTGGGAGGCTTTTAATACATTTAACCCGGCAGCTATATATGATAATGGTAAAGTGCATATTCTATATAGGGCGCAAGGTTACGATTACATTTCCGCAATCGGTTATGCTACGAGCAAGGACGGAGTGCATATAGATGAACGTTTAGATGAGCCTATTTATTCTCCTTTCCAGGATTTTGAACAGACTAATGATCTAAAAACAGCGGATGTTTCCCGGCAGTATATCTCCGGAGGAGGATATGGAGGATGTGAAGACCCCAGAATTACAAAAATAGACGGCAGGTATTATTTAACTTACGTTGCATTTGACGGAATTAATCCGCCAAGAATTGCTCTGACTTCAATTTCGGTTGATAATTTTTTGAATAAAAGATTCTTGTGGGAAAAGCCGGTCTTAATTTCTCCGCCCGGAGTAGTTGATAAAAGCGCAGTTATCTTCCCCGACAAAATTAACAATCAATATGTGATTATGCACAGGATTTATCCGGATATCCTTATCGATTTTGTTGATAGCCTTGATTTTGACGGAAAAACTTGGCTGGAGGGGAAATATAAAATTTCTCCGCGCCCCAAGTCTTGGGATAGTAGAAAAATAGGCGCCGGTGCCCCGCCGATTAAAACAGAATACGGATGGCTTTTGATTTATCAATCCGTTGGCGAACAGGATTCCGGAAGATATAAAATAGGCGCCATGCTTTTGGATTTAAAAAACCCGACAAGGGTTTTACATAGAAGTCAGTCTCCTATTTTGGAGCCGGATGCAAAATATGAGAATGAAGGGTTTAAGGGGGGAGTAATTTATCCGTGCGGAGCTGTGGTTATAAAAGACATATTGTATGTATACTATGGAGGAGCGGATTCTTGTGTTTGTGTTGCAACCGCAAATCTAACGGAGTTTCTTAAAGAGTTGATGCACTCCGAAGTTGCCAAACTGACAGAGCCTGTTTTCGAACAGATATTCTAAATGATTACAATAACAAGAAGTGAAAAAAATCCCATTCTAAAACCCAATTCCAAAAACTCATGGGAGTCTAAAGCGGCTTTTAACCCCAGCGTTGTTAAAGACGATGCAGTTTATCACATGGTTTATCGGGCTTTATCCGACGTTCAGAATATACAGGGGAAAAATCTTCAGGTTTCTACAATCGGTTATGCTAAAAGTAACGACGGAGTGATTTTCGAAGAACAAAGGCAGCTAATAAAGCCTCAGGAGATTTGGGAAAAATTCGGTTGTGAAGACCCGAGAATTACAAAGATTGACAATGAATATTTTATTTTCTATACGGCGCTTTCCGATTACCCTTTTTATCCTTCGGCGATAAAGGTTGGTTTGGCAATATTCTCCGAAGCTTTCGAAAGATTGGAAAAGCATCCGGTTACACCTTTTAACGCCAAGGCGATGGTTTTATTTCCTGAAAAAATCAACGGGAAATATGTAGCGCTTCTAACGGTTAATACTGATATTCCTCCGGCAAAAATAGCAATAGCTTGGTTTGACAAAAAAGAGGATATTTGGTCGGAAAATTATTGGAGAAAATGGTATCAAAACCTTGGGGAGCATACTCTACCATTGCAAAGGTTAAATTCTGATCAGTTGGAGGCAGGAACGGTCCCCATAAAAACCGAACAAGGGTGGCTTTTGATTTATGCTCACATACAGCATTATGATCAGGAAAAGTATAGACTGTTTGGAGTAGAGGCTGTGCTTCTTGATTTAGAAAATCCCCAAAAAATAATTGCGAGGACAAACGGCCCAATTGTTTATCCACAGGAAGAATACGAACTTAAGGGTAACGTTGCAAGCGTTGTTTTCCCTTCGGGCGCGGTGGTAAGGAGTAATATTGTTTACCTTTATTACGGAGCTTCGGATACTGTTTCTTGCCTTGCCACTTTTTCGTTGGAAAACTTATTTAAAGAAATGACAAGAAAGTCTTCGGTTGCATTAAAGGTTGACAGGCCGCTTCAAACTCCGCTTCTGACTCCTGTAGACGGTCATATTTGGGAATCAAAAGCGGTATTTAATCCCGCTGTTTTTTATGACGGTAATTATATTCATTTACTTTATCGGGCTATGGGTCCGGATAATACTTCGGTATTCGGTTATGCAAGAACGAAAGACGGATTAACAATAGACAAGCGAAGCGAAATCCCCGTTTATGTCCCAAGAGCGGTTTTTGAAGAGAAAAAACGCGCCGGAGAAAATTCGGGATGCGAAGACCCGAGAATTACGGTTATGGGGAACAAAATTTATGCTTGTTATACTGCATTTGACGGAATTAATCCGCCAAGAATTGCCTTAACCAGTATAGAAGTGTCGGATTTTTTGCAGAATAATTTTAATTGGTCGGATCCCGTATTGATTTCTCCTCCGGGAATTGATGATAAGGATGGCGCCTTATTTCCGGAAACAGTTAATGGAAAATACGTTTTTGCTCATAGGATCCAAAATTCTATAGTATTGGATTACGTTGATAGTCTTGATTTTGATGGAAAAACATGGTTAAGAAGCCTTTTTTATATCACGCCAAGAGAAAATTTCTGGGATAGCGAAAAGATAGGGATTAGTACGCCTCCGATAAAAACCGATAAGGGCTGGCTTCTTCTTTATCACGGAGTAAGTAAATTAAGCCACGAATACAGGATTGGCGCAATGCTTCTGGATCTTAACGATCCGAGTAAGGTTTTGTCAAGAACTCCGTGGCCGATATTAGAACCTGAAACAAAGTACGAACAAGAAGGATGTGTTAAAAATGTTGTTTTTCCCTGCGGGAGCGCATTAATAAAAGATAAGCTTTTTATCTATTACGGAGGGGCTGATACGGTGGTTGCTGTTGTAACGATATCTTTTCCACGCCTTTTGTATTATTTGGAGAGTATGTAGAGTTATAATGGCTAAATGAGTCTTGATCGACCTATCCAAAATATGTTTTACGTTTACATTCTCCGTACTTCTTCTAATACCCTGTATGTTGGGCAGACAAATAATTTGGAAAAAAGAATCAAAGAGCACAGGGCCAAAACCGTAAAATCCTCAAAATACGTCCGCAGTTTTTCATCTTTCAAATTGGTCTATTCGGAGGTTTTTCCTACCCGTTCGGAGGCAATGAAACGGGAAGCTCATCTCAAAACTTGGCCTAAAGATAAGAAGGAAGTTTTAGTCGCCAAATATTCTACTCAACACATGTCCTCAAAATAGGACTATAATATATTCACAATGGTTGACACAAACTCCTCAGGCTTAATCCTCTTAACGTACAAAGGTAAAGTTCTTTTGATGCATAAGGAGAAAAGCGTTATTGATGAAGAGAAGCATCCGTGGTGTCTCATCGGCGGGTTTAAGGATAAAAAAGAATCTTTTGAAGAGGCCTTAAGTAGGCGAGTGCAAAATGAAACAGGAATCAAAATTGAAAACGTTGAATATATATCCGAATTTTGCTATCACGCAAGTCTTACGGACGATAATGTGAATAACATACAAAGGAAAGAACACCAATTGCTTGATTTTTTCACCCCAAGAGAACTAGATAAGCTTTTTCTGGCGAATTCAACACAGCAATTTATATCAAAGCACGGCAATCTTATAAACCTATAGTTTTATTGACTTGCGCTTTGTTAACTGATATAATATTTATTAGTAAAGGCAGATTGAAATAATACATCTGCTTTCAATATTTTCGATTAGTTCGTTAAAGATAAGTAACCACAAAAAGTTTAGAATCAGTATCTTTCCCCTAATTCGCATTTTATTTAAGCAGCTTTATTCTTTCAATCCTAAAAACCTATGTATAACAAAAGATTCAACACAAGGAATCATCCGAATCGCCAAAATAGGCGTTTTGCGCCAAAACAGCTTCCCAAAGGAGAGCTTTTGGATGCAATTAGAGCTGTTGAAATAATTAATAAAGCCAAAGGAGAGCGGGTAGAAGAAATAGATGTTCCTAGAAATGGTTTTGCGGATTTTGCATTAATACAGCAGCTTAAAGATAATATTTCGGCTAAGAATTATATTAGTCCTACTCCAATTCAAGATCAGGCGATTGACCACATTCTGAATGGCCGTGATGTCATCGGTATTGCCAACACCGGAACCGGTAAAACTGCCGCGTTTTTAATTCCTCTAATCAATAAAGTTTTTCTCAATAAGTCGGAAAGAGTGCTGATTGTTGCGCCAACGCGCGAACTGGCTCTGCAAATTAAAGAAGAACTTCTCGATTTTTCAAAAGGCTTAGGGATCAGAAGTGTTTTATGCATTGGCGGAATGAGTTTATGGATGCAAAAAAACGAATTAAAACAAAACGTAAATTTTGTGATAGGTACGCCGGGAAGAATTAAAGATTTAATCGGTGAAAGAAGTTTGAATTTGTCTATATTCCACAACGTTGTTTTGGATGAAGCCGACAGAATGGTTGATATCGGTTTTATTAACGATATCAAATATTTTATTTCCTTGCTCCCGCAAGTAAGGCAATCGCTTTTTTTCTCGGCTACAATTTCCGGCAAAGTCAAAGAAATTTTAAACGCTTTTGTTAACAATCCTGTTACTGTTTCGGTTGAAAAACAGGCTACGGCCGAAAACGTTGAGCAAAAAGTTATTCAGGTGGGGAAACATGAAAAAATAGATAAACTGCATGATTTATTAACTCAAGACGAGTTTGGAAAAGTCTTAGTTTTCGGAAGGACAAAATGGGGCGTGCAAAAACTGACAGATGAGTTAGTAAGAAGAGGGATCAAGGCGGCGGTAATCCATGGCAATAAAAGTCAGGGACAAAGACAAAGAGCCTTGGAGCAATTTAAAAACAATCAAATTTCCGTTTTGCTTGCAACAGATGTTGCGTCAAGAGGCTTGGATATTCCGGACGTCAGCCACGTTATCAATTTTGATATGCCGGCGACTTATGACGATTATATCCATAGAATCGGAAGAACGGGTAGAGCGGGTAAGCGCGGTGTGGCTTTAACTTTTGTTGAATGAATATAATGTCGTATCAAACTGATATACTTATTTAAGATGAATGTCCTTTTTGTTGTTTGGGAAAATGATCCATTTTTTAAACTGGGAGGTCTTGGTGATATCGCCAGGTCTTTACCGGGTACATTAAAAACAATGGAAGTCGATATCCGCGTTATCACCCCCTATTACAAAGCAGTTAAGTTTGGCAGAAACAAGAAAGCCAAACTTGGTGAATATAATTTTTTATATGGTGGTAAGAGCATGAAGGTAGAAATTTGGCAGGCTTTAAATCCTTACACAAAAGTCGTTAGTTATTTTTTAAAAAACAAAAAATATCTCGATGCAGAATTTTCTATAGAAACTTGGGGATTTTTTGATAAAGCAATAGTGGAGCTTATAAAAAGCCAGATTTTAAATTGGGTGCCTAGTATAGTTCACATAAATGATTACCATGGAGCACTTGTTCCCCTTTTGATAAAACAGGAAAAATTACCTATTAAAACGATGTTAACGATTCATAATCTTACCTTTCAAGGCAGAGCGCCTGTAAGCATAATACAAAAGATGGGGATCGATCTAAATTTATGTAAAACGCTGCAATGGGAAATTAAAAGCAAGCAAATTAATTTTTTGCAGGAAGCAATTATACATGCAGACATTATTACAACAGTCAGTCCAACCTATGCAAAAGAAATTTTGACCGAAGAATTTGGTTGTGGACTTCATGAAATCCTAAGAGGCAAGGAAGGACTTATCTATGGAATTCTTAACGGGATAGATATTGATTGGCATCATACAGCCCGTGATAGCGCAATTAAATTTCCTTATGGCCCGACCGAAAAAAGAGTTGATGGAAAAATTGAATATTATGATTGGAAAGAGGGAAAAGCGTTAAATAAGGAATTCTTACAAAAGAAGCTTGGTTTAAAAGTGGATAAGGATCTTCCAATGCTTTGTTTTATAGGAAGATTGTCCGGAGGACAAAAAGGATTAGATATATTACATAGAATGTTAAGACGTATTGATCAAGACAAATTCCAATTTGTAATTTTGGGAACGGGAGAAAAGGAATGGGAGGAAAGATTTCATTGGCTTTCTACTTTTTATCCGAAAAATATTTCCTGCAATTTTAAATTTGACGACACACTTGCTCATCAAATTTATGCGGCATCCGATTTTATTTTGATTCCTTCTCAGTATGAACCGTGTGGTCTCATCCAAATGATAGCAATGCTTTTCGGTACAATTCCAATTGCTCATAAAACCGGTGGTTTAAAAGACTCAATAAAAGACGGTTACAACGGATTTTTGTTTTCTGCTTATAGCTCTGAAGCCCTGGAAGAAAAAGTTGGAGAAGCAGTTACGATGTTAAAAAAGGATAAGCCCGCTTATGAGGCAATGGTCGAACACGCTTTAGCAACTGACTTTTCTTGGAAGAAAAATGCAAAGGAATATTTAATGCTTTATAATAAACTTTTAGAAAACAGAGATGAAGGAGGTGAAATAAATGACAAATAAATTATTCGTAGGAAGATTATCTTACGCTTTAACAGATTCACAACTCGAAGAACATTTTGCACAAATTGGCAAAGTTCTTTCGGCAAAAGTGATTATTGATAGAACAACCGGTCAGGGAAAAGGATTCGGATTTGTAGAAATGTCTACAGAAGAAGAAGCGAAACAAGCAATGGATAAATTAAACAATTCAGAACTTGGAGGAAGAACAATAGTCGTAAGCGAAGCTAAACCACAAGAGCCCAGAGAGAATAAAACCTATTCAAATCGTTGGTAAATTATTTTTTTAAGACCTTTTTGTTTAAAATATTACTATGATAACGTTAAGGCTGTGCCTTTTTGCTATAATAGTTTTAGTATGGAGAATCTATCGGCTGAGGCAAAAACAGCCTTGGAAATTGTTTTAGCAGCAGGAAAAAATCTTAAACCTCATTTCGGTAAAACTAACCCGGATTCTAAAAAAACCGATTCCGCGGCAGATGTTGTTACTAAGCTGGATATTGAAACCGAAAAATATCTTTTTGAGAATCTTAAAAAAGCTCATCCATCAATAGGATTTAAAGGCGAGGAGTTGGGTAGTATAGATATTTATACCGGAAAATTTTGGCTGGTTGATCCGATTGATGGAACTGCAAATTTCGTAAGAGGCGTTAGAAGCTGCTCGACAATGCTGGCTTTAATAGAAAATGGGCAAGTGAAAATAGGAATTATCTACGATTTTGTAAATGATGATATGTATTTTGCCGAAAAAGGAAAAGGGTCTTATTTAAATAATAAGCAAATATTAGTAAGTGACCGAAGCGTAGAAGATGCACTTATTTCAGTTGAGTGCAATATTAACGATGGTGTTTTAAAGCAGTTCCTGGCGCTTAACAGGAGATATGAAGTAGTCTCAGCCGGTTATCCTGCCGGTACGGAATTTGCAATGGTTGCCTGCGGGCAGTTAGAGGGAAGAATTTGCTTAAATCCTTATGGTAAGGATTATGATTTTGCAGCAGGTTCATTATTGGTTCAAGAGGCGGGCGGAATAGTCGCTAATCTTGGCAAAAATACTTATGACTATACAGAGACCAACCTTGTTGCAGTAAGCAAAAAATTATTTGAAAGTTTAACTTTGGGAGAAGATCCAATCTTTCCAATCGTGGTATAATTGGACCATGATTGAACCGGTTATTGCGGTAATCTTTGATTTTGACGAGACTTTAGGCCCCGATACGATTTCTTTTTTTCTGCAGGAACAGGGAATTAATGTCGATAAATTCTGGCAAGAAGCAAAAGAGATGATTAACGAAGAATGGGATCCGCCGTTTGCCTATATGCATCAAATGCTTCAATTATCAAAGACAAGAAAGCTGGATATTTCAAAACAAATGTTGGCAAAGATAGGCAAAAAACTGCCCCTCTTTCCGGGGCTTCCCGGGGCCTTAGGAGAACTCAAGGATTATGTTAAAACAAATAAAGAACTTAAAGATACGAAGATAGGACTCGAATTTTACATTATTAGCGGCGGACTTGAAGGATTAATCAGGTCAACAAAAGTAGCTGCCTACATGGATGGAATCTTTGGTAGCAATTTTGCTTATGCTAAAAAAACAGAAGAACCAATCGGTATAAAATCCGCAATTTCTTTTACGGAAAAAACAAGATTCATCCACGGAATTAGAAAAGGTATCTCAGTTTCCGACATTAGAAAAAATCCATATCGAATTAATGACGCAATTTTGGATGATATGCAACGGATTCCTTTCTCCCAGATGATTTATTTAGGTGATGGACCAAGCGATATTCCGTGCCTTTCCGCAATCACGAAAAATGGGGGAACGGGGATTGGGGTTTCCGCTCCATTTGGCACATTCAAAAAGGGTTACGAGTTGGCCAGGGGGAAAAGGATTACACTTGGTCCGTATACCGGTAATTATAAAAAAGATTCGGATATGCGAAAAGTTTTGGAAGAGACGATCTTAAGAGTTGGTCTTGAAATTAATACGGAAAGAAAAAAGAACGTAGTCAGTAGTCCAAGTCTCTGAATTCTTCAAATTCTCCTTTAATTTAGCTTGAACTAGTTGTATAATCCAATAATGCAAAAGTTTTTCCTCGGGGTTTACGCGTGGTGTTACAGGAACATAATAAAAAGACTTTTGTTTTTATTCGACCCCGAATTTGTCCACGAATTCATAATCGGTTATGGAGAAAAAATTGGTGATTTTGGAGTTACAAGAAGTTTAGTTAGAAAGATGTTCTATGCTCAAAGTAAAAGTTTAAATCAAAATGTTGCGGGAATTAATTTCCAAAATCCTATTGGTCTTGCCGCCGGATTTGATTATCAGGCAAAGCTGACTAAAATTTTGCCTTCACTTAGTTTTGGTTTTCAAACTATCGGGACAATTACGAGTCATCCGTATGAGGGAAATCCGAAACCGCGTCTGGGAAGACTTTCCAAATCAAAATCGTTAATGGTTAATAAGGGATTTAAGAATCCGGGCATAAAAGAGGTTGTCAGAAAACTGCAGAAAAACGGATTTACGATTCCGGTTGGGATAAGCATCGGCAAAACCAATACCACCAAAGATGAAACTCAAGAACAAGCGGTTGAAGACATTGTTACAGCGTTTAGAATAGCGGAGAAATCAAGAGTAAATTTTAGTTTCTACGAATTAAATATCAGCTGTCCGAATCTTTTTGGAAAGGTCAGTTTTTATCCGCCGGAAAATTTAAGGCAATTGCTTAAAGCCGTCACCGACATAAAGCTAAAAAAACCATTGTTTATCAAAATGCCGATCGAACAAACGGATGAAGAAACGTTGGCGATGCTTAACGT
>Ga0182027_10012382_pt1 | contig 11983 bp, 7 predicted proteins | sample 712E1DmetaG_FD_121300 | JGI IMG/M metagenome (GOLD analysis project Ga0182027, IMG submission 121300) | Permafrost microbial communities from Stordalen Mire, Sweden - 712E1D metaG (Illumina Assembly) | ecosystem: Environmental > Terrestrial > Soil > Wetlands > Permafrost | place: Sweden...
CATTCATCGAAGCCATTAGGATGTACCAGGAACTCCAGCCCATCGGCGGAGTGAGGGCCAACTGGTTCCCGATGACGATACGGAACTTTCGCTCGCAGCTTCCGAGCGAGTTCTTAGCCTTGAAAACAACGGTGGTGGTGCCAGGGGTTTTCACGGCCCCCGCGATTATGCCGGTGGCACGATCGAGCCTTAGACCCTGTGGAAGACCCGAGGCGAAAAACTGCATAGGACGCCTGCCGGTCGCGGGAATCCTATAGAGGAAAGGATGACCAGGGCGCACGCCATAGATCGACGGTCCGTTGATTCGCGGCTTGTCTGGATCCTGGTTCGCCGGCGGTCCGGACTTCGCAGCGACTGCCGCCATCGAAATGATGGCGACTGCGATCGACGCCGCACACGGGCCGATTTGCTTTCGATTTCTCATTCTGCGCTACCCCTGATTCAGGATTTCCGTTTTGCCACTATGGACCGCACCGATTCTACATCCCAGCGCCTACATCGGCGCCTTCGGTCTTGTTTTCCAATTCGAGCGATTCCAGCCGGGGAGGCTGCGGACCGTCACGCTCAGCCCGAGTAGCAAATCGATGAGCGGAGCCAGTGGCGACTTCGCCAGGCCAACTCGATAGCGTGCCTCAGAATGTCAACTCCGCGGTCCCTTGAATCGGCCGCTCCTGCCCCTTCCACGCAAACACACCCGTCAGACCTGGAGGCAGCGACACGCGCGCACGCAGCCCGTCGCCGGTTCGGTCGAGTCGCACTTCAATGGGTCCGAGCGGATGGGGCATGCGGGCGTGGACGTGATGCAGCGAGCCGAGCGCGGGTTCGATCCGCACGGTCCGGAAGCCGGGCGAAGCAGGTTCGATCCCCGCTACCGTCGCCAGGAACTCGAATGGCGGAGTGGCGCTCCAGGGGTGGCAATCCGAGCGCGAGTTCACCGTTGCTTCCCCAAACGTCTGCATGCCGTCCCGCAGCATATTCTCCCAAGGCTCCAGATTCTCGATGTAGCTATCGCCGAGTCCTGTCTTCTTGAGTGCGCGCCCGAGATAATAGCGGAAGAACATCTCCGCCTTCACCACGGACGGATCTTTCAGCATGCGTTCCATGAGGCCCCGTTGCGCATTGCGCGGAACGGCATCCGCGAGTACGGCGAGTGTGTTTACCTCTTGCGTATAGCCGCGCTCGGGCGTGTCGCGCAGGAGGCCGCGCTGCGGGTCGAAAGTCGACCCGTAAGTCTCGCGGTTGATGTCCGCGGCGATTTGACGGTACCGCGCGGCCTCGCACTTCTCTCCGAAATGCTCGAACAATTCGGCGCTTTCCTGTAGTGTGAGCGAGAACAGGAACTTATCCCCGATCGGGCTCCAGCCCCACTGCACCGGCCGGTTTCCGCGCGTCTTCAACTGTTCCTCCCACCATCCGAGCACGTTGCCAATCCCAGGCAGAAATTGCCGCGTGAACTCGTCATCGCCGCGGTACATCCAATGGTCGTGCACCATGGACACCCAGTACAGCGAAAACGAGGCCAGGAACTGCTCGAGGTTGGCGGGATACCGGCTCTGGGTCAGGCCGGAGGGAGCGCGCGAGGCATCGAATTGCTCGATTGCAAGCCGCCCCAGCCGGTCGTCCCCCGTGATCGAGAGCCAGCTCAGCGCCTGCACCTTGGTATCGGCGATGTAGGCCATGCGTTCCCACGATAAGTCGCTGATGAACGTCTCCTGGGCGCTGAGCGCGAGTGTGCGCCACGCCGCGTCCCAGATCGGTTTCAGCTTCTCGGAGTCACTCTCAAAAATGGCCACGCGAGCTGCGGGGTACACGCACAGGAGGCTCGAAAAATCTTCGATCGCGAGAGGCTCCCCGAGAGTCTGGATTTCGAGTTGCGCCCAGCGCCAATTGCGCGTCCACAGGGGGCGGTATTCGCGCTGCGCTCCATCCGGCAGGAACTGGTCCTCCGGTCCCATGACGTGTTTGCCGTCGACTTGATTGCGGTCGCCCTTCACGCCTTTGCTGTCGTACAAAGACTCCGAGTAAGTGACGCGAACCTGCGCGCCTCTGCCGCCGCTGATCCGCAGGACCGGGTAGCCCGTGGTCAGTGTTCCCTGGTCGAGTAGAACGGTGGCCTTGCTGTTCGCGGGTACCCGGATCGGCGCAGTCCCTTTTACGAATGTCTGCGCAACCTCCACTCCCTCGGTTCGAGCGACCCGCTCGAACCTCTGAGGATCCTCAGTCAGGAACGGCACGGTGCGCGGCTTGAGTTGCCAGCGCTGATGGCTTTCTATGCCCGCCGGACCGCCCCGGTCGATTTGGGACGCGGAGAGCCAGGTCGAGTCATCGAAGGCGGCCTGCTCCCATCCCCACGGGTATTTGGCCGCATCGACACGCTCCGTCGCGCCGGCGACATAGTAGTTCCATAGAAAACGCGGATCACTATCCTTGTAAACGATCTGCTGATATGCCGGATCTTCGATCACCTTCCAGGTCTTGTCCGTGTTCACTTCCTTGTTTGCCAAGTCGTCGGGTTGCAGGACAAATCCTGTGCGATGACTGATCTGGGCCATCGGCCTGCCAAGGCCGCCATTCCACACGACCGCGGCAAGGACGTTTTTTCCAGCTTTGAGATACGGCGCCAGATCGATGGTCTCGAAGCGCCAGTTCAGTAAGTCGCTCTGCGCCGGCCCCGTCGAGACAGACCGGCCATTCGCAAACAACCGGTAGCGGTTGTCGGCCGAGACGTGCACAACAAATCGCTCCGGCTTCGCAGCCAGAGTGAATGCCTTCCGGAAGTGGAAAACGCCGAATTCCGTCGCCGATGCCGTCGGGTGCGTGATCCACCACGCCGGCCAGGGCCGTTCGAGCAACACCGGGTTGACCGGTTGACTGTATACGGCCGCGGTCAGCACGAACGCGATGAGATAGCTTCGCATGGCCTGTATCATATCGCCAGCGCCTCGGATTGCTGATGCCACAATCACAGGGGGATGCCGGCACTTGTACGGGAAGCGTGTCAGACGTTCATTCTCGTGGATGCGCGGTTCGGGTGCCAACTGCTGCCAAGCGCCGAATCTGGGGAGCATTGCGCGTGGCGCAAGGCGGCGCAAACGTGATTAGTAGCCCGCGCCATACTGCCCATCCAGCTGCTGGAGCGGTGGCAAGCTGGCCCTGTTGAAGGAGTCTGCTCTTACTCCCCTACGATATCGTGTCTGAACGGGACATCCGGGAAGCGGCCTGGAAGCTGGAGTGCTTCGTTGCCGAGTCTCAAGAGAGCGACGACAAGGACACTTCAAGGACACCAGAGGCCAGAAACAGCAGCGCCCCCGTTGCCGGGGGCGCTATGTTGCTCCAATGATTGGTGCGGGGGGGGGGACTTGAACCCCCACGGGATTGCTCCCGCTAGCACCTCAAGCTAGTGCGTCTGCCAATTCCGCCACCTCCGCAATGCCGGGCCGCCTGCCGCGCTGCCGGCTGAAAACCACGGCGCCACTGCGCCTGGGACTTCTCGTCCAGTATACGATGTCCCGCCGGAACGCGATCATCCCGTTCCCGCGTGCTCCAGGGCCGGTCTCGAACTCGAAAACCGGCACGTTCGCCAACCCTACTTGCGCACCGGAGAAGGCCGCGGGATCACGGGGAGCTGCCCGCCTTTAGGCGGCATACGCCGGGCCGGGAAGGGTGAGCTGCTGGCAGGCGTTGTGCGATCGAGGACCGACGAGCCGCTGGTGCGGCCGATCCGCGTGTACAGGATCGACAACGAGAGCGACGTCAGCATGAACATGACAGCCGCGATTGTGGTCGCCTTCGAAAGAACCGTTGCCGAGCCACGCGGGCCAAACGCGGTCTGCGAACCCATGCCACCGAACGCGCCGGCCAAGTCAGCCGCTTTGCCGCTTTGCAGCAGCACTACGATCACCAGGAAAAAGCACACAATGACGTGAACGACGGTGATGGCGATAATCATCGGGGTGAATCCTTCAGGAGAAAGCCCGCGCGGAAGCGCCGGCCGTCTAAATTATCAGTATAGCGAACGCCGCGGTCTTTGTCGGGCAATCCTGGCCAGGCGCCGGCCGCAGGGTGGCGGCGATCAGCGCCGTTGCCTGCCTAGTTCCGCTGCTCGTTTGAGATCCAGCGCGGCTCCCTCGCGATCGCCCATCTGCCGTTTCAGCACCGCGCGGTTCAGCAACGCGTTCTGATAATCGGGCTTGAGCGCAATCGCGCGGTCGAACGCCGCCAGCGCTTCCCGGTGCCGCTTCAGGCGCATCTGGCCATAGCCGAGTGCGTTCCAGATCCGGGCATTGCCCGCATCCGCCTCGGCCGCCAGTGCGAGCTTCGACACGGCCGCTGCGAACTGAGCCTGGTCCAACAGCGCCCGCCCCTCGCTATGGAGCTGTTCCACGGTGGGCTTAGCGAGCGCGGCGGCCGGCGGGCCGGCCTGGGAATGGCCGGGCCCGGCGGGAGCGGCCGTGGATTCACTGGCCGCCTTCGCCGGCGGCCGAGCTTCTGTTGCGGACGCGGCCGCGGTCCGGGGCTTCTGCATGCCGGGCGCAGCCGTTGGCGGCCGGGCGGCCGAGGCGGGAGCAACAGCAGGCGCAGCCGCCACGGCCGCTCCCGCGTTGGAATTCACGGCAGTTCGGGGTGGCGCCTGGTCCCGAGACGGGGCCGCGGATGCGGCGGCCTCTTTCTGCAAGTCCTTCTCGACGTCCTGCAGCAATCTCGCGGCCTCGGAGAAGCCGGCCTTAAGCCGCAGGGCTTCGTGGAGATCGGCCGCCGCTTTCTCATTTTGCCCGAGGCGCGAATAGATGGCGGCCCGCCCGAACCACATCATTGCGTCCCGGGGCGCGATTTCAATGGCCCGCGTGCGGTCGGCGATGGCCTTATCGGGGAATCCCAGGGCCAATTGCGTCCCGCCGCGCGCCAGCCAGACATACCCGTTCGCCGGCTCCAACTCCACGGCGCGGTCGCGGTCGGCGAGCGCTTCTTTGTGACGTCCCAAACGGTCGAGCAGTTCGCCGCGCGCGAGCAGCACTCGCGCGTTATCGGGTCGCGCCTGCAGCGCGCCACCGTAGTCCGCCAGGGCCTCGGCCGTGCGGCCGAGAGTATCCTGGGCGGCGCCCCGGAAAGCGAGCCCTTCGGCATCGCCGGGCCTGAGCCGCAGAAACACCGACAGGTCGCGCGCCGCTTTTTCGAACTCTCCCAATTCACCCCACGCCGTGCCGCGCCGGAACCAGGCCTCGGCGAAGTCCGGATGGAACTCCGTCACCCGGCCGAAGTCCTCGATGGCATCGCGCTCGCGCCTCAACTTCATCAGAAGCACGCCGCGCGCAAAGTACGGTTCGGGACTGTCCAGCCGCAACTTGATGGCGGTGGCATAGGCCTGCAGAGCGCCCTCGTTGTCGCCGAAGGCTGCCAGAGCGTCGCCCAGTTTCTTGTAGAGGCCGGTGTTCTCGAGGCCGCGCTGGATCGCGTTGCGGTACGCGCCGGCCGCTCCGCGCCAGTCCGCGAGCGTGTTCAGGCAGTCGCCGTAAGCGCTCCAGGTCTCGCCATCGTCCGGTTTGACGACCAACGCCGCCGCGAAATCGTGCGAGGCCTCCTGGGCCTTGCCCGTCCGGAGCAGCAACCGGGCCCGGTGCTCGAGCCCATTGGGATCGTTGGCGTCGGCCTCGATCAGGTCGTTGTAGGCGCCGATCGCCTCGGCCGTTTTGCCTTCCTTCTCGAGACGCAGGGCCTTCTCGTAGAGCTGCCGCGTCTGCTTGGGTTGCGTATTCGCGTCGCTGCGGGGCACTGCCTGGGCCGGCAGGAGCGCGGGGTAAAGACTCAACGTCCCGGTTAACAATGCGAAGAATCGAAGGCTGTAAATTTCCATCCAATTTTCACAGTGACCGTATGCGCTCTTCAAGCATACGCGCCTGCGCGCCGTAGTCTTCTCCCTCAAAGCTCATCGGCGCGCCGATCGTGACCTCGACCCGGCCCGGCCGCGCCATCACCCAGTCGGGATGCAGCACCCGGTTGACGCCGCGCACGCGGATCGGCACAACCGGAATCCGCAGGCGCGAGGCGATCATCCCGACGCCGGGCTGAAACGGCAGGACCGTCTCGTCGCGGCTATGTTTGCCCTCGGGGTAGATGAGCGGACACCAGCCCCGCTCCACCAGGCGCCCCAGCGCCCGCAGCGCAGCCCGCGTGCCGGCTCCGCTTTGCGGGATGGGCAGCGCGTTGAACATCAGCAGCGCGAGCCAGTAGTTCAGAGAATTAGTGAACCAATGGAATGGCGCGTGTTCGCGCGGGTGGAAGTGAGCGTCAAAGAAATTCCGGCGCATGGCGGGAGCCAGCCGCCGACCCCACTGCCACCCCAGTGCGATGAAAATCACGGGCGTGTCGAGGTAGCTCTGGTGATTGGATGCGAACAACACGGGCCCTTTCAGGCCGCGCAGATTTTCCCGGCCTTTCACGTGAACCCAGGCGAAAACGCGCGCCAGTGGCAGCACCCAGAGATTGAGGTTGACGGCGCGGAACGCGTGCGCGAGCCAGTGCCGGTTCCACTTCGGATATTGAAACGCCGCGGCCGCCAGCGGCGGTTTATGCTGCCCGGTTCGAAGCGCGTCCAGGTCGGCGATAGTCCGGGTGGAAGCAAACACCGTCTCATCCACGGGAACGCCGAGTCTCTGCTCGAGAGCCACCAGCAACTCGACCCGGTCGAGCGAAGAGAGCCCCAGGTCGTCGAGCGGCGTGGCGCTGCTGAGAGTGCGCCCGGCGGTCCACTTCCGGAGCAGCTCTTCGACGCGGTCTGCCGATCGCGCCGGGGCGCCGGATAACGCGGGCGCGGCCTCGCCCGGCTCGAGCAGGCGGCCGCGGATCTGGCCGCGCTTCAGTTTGCGCGTCCCGGCGGTGCGCGGCAACTCCGGTTCGCGCCAGAGCGTGTAGCCGCGGATCTTCTGATGGTCCTCGAGCAGCGCATTAGCCCGGGCCACGACGGATTCGGGATCGGTGTCCGGCGCCAGGATCAATATGGCGTGCACCTGCTCGCCACCCTGGGCCGGGAGACCGATCACGGCGGCGTCCGTCACACCGGGCGCGATCAACACGGCCCGCTCGACGTCTTCCGGGAAGACGTTGCGGCCGTCCGCCAGAACGATCATCTCCTTCTTGCGGCCCTTGATCATCAGGTGCCCGGCCGCATCGAACGCGCCGATGTCTCCGGTGTGGAACCAGCCGTCTTCAAAGGCTGCGCGCGTGGCTTGGGGATCGTCGTAGTAGCCGCTGGTGACGTTGCCGCCCCGCACGAGCACTTCGCCGTCCGCCGCGATGCGGATCTGGACGCCGGCAATTGGCTTACCCACGGTGCCACGGCGTGCGTGGAAGGGATGATTCAGGGTGACGATCGGCGCCGTTTCGGTGAGCCCATAACCCTGGATGACGACGAACGGGAGGTTCACCCAATATTGTTCCAGCGCCAGGTCCAGCGTCGCGCCGCCGACGATGAAGCTCCAGAACTTCCAGCCAAACAGATTGTGAATCTGGCGGTAGCGCCACCAGCGCCACCAGAACTGCTCGCCTTCCGGCGCCGGCCGGTCCGTCGCCGGGTAAAGACCGAGCGCGTATTCGCGCAACACGTCAAGAATCTTTGGCACGGAGATCAGCACGGAGATGCGCCGCGTCTTGATCTGCCGCACGATTTCCTGCGGGTTCTGGCTGCGCTGGAAGATCACCGTGCCCCGAATCATGGGCGTGATGAATAGCGCCATCGCCTGCCCGAACATATGACTCAGCGGGAGCATGTTCAGAAAACGGATGGGCGAGAACGGCAGCGCATACTTACGGTACTTCAGGATCTCCCGCTCGATGGGAACGATGTTGGCCAGGATGTTGCGGTGCGTGATGAGGACGCCTTTCGGCTCGGCCGTCGCGCCGGACGTGAAAAGGATCTGGCAGATGTCGTCGGGCTTTGCAGCCGCTGCCTCGATGTCGCAATCGGTGTCCCAATCGAGGTTTGCCAGGCGCAATACGGGCGGGTCGTCGTGGGGGCCGCGGCGCGGCAGTTTCACCTCATCGCCTGCCAGGATCGCTTTGGCCCCGGTGATGCGGACCACGCGCTCGAGAAACTCGGGCGAGTGACGCTCGTCGATCGGCACGACGGCGACGCCGCGCAACATGCACCCCCAGAAAGCGGCCACCCACGCGGGACGGTTTTCGCTCCACAGCACGACGCGGTCGCCCGGGCCGATGCGGTGGTTGCGCAACCGCACCGCGAAGTTCCGGGCGCAGCGCGCGAAAGCCGCATAAGTGTAGCTGCGCGGGCGGAAGCCGTCGTCGTAGACGAGGTATTCGCCGCGCAGTTCCGCAACGGTCCGGAAGTAGTCGAGCAGTGTTTCGCGAACCATGCCTGGTGCGTTGCCGCCGGCCTGGTTGAACCATTTGCCGGTCTAGCTGATTCTACTGGATCGTGCTGGAGCCTTCCACGCCGGCGTCGCCGGGGATCACGTTGCGGTTGATGTAGTTGTCGAGGTTGATGACGTAGGTCTCAGGCGCGTCGATCAGGGTCGGGGAGTGGGTCGCGCAGATGATGCGGAACCGCTTCCGGTCGACCAGTTCCATGAGCATCTTCAGGATGCGGCGCTGGTTCGAGACCGAAAGCGCCATCTCGGGCTCATCCAGCAGCAGGCATGTGCCCTCGGGCAACCCCGGGAAGGTCTCGCGGAACATCGACAGCATCACCTGCCCGTGGCTGGCGCTCGCGACGAACTCGCGCATCTGGGGTTTGTCGTCGAACAGATCGAGGTGCATGCGCGGATTGTGCTGTTCGGCGTCGAAGAGAAACACTTTGGGAGTCTCGACGCGATTCTCGAGGCGGTAGACGTAGCCGTCGATCGGGTCGCCGCGGAGGGCGTAGTAGATCGAGTGCAGCAACGTCGACTTGCCACAGCCGTTTTCGCCCGTGAGCAGTATCAGGGGGTGGGAAAGATCCACCATGATCGGCATGTGGAAGTTCAGGCCGACCAGAATCGGGTGCGCCAGAATCTTGAGAATCACGGTGGTCCGCCTTGGTTTAGGAATGCTGGGTTGGAAGTGAATCGAAGTTCCGGATCACAGCGCGGCGCCGGCCTCTCAGGTGCGTCAGCACGCGCCCGCCCGCAGCTCGAACTTACGGAAACTGCCAGTGTTGAAGAACGAGCCGAGGCCGATACGGCCCGCGCCCAGGCTGAAGTCCGCCGCCCGCAATGAGGGATTCTTCCGGCCATCGATCGACGTCTCGACGAGTCCTCTGGAGGCGTCGTAGACAATCCGGACGGGCGTCCATTTCAAAGCGTCGGCGAGGCTGCGCGGGCCTTCGTCGTTGCTGATGCGGACGCGGTCGCCGCCGTAGACGTGGAACACGCCGTTGTGCACCGGTTGTTCCCTGGCGCTGTCGGTGGAGAGATGGACGTAGTTGAAGTGCAGCGGGTCCTTCCAGGCGTAGACGACGATCAGCGACGCACTCGCGGCGGCGCCCTGCACCTCGACGTCCAACGTGAAGCAGCCAGCCGGCTCGTGTTCCAGCAGCGCGTACTGAACAGGCGCGCGCGGATTGGCCTCCTGCGGCCGCGCCACGCTGAGCCGCAAAACCTCTCCGCCGGCCGCGGGCTCGCTTTTCCACTCAGCCGCCTCCTGCACCAGCCAATGCCGGCCGAAGCAATCGATCCGCTGCCGGGGCATGGGCAAGGACGGCGCGGCCGCGAACAACGGCACGCGCAGCAGCAGCGGCGCGGTTAGTGGCGGCAGGCTCAGAAACATGCGGCGGTTCATCACAGGCTATTGTTCCATATCGGCAGCCCAGTCAAGCAGGCCCCAACGGCCGCGCTCCGCGTTGCCGGCCGCGAGCGGCAGGCTCGTGTTGCACAAGTGTGCATCGCCGGCGGCCCGGAAAAGCTGTGACTGGGAACACCGTTAGTTGGAGCGGGAGACGGGATTCGAACCCGCGACATCAACCTTGGCAAGGTTGCACTCTACCAACTGAGTTACTCCCGCTCGGAGGTGCCCTTTCATTCTTGCTCTGGCTTCGCCAATCTGTCAATTCAGTCAGGAGCTTGCGGATCGTCACGAACATTTTGTGGCCAAAATGGCCTAGATTTCCACAGCCTCATTGAAGCAAAAAGGCTTTTGTTTTGAATGAGTTAAAAAGGTGTTTCATTCGGGCTTGGCAGAGCCTCGATCTATGGTATTCTAGGGATCGCCGGAGCGGCCGAGAATTGCTACAGTGGGTTCGCCCAGGGCGTACAAAATCGGAGAGTCGCGCCTGTCTTCCGGTACATTCGAGAAGTTGAATTGAGTGGTTCCATAGCGCAGAAGCCGGTGGAAATCACGAGGGAGAGTTGTGGACTGATGGTGGAAACCAACGCATGGGAATTAGTCAAGGAAGCACTCCACGTCAGGATGAAGACGGAGGCTTTTCATAACTGGGTGGCGCGGACCGAGTTGCTCGAACAGGAGGGCAACCGATTGCGGGTGCTGGTCCCCGATGAGGTGACCAGGCATTGGCTGGAGAGAGAATACGCCGGGCAAATCCAGAGTGTGATTCAGAATCTGAATCTGCCGATTCTGAAGGTGCATTACGAACTGGCCGGTAACGGCCACGAAGCTCCAGTGTTCGGGGAAGACAATGGGACCGACCACGGCTTTCAATTCCCCGCGGCGACGGACCATTTGAATCCACGGCTGACGTTCGATTCTTTCGTTGTCGGAAGTTGTAATCAATTCGCTCATGCGGCCGCCAAAGCCGTAGCCTCGACGCCCAGCAAGAACTACAACCCACTGTTTATCTACGGCGGCAGCGGGATGGGGAAAACGCACCTGATCCATGCCATCGGCCACGCGGTGATGCAGCGCTGGCCCGCGATGCGCCTGGTCTACACCACCGGCGAGCGTTTCGTAAACGAGATGGTGTATTGCCTGCGTGGAGGCAGGATGACGTCGTTCCAGTCGCACTACCGCAGCGCGGACATCCTGCTGATCGACGACATCCACACCGTGGCCGGAAAGGAGCGCACGCAGGAGGAGTTCTTCCACACGTTCAACACGCTCTACGACCATCAGAAACAACTGGTGATGAGTAGCGATTCGCTTCCCAAGGACATGAAAGGCCTGGTGGAGCGCCTGCGGACCCGCTTTGAGTGGGGACTGATGGTCGATGTCCAGCCGCCGGATCTGGAAACGAAGATGGCAATCCTCGACATGAAGGCGTCGGAAGAGGGCGTGCGGCTGCCCGAAGATGTGCGCATTTTTATTGCCACAAAGACGAAGACCAGTGTGCGCGAATTAGAAGGAGCGTTCACGAAGCTGGTGGCCTACTCCAGCGTGACGGCAGCGCCCGTGACCCTCGATATGGCGCGGCAGGTTCTGAAACCGATGCTGCACAACGGCGAGCGGCGAGTGACCATCGACGCGGTGATGCGGGCCGTCGCCGAACGCTTCGACCTGCAACCCTCGCAGCTCAAACAGAAGACCAATGCGCACGAGATTTCCCGGCCGCGGCAGATCGCCATGTACCTGGTGAAGGAACTCACCTCCGCCTCTCTGCCGGAAATTGGACGGCACTTCGGAGGCAAGCATCACACCACCGTTCTGCACTCCGTGCGCAAGGTGGACGAGATGCGCCAGACCGACCCTGATTTGAACAATCTTATCCACAACATAATCGGCTCATTCCACTAGGTTTATGTATTTTTTCCACACGCAGGGTGCGGTTTCACCAGCGTGCTCCTGTGGAGTTCTGGGCGAAGCCGCATTGCCCGCAGATTCAAACCCGCAAAATCACAAGTTGCCAAGCCAGGAAGGCGCAGAGTTTTGTATAATTTAGGGGGATTTCGACATTTCCACAGGACTTACGAATACGTATAGCATAGAGAATCGTAAGCCTCTGTTCTGAGAGGATCCTCGAAAGGGGTTGTCATCGCATGGAATTCTCGGTCAACAAAGCGGACCTGGTTCGGGAATTGAATCTCTCGCAGGGTGTTGTCGAGCG
>Ga0182027_10012384_pt1 | contig 11981 bp, 9 predicted proteins | sample 712E1DmetaG_FD_121300 | JGI IMG/M metagenome (GOLD analysis project Ga0182027, IMG submission 121300) | Permafrost microbial communities from Stordalen Mire, Sweden - 712E1D metaG (Illumina Assembly) | ecosystem: Environmental > Terrestrial > Soil > Wetlands > Permafrost | place: Sweden...
ACACGAGATCGGCTCGCCCCGGTTCCCACTGATTGTGTTCTCGATGATCTGACCGCCTGCGCCATCTCGGACGACGATGCCGTTCGACTGGCCGTCCCGAATGCGGTTCGACCTAACTAGCGGCGCCGTGCCTGCGCCAGTCACAACCACGCCTTCCATACCGGTGTTGTAGACGTCGTTGTCCTCGATGGTTCCGCTCGCTCCGTCGCCGACCAGGATGCCGACGTGCGCGCAGTCATGGATACGGTTGCCCCGGATTACGGGCGCAGTCCCTTTGAGCGCGCTGACGTCTTCGAGTTGGGTGGGGCGATAGTCAGTCGGTGCATAGAAGGTGTTGGGGCCATTGGTTTCGTCGGCCCACGTCTTCCCCGCTGTGCGAGCCACTTGGGTGATGAAGCGGAGTCTTGGGCTTTCCCAAGACTGCCTCCAACGAATGAACGGCGCCGTTTCCTTCATCCCAACAGAGATCTCTGCCGGACCCGCGTTGCCAAACAGCTCGTTGTCTTCGATCCTCCCGCCGGCGTTGAGACCGAACCTGATGCCGCTGTCTCTGCAGTTGTAGATCTGGTTCGCCCGGATGAGAGGTGCGGGATTGGCCCCTGCGATATCGATTCCGGCCCCGTTGCCAAAGATATCGTTGGCCTCGATTGACCACTCCACGCCAGCTTGCTGTATGTGCGGCCACTCACCGGTGGCCAAGATGCCGATGCCGTCATTGTCGTGGATCTGGTTTGCACGGATCACGGGCGCAGTTCCTGTACCCGTAACGAAAAGGCCGAACCTGTGGTTGCGGAAGATCTGATTGTTCTCGATCACCGCTCTCGCGCCATCGCCAACGTAGACGCCGTCCGAGACGGCATGGATACGGTTTCCCCGAATGAGTAGCGCAGTCCCTGGGCTCGTCACAACGATCCCAGTCCCGCGGCCGAGGAAAACGTCGTTGCCCTCGACCACGCCATCCGCCCCAGCCATGACGACGACTCCGCCTCTCCTCCAGCCCCAGATCCGGTTCGATCGGATGTGCGGCTCCGCCTCTGGGTTCCTCACCAATATCCCAGTCCCGCCCTCGCCGATCAGGCCGCGAGGATTCGCCATGATGTCATTGTCCTCGATCGTGACGGCCGCCCCGTTGACCACCAAGATCGCGTTACGTAGGCTCCCGTGCATCTCGCAGCTCCGGATCGTCGGAGATGCGAGCCCCTCAACAACGATCCCCCAGCCCGGCGAAAAGGCCAGCTGATCGAGAATGGGCGAGCCCCCATTGACCAGGATGGCGGCAGCGGGGAGGTGGCTGTGTTGCCCAGTCCCGTGGATCGTCAGGCTCGCGATCCGGGCGGCCGACCCTTGCAGGACCAGGCACGGTGCCCCGTCGAACTCGATCACTATGTCGCCGCGTTTGCCATCGCCGATGACCGTGATCGAACGGGTGACAGTGACCGACTCATGGTAGGTCCCAGGGCGCACGAGGATCGTGTCGCCGTCCAAAGCCAGCGCCACGGCCTCGGCGATCGTCGCGTATCCGCCCGGCCCAACCACAAGGGTCCTTCCGGCAACAGCGAGCGCGTCGGAGCGGGCAGACCGTTCAGCAAGCGTGCGTTCGGCGAGCCGGCTTACAACCGACAGGGAGCCCGGAGCTTGGGGCACGAGCGCTCGCGAGCGATCCTCGGTCATGGGTTGGCCGGGTGTGGTCGCTTCGCGTCGGCGCTTACGAGAATTGAGAGCCGGGCCAAGGCGTCTGCGATGCGCTCTCGCAAGTCGGCCTCATCCTCGGCGAGAGGGTCCTGGCCGGAGTCCCACGTCTCTCGGCACTGAGCGAAGAGCACGAAGAGCGGATCGGCTTGGAGGGCCTCGCACAACTCGTGGAGTTCGGTCAGGCGGCTGCGGACTTGAGCGAGCTTGCGGATCGCGCGGACGAGACGGGACGCGACATCGTCCCCGATGATCGCCTCCGGACGAGCCGCCTCGCCGTCGATCATCCTGCCGATCACTTCGGCATCGCCGGCTGTGTAGGCGGCATTCAGCGCAGCCATCAGCTTGGTCCGTCGATCTCGTTCCTCGTCATCGGCAGCGAGGTCCGGATGGATCATCTTCGCCGCTTGCCGGTAGAGATCGCGCAGCTCGGGGGGAGGGCTCACGCGGAGGTCCTCAACATCCGCCAGGCCCGAAGCCGAGTCCTGCGCGGTGCCCAGCGCGTCGCTCGACTCGTCAGCACGGGCAGCCGCCTCGGCGGCGCTCGCGTGAGCCTCTGCAGTGTTATCGCGGACGGCGACGCGGCTCGCGACCTCTGCCTCCAGCCGGTCAAGCTTGGCGTAGAGCGGGGCAAACCGGCGGAGGTAGTGAAGGCGGAAGCGGTCGAACTCGGCACTCGTCGTCGCGAACTCGGTTTCCTTTGTTGCCAGCTGGTCGGTCAGCTCGGCGAGAACGCGCTCCTGTTCAGCCAGATGCGCCGCTTCTGGGGTCTCGTACTTCCGCATTTCGACCATCGTGCCGTCATGATGACCCACGGCAAAGCTGTGCGCCGGCCCCGAGAGCACTGCCTAGCGGTGAGGCAGGAGGACGGGGAATAGCGGTGATTCCGCCGCTCCGCGGCGTTCTCGGCAATCTCGCGGTTGACGGGGCACAGCCGAGACTAGCTGTCTCGGCTGCGTACTGGTCGAGAGACGAGATCTGGGCGTCGGGTCGACCCTCAGCTGATCCGGTGAAAGCGGCAATGTCCCAATGGATCAGGGCTACGGACGGACGTCACGACGTCACACCTATACATTATCGCGATCATCTGAGGAGCCCTTCACCACGTCTGAGGGCCGCGGCCAGTGTGATTTCCGGGGCGAACCTAGAGTTATGAGTGAAGGAACCGTCTTCCAGCCCCGAGCCGGTCGCAAGCGTCCACGGCGAACGCTACCTGCTCGGCGATCGGTCCTCTCGAGAGCGATGGCTCGCCGCGGTGACTCATGGCCAGGTTGGCATCCAGGCCCGACAGCGGCCTCCAACGGTCCGGCCTTGGGCGTGTGGTCGACATACGGATGCTGGCACACCACGCAACCGTGACTGTGCGGGCCAGCGTGGTCGGGCTCGAGCGAGCAGCCGGGGAACGGGCGGTCACGATCGGCGTCATCGACGGAGTCCCTTGATGTACTCGTGGTCCTTGTTCCAAGCCCAGGCCCCGTACGCTGCCGGTAGGACGCCCAACCAGCCTGCCCCGTCCCACGTCGCGTCCGCGACCATGCCGGTCACGAACCAGACCGCGATGCAGATGACGGCGGCCCAGACGCCGCTCAGGTCGCCGATCGTCCAGCCCTTCCTCGCGAGAACGGCGTCTACTTCGGCTTGCTTCGCGGCGGCTACTGCGGCTCGCTCCGCGTCGCGCGCTGCAATGCGCTCGTTGAGCTGCTCCATCTCATACGCCTCGAAGCGCCGGACGAGGGTCCTGCCCTCGCCGAAATTCGTCGGCGGGTTGGCCTTCACGAACTCTCGATAACGCCTGTCCTTCGCCCGCCGGTCGCGCTCGGCCAGGCGCATCGACTCCTCCAACGGGACGTACGGCTCATGGGACCAGTCATGCTCGTGCTTTCCGGTGCGGCTGCCACGAAGGATCGGGATCTCCCGGTCGCCGTAGCGGCAGTACCGGCACGGCTTTCCGGCCATGGTCCGGGGGCCGGTTGCAGGCTTTCGATCGGGCTTCCCGAGGCTCCTATCGACGGCGCAGTCGTAGCGGCTCTCAAGCCACGCGGCGAGCTTCTCGGCATCGTCAAATGGCGGCGGACCCGGCATCGGCTCTTTCGACATCAGATCTCCCATGACGAGCATCCACAACCGATGGCCGTGCGGGCAGACGGATTCGGGCTCCACCCAGCAGCCGTCGGTAGCTTCACAGCCGTACTCCCCATGCCACGAGCTGCTCGAGATCGGGCGCCGGAGTTCGAGCCGATCACGAGGCCCCCTCCCCGTCTGCGTCTGGCTGGTAGACGACCCGGCCGCCGGTCCAGGGGAACCGCTGACGACACACCGGGGGATTGTTCCGCAACATCGTTCGGATGATTGCGCGTTGAGCTACTGGAGCGTTACCGTCCACGGGCTCGCCAGTTCACCTCTGTTGATGTCGGTTGCGTCGCGGTCATCGACCGATCTCCTGTTCACCCCGCAGCCCGTCGTGTCGAGACAGCAAACAGTGTCCCCTGCGCGTGCGAGCATCAATGGGTCGAAGGTCACCGGATGCGTAGAGGAAGACCGCAGTCGTCACATGCTGGATGCGGCTACATCTGTCGCACTTGGTCGTCGGGGGCTCGCGGCGGGCCGGCCGGATCGGACGCCGACCGGCGGTCTTCACGATAATCCTCATTATCGTGATGTCCCCGGGCAGGTTGTTGTGTGCCCCGCCGCTAGGTCTCGCTCCGGAAGTCATCCAGCCGGCTCGTAGCGAGGTGAGGAATGTCAGCGCGCAAGCCCGAGAATCCAGGCGGCACCGCGAAAGGCTCCGCTCCCATGAAACAGCCACTAACCATGCCCGATTCTGGCCAGTGCCTGGAAGGGGCGCGCCTCGGCTTCGCGAATGCGCGAAGCCTGTATGTCTCGTCTCTCCATCTCCGCAAACGCCGGCAGGATCGTGAAGCGGTCTTCCTGCTCGCGACCACGGTCGAGGAGATTGCTAAGGCAGGCATGCTGCACAGGGCCTGGCTGGTTCGGGACGAGCCTGAGCTCTTCCGGAAGGTCTTGGCAGCTTGGAGGGCGATGACCGGCGGTCGCGGCGCCCACCAGCGGAAGTACGGGGCCGCAATCCTTCAGGGCACCAACACGATGTTGCTGGGCCTAGTAGTGGGGATCATCACCGACGTCCTCTCGCGCGACCGCACGAAGTCTGCCGCTGATGAAGTAGCGGAGATGCTGCTCAGCGGCGTGCCCAGTGCCGTGCCACCGTGGTTCGACAGACTGTGGACCGAGCGTCAGGCGATCTACGTCGGATGGTCCGGCGACGAATGGTCGAGCCAGCCAGGCGCTGGAGCCGCCTTCTACGACGAAGGGCGCGAGTACGTGCTTCGGCTCTTCCGCAACCTGCGCTCCGACATCCAGAGGTCGGCGTAGCTGTGGCCGCAGGGAGTATTCCGCACGGAATACCGAAGTCTCCGTCGACCATCAGGGAGCGAGCGCATCGGGCTGGCCATCACGAGAACTGGGCTTATCGTTAGGGTCCGCGGGACGCCTGAAAGAGCCATGCCCCTGGCTCAGACGCGCAGTCGACAGAATCATCCGACCCGGGCTGCCAGAACACGGGCGACGAGCCCCGCGCGGCCACTGGCTTCCGGCGTTGAAGATCGCGACCTCACCGCAGGCGTGCCACCCAAGCTGACATGCTGAAGGTCCAGCATCTCGGTAGGAGGAGCTTGAGGGAATGGCCGGATGCTATGATTCCAACGATGACCGATAGACGGCAGATCGACTCTGTCAGCGATCTTGTTCTTCTCATTCTGCTTGAGAACGAAGACCGCGGCGCGCGTGGTCTGGCCGGGATTACGCGGCTCCAGAAGCTCGTCTTCTTGCTCAGCCAGTCCACGGAGTACGTCAGACTGCTCGGTAGCGGATCGGCACCAGACGTACGGTTCGAGCCGTACCGGATGGGGCCGTTCACACCCGAGATCTACCAGGCAATCGACGTTCTCGTCGACTTCAGACCGAATCTCATCACGGCCGACCGCGGTACTCGTGAGCGAGCTGACGACGTCGAACTCGACCGCTACATAGACGAAGTCGATCTCGACCGGAGCGAGCCAGCCGTATCGACCGATCCCCGACCTACCACCTTCGTGCTCACGGATGCAGGGCGGCGGGTCGCGCGAGCCCTGGCTAAAGAGGCACCGCAGCCTCTCGTGGACGCTCTTCAGCGAGTCATTGGCGAGTATGGCGGGCTCAGTCTTGTTGAGCTCCTTCGCCGCGTCTACAGGGCCTACCCGTCCATGACAGTCCGATCAGAGATTCGGTCACAACTCGGGCTCGGATAGCGGTGACTGGGGAGCTGGTCGCTGCTCTCGGCGCCATCGGGCTCGCCGGTTTCGCGTTCGCGGGTTACTCCTACAGGCGCTATGACACCCTGCCGTCGGACAGCAAGAGCTGGCTCAGCGACTACTTCCGGCTTCAGGCCAGCCGGCAAGCCGCGGCTCTCGAAGACGTTCTGCGCTTCACTCTGCCAGAGCTCGTCGAGTCCTACTTCGATACGACACCAGACGAGAACCCGATCCCAGTGAGCGCGCAGGAGCTGCGTAGTCTGGCCGCAGACATGGAGCGCGAGCCGGGGTCGGCCGCATACTTGGAGCGGCGGCGCCTGACCGATCCGCTTACACGGTCAGTCATTGGTTCGCTGCGGGAGCAGCTCTACGTGCTAGCGCCGGGCGTTGTGGGCACGCAAGCCGTGCAGGACGGGCTCATGAACCTCCGGGTCGTGATCGTCGACTCCATCGCTGTCCAGCATCGGATTCGGTCCATCGCAAAGGCTTTCCTTGCCCAGGCGGGATTAGGCGTGGCATTCGGATTGTCAGTCCTCGGCTACGTTGCAACCGATGCTCCCGCCGTTGGCGTGTTCGCGGCGGTGCTCTTCGTACTGTGCGTGATGGCCACGATCGGGCTCGAGATGGCCCGTGATGGTGTCCGAGAGAGTCTGCGGCTTGAGAAGACTGCAGCGGAGCTCGCCAAAGAATGACCGAGTGGGACGCTGAGGAGCTGTTGGTGATGCTGCTTGAGCGGCGCGGCTGGATGGTCGTCCGACAGGTTGGCCTGGGGCAGAAGCATGTCGACATCGTTGCCAGGCTCGACGAGACCTGGGCCATAGAGGTCAAGCTCGACCGCTGGAAGCGGGCCGCGCACCAGGCGTTCCTAAACTCGAGGTATGTCCACCGCAGCTACGTCGCGTTGCCCCGAAATCCTCGCCGGAAGCTGGACATGGAGTTCCTTCGTGAACTGGGAGTCGGCGTGATCGAGTTCGACGAGGACGGCTTCGACTGCGTTCTGCCTGCACTTCGGCGATCGGTTGACTACCTCGGACGAGAGTGCCATGTCTGAGGGGAGGGCTCCCATCGACAATCTGTTGCGACTCGGTCTGTTCCGTGACCGCCCGGTATTCGAGGCCGCGCAGCAGCTTTTCGGTCCGATCGTCGTGCCGGCGCACATCGCCGCCCATTCACCAGACGGGTTGTGGGGATTCATGAAGGGGGTTGGCCCGAAGCCCTTCTTCTTCGATCCGATGACCTACTGGCTCTGGCTGCCGCCGAAGTTCTGGCTTCGAGGCTCGGAGGCGGCCCGTGGGCCAGATCTCCCGATGCCGGTAGACGGCGGCCAGATCCGGCCGGCGTTCGCGAAGCTACTCGACGCCTACGGACTGCTCGACGCCGCTACGCACGAGGGCGACGCTCAGTTCCGAAGTCTTGCCCTTGAGCGTCTACCCTCGGCGTGCCTCGACTTCCAGCGGCGGGGCATCGTTCCAAAGACCACGAAGGCGGTCAGCAAGTACGCCGCGATTCTCGGGATCGACGTGGATGACGAGGGGTTCACACCCAGCCGACTCGTCGCGCCGTACCGGCCACTGGACGGCGCCGCGGCGCTGGCCGACCAACGAACCCTCAATCTGACGACCCTAGACGCCATCGATCCCACAGAGGAGGTTTGGGCGGTCGTTGCGCTCGACTCGGCACGGATCTTTCGCTCGCTCGACGCGAACCAGCTATCCGAGCTCGCTCTGGATAGGTTTGCGGGGATCGGCCTATGGGTGGGCGGGCTGGACGAGCATCACGCCAGTGCGGATGACCTACGGCGATATCGGGCACTGGTCCGGTCAATCGGCCGCCCAGTGTGGCTCATGTTCGCCGGCTATTTCGGGGTTCTGCTCTCGTATGACGGCGTGTGCGAGGTCAGCCACGGTGTGTTCTACACGGAGAGCAAGCAACTGCAAGGTCCCGTCGGAAGTGGCCCCCCGGCTGATCGCTACTACATTCGCGCCCTGCATCGCTTCTACGAACCGACCCGGGCGTTCCAGATTCTCGAGTTGATCCCCGAGTTCGAGTGCACGTGTCCCGAATGCCCCGATCTCGGCACCCTACGGGCAGCCTCCGTGGCTGCACGTACTGACTCGATTCGACGGATGGATTGGATCCAGCGGCTTCAGCGCCACTTCCTGGGCTCGCGTCGTCGCGAGATCGAAGCTGCCGCGGCCCTGCCTCTCGAGGATCTCCTCCAGGAACTCACCGATGCAAAGGCCCAGGTTGACGCCGTGCCCCGTTCGCTCAGATCGGCCACGGGCCTCGAGGCCGATCACCTCGGCCGTTGGCTAGACGCCTTGCGCTAAGTTCTGTCGGTCGGCGTGTGCTCAGGGCATCGGCGGCGCCGAACCGCCGATGCGAGGACGGCGCCTGCGCGCCGCCGTACGTGTCGTCGACGCCGTCGCTTGGTCTCAGGCGTCTCCGTGCAGAACCTCGACTAGCTCGGCTATGACCTTGACGTCGCCTTCCTGGGCGGACGTCAGCACGATCGGTTGGAAATCGGGGTTGTCGGGCCTCAGCGTGATCGTCCGATGCTGCCAGAGGCCCTCCATCTCCCAGTCCTTCTGGCTGTCAAAGCGTTTCACCGTGTAGCGTTCCCCAGTCTCCGGGTCAACACCGTCTCGCAGCTGGACTAAGACTGTCTTGCCGAGTCGAGATCCGGCAACCGGCGCAGAGAACAGGCAATAGGACCCGTCGGGGATGGCCGGTTCCATCGACTTGCCGACGACCTGCGCAACGAACATGCCTGGCCGTAGGCGATGGGCCGATTCGAGCGCGACCCACTCGAAGTCGTCTTCCTCGATGTGCTGCGGATCTCCGAACGCGCCGGCAGCGATCTTGAGAGACACAAGCGGAACACATGCCGCGTATCGGTCGGCCTGACTTGGCTGGACAGTCCGTGGCCGGAATGGAATGACCTCGGCACCAGCGGGTCGCGTGTCGCCTGCCTGAAAAGCGCCCGGCCAGCCTCCGTGAGCTTCGATGACCTCATCGGCCGCAGTCCTAAGTCGCGCTACCTCGGCCGCACAGTACAAGATCCTGCGAAGCTCACCGATGGTCTGTGCATCGAGCTTCGTTCCCTCACGCGCGAGGCCAGAACGACCACCGGCGGTCCCCCAGCTCTTGCACACCTGGTAGCCAGCCACCCGCATTTCCCACAAGCTAGCATCAACGCCTCCTACGATTGAATTCCTCCCTACTCTCAGTCCCCCATCTACGAGCAGAGGAGACGTGAACTCCTCTCCCTCGCTTCCGTGGAACACATACTTGTCTTCTGGAACATCGAGTGCGAGACAGAAGGCATCGGCCAGTCTGCCCCCCACTTCTGCTAGGTTCAAGAGCAAGTCTCGACTCTTCGGAAGTGGCGTTCTCGGGAAGTCTTGGCTAATCTCCTCGTGATAGCGATGTTTGTAGCTATCGGCGTTCAGGACGGCCAACAGGTAATGACCCAAGAGCAGTGCTCGCTCAGGCTCAGGGATGCCCGTCGGAACGCCAGCTAGTCGCAGTACTTCTGACTTGATTCCACTTGCGATCTCTGTTCTGCCGTCGCTCGTGTCGCCAAAGGTGACAAAGAACATCCGCGAGTTGATGTCATGGCTTGCATACTTGTTCGAACACAGTGTTCGTGATGCAAGTGCGTGCTCGAAACCCTTGCTTGAAAGCCGACTCGCGCACACGATGCTCTCGGCTCCTGGGTACAGGATACGTGGCATCGTGTTCATGCGATGGCTAAGAATTAGCGTGTCGTCGTAGTAGATGTACCTAACGTCAAACGGTCGATACGCAATTGGCACTGCCTTGCGTGGATCGAAGGTTTCTGCGGTGCGACTCATCGCCGTGAGTAGGTCCATCCGATTGCACTCGAAACTGAGTCGCTCTTGAAGCTGTTCCTTGGTCTCTCGGCTTGAGGCAAACGAGATGATCTTTTCAAGGCATTCGGCTCGGGTGTTGCCAATCACCAAGCCGTCGCGTGATGTCTTGATCCCATCAACAGACAGCACAAACAAGGAGTCAAGCTGTGGAAAGCGCCAGTATTCAGGATGGATCTCACCTGTTGAGGGGAGAAAGGAACCATACGATTCGACAACATCCGGGACGGCGGCGAACGCGACCTCTGAAGGGCGACGCATTAGGGTTGTAACCTTCGCCTCGGCCCGGCCCCTTAGTTCAGCGTACTCGACTAGCGCCTCGTGACCCTTCCGTAGACTAGGTAGCTTTGCGAGCAGACAAATCGCAACTCCAGTTTGGATCTCGAAGACGTTCTGGTCCTCGATCCCCTGTCGCGCAAGTTCGCCAGACCAGCCTTCTCCATGCAGGTCTGTCACCTGGACCAGATCGCATGCCGCCCGCATTGTGTCTCGCACGCCGCGGAAGCTCCTCCCAGCGAGATAGGAACTCGATGTGATCAGACATACGGCCGCGACAGGCGAAGAGGAGAGAGTGTGCAGGCCCAGCCCCCAGAACTTGACGTAATCGTTGTTGATGGCGTGCTCAAAGCGTATAGCGCCACGCTCTCGGATTCGCTCACCGCGGTAGTATCGGAAGGGTTCGATCAGCGACTGAAACTGCGGACCCAGGTTTTGGGATGTATCACTGTATGGGGGGTTGCCCATCACGATGGTGAATAGCCGATGCCGCTTTACCTGATTGACGGCCTGCGCCTCATGAGCCAATGCTGGAATCGCAAACTCAAGCCTGCCCGAGAAGTCCTGCGCTGGCTCCAGGGCGTTAGTCAGGTAGATGTGTGCCCGCTCATCGCTGTCGAAACGGTAGCCAGTTTCATACAGCTTGAGCCCGACTTTGAGGTGTGCGATGGCGTACGGAGCCATAAGCAGTTCATATCCGTGCAAGCGCGTCAACAAATGCTTGGGAACGTATTCGTTCCACAGAGCGTTAACTTCAGTCGCACTGTGGCCAGCCGCCGACCATTTCGCCACGAGCGTCCTGTGGATGAGGTCGATCGCCTCGACAAGGAACGTGCCCGTGCCGCAGGCTGGGTCCAGGATTTGTACGAAGTCGCGGTCGGGCGCCACGCCATCCGGGACAGCCAGGCCCTCGTTGCGCTTAGCCATCTGGCCCCAGGTCGTAATGTCGGCAAGGCCGTCTTGGAGACCGTATTCGGACCGAAGCAAGTCGTCGACTGAACGCACGATGTAGGAGACGACGGGTCGCGGAGTATAGAAGACACCGCGCCGCATCCGCTTCTTTGCGTCGTACTCCTTGAGGAACAGTTCGTAGAAATGAATGACCGGGTCTTCTTGCGGATTCCGGTCGCCGAAGTCGGCGACCACAGCTGCCATGTTTGCATTGTCTAGGAGTTCCACTACCTCGCTGACTCCCAGTTCATCGAAGTCGATGCCTGGCCCCCCTGCGCTGCCGCGCCGCCCACCTACCCGCAGGAAGGTTTCCATCAACTCGCGGAGGAACGGATTAGTACGAAGGTGGCCGGCGAAGTCGTCGGCCGTCTTCTTCTGGGGGTCGGTAATGCGGGCGGAGAGCAGGCCGTAGGCAATGGTTTGGGCGTACATGTCCGCGAACTCGCCAGCGTCCAAGTCGTGGACGAGCGCCTGACGGAAGGCCGCCATCAGCTTCGTGAGCGGGCCTTGTTCAGTCTCGATAGCGAGCGCGCTCTGCGTGCGGTCGCGGATTGTACGCGCCAAGTCGGCTAGGCGAATGGATAGGTCGCGCGACGTCCTGATGGTTTCGTGATGACCGAGCGTGAAGGCTGCGGCCCATCGCGCACGCCAAGCATCTGTGTTCGACTCGTCGTCCGGCCAGGAAAGGTGTTCAGTGAGCTCCTTCGCAACCGCATCCAGGTGCAGGGCAGTGTCCAAGTTGTCCCACCCCAGAACCTTGAGGGTCGGCAGGTCTTGGCCGCCATGCGGGCTTGAGAAATGCGCGAAGGTGATCTGGCGCTGGTCTCCCTCGCCGTAGTTGGAGACGAAGAGCAAATCGTCCGCT
>Ga0182027_10012385_pt1 | contig 11981 bp, 10 predicted proteins | sample 712E1DmetaG_FD_121300 | JGI IMG/M metagenome (GOLD analysis project Ga0182027, IMG submission 121300) | Permafrost microbial communities from Stordalen Mire, Sweden - 712E1D metaG (Illumina Assembly) | ecosystem: Environmental > Terrestrial > Soil > Wetlands > Permafrost | place: Sweden...
TACCAACGCTACATTAACCTCAACCGTGGCCTCGTCTGCGCTAACCATCGGTGCTATCAACACAGTGACCGTGTTGACCATCGTAGTCACTGAAACAGGCAAGGTAGCCAAAACCTACGTAATTAACATCGCCAAAACTGCATAACTAGCAGTACGTCAATCAAGAGGGCGGGCATAAAAACCCGCCCTCACTATTTTAAGGAGAAAAATAATGTCCGAATTAATACCATTGGTTGAAATTGTACTGGATAAACCAAGACATCTTAAGTTAACCCTCGGTGGAATGCAACAATTCACCTCCCTCACTGGAAAGTCACTACTCAAAGGTTTTAACTTCTCAGAGATGAATGAGTCCGAACTAATCGCCTTCATCTGGGCGTGCCTTATCTGGGAGGACAAGAAACTCACAGCCGAGGATGTTGGCTATTTGCTGGACGTTTCTAAACTGGGAGAGGTCACGGGTAAACTGCAACAGGCCGTTTCAGCATCAACACCGGAGAAAAAAGACGTAACCCCTTTAGTGGTGAACCCCCAGACTTCATCGACCTCTGGGCAATCGGCAAGTACGATCTCAGACTATCCTCAGATGAGTTCTGGGAACTAACACTAAAAGAATATGACGCCCTCTTACAGCGTTACAACAACGATACAGAGTGGCTGAATTACCGGGCCGGTCTAATCTGCTCAGTAATAGCCAATGTCAACAGAGACCCGAAACAGGATGCCTTCACCCCTCAAGACTTCATGCCGCAGAAGGCAAATAAGAATGAGGCCGTCAAAGAACCTACAGCAGACGAGCAGTTAGCCATGATGAGGTTAATGAATGCCCGGATGGGCGGCAAAGAAAATATCACGGAGTCTTAGAGAACTCCATTTATAAACCCTTTTACATACTTTGTCAAGTAGGAGAAAAACTTGGATACAGGAATACTCTCCAAATTGTATGTGGTGATCGGGGCTTCTACTTCATCGTTCACCACAGCACTAACGGATTTGAACGGACAGGTTAAATCAGCAGAAAAGGACTGGACAAAATCGTTCGGTGCTATCGGCGCAGCCATGAAAACAATCGGGACGCAAATGGCGGTTGCGGGTGCTGCCATCGTTGTCCCTATGACCCTTGCTGTGAAAACTTTTGCTGAAACTGCTGAAGCAACGGAAATATTATCCCAGAAGACAGGACTTTCCACTACTGCCATACAGGAATTGGGATTTGCCTTAAACCTCACTGGTGGGTCAGTTGAGAATCTCCAAACTTCTATGAAGATTATGGCAACATCAATAACCGATATGTCAGGCAGTTCCGAGGTCGCTCAGAAGGCTATAGCCAGTTTAGGCCTTAATCTAAAAACATTACAGGCCATGACTCCTGACCAACAGTTTATGACACTTGCCTCGGCCATAGCTGGAATACAGGACCCAACCGAGAGGGCGGCAACCGCAACGGCTATATTCGGGAAATCTGCCGGGGACTTATTGCCCATGCTCGCAGATGGCGCACAAGGATTGCAAGATTACCGAAACGCTGCTCATTCTACAGGTGCGGTATTAAGTGACCTCCAAATCGCTACCGGTGCTAAACTACAAAATTCGCTAGAAACATTAAAAGCCTCGTTTGCGGGCATGTCCGCTAATCTTGCATCCCTCTTAGCACCTGCCCTCACAACAATTATTAATAAAATCGGTAGTTTGATTAAAGTATTCACGGATTGGTCACAAACACATTCCGGTCTAGCTAAAGTCATTTTGATTGTGGTAGGCGTGTTGGGTATATTGCTCACGGTTATGGGTGGTCTTTTAGCTAGCATGGGAATGCTACTGACTGCGCAGAATATAGCCATTATTACAGTTGTAGCGCAGACGGTCGTTCATGCCGCTCTTGCCATTTCTTACGGAGTCGTTACCGCAGCTCAGTGGTTGTGGAATGAGGCAATGGACGCCAACCCTATCGGACTCCTAATACTCGGCATAGTCGCCTTGATTGCCGCTGTTATCCTGATTGCTAAGAACTGGGATGTAGTCAGAGAAAAGACGGTTGAGATTTGGAATACCGTTGTCGATTTCCTGAAGGGGATTTGGGATAACATTGTTGGATTCTTCAAGACAAACTGGGCTTTGATTTTAGCTATTCTATTCCCGGCTGTGGGCTTACCTATCTTAATCGCTCAGAACTGGGGCAAAATAACAGGCATAGTCAGTGATATATGGAATGGCGTGGTTAGTGCAATCAAGACAGCGTGGAATAATGTCGTGACCTTTGTTGAAAGTGGCGTTAACTGGTTAATTGACCAGGTGAACAAAGTCATTGATTTAATGGACAAGATTCCTGGTGTCAATATTGGTAATATCAGCCATCTTGGGGGTGAGTCACAGACTCCCATCGGCCCCCCAATCCCAACCACAATCCCCAGTTATGATGTGGGCGGCATGGTCAGGGGTGCCATTGGACAGCCTCAGGTAGCGGTAGTGCATGGGGGTGAGATGATTACGCCTGCAGGCAAGGGTGGTATTTTGATTACCGGAAACAACTTTGCAGTACGTAAGAATTCAGACATTGATGATATAGCCAATGCCCTGATGCGAAAAATCAAACTACAGGGAGGCTACGCATGACGGGCTATCCCTATAAATATCCAATAGACCTTCAACCCGCAACAAAGACGGTAAAGGTATCAATCAAAGTCGCTGGGGCAACTAAAGTCACGGCCACTACCGCAAATGACGGAACTATTACGCTGACAATAGGAGTCTAAATGCCTTATCCATATACCTACCCTATTGAGTGGTTTACCGGTGGAGCAGGCTCGTTCCTGATAGATGGCGTGGACTACTCGGCCTATGTCCATATCGAGTCTCTTGTCATTGATAACTTGATCACTAATAAGATCGACACCTGCTCGTTTTCGATGAATGGCGACCTGACTGTAACGGAAGAGAGTGAGATTATCATTTACAACAGTCTAGGGACTCGTCTGTTCGCAGGAATTATCGTCGATATCCAGAGGTCAAGTATAGCCGGAACTAAGTTTTGGGATGTATCCTGCCAAGATTACACCGTTCTGCTCGAAAGGCGATTGGTTAACAGAACGTATGTAAATGTGACTGATAAGGATATTATTAATGACCTGTTCGCAACCTATATGGTTGGAATGTACCCGATGGTTTATGTTGAGGATGGTATTTCCCACGACCGCATTACATTTAATCAGGTAAAACTGCGTGATGTGCTGGACACGCTATCCAACCTCTCCGGCTACGACTGGTATGTCGACTATAACAAACAACTCCACTACTTCAGTACGGAGATCACCGCAGCGCCTTTTAACGTCTCCACTTCACCGGATAACGTTACGACCTTCCCCATATTCGATTTACAGTATCAATCCGATGCTACCGCCATTATTAACAGAGTGACGGTAATCGGGGGAACTTATCTCAGCGACGACGCAAGCTGGGAGTTTGCCAGTGACGGCCTGAATACACTAATAACCTTGCCTTATAAACTCCACGCGCCATCAGGCGAAACCAGTCTACAGGTTTACATCAATTCAGGAGATGATGTTACTCCGAACTGGGTATTACAGTCTATCGGCATTGATAACATTTCAGATCCGTTGACCGTTGACGTTCTCTACAACTACGAAGAGAAACTACTGACCTTCCTTAACCCGCCCAGTGCCTTACTGCGGGCTGTTAAGGTGACAGGGTGCTATGATGTGCCAATCCTGATAAGAGTGTCATCCTTGCCATCGTACACGCTCTATGGCCGATGGTTTGATGAGAAGATTGTCGACACTACCATCAATTCTATTTTATGGGCTACGCAGGCAGCGAAGGCACTTCTGGCCACAAACGCCTATGTCAAGGAATCGGGTTCATTCCACACCACGAAAGACGGACTATTCGCCGGCATGACTATCCATCTCACAGATGCCAGCAGGTCTATTGATGACGATTTCCTGATTAACAGGGTGACTACCAACCTGATAACAAACGCTAAAAGAAACTATACAGTCTATTTCGGGGAATATCATGTTGATCTGGTAGACATGATTATCAGCCTCAAGAAAGACGGTGTGCAGACGGTAGACACATCAAATGACGTCCTGAGGGAAATATTAGAGAATACTGAAACCCTAACGCTTTCTGAGGTCAATTCGCTGGCTACAGACGATTTTAGCTCGGGGATTGTTAATCGCTGGATAGTACCAACCTTTAATGTGGAACACGAACGACTGACATTATCCGAGGTGAACACCATTGATAGTCACGCAAAGAATCACTATCACTGGGGCGATGGTACTAAATGGGGCTTTGGAAGTTGGTTGTGAAAGAAGGAGATTAGATGAATAAGTTTTTATACAATTCAGAATCATTTTCTATACACGGAAAATGGAAATTGCAGGCGTGGTATAAAGGCACGCACACACTATATAAAGAGTTATCCGGCGATAACCTGATATGCACAACTGGGAAAGGATTGGCTGGGGATGCGATACTGGCTGTTATAACCTACCTTGCACTCGGGACCAGCACTACAGCGGTTGCGATAGGTAATACACAATTAACCGCAGAGGTTGCCAGAAAAGGCATTACCTTAAAAACGAGGGCTGTCAACGATTTAACCTTTGCGACTTTCTTCACCGCGGCTGAATCAACTTACTACATCAAAGAGGCTGGCTTGTTTGGCGTTCCAGCTACGGCTACGCTCAACAGTGGTATCATCTTCAATCACTATCTCGTTAGTTTTGATAACAGTGGGGCCCTTTATGACCTCACCTTCTGGAACGTGATTTCTTTAGCATAAGGAGAATTATATGGTAAATGTAACACATAAGGATGCAGGGGCTGAATTAACTCAGGTAGAGGACAATGCCGTTGATAGGCATATTTTAACTGTCAGCACAACTCCTGGCGATGCGGTGATATTAGATGGTAGTGGTAGACTCCCCGCGGTTAATGGCAGCCAACTAACTAATATCAATGCCGATCAGGTAGTAGCAGGGTCAACAAATAAAGTCTATACTGCGGCTGAAAAAGCAAAACTCGCGGGGATTACTGCGGGGGCTGATGTCACTCCACTTGTAGATGAGGATGATATGGCCTCTAATTCTGCCATCCTTGTACCAAGTCAGCAAAGCGTCAAAGCATATGTCTCCGCGATGGGCGGGGGCATCGGAACTCCTGTATTCCTGGCTGCCTACGATGCCACAACGAAAGAGAAAGCCTGGGCGATCGCCACCAGTGGTTATGTTTGTACAGGCACTAATGATGAGGCTAAGTGGGCATTGGCCCAAACCGCCGCGGGTGTAGGCGGGCTGGTTAATTTATCTCAAGGCAGTTTTAATGTTCAGGCCAATATTACCTTAACAGCGCTTTTCCGGGGTGTTGGCGGCTCCAAAGACGGTGACAGCGGGACAAGAATTTATATTTCCGCTTCAATAACTATCACATTTGGACATCATGGCAATTTACAAGATTTGTACTATGAGATGGCATCGACCCATGCGGGGGTAGGTGTCCTGTGCCATGGTGAGGTCGGCTTTGCGGAACGTCCTGACTTGATGAGGGGCGTATTTGGATTTCATAAGGGATTAGATAATGCTTCTTTTCCGGCAGGTTCTATTCTTTTCCAAGTTTATGCGGTGGGTAGTGCGGGTGCGGGTAATAAGTATATTCAGACTTGCCATTTCGGTCCTTTTATTCTACGGGGAGCTGACATTGGCCTTAAATTATATTCAAATGGCGATGGTACAGGAAACGGCTGGATTACGGATAATGTATTTGACGGTATTATTCACCAGAATGGGACAGCCTCTCTATATCTCTTCGGCACTTACGCCACAGGATATGGGGCCACGCAAATCAATAAATTCTATGGATTAGGTATGGAAGCATATTCTGGTGCATCAGTAGATGGTATTGTTCTCGATGGTGTTACATACAACACTTTTGATATTTCAACCTCTGATTGGGGATTGGCTTCTGGTGCGTTGATTCATGCAATTAACGGCGGGGCATGGAACGACATCAAGGGGAATCTAGGCGGCGGGTTAATGACTAATAAATTATTGGTTGATACCTGTACTTATCTATCAGGAACAAACACCTTGACTGATATTGGTGTTAGCTACCAATCCACCAACTTTACACAAGACCAGTCATGCACCCCGCCTTTTGAGGCTGCTCAATGGGGTGAGACTGTTGCCTATGGACAAATGGTCTATCAATCTACGGATGGTCTTTGGTACAAAGGCGATTGCAGTAATGCGGCTAAGTCCGGGGGAGTGCGGATTGCAATGGTAGTAGGGTCGATGGATGCCGCCAATGCCTATACAGTTAATAAATTTGGCTGGATTGCTACCCGAGATTCAAAGGTTCGTTATGATACATGGTCATGGGCAACGGCTGGACTGCCACTTTATCTCTCAACGGCTGGTGCGTTGACCGCCACAAAACCAACCACGTCAGGGTATATTCAGAGAATCGCTGCTTATTCCACCTATTCAAAATATGTAGTTCTAGCCTGTAGTGATTCATGGGTGACTGCACCATGAGTAGTTTAACTGTTAACCCTACCAGTAATTATCTAAGAGAAGATACAGCTACATCAAATTATAACGGTAATTCTGCCATCTGGGCTTTTGATTATGCCGGTTATCGGTGTTACGGATTACTAAAATGTGATATGACTTCTCTCCCTGCTGGTGCAACTGTATCTGCCGCAACTTTAGGTCTTTATTGGTACGGTAACTATGATGGTTCCCCTGTAGGAAGAACATTTAATGTTTGTAAAGTACGCAGATCAGACTGGTCGGAGTCACAATCTACTTGGAACCTTTTTAAAACAAGCAATAACTGGGGAACAGCTGGCGCATTAAATACCAGTACAGACATTGATACATCAACTGCGGTAGGTTCGGTAGTTCCTGCATCTTTTGGTTGGATGACATGGAGTACCCTTTCTCTCGTTAACGATGCTATTACTAACACGGGCAAAATACTCAATCTTAAATTGTATGATTCAGTGGAGAATAGTACCGATGCTGGTTGTAAATTCTATTCAATACATAACGGTTCGTTAATACCGTATCTAACATTAACCTATACGGCTTCTGGCTGGTCAGGAACAGTGGAGGGAACAGTCAACCCTGCGGCTTATATTGGCAGTCTAGTGGCAAATATTTCTAAAATAAACGGGACTTAAATATGTCTAGTGTAACTATTCAGCCCGATGCAATTGACAAGGTGCATATCCCTTGACAACAAGTAACCCCTGATAAAAGCGTAGTCTATACTATGGTAGAATAATAGATTATATCATAAAAACGTAGGATGGAGTTATGCTCAGACCACCTCTTGAAGCTTATACTAGAACACAAATAAATCTACGACTTAAAAATCTAGGCTGGAACCTTGATGAAAAAGACCCTATGTGTAATGTTACTCAGGAACAAGCTAAGACTGATGAATTAAACGACTTGTTTCACGGCAATAAACCCGATTATGTACTTTACGATAAGCAAGGTGTTTATCCCATTGGGGTTATAGAAGCCAAGCGACCGGGCGAAGACCTGAACAAAGCTATGGAACAGGCAATGACACTTTACGGTAAACCGCTTGGCGTGCCGTTGGCATTCGCTTTTAATGATACGTTCGTGACAGCTAAACATATTAGCGATAATAAGCCTCTAAAAATAGATGGCGCGGAGTTACAAGATTTCGTTGACCAATTAACAGCACTTCGTTTTTTAAAAGATGGAGCGGAAATATATTCCTTACCGAAAGGCGTTAATTTCACAAGGGAAGCCTTACTTGATATTTTTAAGGTAACGAATAAACTACTCAGAAAAGAGGGTTTAAGAGATGGCTATGAACGATTCTCAATGTTTTCAGAGATATTATTTCTTAAACTTATAGATGAATCTGAGAGACTAAATGAACAAAAAGGCTTAAAAAGGACTATCGAAGAAAAGTATTGTTGGAGTAGTTTTACTTCAAAATACAAAAAGAATCCCGATGAGTTACTTGATTTTGTCCGTGACACAGTATGGGGTAAAATGAGGGAAAAGTATGGAGATATTTTTAACAATACATTGGGTATAAAAAATCCAACCACGCTTCAACAAGTAATATCTCAAATTGATCCGATAAACTTACAAGCTACTGACACCGATGTAAAAGGGGACGCATTTGAATATTTCTTAAAAAGTGTTACCAATGGAAATAAAGACCTCGGAGAATATTTTACCCCGCGCCATATAGTACGCACAATGGTACACATGGTTAAGCCTGTATTGGGTGAAACAATATACGATCCGTTTTGCGGAACTGGTGGATTTTTACTAGAGGCTTTTAAGTATTTGTCATTAAGAACCGACATGACCAATACCGACACTCTTAAATTTGTCAGAGAGAAAACTGTTTTTGGCAGGGAAATAACATCTACGGCCAGAATCACCAAAATGAACATGATTCTATTTGGTGATGGTCATTCCAACATTCAACAAATTGATAGTCTTGCTAACCCTATTAAAGAAGCATACAATATTGTACTTTCAAATATCCCTTACTCTCAAGAAACTGAATACGGTGGTTATTATGACATTCCTACTAAAAATGCGGACTCAATTTGTGTTCAGCATATTTGGAAATCGCTTAAACCTGGCGGGCGGGCTGCTGTCATTGTTCCTGAAACCTTTTTATACGAAGACGGAGCGATTGGCAAGACAAGAGAGTTAATAGTTAAAGGTTCAGAAAAATTAACCATTGTATCTTTGCCAAGAGGTGTTTTTATGCCGTATACTCCGACAAAAACTAACATCATTTATTTCAAAAAAGGTGTTCAATTTAATAAAGCATATTTCTTTGTTGTTTTTAATGACGGTTTCGCTTTGAATACTCGAAGAAAACCGATTAAAGGTGATAGCGATATAAAAAAACTTCTCAGTGAATATGACGAGCCTAACGACATTAGGGGCCAAGCCACTATTGTTGAAAAGGATACGATAGAAAAGACAAATAACTGGAATCTTAGGCCGTTTTATTATATGGAAGATATCCCTGATATTAAAGGGGAGCTTCAGCAATTAGGAACTGACATTATTGAAGAAATAAGTGATACTGTTGACCCAACGAAAGAACCTGATAAATCATGGGGTATTCTTAGAGTTTCACAACACGGCGTATTTCTTGATGATAATGTCTTAGGTTCTGATTTTACTCAGAACTATAAAAGGGTTAGTGCTGGAGACCTTGTTTATAACCCATATCGAGTAAATATCGGTAGTATCGGGGTTGTGCCGCCTTATCTCAGTGGTATGCTCGTTAGTCCAGCGTATGTTGTGTTTCACCCGAAATCAAAAGATTATCCCGCGACATATATTTTGTCCGTGTTAAAGAGTAAACGATATCTACGAGTAATCATGAACTATTCACTTGGTTCTGCTCGTGCTAGTTTACCTTTTGCTGAATTAACTCGTATCAAAGCGCCGAAACTTTCAGCAGTGGATATTAAAAGCCTTATTACGCTTCAGAATGACCTCAATGAACATATGACTATAGCAAATACAGTGAGGGAAGGAATCAATGGATATGTGGAGCAATATATGAAAGGTAAGGCGACAGTTAACCCTGAAATAACTTTGCATCTAGCAAACGAGGGGAATCAAAAAGAATATGGTATTACAGAGGATGAATTTCTGAACATCTTAAACAAAGCCTCGCAACCAATTAAGCATAAACCTAAATCCGATTCATGAAACTCTGAAACATAGGGGTTTCATCATTACGATGGTTATACCGGAATGAATATTCATTAACATAACTTTGTAGGTAATCAGGACTAACATGCTTGTAAACGCCACTAATGCCACCTTTAACCAGAGACCAGAAGCCATCAATGGTATTGGTGTGAATGTTGCCATTGACGTATTGTTTGGCATTGTGGTTAATTACACGATGTTCAAAACCGATTTTATCAAGCTTATTGTAACTAGGCATTTCATCGGTGTAGATTATGGCATTAGGTGAAGTCTTTTCAATTATCATCGGGAGAAGCGTATTAGCTTGAACATTGGGAACTACGGAAGCAGAAACATCACCTTGTCTCTCGACAACTCCGGCAACGATTGTTTTACCACTTGCACCACGACCACGCTTGCCATGTTTAGAAGCACCAACGTAAGTTTCATCAGCTTCGACTTCACCAGTAAACATACCGCATTGTTCGTTAAGAAGTGTACGAATCTGTTTGAACATTCTCCAAGCTGTTTTGTAAGTAACGCCAGTTTCACGTTGAAGTTGTTTTGCGGAAATGCCGCAACGAGTATTAGCCATCAAAAAGATAGCATGGAACCAAGTTCTAAGCGGAGTACAAGATTTATGGAATATGGTACCAGCAGTGGGGAATACTTGATGTCCGCAATAATCACAGGCGTAGCAAGAGCGTCCATTTACACGATGATGCTTTGTAACTTTTTCGCATTCAGGACATTCAATACCATTAGGATATCTCTGATTCTTTATCCATTCAAGACAAGTATCGTCATTGGGAAATTTGTAGTCGAAATTCTTGAGTGTGTATTTTTCCATCTCAGTTACCCCTTTTCTTATCTCAGTAATTATAGTGTAGCACACTATTTACTTGTTGTCAAGGGATAACCACCATTGACAATTATCTCAGAGAAGATACTGCAACTGTTAATTATGGTATATACTATCTAGGAGATTTAGAATGACAATAGCAACAGGCGAAGTGATAACAGCCTCCGATATGACATTTGTATTCCACGAACTGGACGGGTCATTAACTAAAACCTACTTCACCAGTAATACATGGGTTGATTGGGACTTGTCAGGGACTATTCCGGCTGGCGCAAAGGCGGTATTATTCCAAGTTACTGGTAACAATGGGAACATGAGGGCGAACGGATCTGCCCTTGCTAAAACAGCTCTTAACGGCTCCGTCACCCCTATCTCTATCGCGCAATGTGACAGTAGCAGAGTAGTTGAAACCAATACATTTAGTGCTGGTACTAATACCACATTCTCTATTTTGGGATATTGGGGGGTATAAAAATGACTGACTATTCTCAGATGAAACTAGGTGCTTTCTTTCACGATGATGCTAGGAATATCAAACTGCGAACCATTCTGCGGACATTGCCGCCATATCCTGCTGCTTTTGATGTGGACACACGCTATCCTGTTCTCAATGATACACGGATGTTCAAGAACGATATTTATGGGGACTGTGTCATAGCTGGCAGGGCACACCAGACTCTACGGTTCGAATGTTTTGAGCAGGGTTGCAATATCCCGATCACTGACTCCGAGGTAACAAACGAATACTTTCTAGAGACGGGCGGTAGCGACTCCGGCCTTGATATGCTGAATTCCCTCAACCTATGGCGGCAGCAGGGCTGGAAAACCGCAGGCAATCAATACAGCATCTATGCGTTTGCTCAGGTCAACATACAGGACAAGAACGAATGTATGGCGGCCTGTTACCTGTTTAACGGCCTCTACATCGGCCTTAGGTTGCCTATCTCAGCACAGCATCAAGACGTCTGGGATGTTGCCATCACTAACAACCAGCCGGGAAGCTGGGGCGGCCATTGTGTTTACGTCTTTGCTTATGACACTGAGGGCTTAACTTGCATTACCTGGGGCAAACGGCAAAGAATGACATGGGCTTTCTTTCAGACCTATTGCGACCAGGCCTTTGCACTCATTGATAATCGTGACAACTGGGTGACAAATAGTCCGGTAGACATCACTACACTTTCAAACATTCTAAAGGAAGTCACTGGCGAACCTATCCCGCCGCCTGTTCCCATACCTCCGCCTGTGCCAACCACCGGCACTATTGTTGTGTCCTCAATCCCGCCGGCAGTGATTATTTCAGTCGATAATATCATCAAGGGCGCAGCTCCCCAGACAATAACACTTCCTGCAGGCGATCACGTTATCAGCGGCAA
>Ga0182027_10012386_pt1 | contig 11980 bp, 14 predicted proteins | sample 712E1DmetaG_FD_121300 | JGI IMG/M metagenome (GOLD analysis project Ga0182027, IMG submission 121300) | Permafrost microbial communities from Stordalen Mire, Sweden - 712E1D metaG (Illumina Assembly) | ecosystem: Environmental > Terrestrial > Soil > Wetlands > Permafrost | place: Sweden...
ATAGCTTTTAAATCTTACCTTTTTTTGAAATTACTCAGGATTATCAAGTAACCTTCGTAAGATAAGATAGTCTCAAATAAGAAAGTAAATTTCATATTCTAGATGAATTTGATATAACTTAACAAAGCTAAGTTCTTATCTTTTTGTTAAGTATACTAATCAACTTAACACACCAAAATAAACTTAAATTTTTATACTTGAAGTACTATTATTTATCTTTTTATTTTGCTACACATTTCCCACTTGTGCATATTCCAAATCCCACACCATGATTCGGTTGGAGGCACTTCTCATTTTCCTTAGAAGGATCAGCCACACATGTGCCTAAAGAACAAGTCTGACAATTCTGATAATAATATCTACCATCATACCAATTTCTTATTTCACATGACTCCTCTCCAGGTATCATTACAACATGGCAGAGATAATTCTCACAAACCAATGTCCTTGAGTAAGGATAATCACCTACACAAGTGGGTGCAATTAAGTCCGGATGTTCTTCACCAAATTTTACACAAACATCATTACCAAGACAATTGACATTGTAATCTTTAGTAATGCCAAAGCCATAATCTGTAGTTAATGTCAATATATCTGAATAAGGTACACATCTCAAATGCGTGGTTCCATCTGTATTTTTACGATAATCACAATAGCATTCTTCTCCATCATAATTAATAATTCCATCTCCCGGCATATAGTCAAAATACCTGCAATTACCATTTATGCACATTGCTTCTTGACACACTTGTGTTTTGCAATCAATTTTTTTTGTACAGGTAGTTGTTGATTGACCTCCAGGGTCAAACTCATTTGGAAACAAGTAACATTTTGAGTTAGGTGGTTCTTTACAAACTAGGCCATATCCTCCCTCATTATATTGACAGCCGTCAAGAATAAAAGACCCTGGCATATTTATGTAATAACATGTAACCTGATATTGGCCTGGATATTTTGTAGAGGGTGTAGTAGTGCATTTAGTATAAACATCATAAGAAAGTCCATCTTGACTTAAACATCTTATAACGGGTTTAACAAAAAAAACTGGTCGTGCGGGTATTACATCCTCATCTGGAGTAGGAGTTTCACTTTGAGTTGGATTTGGAGAAGGTGTTGTAGATGGTCCTGGGACTGGTGAAATAGATGGTTTTGGAGTTGGAGAAGGATTTGGAGTAGGATATGATGCTGGAGTTGTAGATACTAAATACGACCAAAAACTAATTGAATTTAATTTTCCTTGAGAAGATTCTGAACTTTGTGTTTTAACTGGAAACAAAGGCAGGAATGAAAATACTAATAATACAACTATTGCAATTGCAATTCCAATATATAATTTAGAATTGTCTTTTTTCTTAACTGATTTACTGACCCTTTTTACTTTTTTTCCTCTTTTCATAGATTTATAAAAATATCAAAGTTTATAAATATTCTTTTGTTAATAATATTAGAAAAACTTAAGAGGTGATAAATGGCAATTAATTTTATGGGTGTATTTGATTTAGCATTAATAATACAGCTGTTTATATTAATAAATCCGCTTTCATCTTTCCCTGTTCTCTTGGCCGCTCATAAAAACAAGATTAATGTAAGAAAGGTTGCTGTAAATGCTGTATTTATTGCATTTATTATTGCAATTATTGTTTTAATAATCGGGCCTTATTTATTCAGCTTATTTAGGATAACTGTTGATTCATTTCGAATTGCTGGTGGAATAGTACTCTTGCTTCTTGGAATTGATAAGGTAAGGCCTAAAGAGAATGACAGAAAAGATGTCAAAGAAGCAGATGCACTCACATCTATTATTGCAACACCACTCTTGACAGGGCCTGCAATAATCTCTTTTATTATACTTCAAGCAATTGATATTGGAAAAATCCCGTTATTTTTTAACTTGCTTTTTGCATTTATTGCCGTAGGAATTGTTTTTGTAATGTTTGCATTTACAATTTCAAGAATAAATGCAAAAATAATTGATATAACTTCCAGGGTATTTGGATTATTCTTGACAGCTGTTGCAATACAGATGATTGCAAAGGGAATAATGGGGGTTATGGCTGGGGTGGGATAAAATATAATAAGTATAATTTTGGAATACAAGTATAACCAAAATAGTTTTTATTAATTGGTAAGTGCATAATATAGAAAGCGATTCATCTGTTTTCCCAGATAAAGAATTTTAGCGAGCCTGGTTATTTATTATTAGTCTTATCCTAAAGAAAAAAGAAAGATTTATAAATCATTCATTTCAATTTTTTAGATGGCTAAAGATAAATCTTTTGAAGTATTACTTGTAACAAATTATAATGAACTAGATCAAATCAGTGAATTAGCTACATTACTTGACAGAGAAGGGCATTCTTATGATATCGCTGTTGGTCGAGAGGAAGCATTATCTAAAATAAAAGATGGTTTGTATAAAGCAGTTTATTTTCCAAGTTCTGAACTTGATCTAGGAACAGGAGAAAATCCTAGTTCAGAAAGAATGCCTCCTGAAGAGGACTTTAATAGAACTGGATATAGAGACGGGGGTGGTAATACTAAAAGGACTGCTTCAATGTTTGAAACTGTAAGAGCAGCTAGAGAAAAAGATCTTGGTGTAGTTGTTGCAGATGATACTAATGGGTTCCATATTGCAGGAAGATTAAGAGAATTAGGTGCAGTTCCTGTTAGCCTTTTATCAACTGATGAATTTGAAAAATATCAAACTCTTGCTGAGATGTTAAGATAATAATTAATCTTTTTTAAATATCTAAACTATATATTATTCTATAGAAAGATTTATATATGAATTCTGTTTCATATGTATATTAAATCATATATAAAATAAAAACGAGTTTCAAAAATCTTCCAATGATGGATTTTTGAAACCAAAAAAATCTTTGAAGATTTTTGGAGTGTTCCAAAATTATAAATTTTGGACATCTGAGTATTTCTTCGGAAACACTCTGGATTTTTATTTTAAAAAAAATAAAAATGGCAAACAAGTATTACATATTTTTCGGAAACCTGGCAAATCCACTCAAGGTGGATATTATAACTGCACTCAAAGAAAAAGATATGTCTGTTCTTGAGCTTTCCAGGGAACTCTCATCAGAGCAATCAAAAATAAGTCATGCACTTTGCAGCCTTAAACATTGTTCAATTGTTAATGTCAAAGTCCAAGGCAAGAAAAGGATTTATTCACTCAATAAAGAAACAATTCTGCCTATGCTTGAAATTATTGACAAGCATGAGACCAAGTTTTGCAAAGAATGCAAAGCAGGGAGGAAAAAATAAAATTTTAACATGGCACTTTTTACAAAAACTCAGACAATTTATATGGATAATGCAGCAACCACTCGCGTGGATGATGAAGTCTTGAAAGCCATGCTCCCATATTTTAGCGAAAAATATGGAAATGCTTCTTCAAAACACATTGTTGGGCAGGAGGCAAAACGAGGAGTTGAAGAAGCAAGAGATGTTATAGCAAGTTCAATTGGCTCTAAAAGAGATGAAATAATATTTACATCTGGTGGAACAGAAAGCAATAATTTTGTTTTAAAAGGACTCTTTTTTGCTAATAAAGATAAAGGTAAAATGCATATTATAACAACAAAAATTGAACATGATTGCATATTGAATACCTGCAAATGGCTTGAAACTCAGGGTGCAAAAGTAACTTACTTGAATGTTGATTCTGAAGGGTTTATTGATTTAAAAGAACTTGAAAGCGCAATAAAACCTGAAACACTTGTTGTTTCAATTATTCATGGGAATAATGAAATTGGAACTATCCAGAACCTTAATGCAATTGGAAAAATAGTACACTCTAAAAATGTTTATTTTCATACAGATGCATGCCAAAGTTATACAAAAGTTCCTATTGATGTAAAAAAACAAAATCTAGATTTTGTAACACTTAATTCTCATAAAATACATGGGCCAAAGGGAGTTGGTGCACTTTATATAAGAAAAGGAATTGAAATCACTCCACTCTTGCATGGTGGAGGGCATGAATTTAATTTAAGAAGCACAACTGAAAATGTTAGCGGAATTGTTGGCTTTGCTAAAGCTGTTAAGGTTGCAAAATCCTCTGATGTGAAAAATATGACAAAACTAAGAGATAAATTGATTGAGGGTATTTTAAAAATTCCAAATACACAATTAAATGGACCTTCAGGTGACGCGCGATTATGCAATAATATTAATATAAGTTTTGGAAATATTGAAGGAGAAGCTATTGGAGGATATTTGGATGCTTATGGAATCTGCAGTTCAACAGGCTCTGCATGTTCTTCACATTCACTTGAATCAAGTCATGTATTAAAAGCAATAGGATGTGATCATTTAAGGATGAACTCTTCACTTAGACTAAGTATTTCAAAATATACAACAGAAGATGAAATAAATAAAGTACTTGAAGTATTGCCTAAAGTTGTTGAGAAGTTGAGGAAAATGAGTCCACTTAAATAAAAGGATTGTTTAGTAGACTAAACAAGTTTATTAGCTTTTTTCAATGGAGCAAGTCCAACTGAAAAAAGATCAATAATTTACCTCAATACATTAAAATAAAGTTTAAATATTAAGATAATATTATTAACTTAATGTAAAAGAAATGTATAAATAACACAAAACCGTGTTATCGTTAATCTAAATTATAAACAATAACAAAATAAAAGGGAGGAAAACATGGCAAAGAAAAAAACCAAAAAATCCAAACCAAAGACAAAAAAAGCAAGTAAAGTAAAAAAAGTCAAGAAAGTTGGAAAAGCAAAGAAGAAAACCATGGGCAAGGTAATAGCGTTACCTGCAGTTGTTGAAGAAATAGATATAATTGAAGTTGACGTGGAAAAGAAACCAGATTCATATGAAGAACATTCATGTGAGTTTGTCAATGAAGCAGAATGCGAAGAAGAACTTGAAGAAGATGGTTTGGACTTAGAAGACGTGGAAAAAGACCATTTCAATAAAGAAGACGAAGAATAAAAAAGTTTTTTAGGAAGAAAAGAAACTTTGGTAAGAAAAGAACTAAATAGAATAATAACAAAGGAAATTAATAATTTCCTGTATGTTAATTTGTAAACAAACATGGTAGAAAAAAAAGTTAAAAAAGTTAGTAAGAAAATGAGTTTCACAGAAATAATGGAAATTGCTCCTGAGGCAGGAGAAGTTTTATTTAATAGTGGGATGCATTGCATTGGATGCGGAATGGCTGCATTTGAAACACTTGAACAGGGTGCTATGGCTCATGGACTTGATGCTGACAAGATTGTTGATGAGATAAATAAAGCTCTTTTAAAAAAAGACCTTGGAGAAAAACCAAGCGGGAAATTAAGTGGAAAAGAAAGCAAGAAGAAAAAGAAGAAATAATAAGAGAGATGATGGAAGGGGAATATAAGTATCTTAATGTAAAATGAGAGAGTGGTTTATAAAGCAAACATAAAACAATATTAACCTTGACTTACAAATCCTCGCTTATATATTAGCACTTAACTATAAAAATAGAAATTGGGTTTGAACTTGTTCACCCAATTTAAGCAGATAAATATTAAGATAATACAATTCATATTAAATAAACTAATAACAAAAAACAATTTCAAAAACCATAAAAGTTTTTGAAAATACAGGAAATTAATAATTTCCTGTCTGATTAAAATTTAAAATAAACAAAGAAAAATTTTAACATGGCAAAAAAAAATCAATTTGGAGCATATAACAAGGAAGTATTAAAAAGATTTACAGACCCGAAGAATTTTGGAGAAATTCCAGATGCAGATGGGGTTGGGCAGGTAGGAAACCCCAAATGCGGAGATATAATGAAAATTTATTTTAAAATTAAAGATAATAAAATAAATGATGTAAAATTCCAGACATTTGGATGTGTTTCTGCTATTGCTGCTTCTGATGCTCTTTGTGAACTTGCTAAAGGAAAAACTCTTGAAGAAGCAAAAAAAATAACAAATAAAGAAATTATTGATAAACTCAAAGGATTACCATCAATTAAAGTCCACTGCTCTGTTCTTGGTGCAGAGGGCTTAAAAAAAGCAATTATGAATTATGAAGAGAAACCCGGTAAACAAAATATTAAAAATAAATCTAAAACTAACAAAGGAGGTAAAAAATAAAATGCCATGTGGATGTTGCAAGAAAAAGCCTGCTAAAAAGAAAAAGTAATCTTATTCTTTTTTTGTTTTTTATTTATATTTAAACTTACTAAAAATTGCTGGCTTCTGGGCCAGATAATAGTGATATTTCATCTGACATTGTCAAGATGAAATCTCTGATTTTCATAGGTAATGTATAAAATGTGGTTTGTTATATCGGGTATGTAAAAATTAGGGTGTTTAGAATCACTATAAATAATTCTCTTTACCTGAATAAATTATCTTAAGACTATTGACATTACTGATAAAAATAAGAAATTTTACTTCTGCTGAACAGCGAATGAAATTTCATTGTTAAGATGAAGAATTCATCCTGACTTTGGAAAATTTGGTTTACAAATAATTTTTATCTAATTCTATTTTATATTCTTATATCTTATAATTTATATAAAACTTTAAATAATCATTTCTTTTTTAAAGAAAATGGATGTATATGATAACATAAAAAAGAGCCTGGAAAAAGTTTCAATATTCATGAATCTAAAGCAAGAGGAAATTGATTTACTTCTAAAACACAAATGGATCAATCATGATATAATTGAACTCAAAGGAAAAAAGTTTGATTGTTGGAGAATAGTTCACTCAAATGCGCTTGGACCTGGAAAAGGCGGAATAAGATATCATGAAAATGTAAGTCTCGATGAAGTCAAGTCCCTAAGTTTTTGGATGAGTTTGAAAAACTCACTTGCAGGGCTTCCTTATGGTGGTGGAAAAGGAGGAATAAGGTTTAATCCAAAAGAATATTCAGAGGAAGAGCTTGAAAAAATCAGCAGAGAATATATTAGAAAATTCCATAATTATATTGGACAGGATATTGATATTCCTGCTCCAGATGTTTATACAAATTCCCAAATCATGGGATGGATGCTGGATGAATTTGAAAAAATAAAAGGCCATCATGAGCCTGGAATGATTACAGGAAAACCAATTGAACTTGGTGGAATAAAAATAAGAGGAGATGCTACATCTAAAGGTGGACTCATTGTTTTAAAAAAATTCCTTCTTCAAAAAAATATTGATGAAAAAACAATAAGGGTTGCTATTCAGGGATTTGGAAATGCAGGAAACAATATTGCCAAGATGTTATGTGATGATGGAGTAAAAGTAATTGCAGTGAGTGACTCAAAAGGAGGAATAATTGAGCCTAATGGTCTTGATATAATAAAAATAAAAAAATTAAAAGATGAGGGAAAAAGTGTACAGGACTATAATGCCAAAAAAATTACAAATGAAGAGCTATTGGAACTAGATGTTGATGTGCTTGTTCTGGCAGCACTTGAAAACCAGATTACTAGTGAAAATTGTGAAAAAATAAAATGCAAATATATTTTAGAACTTGCAAACGGGCCTGTTTCTGCTGATGCTGACTCAATACTTTCTAGAAGGGGAATTATAGTAATTCCTGATATTCTTGCAAATGCAGGGGGAGTTGTTGTAAGTTATTTTGAATGGTGCCAAAATAAAGTTGGAAATCTATTTGAAGAAGAGTTCTTACTTCGAAAACTCGAGGAAATCATGTCAAACTCATTTAACAAAGTCTATGAATTATGGCTGGAAAACAAGGATAAACTTGATATGAGACAAGCTGCATATGTTATTGCAATAAAAAGAATTCTTGAAGCTGAGAGAGCGAGAGGAAATTTGTAATTCTTGTTTATATTAATATTTTTAAAGGGTTATTATTAATTAAATTCATGGAAGATAAAAATGTTTGGAGAATATTTGTACCGAGATTTTCAAATCAAGGATTAGAATATCAGATAGATTATCATAGAGAATGGGACAAGAGAGTTAGAGATATTGCAGGAGGAGTAACTATACTTAGAACTGCAAGAGGACAGTGGGTTAATCCAGAAGGGGCAGTCTTTGCTGAAGAAATGATTCCTGTTGAGATTTACTGTGATGAACCATCAATTGACAGTATAATACAATTAACAATGGATTATTATGATCAAGAAGCTATTTTTGCATATAAAGCCAGTTTTGATGTAAAATTAGTTCATAGAAAAAGACAATAGTTTTATGTTATGGTATAAGACTATATGTTCCAAACTCGACTCTTTCTCCGGATTCAGTTGATGGAAAGAATATTGGTCCTTGCCACAAATCTCTTGATTCCAATAATTTTCTATTCTCATAAACTCCAATATTTTGTCTCCAAATAGGATGACCCATTGTTAACATTTCTGCTAAATATCCTAAATCATGATTTGTTAATCTATCCTTTAACATATTGAATGTTTCAAAAACAATTCTTGGACCTTTACCCGAATATACTGCATTGAGTGCTTCATATTCTGGGGAAAGGGCATGAGAACCAAAAAAATGCATAGTTAATCTATTAAATTCATTTTCATATTTCGGGTCATCTGGAGTTGTTTGAAATGGGGGTGTTACAAAAAATGGCATAACTTCTGCTGTTGTTCCAGTAAATTTGAATGCTTCAACTCCTGGTTTTGAATATGTTTCAAAAGAAAAGAAAAGGGGCCTTTTTCCTGTTTTTGGATTTGAAAGGTCTATATCAATATGCTTAAGCACTCTTTCCCTTATTAAATATGATAATCCATCTGATGATTCCATTTATAAAAATAATAAAAAATATTTATAAACACATGTGAGATTGAAAAGAATTATCAAAAGATTATTTAATGTATGAGTAGTAAAAATTATAGAGAAAATTTAAATACTGATATCTTTAAGAAATTGCATGAGAATTGAAGAAATGTCCTGCTTAGCCAGCTTAGATAAATTTGCCCAAGAATTACCACAAGAACATAGAAGAGAACTATATGAAATCGTTCGAGGCATTTATGATAATGCAATATTGACAGGGCTTGCCTCTGCAACATCCGGGGGACTAGTTGGACAAAAACAAATAGAAAAGTTTAGGAATTATTTTGATAGAAGAGTAAAAGAATCTGATTAAAGTTTTTGAATAAAAAATCATCTCTTCTTTTTCTTTCTTGTATTTCCATTAAAATTCTTATTTAACTTTACTGAGTTATCTTTATTATTTTTATTATTATCCTTATTCCAGTTCATTTTTGAAAACACATAGATGTATAATATTTCCAAAATACCTACTGTGTTAATTACGAGTATTAAAACAAACCAGATTTTATGGCGGTTTATTGCTGATTTCCATAGTGCCAGGCCTTTCCAGATAAGTGACCATATGAAAACTATTGCCAGTCCAACTGCCAGAATAATTATTGTAGTCTGTGTTGGTATTCCTGTCAGTGCTGAAATTTTATTCACATAATCGGGGCCAATCTGCTGTGCTAATTGATTGTAAACTTCTTCGCTCGCCATATTTTTATTTTTTCTTTTTATTACATTGCAAATGATATTTACAAAGTATATCATGTAAAATATATTTTCCTTTTTAAAGCTTTTGCTTAAATTTTTTTTATCTTCGGAAAATTTTTAATTTTAAAAAATAAATTATATAGTAAAGAACCGAAATGTTTAAATAGTTAAGATATTTTAAATTGTTACAAAACACAACTCGTTGTGGTTTTGAAAAAGATGGTATACAATAGGTTGTATGTTGATTAAATAAGAGGGTTTTTCTAAAAACCTAGATAATCACGAAAAAATACAAAATAACTGACATATTAAAATCCCTCAAGTATTTTAATCTGTTAAAATACCTAATAACATTCAAGTATTTAAACATGAGATGCATTTTTTGCGGCTCTGACACTAAAGTCACTGATAAACGTGAGGCTCCTGATGGAACAAGAAGGAGACGTGAGTGCCTGAAATGCAAAAAAAGATTCACAACTTATGAAAAAGCCCTTCAAAAAGACATTGTTGTTGTTAAAAAAGATGGAAGAAGGGAAAGCTATTCCCGGGAAAAAATTAAAGCTGGAATAATTCGGGCTTGTGAAAAGCGGCCTGTATCCATGGAAAAAATAGACAAAATTGTTGACTCTATTGAAGAAAAATTAAGAAGCAGGGGGAAGGAAATTAAAACAGAGGTCATTGGAAAAATGGTGATGAACAGACTTAAAAAAATTGATCATATTGCATATGTAAGGTTTGCTTCAGTTTATATGAATTTCCAGGATGTAGCAGATTTTAAGGATGTTGTAAGAGAAGTAAAAGCAGAATAGTTCATGATTTAAAAGTAGTCAATGAAATTTATAAACCCTAAAAATAAAATGTTAGTAAGAAAAGAAAAAAACATAATAAATGCGTGATAAAGGGATGGACTTATTGATTTTGATGAAGTAAAAAAAGAGAGATACATATCAATAAGCGAGGGAATTAAATTATATAATAAAATAAATTAATAAAAGGTGATAAATTGATACCAAAATACATAAAAAAAAGAGATGGAAAAACCACAAGGTTTGAAGGGTATAAAATCAAAGGAGCAATACTAAAGGCTGCGACTTCTATACAACTCGAAAATCCTGATATTGCTGTTGAAAAGATTTATTTGAAAACACTTGAAAAATTAGAAGATAATCTTGGAGAAATACCTGGAATAGATGAAATCGAAGACAAGATTTTTGAAGCTTCTAGAGAAGCGGGATTTTCAGGTGTTGGCAATGCGTACAAATCATACAGGGATAAAAGAGCTGAGATTAGAAAACTGCTTGCAATTCAGGATCAGGATTCAAAAAGAAGCACTACAGATGCTGCATTATTAATTGAATCTGATTCAAAAGATTCATTAAATGCATGGGACAGGAAAAAAATTGCACTGCAACTTGAAGAAGAAGCAGGACTTGAAATTGAACTTGCAAAAGATATTTCAAAAAAAGTTGAAAATGTTGTCTTTGACTTATACCAAAGAGGAATAAGAAGACTTGATACAACTGACATCAGGTCAATTGTGGATTTATTGTTAAGGCAAGAGGGCTTGGAAAATCAGAGAAAAAGACAAGCGCTTTTAGGAATTCCTAGTGCTGATTTGCATGCAATAGTTTTTTCAAGAAGCAAGGAAAATTCAAATATAGCATCAAATAATCCTGAGGCAGTAAACCTTGAAATTGCTGAAAGAGTGCAAAAACCCTGGGCACTTGCAAATATTTTTTCTGAAGATGTTAATTTAGCGCATTTAAACGGAGCAATTCATCTGCATGATTTGGGTTATCCTACAAGAGTCTATTGTTCATCTCACTCTGTTGAGTATCTAAAAAAATATGGGCTCAATAAAATTCTGGCTAACTTGGAATCAAAATCTAATTCACCTAATTCTGCTGCTGTACTCAACCAGCATGTCCAGACATTTTTGGCTTCAATGCAAGCGCATTATGCTGGAGCTCTTGGATTTGGATTTTTGAATATATTTTATGCTCCATTATTATACAGGCCTGTAGATGTTCTTTACGGGAAATTAAATGGAATTGAACTTTCTTTTGAAAAAAATGATTTAAAGAAATTAATTGAACAAAATGTATTAAGTTTTGATAAGGAAAAAGAGAATTTTTTTGAAGTTAAAACAGAGAAAAAAGAACTCAGGGATGTTTCAAAAAAAGAATATGATCAGGTTGCACAAAATTTAATTTTTGCAGCTTCGCAAAACGCATTTTCCAGAGGAGGACAAACATTATTTATTGATTTTAATATCCATGCTGGTGTTCCATATTATTTGAAAAAAGTCCCTGCTGTAGGGCCTGGCGGGAAATACATGATTCAAATGCCTGACAGGAGTATTGTTATGGTTAATGATATTCCTAGAGTAAAAACCGAGGATGTTAAAGAAGCCAAAAATGGAGATGCTGATGATTTGGCACTTGAGGGGCAGCTTGCAGGAGGGCATATAATAACTTATGGTGATATGGAAGAGTCAAGCCAGAAATTTGCAAAATCAATGCTTGAAG
>Ga0182027_10012387_pt1 | contig 11979 bp, 13 predicted proteins | sample 712E1DmetaG_FD_121300 | JGI IMG/M metagenome (GOLD analysis project Ga0182027, IMG submission 121300) | Permafrost microbial communities from Stordalen Mire, Sweden - 712E1D metaG (Illumina Assembly) | ecosystem: Environmental > Terrestrial > Soil > Wetlands > Permafrost | place: Sweden...
CATGCAAGCCGAACACCGCGGCATGCCGATCTTCGTGCTGCGCGCCAACACCGTCAGCCAGATGGAACAGTTCCTGAGCGACCTGTTCAACCTTTCAGAAATGCCGCTGGCCGCTGGCGAGATGGATGATGTCAAGCTGCAAGCCCAGGCTGCCATCGCGGCTGTCTTGAACGGGGAACGCTGGGTCGACCTGCCGCCCGGTCCGGCCACCGAGCGACGGCTGCAGCATGAGCTGGCCCGGGATGCCGAACTGGTCTCGCATTCCTATGGCAAAGAGCCCAGAAGGCACGTCAGGATATTCAGGGAATAACCCGCAGGGAGACAGCCTGGCTGCAACCTTGCCTGGATGGATAACCCATGTTCATAACTTTGGAAGGCCCAGACGGCTCCGGTAAAACCTCCCACGTCAAACCCCTGGCCGGATGGCTGGAGGGATTGGGTTACCACGTCCATACCGCCCGTGAGCCAGGCGGCACGGTCATTAGTGAACAGGTTCGCAGCGTTCTTCACGATCTTAAGAATACCGAGATGCACCCACACACCGAGACCCTGCTTTACCAGGCTGCCCGGGCCCAGATCGTGGAACAGGTGCTGCGCCCAAAACTTGCGGACGGCTGGATCGTGCTGTGTGACCGCTATGCCGATTCGACCCTGGCATATCAGGGCTACGGCCACCAGCAGGATTTGGATGAGGTGCGCGCCCTGGTACATTATGCCACCGGCGGCTTGCTGCCGGACCTGACACTACTGCTGGATGTGGATGCGGAAACCGGCCTGCGCCGCCGGCAGAAGGGCGGCGGCGAATGGAACCGGCTGGATGCCTATGACCTTGAATTTCACCGGCGGGTGAGGGAGGGTTATTTGGAACTGGTGAAGCAGGAGCCCGGTCGCTGGGTCGTGGTGGACGCCACGCAGCCATGGCAGCAAGTTCAGGAAGCCATGCGGCAGGAAATTCTGAAACGAATAAAATAAAAGGGGATTTTCCGGTTAGACAATAGGCAGCATCTTTATAAACCAGAGGTGTCAGAGCACACCATTCTAATAAATTGACCTCCATCTATGGAATCGCTGGATCAACCCTGCGAAGTTGCCAGTTAACCTCAAACCCTAAAAAGAATGGACCTTCACCTCTTCTCCACCCCCGGCAAGGAAGATATCCGTTATGTCCTGGAGGCTGCCCGCCCTTACCTGGAAGGTAAAGTGGACCCGGTTGTCGCTTACCTTCCGGCTGCTTCCCTGGGCGGTAGCTATCAGGAATATACCGAAAAAGCATTCCGTGGCCTGGCGCGTGTAGCGACCATCACCACGGAATTGATGACCCTGCCCGAGATGGAGCAGATCATTCGTATCTCCACCCTCGTTTACATTCCCGGCGGGAATACCTTTTTGCTCAACCAGCGCCTGCAGCTCAGCAATGTCAAGGAATATTTGCGCAAGAAAGTGACCGCGGGGCTGCCGCTGATCGGGTTCAGCGCTGGGACGGTCCTGTGCGGGCCGAACATCCTGACCAGCAAGGATATGAACACGGTTGAATCGCCCCATTTCAGCGGACTTAATCTAACACCGTTTAATTTCAGCTGCCATTATCCGAAAGACGAAACTGGCCGCCTTGAAAAGGATGAATGGCTGGCTGAATATCATGTCTTTCACGAGAATCCGGTGATCCTGCTGGCAGATGGGGCGTACCTGCGGGTGGATGGAAAGAAAACGCAACTGGTACAAGGGCAAGCCTGGATTTTAAGAAAGGGGCAGGAGAAGCAGAAACTCGCGGTCGGCATGCAGCTCGAAGTATAAAAACTTCTTTGTCATCCTCCAGCGGGTGATGTCGGAGGGTGGGGAAGCATGATCTTCAGACCATGTGAAGATCGTACTCAGTACCGCAGACCTATTTTCATTCCCTGGGAAAAAGAGGATAATTACAATATAATATATAAGTATTAGGAGAAATAATATGCACAATAAACGATGGCTTTTTATCCCGTTTCTTATGATCTTCGCAATGGGTTGCGGCCTGATCTCCGGTGTCCAGGGCTTGCAGAATGCAGCCACCACGGCATTGCCGGCAGTAGAGACCGCCGCCTCCACCGATCTGCCAGCCGTGGAAACCGCCGCAGCTACTGACCTGCCAGCGATGGAGACCGCCGCGGCCACGGAAGTACCGGCCTTGCTGACCGCCGTCCCGACCGGCCAGGGCATGCTTGAAACACTCGCAGCCGGGCAAACAGGTTCCAGTAATTGTCCCAGCACTCCCACTGCAGGAGGACTGGGTGTCTCGATAGATACCGCCAAGGCCGTGCTTCAAATGACGCAGCAGTTTACGTTTGCAGAAGGCAGCGTGGGCGGCCAGCCGGCCGCGATCGTCACATTGACACCATCCGGCGCGTCGTCCTTTCCGGCGATCGCGCAGGGATTTACCGCCCAATTTATCGGGGATCCGTGCAATTTGAGCCGGATTTCCATCACGATTCCCCGCACGGACCAGCAGGACACCGCCGATCAGGGTACAAATGTATTGAACCTTGTTCTTACTGGCACTTTACCCATAGATGTACAACTGTCGTTTCTTACCTGGGTATCGCAAAATTACCCGACCGTCCCGGTGTCCGGGCAGCAGCAGACCACCATCAAGACTTTCCAGTTCAATTTACAAAGAAACCAGACCAGCATGGTCCTGGATATCGTCCCGACGAAATAAGGATTGCAAAGACCTCCGGGTACCCTAGAACCCGGAGGTCTTATTTGAGATTAAAGTGGGGGGCTTGTCCAGGTCGATCAACCAGGCCTGGTGCGATTTCACGACCCGAACAGTGTTCGAAAAAGAACTTTTTCGTGCTTCAGCTCTTTTAAAATTCTCCGTCAGATTCATCCCCACCCATATCAGACCCCCCCATGCCCCCCTCCCCCAGGTCTGGCAGATCCTTTTCGATTTCTTCTGGGCGCTGGCCTTTCTCCAGGCGGTCCACTACTTCATTAAATTCAGGCGGGACCTCTTCGCCCATTTCGTTCCCCATCTTGCGCATCATGCGTCCCATCGCCTGCGGGTCATCCTCCAACCCCGCCAGGGCGGATGGATCGGAGAAATCGCCGGAAAGCGATTCCATGCGGCTTTCTTCCGATTTCGCCACGCGCACGCGCGGAATACCTCTGCGCACATTCCGGCTCTTACAATGGGGACATATGACGGGTCGGGTGCCGTATTCGGAGAACGGCATGAAAACATCAAAGCGTTGCTGGCAGTTGAGGCAGGTATAGTCGTAAAGAGGCATACCCTTATTTTATCGCTTTTTAACGCCGAAGAGATGACCGGAGGGATGGAAAACCGGGGTTTATGGAGTGGGCTAAGCCTCCCAACACCGACAGACCCGCCTATTATTCCGGGCATATCAAAAGCCCTCGTTTTTTTGAGTCCAGGCTTTCGGTTACAATAGAAGCATGACCGAATCCGAATTCAACCTCCACCACCCCCAACCCTTGCTGATCATCATTTCCGGACCTTCGGGCGTAGGCAAGGACAGCGTGGTTCAAACCATGAAAAGGCGCGGCCTGCCCTTCCATTTTGTTGTCACAGCCACCACCCGCCCGCCGCGCCCGAACGAAATCAATGGCAGGGATTATTTCTTTGTTTCCAAGGAAGAATTTGCCAGGATGATCGAAAACGATGAATTGTTTGAGTATGCGATCGTTTACAAAGACTACAAGGGCAATTCCAAGAAACAGGTCCGGGATGCGCTAGCTTCAGGCCAGGATGTCATCATGCGCTTGGACGTGCAGGGCGCCGCGACGGTGCATAAACTGGCACCGGAGGCGGTACTGGTCTTCCTGACCACCCAAAGCGAACAGGAGCTGGTGGAGAGACTTAAAAGTCGAAAGACAGATGCGGCAGAAGATTTGAGCCTGCGCATTGCCACCGCACAGCAGGAGCTTAAACGTGCTGCTGAGTTCGATTATGTCATCGTCAACTCGGATGGCTGCCTGGACGAAACAGTGGATACGGTCATCGCCATCATCCGGGCAGAGCATCAGCGCGTGAATCCCCGCAAGGTGAGTCTGTAAATTAGACCCAAGGTTAAATCATGAATCAACCCCCCAACCCTGATCAGTTCCCACAAACCCCCCAAGCCTCTCAACCCCCACAGCCGCGCAGTGTGCAGGTGGCGGTGCCAAATGTCAAACCATATGTCACCTATGCCATCATAGGGTTTACCGCTTTTATCTATCTCTTGCAGGTCGCCGGAGTATATCTGCTGCCGTCCAACCTGGCAAATTCATTGCTGGCTCCATTTGGCTTATCGACCGCCATATTCGGCACAACCGATGTTGCTGCGATCCTCGGTGAAAAGGTCAATGACCTGATCCGGGCCGGTCAGCTCTGGCGGTTGATAACGCCCATCTTTCTGCACGATTCCAGCCTGCCATACGGACTCCTGCATATCGGCTTCAATATGTACGCCCTGTTCCTGTATGGGCGCGGTCTGGAAGGTCGCTTTGGGCATTGGCGTTTCACCCTGCTGTACTTCCTTTCGGGATATGCCGGGAACGTGCTCTCTTTTTTGGTGACGCCAGAAGCCTCGTTGGGAGCCTCCACGGCCGTCTTCGGTCTGCTGGCGGCGGAAGGGATTTTCATCCTCCAGAACCGCAAGCTGCTCGGCAACCGGGCCAACCGGGCGCTGATGAACGTGATTTACGTCGCCGGCATTAACCTGTTGATCGGTTTTAGTGTTACCGGCATTGATAATTTTGGCCACCTGGGTGGCATCCTGGGTGGCATCCTTTTCACCTGGTTCGGAGGCCCACGCTGGAAGATGGAAGGATTTTTCCCATCCATCCGGCTGGTCGATGAACGCGAAGGCCACGGTGCTCTTGCCGGGACGCTGGCTGTGCTGGTGTTCTTTATTCCGCTGACAGCGTTGGGTTGGTTTTGGATAGTCAGGTAAAAACCATCCCTCCAGACGGGAGTAATAATGCGCGTAAGGCGAAGCATACCTTGCGAAACGTTCTTTTCGCAGGGGCGGTGCTGCTTTTGCTGGTCATCCTGGCCTTCGCCTTTCGTACCCAAATCCTGACCGGTGTTGCCGACTATCTAATCGTCAATGACAGGCTACAGCCGGCGGATGTCATCGTCCTGCTCAATAGCGATGTCAACACACGGCCATTCCGTGCCAGTGAATTGTACAAACAGGGGCTGGCACCCGTCATCCTGATTGCCCGGTCGGAAAGCACGCCAACCGTTGATATGGGATTGGTGTCCAACGACACCGATATTTCAGTCAGCGTGATGGAGAAGCAGGGCGTTCCAGCCGATAAGATCATCGTTCTGCCATTTCCGGGTGGGGTGACCAGCACGATGGATGAAGCCTCCGCAGTGCGGCAATATGTTACAGCCCACCAGACCCTCACAATCATCCTGGTTACTTCCGCCTTCCATACCCGGCGCGCCAGGTGGACTTTTGAAAAAGTTCTGGCAGGGCTGCCGGTCAAACTGGAAATGGTCGCCGTTCCCTATGCGGGTTTTGACCAGACCAACTGGTGGAAAAACGAGACCGGGCTGATCACTCTTAACAATGAATATATCAAGTGGTTCTATTATCTTTTCAAATATCGGTAAACGTCCCAGCAATAAAAACAGGTTTAAAGCCTTGCAGCTTCTGAAAAAGTCAATATTACCTCTATAACATTCCCCACATAATGCCCTGGAAAGACAGGTGCATGGCTTCAGCCTTCAGGGTAAGCATTTCCCTAAAAGTCCATTCTCCAAACGCTGAAGGGAGGACTTAAGAATAGCCCTCCTAGGCTGATTTATTCGTTGACTCCCTTCTCCATCACTCCTATAATGCTTCCAGATGTCGCGTTACGACCTGTGTCTGGCCTGGAACTGGGAATATGACGGAGACTTCGTCCACTTGATCGAAGTTGCCTGTGCGAGGCGCGGAGTCTCCCTGCTGGAGGCCACGCCGGAATCTCTGGAACAGGTGCTGGCCGGATTGGGAACCAAGGACATTTCCTTCAGGATGCTTTTTGACCGCGCATCCGAATCGGACCCGCGCTTTCAGCCTTTGGTGGATTGGGCCACCCACAATGATGCATATTGCATGAACCAGCAGGAGCGCACACTCTGGTCGGGGGATAAAGCTACCATGCACCTGGAATTCATCAGCCGAGGCCTGTACACTCCCTACACGATCATTCTTTCTCCATTCTCCAGCCAGCCCTTCATCGCACCTTCTGACCTGTGGCCGCTGGGGGGCAGCTTCGCCATCAAGCCGGCGTGCGAAGGTGGAGGGGATGGTGTAATCCTCGAAGCCACCTCCTGGCAACAGGTGCTGCAGGCACGCCAGCAATATCCTCACGAAAAATATCTTCTGCAGGCACACGTTTCGACGCGCTGCCTGGATGGGCGGCCGGCCTGGTTCCGGGTTCTATACTGCCACGGAGCAGTTTATCCGTGTTGGTGGGATCAGCATACGCATGTGTACGCGCGAGTGACGGCGGAGGAAAAGGCCCGCTTCGGTTTACGGAGCCTGCGCGAGGTATCGGCTCGGATCGCCCAGGTTTGCGGCCTGCACCTTTTCTCGACCGAAATTGCTCTGACGGAAGATGGTAAATTCCTGGTGGTGGATTATGTCAACGATCCGGTTGACCTGAGGCTGCAATCCAAGGCCATCGACGGTGTGCCGGATGGCTACGTGGAAAGCATCGCTGGCCGGCTGGTGAGATTGGTTGAAAACTTTTGAACTGGCGTTTCAAGCACTAAGGGACGAAAAGCGAACAGTTGCAAAAACCCCCGCCCGGAGAATTGTAGAGGTGGGAGTTTTGTTTTTTTAAAGTTATTAAGCGAAGAGGGTTTTTAATTGCGATTTAGATGTATTTCTCTTCTCCATCTGGCTTGAACATATCTTCAAGCTTGCAAGCGAAAAGCGCTGCCAGCTTGAAAGCCAAGTGCAGGCTGGGGTCGTACTTGCCGGTTTCGAGCGCATTGGCCGTCTGGGGGGAAAAGTTCAGGCGCCCGGCAAGCCCGGCTTGCGATCGGCCCTGCTCCATTCTTGCCATTAAGAAGGGATATAATATTTACACAATTACGGTAGGTTTTGCAAGGAATTTCTCAGGTTTATCTCATATACATTTGAGAAAATAATATCTCTGCGGTTATTGGTCATTGCAGCCGCCGGTTATTTTTGCTGCAGTCCATTTGCTAATTCGGTTAAATTCTTTCAATAAAATATGGAAGAACCAACTGTCTCAAAATCAGAGCTATGGCGACAACGCCTGAAAAGACTGCGCCCGGGGCTGCGGAGCGGTTTCCTATTCATCCTGGGGATGGCAGCCGCACTGGCAGGGTTGCTGGTATACCATCTTATGACTCCCGGCCCGCACCAATTAACCAGCAACGATGTAAGTACTGAGGTTAACCAAGTGCTTGCCTCAGCCACACCGCCTGCCCCGTTCTCAGAAACGGTATATGAAATCATCCAACCCTCGCTTGTTCTTATACAAGCCAAGGTTCCCGGAACGGATGGAAAGACGGAAGACAGTCTGGGCACCGGAACCATTGTTGACACGAACGGGGATATCCTGACCAGCCTCCGTGTGGTTGCAAACGCGACCGATATTCAGGTCACATTCGCGGATGGTACTTCCTCCAGTGCCAGCGTGTCAACCCAACAACCGCAGAACGACATTGCCGTTCTAAAAGCGGTCAAGCTACCGGGGCAGGTCATCCCGGCTGTGCTAGGAAATCCGAATGCCATGCACGTGGGAGACGAGGCCTATGTCGTCGGCAATCCATTTGGCTTATATAGCTCCATGAGTGCAGGGGTCATCTCCGGATTCGACCGAACATTTCAACCCCAAAACACCAATTTAAACCTGAAGGGGTTGATTCAAGTCGATGCGGCTGTCAATCCTGGAAATTCGGGAGGCCCGCTGCTAAACCGGTACGGGGAAGTGATCGGGATTGTCGAAGGCCTCGTAAATCCGACCGATCAAAATTTTTTCGTTGGGATTGGGTTTGCCATACCGATCAATGTTGCAGGAGGAGCCGCCGGGTTACCGCCGGATTGAAACCCAGACGATTGAATCAGAGCCAGCAAAGGAATGGTCTTTGCTTTATGAAACAGCCTGGTTTTGTAGTAGAAACAAGGAGATGATTTATGGATCATAATACGAACCTCGAGAATGGTTTGCCGATGGAACGGGTATTGTATGAAGTGAAAAAAGTGATCGTTGGGCAGGATCATCTGTTGGAACGGTTGGTGGTGGCCTTGCTGGCGCGTGGGCACATCCTGGTGGAGGGCGTGCCGGGTTTGGCCAAGACAATGGCCATAAAAACTCTGGCCGAAGCGATTGGCGGCGAATTCAAGCGCATCCAATTCACCCCCGACCTGGTCCCGGCCGATTTGATCGGCACGCGCATCTATAATCAAAAGACCGGCGAATTTAACACTTCGCTCGGTCCGGTCTTTACAAATCTTCTGCTGGCAGATGAGATCAACCGGGCGCCAGCCAAGGTACAGAGCGCCCTGCTCGAAGTGATGCAGGAGCAGCAGGTCACGATTGGGCGGGAGACTTTCAAAGTTCCCGAGCCGTTCCTGGTACTGGCCACGCAAAACCCGATCGAGACCGAAGGGACCTATGCCCTGCCGGAAGCGCAGGTGGACCGTTTTATGCTCAAGGTGCTGGTCGGTTACCCCAGTTCAACCGAAGAATTCGTCATCGTTGAACGCATGACCGGAATGCTGCAGGGTATGCAGAAAGTTCTGACGACCAAGCAGTTGATGGCTTTGCAGACCGAAACGGATCACGTCTTCGTTGACCCTGCCCTGATCGAGTATGCGGTGAAGCTGGTAACTGCCACGCGCAGTCCAAAAGATATTGGTTTGAAGGAATTGGAACATTACATCATGTTTGGCGCCAGTCCACGCGCCTCGATTAATCTGATCCTGACCGGCAGGGCGCTGGCCTTTGTAAGGGGCCGGGATTACGTCCTTCCGCAGGATGTTTCGGATATGGCGCTCGACGTAATGCGCCATCGCCTGGTTTTAACCTATGAGGCGCTTTCAGATAATGTGAGCAGTGACGACCTATTGAAGAAAATCCTCGATCGGGTTCCGCTTCCCGTGGTGCCGCTCCATGAGCATGCCGATGACCGTGTCCACGCCTGAACGGATCCTGCAACGGCTCGACTGGCAGGTTATCCGCCGCCTGGATGGACTTCTGCAGGGCGATTATCGCACCCTGTTCTATGGGTACGGGGTGGATTTTGCCGATCTGCGGGAATATCAGCCCGAGGACGATATTCGCTATATCGATTGGAATGTCACCGCGCGCATGAATACACCCTACGTGCGACAATATGTCGAGGACCGCGAAATCACGGCTTGGTTTCTGCTTGATCTCAGCCCGTCGATAGACTTTGGCACGGTTCAAAGTTTGAAGCGGAATGTGTTGATCGACTTTGTGACCACACTGGCCCGTTTGTTGACCCGCCACGGCAATCGGGTGGGTGCGATTTTTTACGACAGCCATGTTGAGAAGATGATCCCGGCCCGCGGCGGCCGTATCCAGGTTTTGCGCCTGACCAATGATCTGCTCAAACAGCCTCAATTACCACGTGCTCCTTTCACCAACCTGAATCCCCTGCTCGAAGGTGGTTTGTATTCATTTAGAAAACGCAGTCTCGTGTTCGTGATATCGGATTTCATTTGCGCGCCGGGCTGGGAGCGCACATTGAATTTGCTCAACCAGCGCCACGAAGTGCTGACTGTCCGGCTGTGGGATCCACGCGAAATCCAGCTCCCGGATATGGGTATGATCGTGATGGAAGATGCCGAGACAGGCGAGCAAATGTTTGTGGATACCCATGACCGAAAGTTCCGGCAGCGCTTTGAAGAAGCGGCCCGGCAGCGTGAGGCTGACCTGGGGCAGGCGTTCAAGCGCGCCGGGGTGGACGTTTTGGCTCTCTCCACTGAAGATGATTTGGTGCAAGCGATTGTGCGCTTTGCCAGCCTGCGCCGCCGGCAGGGCCGGCAACGAAAGTAGCCCGGGTTTTTCCTATGACCTTCATCTGGCCTTTCATGCTTTTTTCTCTGGTATTGATCCCGCTGTTCATCGGAGTATATGTTCTGATGCAGCGGCGGCGAGGGAAATTAACCGCCAATTACAGCAACCTTGGTTTCGGAGCGGGCGCCAGGGGAAACCAGCCTGGCCTGCGCCGCCACATACCCGTGGTATTTTTCCTTGTGGGTCTCACCATCCTGGCAATTGCCCTGGCACGCCCGCAAGCCGTAGTTGCCCTGCCCAAACAGGAAGGCACGGTCATCCTGGCTTTTGACGTTTCCGGCAGCATGGCGGCTGACGATATAAAACCCACCCGAATGGAGGCTGCCAAAGCTGCCGCGCTGGACTTTGTGAAACACCAACCGCTGTATGTACAGACGGGCGTCGTCGCTTTTAGCGACACCGGATTGTCTGTGCAAGTGCCCACCGACAATCCAAGCGCAGTCATGGCAGCCATCAACCGCCTGGCCCCGCAAAGCGGTACCTCGGTGGGACAAGGCATCCTGGCCTCGCTTAATGCGATCGCGACTGGCGCCAGCGGCGGGCAACCGCCGGAAGTTTACAGCAATCTCCTGCTCACGCCCACTCCCACGCCCACGCCTGTACCTCATGGGACCTATACTCCGGCCGTCATCATCCTGCTGTCCGACGGCGAAAACAACGAAAACCCTGATCCACTGGCCGCCGCCCAAACGGCTGCCGACCGGGGTGTACGCATCTATACTGTTGGCATCGGCAGCCCAACCGGGACAACAGTGCATATCAATGGTTTTTCCCTGCATACGCAACTTGATGAGGCCACCCTGCAACAAATCTCCCAGATCACCGGCGGCACCTATTACAACGCCCAGAGCGCTCAAGATTTGCTCAAGATATATGATCATATCGACACGCAAATAATGAGTAAACCGGAAAATACCGAGCTCACGGCGCTTTTTGCCGGTGCAAGCATCTTCTTTATGGTCATCGGTGGCCTGTTATCCCTGCTGTGGTTCAGCCGCCTTCCGTGAGGGTCCAACCTCACCCTGGCCAAGGATTTGGAAGATGCTAATGATTAATTTGGTTAGGAGCTATTAAATGGAATTCCTCTGGCCCGGATTTCTTTTCCTGCTGGCATTAGTCCCAGTGCTGGTCGGGCTGTATATCTGGATGTTACGACGCCGGAAATTTGCGGTGCGTTATTCCAGCCTGGAATTGGTGCGCGCCGCCCTGCCTAAAAAATCCAATTGGCGTCGCCATCTCCCGGTCGTCTTGTTTCTTCTTGGCCTCACCAGCCTGATAATCGCCCTTGGACGCCCGGTGGCCATCCTGAACGTACCCACCAACCAGACTACCATCATCCTGACCATCGATGTTTCTGGCAGCATGCGCTCCCGGGATATTCAGCCCAGCCGCCTCCAGGCGGCCGAGGAAGCCGCCTTCTCCTTTGTGCAACATCAGAAATCCAATACTCAAATCGGGTTGGTGGCGTTTTCCAGTTTTGCCGAACTCATCCAGCCGGCCACCACCGACCAGGCTGCGCTGCAGGCTGCGTTGGACAGTTTGACTGTCGGGCGCCGGACCGCCATCGGAAGCGGAATTCTGGTTGCCCTTAATGCCATCTCCCAAGTGGACAAGAATGTTGCCCCCAGCATTACCGATACCCAGCCGGGCGTGGAGCCCAAGCCGGTACCCAAAGGCGATTATGCCCCGGATATCATCGTCCTGCTGACCGATGGGGATAGCAACGCCGGGCCCGATCCAATAGCCGCCGCCCAACAGGCGGTCGATCGCGGTGTACGGGTCTATACCATTGGCTTTGGCACCGTAAACGGGCCGAATGCCTCCCAAAGCCCGTTTGGTGGATTCGGAAATTTTCCGGGTGGCGGGGGTGGTTTCTTCGGTGGCGGCGGTCGCATGGGGCTTAATGAAACCATGCTCAGGCAG